>Ga0163217_1002047_pt1 | contig 14439 bp, 12 predicted proteins | sample SynspAceP_FD_185933 | JGI IMG/M metagenome (GOLD analysis project Ga0163217, IMG submission 185933) | Saline lake microbial communities from Ace Lake in Antarctica - Synechococcus sp. Ace-P (PacBio error correction) | ecosystem: Environmental > Aquatic > Non-marine Saline and Alkaline > Saline ... | reverse complement strand
TGGCCCAGTTAAAAAAGGCGAGGGTCTATTCCCTAGACTTCCTTCCGTGTTGGTACCTCAACTTCTCCAAGGAGGGATTACGGTCGGCTTCAAGAAAAAAATGCAGACGATTTGAAGGGTTCTATATTCAAAAAAGGTCAGTGAGATATTACGACACCAATAGTTGCCGCCAACGTTTTTAGGGTACATTTTAGTGAAGTAAATGAATTGGGATTTGGAACGAAACCCATCATATTTGCGGGCTGGCAGAATTAAAACGGCACTACGGGTTGTATTCGAAAAGAATACGAGTCCATCCTTAGGACGGAAAGGAGTAAAATGGAATCCAGATAGGATCGATTTTAACAGGGATATAGGGGACCTTCATATAAGAGTGGTACCTTGGATAACAATACTGAGCAGGGAAAACAGATTCCGTAACACGGAGATAAGGTTAACTTTCAAGAATATGGAGAAACTGTAATGACGGAAAGACAGGAGGGTAGTTGCCATTGAGCGGCCACCGGTGACAATATTGCCTTAATTTGTCTGGTCCAACCTATGGACCCCGCACTTGTTTAGTGGTAGGGAAAGATCCCATGAACTACAGTAAATTTAACATATGACACTATATCAAAACCAGACTTTTGACCGTTCCCTTATTGGCTTCACAATCCCCTGGTCCCCTTTTAAGCTTCTCAATGCCCTCGTGCGCTTCAAGAAAGGCGCAATTACCCAGAAACCACGATTTCCAATGTTTACAACGGCTTTTATGTGGCGCAGGAAATAAGAGGATGCCATTGCGTTGGTGGAACACGGAAATTTGCTTTGGAATTTCAGGAATTATACCTTTCCTGTAAATGCCTATCTTCGCCGGTGCTTTCGTAAAAATCTTGATCAGATTCCTACCTCAGGGAAGGTCAGGGATGTATGGGAAAAGCACTATTGAAAGGTTTGGATGGGTACATTTTTAGGCATATGACCTCCCTACCGGAGGACCCGGAAGAACCCAAATAAGGAATACTACGACGTGTCTATAAAAGGCGAAGAATCATGGTCCTCCTCACTATAATATATTCAAATTCCATTGGTCAAGGAGGAGGTGGAAACGTTTCCCCAATACCAATTGGTGCAAACGATGACCGCGCTAGTTTGCAAATAGAGGTCATTATTTTACGCCCCATGTACTTCAAAAAATCGGAATTTGAAAATATCCAGTATTCCAGAATTTAACGGAAGCAAAAAAAAAATTACCACAATTGACAAAAACAATATTTTGAGCGGTAGTTCAGGGATTTGGCGGAATGTGTATAAAAGAGGAACGGCAAGCCGTCTTCAGGTTAAGGCATTGAGATTGCCGGCCAAAACAGGAACGTAGAAAATTATACCAAATTGATGGCGTTCGCACACAAATGCACAGACAATTCCGTTTTTTGTTGCTTTTGCCCCAGTGGACAATTCCTAAATTGCCATTGCAGTTTATACTAGATAAATGGATATTATTGGCTCTCCCGCTATTTGCCGAGACAACATAGCCTCCTTAATGATAGAAAATACCTTAAAGCGAGGAATTACCCGTGTGGATCTGGAGAAAAAATGTGGAAACAACACTGGAAGACGGGAAAATATTGCAAAAACCCTATATGGACAACCCTTTAAAAAACAATGGGAGCGGTGTCTGGTAAAAAGTGTCCTAAAATCGTTGGACTGGCTTTAGCGTAACTAAATCCTACATTTCCTAGTTTTTATTGGTTGGATAAAATATTTATCCAGCACCTTCCAGAGCGGACAAACCCCTCTATTATTCCAATTTTTGCAGCATTACATGGAAAAACAGAATTATTCTTTACTCAGGACAAAGTGCCAGTCGCCATTGTAATTATCACTGGCATTAGAAGCTACTATTTCTACCGACGATTTCCAGTTTTTCTACATTATTTCCCTCGCACTATTGATTGGTTTATTTGTATTTGCGGAAACTATTGCAGGGCTACCCCTCATGGTACGATTCTTGGGTTTTTTCAACTTTACAGCGCTGCGTCTCGGAATTCGCAAAGTGCCACTGCCAACCTAGCACTGGCAAAATACTTGAGCATATACAGACAGACATTAAGCGCGCCAAAATCAGGATCAAATTGATTTCAATATTGATTTTGTTGATTGCCGCTTTTTTTAATTAACTTCCCACAAACCCAGATCCAGAAGTTGCCTTGGTCTTCTTTGCCCTTATTCTTCGGTTATATTTAGGAAGGCCTTCCACTTTTCTATTTGGGGGTATGGCATTATGGTTATCTAATATTTAATTTTCACCCTTATGTTTGCAAACCCCATTTGGCGGTAGCCCATAATCCTAGGGACTTCTTTATTAGGCTTTTTCCTAGGTTATGTGAAAAAAACCGTCGTTCAAGGTGTCATTTAATCCGGTTTCCACCTTATTTATCGGTAGCTATCGTACTATTCATCCCTATCGGTTAATTTCGTTTTTATTCCGTTTTGAACAGCCGCCACAGAGACCGATTCAGTCTCTTTGGCTTCGTTGGAAAAAATGACTCCCAATAATTGGAGAGATCACGAAAAACAATAGGTTACAACACTATCAATCTGAAACAGCCATTGAATCTGGAGCCTTTCTATTGGGAAGGGATTGTTTAGAGGGTACACGTACCAAAGGCGGCGATTTGTGTACCAGAACAACACACAGATTACATTATTTGCCCCGTAGGTGAGGAAATGGGAGATCATTGGCACTGCTACGGTTATTGTTCTTTTTACCCTATTACTATTACGGTTTAGTGTATTTATCCGAAGCGCAGAAAAACCGACTTTAGTCGTATGTTACGGCATATTGGGGTAAATCTCAATTCTATTTGTACTACTATTTTATAAAACATTTGGCACGCCCCCGGTAACAGAGTATTTTCCCACCTCATAGGAAGCTACACTACCCTTCTTAGCTTCGGGAGGTTCTGCGGCTTACTGTTTTTCACAGGCATTTTGCTTCATTTTTTTAAAATGTGGATGCGAATAGGCTAAATGAATTGACCAAATTTTCCAACCGCTGGTAGTTTATGTGGCTTCCAAAAAATCCTTCTTTGATCATCAGGAAATTAGGAAGAAATCGGATTCCTGTCCTTTTTCTCCAATTTCATCCAACCGAGCCACAAAATTGCATTCAGTCTCCAATATCTTCCCTGTGCGGGGAAAAAGGCAACATGCACATGATCTTGAGATCCCTGACCATTGCCTTTTGGCAATAATTTTTTATAGTTAAAATTTTGGGACTGCAAACATCCTTTCTTCTTTCCTATGCTGGGCAAACCTTTTCACAACTCCCCGCCCCACCTGGGTAACAACGAATAACCAATCCCTGTTAACCACTACCTTTTTGGCCCAATACGCACTTTGCTTGTTCTAGCCGATTCAAATTCCCCGCCGGTTTAAAATCCCTGATCCTGGGGGGCTATATTACTCTATAGAAGGTTTCACCTTGTATGTCTGCGTTCTCCGTGAACTGCATTCGTCCCGCAGGGACATAAATTGTTCCCCTATCGCTATCCGAACCCTAATTATAATTTCTTCCAATCAGCCCAGACTTGGCGGGCGGTCCTAACACCTTGGATCTGCAACAAAAAAAAGGCCCTTTTTTCTTGATCATCTGGTTTGCAAATGCGTCCTTATCCCAAAATATAAGCCACCCCATTCCAGCCCCTGTTCATACCACTTCATTACCGGACAAGGAAAAAAAATGGGCGCCGATTTTACATATAATCCTTCGTCGTAGAACAGCATACAGATCCATATATATATGACAGATACTACAATGAACTCTCAGGATATATGGGTGTATAGTTAACATCATGTTCGCTAACGGACGTGGCCAAAGCATGTCATCAGGCCCGCCATGCCACACTTACAGAAAGCTCTTCGCGGGGCTTCGCCGCCACCATGCCTTTGAATACATCTCGCGACGATAAATACTCCTGAAATACTTCGGACAAATTTGTGGCAAACGGCCCCCTTGAAAACCAGTAAACAGGCAGCTGCACAGCCAAATCGCGCAAAATAAGGCCATTAGACCGTCGGGATCGATTTGAAGTAACAACGTAAGTCTGTGACTCTTAATAGGCCACCTCCGCCTTCGTCTCGATATCCATGTGTAAAATATAAATCGAATGTTAAATACCCTTGACCCGACTCTCATGCCGTGACCCGGTGCTCATGGGCTCAGATAAGGTCTCTCACTCCGTGCGGCTCTGTCGAGCCCAAATTTCAGGACAGCAGTCGATACAAATATGTCCGTGGGTGCACAGCCACCAAGCGCCGGTCTATCTCCAAAAGTCGACATATAACACCCCAAATGTCCCTCCTCGAACACCTCGTGGGTCTTTGCTGACATACGCCTCGACGACAATTCGCGTCCTCTTAAACTAGATATAAAACGTCGGCTTCATAAAAAGAATGGTTGATAGGTGGTTGACTTGAAAGATATCTTGCTGCCATCCTGTCCTCCTGTGCTCTGCGAGCGCCTCGCATGAACGTGTTGTGAATATGTATGCCAAAATCCCCATGTGCCAGGAAGCCTGAAATATGGAGACAAAAACTGTCTCCATCACCGCTTTGGGGCTGAATCAGATCGCCTTGTATTTTAGTGTATATGTACACTGTGATCGCAAGTCATATACTCTCAACCGGGAATGGTGCGCTCAATAGTATGCCGGGCGCGTCCGAGCTCGCTGTTGCATCGTCCCGCATGAGAAATATTAGTTCGGGCTTCTCATGTTAGGTGCGTAGACCACTTCCCTTTGTGCGATTCGTGCGATAATAAAATTTCTCCTGCATCCGGGAGAAGCAGGTTGGTACTCCGCGCACCGTTGGTGCGCGTGCGTGTGTGCGGTGACTCTCAGTATCCATGACCGTATACTCGCTCCTTTTGGCGGCAGCATCCTAATTCGCTAGTTTAGGTGAAGTATGTGCTAATCACTCGCTCGGATGGCCTGTAGGCAGTATTCCCGGACGGGACCGGAACAGGCTGCGACCTGGCGCTTATTGTCATATAATCAGGACATCATTGAAAATATTAATGAAAGAGAAACCAATTGAAAAATAAAAAATTAGAATACGGCCACGTTCGAAGGTCGAGAGATGCTTTTGCGTTCGTGGAAGCCAATTTTTTCAGGATAATAACTGGGTTAGAAATTAATTTCAGGATATACGGGGCGCGGAATGCACCCGGGCAACCAACTTATAGGGAAGTGTGTTTTGGCACTCACTTGGCCATTTGCAGAAGTATCAGCTAAACATGTTGACGTCCAATATATTCCCCGTATGAGGATATTCTTGTCGTTTTCTTATGACCAGCCACGACCCCAACTACCCTTTAACCGACAAGGAGCAGACGCTGGGGACACAATATTCGTGTCGCAGTCAATATATTATCACGATAACGCAAAAGGAAATTTGCAGGCTTGAGTTATTAAGGAAGTGGCAATCCTACTATGACGACCAATTAGTAACCGGAAATTCGTCCATTTGGAAACATTTTACGAAGCTGAGCAATATCATTCAGATTACTATAGGAAACAATTCAGTTCCCAGGGATACTGTGTGCCGTTTTTACCCCCAAAGTTGAGCAAAGCTCCGAAAAATGCATGCGTAACTTAAAAAGTAAAAGCGTGATTGCACTTTAAGATAATCCGGAAAGTAACCGTAAGAAATAAACAGTGTTCCGTCATTGATGAATTTCCGTCGTCAACTAATAGCAAAATTTAGTAATAAACAAAAACTGCACAAGGGATGCTCTTAGGGTCATCTGGGTATGTCGCGTTAGCCTCCGCTTTTTTGTGACACTGACAAGGATAGTTTGTGGAAAAGCTGCTCGTGTGAATTTGGGGCTGTAACCAAAAAACAGTGGTGAGTAAGAGTGCGCTCTCTCGGAATGGGCGATCTCCACAACAGACGGTGCTATCTCGAAGCTTGGTCCGTTTTCAGGGAGAACAATTCAGGCGAGGCTTATTATTGTTTTTACGAAAGTTGGTGCGACAGGAAGTCCCTGGAGTACGGGAGGCGGTATCTCCGCAGGCTATAGGCGCCATGGTTTACGTGCTCGACTTTAACGGCGCAACCAGAACACTATTGTTTTTGGAGCATACAGGACCGATTTTGAAGGAGCATTGACACCAACACCCCCTGATTGACAAGCGATCTACTGGAAAACCCAAAAGAACAAATCACGAAGGCTAAAATAGCCCCTCTGGCCTATTAGGATTCCGGCGACGAAAGTTCCCAACAAATGATATCCTAGGTCATGATAAATTACCCGAACGGGAGCGAACGCCTTGCGTTTATATTAATTAGATCAAAATATAATGTGGTTTCGGCAGACTCTCATCTCAAATGCTACCTATTGCCAATTAATTTTTAAAGAAGATGTTAGTGTAATGGACAAACACCTTCACCAATACTATGTTATGGTGCAAAAAAGTGCCATAAAATGCAGTTCTATAAAGATTGGCTGGAATGTCGCAATAACCTTCCCATTCATTGTTTGTGGACCGTTGGAAATGGTTTATAGCCCTGCCCAGAATTACGTTAATTTGTATGTATCAAGAACTCATATTTTCCACTATACCGTTGGATCTAAAAAAGATAAGAAATCCTACGCAAAAAGAACTAAATAAATGATAACAATTTAAAAACAGCTAATTTTAAAGTACTCACTCGATTTAAGGATAACCTGAAATGTTCACCATGGGCATAATGATGACAGTAGCCATGAGTAACATACAAGTTAGTAATGAAAAGATGCAATTACCTATTCAGAAGTACTTAAGCTAAGAGGGGTCATTGGATTGGCAAAAGAACTTGTAGAAGGAACCTTTGAGCATTGACAAGAGGATACAAGGCTGTAGCCGTATGCTCCTATATAAGGCAGTGCTTAGAAGAGTGAAAATGGAACTCAAATATAGGAATAAGCATCGTTGAATTCTCCAATGTAGGTACTTTTAATTACGGAACTTCCGGCAGATCCTATTTGTGGAAAAATTACAAGAAGACAGGTTGTGCAAGCTTGCTATTCTTTTTGCAACTTCCAAAATCAACATCAAAACCAAGGTATTATTCCTCTTCCAGTTGAATTGGCTCTGGGGATTTGGGTGTCTTAAAAACCAGCGACCTTTAAGGTCGGCGAATTTCAAAAATATATTTCTACCGGAAACTCGGTTTTACCGGATACGCCCATCCTTATGCTATTGTGGCTACCGGTGGCCACCAATTGGCAATTGGGCAGGGACGTTGGCGATGCCAGAGCTATTAATTTATTTGAAGTTAACCACAAACCGATTAAACAAATGGACACTGCAGCTTAAAGGGGCCGGTGAAAACCCGCTTATTCAGACTGCCGATGCCTGGCCCCAGTATTGCGCTCTTCCATTTAAGCGGAATATGTGTGCAGTGTGAAAGCCCATGTACCACCTAGGCGCTAACCCATTTACAAGAGGCACTATCCCTGCCCTGCCTTAACCGTGAGATCAAGTGCTACGTGGACGTGCTATATAACGGAATCAAGGCCTATGAAAAGGGAGCCGTGGTTTGGCCCGAGTAGCACCGTCTTTTATACGCTTTGGAAATTTTGAAATTTTCTCCCGCAAGACAAGGATATAAAGACCCTAAAGAAGGAATATCCACTGACTTACACTTATTCTGTCATTTCTTTCCCACATTGTTGCAGGAAAGTCACTTATATTTCAGTTTTTTAGGGAGTGCCGAAGTACCCCTTGGATATGATTATCCACTGGCAGCGGTAGGGTGTTGTACATGGAGTTATGAATTACGGGACAATATGTCAATTCAGGTCTTCACATAGACTATGGACCGATACGGATGGCTGGGAAGGTGTATGATTGAGGGTTGGGACTCGCCAACAACTACGACCGACAACAATTAAGCGTAACGATATGGCAATCCAAATAAATATCGGCTTATGGAACTGTATAAACTGGCCATTGCACTCTTTCATAATTGAGGAGGCAGCTCCACTTGAAGAAATTTTTAAAGGAATTATTTGAGCTTTAATTATCAAGAAAAATATTTGTCTATGATGGAAGTCCAAATTGGTCTTTTTGAAGAAGATAAAAAGACACACTCTTGGACAGCTTGCAAGAAACTACAATTAACGGAAACTGATATGACCATATTCTTTAGGAAACTTAGGATATAAACAAAGAGGACTGTCCTTGATAGCCATTTTATAGATCTTTAATAGAGGCCTTCTATTGCCTGAGGGAATTAAAAAGGGCGACATTTGGAACAATGGAAGATCTGGTTTTTCGGAATTATAAGAACGATTAAAAAAGGGAAAAGTCTATCCAAACTCGCATAGACGTGAGGAAATGATAGGTTGAACCCCAAATATGTATTGCGAATTATTATGGGCCCAGTTGGCAATAGATGAGCGGATAAGGAGAATAGGGCCTTATAAATGAATTTTTTTCAGACTTTTGGAAGAAGGCCGTACCAGGAACAGCCAAGCTTCAGAAAAATGGTTTTGCGATAAACGCCAGACTGGGGCCAGAAAACAAGCTAGGATGTTTATTGCTCTCTTGTAGTTCATACTATATATCCCCACGCCTGTGACTCTATGCTAATAAAACAATAAAGCCATCCTTTGGTTACTCCAAACGTTTCTGTTTGAAACAAACAAAATATGCAGTAACCCGGTCGGACTACCAATAAGGGCAAAAGCATTAGGTTTATTGCAGAGGGATTGGGTGGTAACGATTTCATTGGGTTTTATTTTTAATTACAAACAAGATGGAAAATTAAATCCGTGTGAAATGCCAGAGGCTAAGGTGTTAATTTTGTACGTATTTTCTTTATTGAATAAGTCATTTACAAAATTAATGTCATAAAAACCTGCTCTTAGAGCAGGTTTTAACTTATATCAATATTACAATTATCCCTTTTACACTTGCCCTTCTTTTTTATATTATTTCATTTTCAAATTCCTGAACACATTAAGGCCTCTTCCACACTTATACGTTCCTTGGCCCAAATCTTGTGCCAATCGGTCTCTTTTTTCCCTTAAAATTGATCCTTGGAAAAACTCTTGGTTCATATTTCAGGGAGTATTCGATGTTAGGTTGAATCGTAATCCGATATAGTTTTAAATACTTGCCTTTTCCCTTATCCAGCTCTAGGGCTCTCTTAAATCGGATATTTTAAAGAAACCCTATTTCATCCTGTGGCCTTTTTTGATCCATTGTTGCATTTTCCTCGATCAACTCTTTATCTGATTGTTTATGAGAACCATCCTTTTAGTACTGCTTGACAATGTAGCTTCATACATCAATATTAACCGTCCAAAGAGTAAATCTGCTGGGGAAATCTTATTCCCAGCTCAAAGGATTTTTCCTTTGATCCCTTTCCCAGGTCGATATAAACTTGTAACGATCTGGCACACCACATCACTTTTAACACCTTCCAATGTGGTAGCCCCCCATTAATTCTATAGAATTGCTGGCGTTTGTAAGTTTTATAGCTCCAGAAATCACCATGTTCATTGCTTCTAACTATATTCTCTAAAGGATAACATTTTGAACCGTACCCTTTACCAAAAGGTTGGTTTACTACCAATAACCACCCCCCCTCTTGTATCCTGGGCAATGGCTGCAGCCAATATCTCAGAGCAGAAGCGGATAATTTCATTGACTAAATTACCAACGGACGTCCCACTGAATGCGTTCGTCCTTATCGTTATAAACTCTGGTGTTTTACCGGTAGACCGTAAACCTGTAACATTGGACCGTCCTTAATAAAAGTCCAGCCATTTCACTAACGGTTTTAGAGACCCACCGCCATTTTCACGAAGATCTAAAAATTTAGGGCCTTCGGCTCCTGCTTGATTGTTAACTTTAACTTCTTGGGCTTACGTCGGTAGCTGCATTTCTTTCATTTTAGTCCTTCAAAATCTACGTAAATTTTGGTAAATTAATAAGACCATGACTTCTGATTGCCCTTAATTATTGGAAGCGATTTGGCGTATTGATTCCTCAATTCAACTACATCCCTAGGTCAGGGAAATAAACAGCGTGGAACCATCTTACTTTTTTAACCGTTAGGTTCACCTTTGTACCTTTAGGCTTTTTATAAATTGATGGCGTCATCCAAACGCATACCAACAACTATTGCAAACTGGGCGATTCCCCTTTTGGCTACTTTCAAAAATCTCATCACCAACTTCCAACTTGCTTATCTCTCCATACAGGTTCCTCCAGAAATAATCTCAACTATTTTAGTCTGATCTTTTTTCTTTTGTTATCGGCACCAATAACTTCAAATTTACCAGACTGGTGGTATCGAATTTCTCCTTTCATCCGGTGCAATAATAAGTTATGGGGGATCAAAGATCTCACTATGGTAATTCAGTATTGTACAAACCGAATCCTTTTGCGCTCCAAGTCATCACAAATCGAAATAATCATCCAAGGTACTTTTTGTCAATTCCCTTAGCCAACCTTTCAGATTGTGCAGGTGTTAAAGGGACCGGAAGGAAGCGATTTCGTCAGCATCTCCTTAGGTTCATCTTCACTTTAAAAGCATCCTGCTGCCATCGCTGAGAAGGGCTCCTGTTGAGTTCATTTGAATTGTATGTCCCTAGAGTAGCTACTTTCAAAACTGTTTCCCAACGCTCTTTTGATTCTTTACGAGAGGCCCACATAGCTTTGTTCGTCATAATTTAATTTCAATGAGTTTCCATTACATTGTAATCGAAGTTCTTCCAGAACCTTTTTTAAAATCACTTGGCAATCTCCATGTTCGTTTCAGTAAACGCTTGATAAACTATATCAAAAAAAGCAATATCCGGTATTTTTGATCTGATCATCTATCGGAAAACTTGAATTTTTCAAATTCCTGGATATCACTTTTCCAAAAAGTACCGCTTGGTGGGATCACAAAATTCCAAAAAAACCTTCAAAAACACTACAGAAAAATCAGTCGTTGAATATCCTTCGGTTGGTTAATGGCCAACACGTTCCAAAACCATAATAATAAGATCCAATAAACACTTGTCCTTATCGTCAGTTTCAAATTGATTTGTTCGTAAAGCTGCAAGAAGTACTGCAACAGCATTACTATTAAGGCGTAGGCTAAATTTCTTCTTCATCTATTTTATTTTATTATTTCCACATTTGGAGTAAAATTCTTAAAGTATTAAAATAACCCCTTCCCTGATGATATTAAGCAAACACCTAAAATTAATCAAACGCATGAGTGCCATCCAAGTTTTTGGCCTTTTAAATGTGACCTTTATTTGGGCAATTACCCTAAGATAACGAAAAAATCGTGCCATATTATCTTAATTGACAATTAAATCTTATTGTTCAATATATCAATTACAATGGGACACTAGACAGGTTGTCAAATCTGTTTGAAATTAATAAAAATCCGAAAACAAAATTTCAACATACGTTCTCTGTGAAGGGTAAAAGCAGATAATTAGATTTTAAAAAAAACGTAATTTTTTGCTACATTAAAATATATTACTATGAGCGAAAACTTTGTTCCTAGCACTTAATGACGGACGGTAACTATACAGCTCCCGGCTTAAGAGCATTGAATACGATTTAATGATGCGAAATTGGAGAGGATAGATCGTAGTAGCTCCTGACAGTCCGCAGTCTGGAATGGACATGCAGATAACATATTGATAATACCTGATATATTAAAAGACTTACCGTAGATATAGAAAATGGGATAGCAAAGAGAATATAGTTTGGCGAGCGGAACACTGCAGACTGTGTAAACTGGCCTTCAGGAACTCTGGACAGGAAAAGCCGGTTTATGGGTCAGATGGAATCAACCATGGTCCAATTCAAATCTATCAAACGTCATTATATATCGGGAACCATGAGCGCTAGCCATCGAAGCAGGAATGCGAAGGGGATCTTCCGCCTATCTGGTTATCTCGCTTATTATGTGATTTAATATTCTTGGAATGCCAACTTTGAGGGCTCAAAAGAACCCATTAAAAAATTGTTTAAGAGGCCCTAAAAAATAGGATATCCTCAACGGATGTAGTATCTAAAGTAATATACGAAAAACCAATACTACTCCCCTAAGGCAATTAAGATATGTAGAGACAGGCACGGGCCATTGGAAAGAAAAATTTGACAAAGAACCAATCAAATGGCAAGGAATATTTTGACTTCCGGTTGAGTATTGAACTGTTGGACAAAGGCGAGGACACCGATGAATAACGCCTTGTCGCAGAGTTATTCTTTCAGTTGTCCGACCCAATTTGATTATTAAACCGCACCACCATGTCATTCAAAATATTAACAAATGGGAAACTAAATGATAAAAAGGAAATCACTTAATAGGATTCTGTAGTAGGGTCAATTGCAACACGGTTGAGAAGCTTATTTATAATATCTCATAATTTTCGACCTTCGGTATAATCGAAAAAACATACAATTAGCAGACTGTTCAACAGGGGCATCATAGGAAGTTTCATTTGGCACTTGGAGACCATTTTAAACCTCATTGCCTTTTTTGGTTTTTTAAAAAATAACCGCAAGAGATTATAAGGGCTAAGAGGCGTATATGATTAGCCACTCTCCCTAACGGCATATGTAATACATGTATTACAAGGTTTTTTAGCTTATTTAAGTTATAAACGTAGGCATTGGCAAAAACCAGTCTCCAAACTAAAAGGACTGAAATAATTTACATCATCGCTGGGAAGGATCTGGCGACCTTTCATGGTTCAAACCTTCATAAAGCCCTTAAGACTAAGGATCTTGAAGCCAAATTCGTTGTTTGGGAGGCGAATTATAAAATGCAGGCAAAGCAGGCGGCTCTTGGTAAAGCAATTAAGAGGAAAATGAGCGTTTATGGTTCCATTTAGAAGGTTAATATCACAATATTACCAAATCTTTAAAAAATATTGACTTCTGTTAAAGAGGATTCGATCAATTTTAAAGACCTGATGTAATTGATCTTATATCGAACTATTCGAGGTATTTATCTAGGGAATTTGCCATCTTGGGACAAAAAGACAGGGCTTTTAGGTACCAATTATTTACATTTAATCCCAACTCATGGGCCTCAAGGGAAGGAAAGATTCATAAATTTAAAAGAGATATGATGCTATGATTGTAATTCTTCCCTTTTTGAAAAGGAATTTATATGAAAAAAAGCAAAACCACTATCTGTTAATTTTGTGGGGACATCCACTTATTGATGCATAAGGGTGATATTCCCAGAACCTCGGATAAAAATTTAGGGAGAGGACAATAATTTCGGATTTACAAAACCAAATTAATTGCCTTTTTACCGGGAGTAGGAAACAGGAGTTCAAAAAAATTGCTCCCCTCCATGTTATCGGTAGAAAAATTTCATTTCCTAAAATATCAATTTTGTAAATTGCCGGGGCACCCACGTTTGGACCTAGAGTTTCTTACCAAGCCCTTTTTATAAAATCTTCCAAAGTAAGTTTAATTGCCAATAAAAAATTATGATGTTTATTAAAGCCATATCTTATGCCGCTTTGGTGACAACGGGAACCGCCACCCTGGAGACCGATTATTTAAAAATTTCCCAAAGTGGTCTGCTATCCGTTAGGCCAGGTTGGATTATCTTACCAGATTGCAAAAAGATCTATTACCCTTAATTCATTCCCCTAGTAAATTTAATAATGGATTAAGGAGGTTGCTTAAGAATTGATCCAAACGATTTTTGATTACCGAAAACCTTACCACGGAATTAGCTTAAAATAACCTGTGAAAGCCCAGATTAGAAAAGGCAGTTTGAGGGCCTACTACGAATTGGAAAAAAAAACATAGGAAGGCAAGGGCGCCCAGTGAAAAAAGCGCGCTCTTCAATTGTCGAGAGTGGCCTAAAATTATGTTCCGATAAAAATTTTCACGAATCCAATTTTAAACTTGTTATTCCCATACTTAACTTTTAATTAATATAATTGACAACGTGAAACTATTCATCAAAATAATTTTTTAGGGCCCCGTTTTGGGGACCAATAAAATACAGCACCAATACAGTTGTTGAGAAATCAATGGCAATATTCCCATTTTTAAAAACTAATATGGCCATTGCAAGGGTTTTCCAAAAAAAAAACTACGGAGAATATTTAAAATTAAATTATTCTTTAAAGTTTGCCCGTTATCAAGCAGCACTAAACTCTTACTTGGATTGATTCAAAAAGACTTTTTTTTCTTTAGGTTTTCCCTTTCTAATTATTTTTTCCCTAGTGGCTGCGGTTGCGGCCCAAGAAAAAAACACCGGTCAGTTCGGTGGCGAAAGGACAAGAAAAAAATAACCCGTACAGAGGCTCGAAAAATTAAAACCTTGCTGAAGTTAAAACGCTGGAAAAAACCTTTCTTTTTTGGGCGGTTTTTTTTGGAGGGGGGACCTTATTACGTATCCTCCTCCTGTTGTTTTTTTTCA
>Ga0163217_1083180_pt1 | contig 14441 bp, 19 predicted proteins | sample SynspAceP_FD_185933 | JGI IMG/M metagenome (GOLD analysis project Ga0163217, IMG submission 185933) | Saline lake microbial communities from Ace Lake in Antarctica - Synechococcus sp. Ace-P (PacBio error correction) | ecosystem: Environmental > Aquatic > Non-marine Saline and Alkaline > Saline ... | reverse complement strand
GCACGGCGTCGTCCCATACGTCTTTGAAGATTGGCGCACGGCCCTGGCGGTGCCGACACCATGGCTGTGCAGGAAGACCATGAATTTTCGCGTGCACCACCTTTCTGATCGGGCCCAGGCCTGCTGATCGCTGGCCCCCGCAACCGGGCCGATGCCCGGCACCTCTCGTAGGCGCTCGGCGCTGCTCGATCACTCGAACACCTGATCGCCGAACGGCCGCACGAGCTTGCTGGCTGTAGATCGGGCCGATGCCCCGGATACATTCCAGAAACCCAGGGACTTTTCTCGATCCTTCTGCGGTGTGTCGGGGCGGAGGCCCTGAGGAAGGAGCCTTGAAACTGCTGGCCGGCCTCCCGGCTGTTCACCCAGGTGCCGCTCACCGTCACCCATTCGCGGCGCTGATCTCGGCGGCAGTGACCCACCCAACCTCACAGGGTCGCGGTGGCCGCGGGCCTGATGCGCAGCACGCAGGAAAGCCGTTCTCCGGCGTTTGTTGGAAGGTGACGCGCTTCGATTGAGCCTGCCAGCACCTCGGTGGGTTGCGGGGCTGGCTTGGGTCTGATCTGACGGGGCGACTGGCGTGCCCAGGGCAGAGTGGCCTTTTTTTTTTTGTGTATTGCCTCCCTTTGCAGGCTTCAGCCCTCGGGGGCGAAGGTGCGCCAGCTTCGCGCTTCTCGGTGCTCACCTCCAGGCAAGGCCAACTTTGAGCAGCCGGATCGCCGGTGGGCTTTCGCTGCTGCACCAGTTGGGTGGCGAAGCCCAGGCCTCCTCGATCGGACTCGAAGTGCTCATCGAGCTCAAGGTGAGGTTGGCCGTGGTGATCCACCAGGCGATAACGCCGTGGCGGGTGGTGCTGCTGATCGGGCAAGCAAGGTGGTCATCAATTCTCCGAGCTCAGCTTGTGGGGGAGTCGATCGGTTTGTTGGTGGTGGTGATCAACCACTGGGGGCTGCAGGGCGGGCCTCCAGCCCGCCTTGCGTTTCTCTCCCAGAGCTTTCAGGGCCTCAGCACGGCTCAGATCCCGGGCGTGATTCAGCAAGGGATCTCCTGGTCGGGAGCAAACTCGGCCGAGTGGGATTTCCAGCCGGTGTTAATCCCGCTCCCAGCGGGTCGGGCGAAAACGCAGCACCTTGGCGGGCCATCACGCAGCCAGCCATCCTTGGGGAGAGCGGTATTGGCTTCCTGCGCAGCTGTCACGACCCCTTCCGGCGCCCAGCCACGCTTTGGCGCGAGAGGTTCTTCAGTTCCAGCCATTGGCAGCGGTGGGTGAGGTGCTCCCGTTGCACGCAGCAGGCCCTGTGCAGCTGGCAGGTGAGCAGGGGGATGCAGTTGACCCCGCGTGGTGCCGAAACCAATGACAAGTTCATGCAGACCTTTGCGGCTACGGGTGGGCAGCGGACTGCTTCATCAAGAAAAAGGGCCCAGTGCTCGCAGCCGTCATTCGCCTGCGGGCTGAGCTAGGCGCCGGCCTGGCACCCGGGAGCGGGGCAGGGAAGCAAGCCACGGCGACACCATCAAAGAAGAAACACCTGTACTAGCAGAAGTCATCTGGTTCCCGCAGCTCGGGCGCGACCCCAGTGGAGCCCCAGGGTGACACGTCGCGCTGAAGCGGGCTGATCGTCCGGCACCCAGACCCGCACCCGGTTCCTCCGATGCCACCGGCCATGAACTGCAACAAGTGCAGTATGACCAAGCAAAGCGAACGACCTCTGACACCGGCCGCCGGCGTGATCACGGCCGCCTTCGGGATCGGCGGACAGCCGCCGGCCAACACGGATTGGTCAGCACCGATTTGGGAGTGTTCCGGGCCACGGCCCCGGTGAGGAGCCCCGAAGGCTTGCGTGGCCTGCTTCGGTTCGGCAAGGGCTGACGCGAGGCGCTTTCGCGCCCCCCCCCCCCCCCCCCCATGCCTTTCCTGCGCGGGCCGCGCTGCTGCATCGGCGTCCCACCTCAAGGGCCATGGCCACACCCCTCTGCACCCAGCTGCGAAATCCGCCGCGTCATCGTTCACTTCTATCCATGGCCCCAAAGGGCGGCGCCCACCATTGCGAAGCAAGCGGTTCTTTCGGGAAGCGCGGCAAGCCCGTCCAAGAAGATTGCGCTTCGTGCCTGCTTGAGAAGGCATTCGCCATCGCCGCTCCTTGCAGGGCACAAGGGGGCTGCCACGGTCTCGGTGATTCTGAGCCCCGGGCCGCTAACGCGGGCTTTTCTCTGCTCCTGCTCGCCACAAGGCTGGAGCGAAACAACGGTGTGCGGCTGTAGGTTTGCACCAGGGCTGATAGCGCGGCGATGACGACGCGGCCTTTCAGCCGCGCAGACACCAACGTCAGTAACACTCGGGCGAACCAGGCACCGGCCGCGCTCCAGAGCTCGGGCGCATCGGACGGGCGAAACCGCCACCGCATGGTGCCCTGGGCTGCCAGCAGCCGATCGCTGCCTCTCGGCTGGCGCCGCCGGCCGCGTCAAGGGTCGCTAAAGCGGCTTCGCGCCCTTGAACCGTCCGGCTCACCCAGGGCGTGGGGGCGGCGTTCTGCGCCTCTGGTGCGATGCAAACCCACACCACCGAGTCCCTGCTGCGCTCCGTCGCTGGCTCACAGCCTCGCCACCGACTCATCCTCGTGTGCTGCTCCATCGCCTACGGCGCTGGTTTCGCTCTGGGCAGCGGCATTCATTGGCTCATGGGCCGGGCTCTCCGCTGTCGCGTCGGCACGGCTGGCACCGGGCCAATCCGCAAGCTGATGCCACCATCGAGGCCTTGGCAGGAGGAAGTCAAAGCGGTCGTGGATCGAGCCACAAACCCATCGACCACAGGGCTTCGTGGCGCGATCTCCAGGCCGCAAGCGAGCAGCAGGAGGCCGATTTCAGGATCTTCCGCTCTTCCTGGGCCGTGTAGCCCCAGCCAGGGCGGCTCAGGGCCGCCCAAAAACTGGCCCGCAAGATGTCAACCATCATCCGGCAGACATCAGAGGACATCCGCGCTGCGCTGCGCTCTGGTCCTCTTGGTGCGGCTGCTCAGGCCGCTCCGACCCGCTCGCTCCCCACTGCGGGATTCCGCTGCCTTGCACCTGTACGGCCAAATCAAAGCAGCAGCCGGGCCATTCACCCACACGCTTCTCTTTCTCCTCTCGCGCCTGCTCGGGCTTCGTGTCACTTTTCGTGTATGCTCCAGTTGTGGTGCATGGTCTTCCAGATTTGCGACATTTCGAGGCAATTGTCCGCGCGTTCTTTTCATTTCAAAGGGATGTTACCCTTTTTGGATCTTGGGTTTTTTATTTCGTACACCTCTGCGTTATCTGGCACCGTGCGTCTGGTTGTCGGATCGATTCATCACCAGCAACATCGACGGGCGCCGTTTCAACAGCGAAGCGAGAACCACACTGGCTCCTATCGCATCTTCTTCCAATAAAAAAAAGGCCCGGCACAGATGTTCTCGGGCCAGGCAGATTTCAGTCATTTGCCTCTGTCCTGATCAGTAAGCCGGTGCAGCTGGATCAGCGCCTGGCCCCGGCTTGGCTTGGGGCCATGCTTGGCCAGTAAGCTTCTGAGGTGTCATGCTCTGCAGGTGGTCGTCTGGGCCATTGCATCGAACTCAGCGATCACCCGTGTTCGGGCAAAGGCCGCCCACGCTTGACTGAAGAGGAAAAACTGAAGCACCGGGTCGAGTGCGCAACGGACTCCACGGCCTCGGAGGCAGCGAGGTGCCGTCATCGCCAAGGATCGTGCTTGCCTTGCTGTCGATCGGCTCGAGAATGTCACGCCCATTGGCGCTTTTTGCTGATGGCCTTGAACTCAGCGCCAACCTGGGAGCGAAAGATCTCAAAGAAGCTGCCACGGTTGTCGCCACCGGTACGCCCCTCGGCTATCAATGAACAAGGCGCTCCAGCAAGCGATCCTTGCGCAGTTCATCCACCTGCTTGAGGGCCTCAATCACGCTCTTTTGGCCACCAGCTTCACCTTGCGGGCAGCAGAGGGCTCTGCTTCGGGCTTCGCGGGTTGGCAATCTCACGTTCCAGCTGTTCCTTCTCCGCTCGGCCTCCTGCAGCCGCTCGTACTCATCCGGGATTGATCTTTCGGAGAAACTGGAGAGCTGGCGTTCAAGGTGCGCAGATTCGCGCTCAGGTTGTTTGGTCTTGCGGCGCTCGCCTTTGAGGGCCTCCGCTGATCTGCGCGCCGGCGGGAGCAGGGCTCGGGGCTCGGGCTCATCGCAGCAATGTCATCGAGGGGTCCTCCGTCGTTTCCTGCAGTCCCGTCGAGCGACCTCATCCTTCCAGGTCAGAGGTATCGCTGCATGGTCATGGTCAGTGGTCGCCGGCAACCTGGTGGGTGGTTGCTGCTGCTGCTTTCAAAGGTGAGTAGCGCTGCTGAGCTGCAGCGAGTTTGATCAAAGAAGGCTTGAGCATGGTCCACCCAATGGCGCTGTGGTTGATGGGAGGCAGGCCCGGTCGGGCTCTGCTCCTGCCATCTATTGCACAGCTGCGTCAGAGATTGTAGAAGAGAAACCAAACCAGCGGCGAAGTGGATCGGGATTCGGATTTTTCGGGGCGTGGGCTGGCTCCAGTGTCGGGTCCACATCCAGAAGGGTCATCGGTTCACCGAGACACCGCGCAGTTTCGGAGACGGATCCCATCGCCAGCGGTGAAGAGGGTCGAGGCCGGATCGCTGCACCCCAGATCCTGGCCAGGGTCCAGCTCACTGGGGCCTGATCGCCGGCACCGTTCACCACCAAGGCCCAGCGGCAGCTGCTCAGCGCCGGGTAGCGTCGAGATCCGGAGGTTGTACTCGGCGCAGGGGGGTCTGGTGTGTCGTAAAGTCACGCGAGCACGCGCCATGTGTCGCCCTCCAGCACCAGGTGGCCATCAGCGCGAAGCAGTGGCGGGTGAGGTTGCCGCAGGGTGTCCACCGTTGTGCCGTGACGACCAGCCAGGCAGGTTGGAGCGTGTTCGCCCACCACGTGACAATCGCTTCGTAGGTCGCCAGTTCAGGGTTCTCCTTGCGCAAGGTCTGCACGGTGTGCCGTAGCGCCCGCAATCACGCTCAAGTGTCACCGGGACTGATGACCAGCCACCCGGTTGGCTTGAGGCGCCAGCACCACCTTCTCGCCCAAGCTGTGCGCTTGCACCAGGCGCCGATGCCCACCGGAGCCATAGGCCTGGCCCACCGCAGCAGAGAGAGGGACAAGCAGCTCAGCTCGCGGCTTGTGGGGGCAGCAGGCCGGGGCGACTGGGCCGAGAGAATCACCCAGCCAGCAGAAGGCCATCACAGGGGGCAAAGCAGGTGGTGGCCGGGGGCTTCGTGGTGATGCCGTGTCGGGGTCGGTGAGATCAGGCGGACTGGTAGATGCCGCGCAACCGATTGCCCCTGCCAGGGCTGGCTGGCTCAAGGAATCCCAGCGTAGGGGCGCTTGGCAATGAGCCGCCGCCCGCAGATGTAGCCCTCGCAGAGGATGTCGCCGGTATCACACCAGGGCCGTTGGGTGTTGTTGGAGAATTCAGGCCGCTGCTGGGCAATGAGACATTCAGCACATGCCGCGCCACGATCACCGGCCTTCCCTGGAACCGGGGTGCTGGGTTGAAAGAAACAGCAACCGGGCATTGGCGACAACCTGCAACGGCGAGGCGGACATGGTCATCAGCCGCGCAGGATCAGCCTGGTACTACTGGGCTGGGGGCGGCCTGGCCAAGCTACGAGGCTCGGCAGATCAGGAATCGTCTGCGCGTGAAGACGGCGCTGCTGGGCCGGCGGCCAGCGCGAAGCGGGCAGCCGCCTGTGTCTGCGCTGGGGATCTCGTATCGGTGAACCCACTTCCTCCATTGAGCAAGATCGGTGGGCGTACTCGATCACATCAGCTTTTTTTGTCGGCAGTTGCTCGGGGATCGAATGGCAGCGCCCCTTGCGCGACCACCTTCGTCACCACCCGCGTTCTTGCGGTTGGCGCATCAGTGTCAAGCGGGGGAGGTGGAGCGAAGAGGGCGGCAATCGAATACAAGGGCGATTAGCATCGAGGCTGCCTTGCGCTGGGGGGATCGGATTCGGGGTAGCTGGCTCCTCCAGCTGCGCCATTGGCGCGTCATTTGATGGCACGCCACGGCTGGTGCCGTTGCGGGCATCTTGCCCAGGGCCACGGCGGATCGCCTTCGAGATCAGTGGGACGCCAGGCCGTTAGGGGTTGGTTGATGGGATCGCTCATGGCGGTGGCTGGGTACGCGATCGATCAGCCGTTTGCTGCCATGTGGGTTCACCACGCCTGGGCGCGCTGGAGAGCGCGAGTGGTGGGCCGTAGGCTGCAGCGCTGCCTGATCTACCGCCGCGCTCTGTGGCAGGCTTGAGCCATTCATCAACTGAGGGGGCAGGGCCAGCTGTCGGGTGAGCGGCGTCACGGTCAGCGGACACCCCGGGCTCCTGCCATTTCCAGCGGATCACCGGTTTCTGAGAGCGCACCAAGTGCCCAGCAGGGTGGAGAACACCGAAGTCTTGCTTGCCCCGTCGCCAGCGACTTGGAGGAGCGCAAAGATTGCCGGGCTGTGAGGCTGCAATCTCGCCTCGTTATATCTTGCGCGCCCATGTGTCTGTTCTCGGCGGGCACGAGCGCATCGCGCGCATGTTTCTGATTCCAGCATCTGCAGTAGGCGCGTGCTCGGCCAGGGAGCGAGCGCGGAATCTCCTTCCACTCAAAGTCCGCGGCCGGCCAGGCAGGGTCCATTGTAAAAAGGCTGTTGGTGGAGAGCACCAGCCGCGGGTTCCGGCGTGGCGTCATCGGCCATTGGCATTCAGGCCACCCGTTTGCCGAACTGATCGACCAGGCCGCTGCGCACCGGCCACCGGCAGGCACAAGCGCGAAAAGCAGTCCTCGTACTCGCTTTTTGAGCGTAGTGGGTGAGGTATGGTGCGCCAGGGCCAAGTGCGGGAGGTTCACCCTTTGCCCAAAGCCCGCGCCATCGGCGGCGTACCCAGACCGCAGGAAAGCTGATGCAACCCTGCGGGCTAAGCAAAGGCGGTGCCAAGGGGCTGGGCCTTGAAACCACCGGTGTTCACGGGGCTGGGGCACCGCGACAGCGAACGCGACAGCCTGCGGTCATGCCATTCTGGCTGTGAGCAGCAGGCGGGTGGCTAGGATCCCAGTCCGAAAGGCTGAGCGGGACTGCAGCTTGATTGCCGTCAGCGCCGATGAACGGTTGAACAGGGATGGCACCGTGCTGCCGCGGCGTCACCGGCCCGGCGGCGTCCGGCCGCCCACCAGAGGGCCAGGGGCGCGCCTGGGATTTCGGCTGTGCCCAGTCCAGCAGGTCCGTACGGGGCACAAGCAGCAGCCGGGGCAGGGGAAGCGCGACACCAGCGGGCCGATGGCATCGAGGCGATGACCCTCGGAGGGCAGCGGTGCTCTCCACCAACACCTTCATGAAAACCTGCCTGCCGGCGCGGACTTTGAGGTGGAAAGGAGGATCCGCGCTTCGGCTCCCTGGCCGAGCACGCGCCTACCTGCAAGATGCTGGAATTCAGACCACAGCGGCGCGCGATGCGCTCGTTGCCCGCCGAGAACATGGGCGGCCGGCCGCAGTGAACAGGAGATCAGCCTCACAGCCGGGCAACCTTGGCGCTCCTCCTCTCTCAGTCGCTGGCCGACACGCACAAAGCACTTCGGTGTTCTCCACCCCTGCTGGGCCACTCGGTGCGCTCTCACGGGTGATCCGCTGGAGCAGGAGCGGGTGTCGCTTGACCGTGACGCCGCTCAACCCGCCAAGCTCGGCCCTTGCCCTCAGTTGATGAATGGCGCTCAGCCTGCACGAGCGCCGGCGTGATCAGCAGCGCTGAGCACGGCCCACCAGGCTCGCGCTCTCCCAGCGCCCCAGGCGTGGTAGAAAACCCCATGGCCAGCAACGGCTGATTTCCGATCGCCGTACCCAGCCCCAAGCCAGAGCGATCCCATCACCAACCCCTACGCCTGGCGTCCCACTGATCTCGAAGCGATCCGCGCGTGGCCTTGCAGATGCCCGCCAACGGGCACAGCCGTGCGTTAGCCATCAATTGACGCCATGGGCGCAAGCGTGGGAGGCCAGCTACCGAATCCTCGATTTCCCCAGCGCCAAGCCAGCCTTCGATGCCATCGCCTTTGACGATGCCGGGCCCTGCTCGCTTCCACCTCCCCCGCTTGACCCTGATGCGCCACCGCAGAACGCAGGGGTGGTGACGAAGGTGTCGCGCAAGGGGCGCTGCCATTCCGAATCCCCGAGCAAACTGCCGGACAAAAAAAGCTGGATGTGACGAGTACGCACCCGATCTGCTCATGAGGAAGTGGTCACCGAATACGAGATCCCCAGCGCAGACCAGGCGTGCTGCCGCTTTCCGCGCTGGCGGCCCGCCAGCAAGCGCCGTCTTCACGGCGCAGACGATTTTTCTCCTGATCTCTGCGAGCCTGCGTAGCTGGGGCAGGGCCAGCCCCAGCCCAGTAGTTACCAGGCGGATTCCTGCGCGGCTTGATGACCATTGTCGCCGCCTGCAGGTGCCGCCAATTGCCGGTTGCTGTTCTTTTCAACCCCAGCACCCCGGTCCAGGGAGCCGGTGATCGTTGGCCGCGGCATGTGCTCGATGTTCTTGTTCATTGCCAGCAAGCGCCTGATCTCCAACAACACCCAACGGCCCTGGTGTCGATAACCGGCGACTCCTCTGCAGGGCTACAATCGCCGGGCGGCGCCGTGCTCGATGCCAAGGCGCCCCTTACGCCTGGGACTTCCTTTTGATTGCCAGCCAGCCCTGGCGGGGCAATCGGTCTGTTGCGCGGCATCTACCAGCGCCGCCTGATCTCACCGACCCGGACACCGGCAACCACGACGCCCCCGGCCACAACCTGCTTGCCCCCTTGTGATTGGCCTCTGCTGGCTGGGTGATCTCTCGGGACTTCCAGTTCGCCCGGCCTGCTGCCCCCACAAGCCGCGCAGCTGAGCTGCTTGGCTCTCTCTGGCTGCTGGTGCGGCCAGGCCTATGGCTCCGTGGTGGTTTCGGGCGCCCTGGTGGCAGCCACAGCTGGCGAGAAGGTGGTGCTGTGCGCTCAAGCCCAACCGGGTGCTGGTCATCAGTCCCGGTGACACATGAGCGTGATTTGCGGACGCGCTACGGCACCCACCGTGCAGACCTTGCGCAAGGAGAACCCCTGAACTGGCGACCTTACGAAACGATTGTCACCGTGGTGGGCGACACGCTCAAACCTGTTGGCTGGTCGTCACCGGCACCACGGTGGACCCCTTGCGCAAAACCTCAACCCGCAACTGCTTTTCGCGCTTGATGGCCAACTGTGTGCCTGAGAGGGCGGACACATTGGCCGTTGCTCGCTGAGCTTTACGGACACCACCAGGACCCACCCTGCGCGAGTACAACCTCCCGGATCTCGATCGGCACCCCGGCGCTGAGCAGCTGCCGCTGGGGCCTGCGTGGTGGAACGTGCCGCAGCGAATCAGCCCAGCAGTGAGCTGGACCCTGGCCAGGCATCTGGTTGTGCCAGCGATCCGGGCCCTCGACCCTGCTTCCCGCTGGCTGATTGGATCCGTCTCCCGACTGCGCGGTATTTCTCGGTGACGATGACCTCTGATGTTGGACCGACAACTGGAGCAGCCCACGCCCGATCCCGATCCCGATTCCCACTTCGCCCGCATGGTTGGTTTCTCTTCTATCCAAATCTCTGAGCAGGCTTGGCAATTAGATGGCAGGAGCAGAGCCCGCGACGGGGCTGTCCCATCAACCACAGCCGCGATGGGGGGACCATGCCTCAAGCCTTCTTTGATCAACTCGCTGCAGCTACCAGGCAGCGCTACGTCACCTTTTGAGCAGCAGCAGCACCAGCCCAACCAGGGTTGGCGCGACCTGACCATGACCCATGCAGCCGATACTTGACCTGAGGATGAGTCGCTCGACGAGGACCAGACGACGAGGAACCCTCGATGACAAATTGCTGGCGATGAAGCCGAGGCCCGAGCCTGCTCCCCGCGGCGCGCCAGATCAGCGAGGGCCCTCAAGCGAGCGCCGCAAGACCAACAACCTGGAGCGCGATCTGCGCACCTTTGAAGCGCCAGCTTCCCAGTCTCCAAGATCAATCCCGATGAGTACGAGCGGCTGCAGGAGGCCCGAGCGGCAGAAAGGACACTGGAACGTTTTGAGAATTGCCACCCGCGAGCGCCAAACTGGAAGGCCTCTGCTTTGCCCGCAAGCGTGAAAGCTGGTGGCCAAAAGAGCCGTGTGAGGGCCTCAAGCAGGTGGATGAACTGCGCAAGGATCGCTTGCTGGGAGCGCTTGTTTCCATTTGTGATTTGCTCCGAGGGGCGTACCGGTGGCGACAAAACGTTGGCAGCTTCTTTGAGATCTTTTCGCTCCCAGTATGGCGCTGAGTTCAGAGGCTCAGCAAAAGACGCCAATGGGCGTGACATTCTCGAGCCGATGACAAGCAAAGGGCAGCACGATCCTTGAGCGATGACGGCACTCCTCGCTGCTCCGAGACGTGGAGTCGTTTGCCGCACTTCACCCGGTGACTCAGTTTTCTCTTCAGTCAGACGTGGGCGCCTTGGCCCGAAACACGGTTTGATCGCTGAGTTCCGATGGGCAATGGCCAGACGAACCAACCTGCAGAGCATGACCACCTTCAGAGCGTACCTGGGCCAAGCTAGGACCAAAGCCAGCCGGGCCAGGCGCATGATCCCAGTGCACCGCTATGATCAGGACAGAGCAATATGACTGAATCTGCTGGCCCGAGCACCATCTGTGCCGGGCCTTTTATTGCGAGAAGATGCGATAGGAAAAGCCAGTGTTGGTTCTCGCTTTCGCTGTTGACGGCGCCGTTCGATGTTGCTGTGAATGATCGATTCGACAACCAGACGCGACCGGTTGCAAGATAAGCAGAGGTGTTACGAAAATAAAAAACCAGATCCAAAAAGGGGTAACTTATCCTTTGAAATGAGAAACGCTGCGGACATTTGCCTCGGAAATGTCGCAAAATCTGGGAAGGACCAATGCACACAACTGGAGGCATTGTCACTACGAAAAGTGAATAAACGAAGCCCGAGCAGCGCGGAGAGGAGAGAGAAGCTGTTGCGTGATGCGGCTGCTGGCTTTGATTTGGCGGTTACAGGTGCAAGGCAGCCGCGAATCCCGAGGGGAGCGGAGCGGGTGGAGCGGCCTGGAGCAGCCGGCCACCAGACCAGAGCGCAGCGCAAGCGGCGATGTCCTTGAAGTCTGACGTGCGTCTGATCATGATGGGTGACATGCTCCTCTCTTGCGGCAGAACACCTGACGCCGCCTGGTTGGTGGTCTACACGGCCCAGGGCGAGAGACGTGCGGAAGATCCTGATCGGCCTCCTGCTGCTTCGCTGTTGCGGCTGGGAGATCGCGCCACGAGCCTAGTGTCGATGGGTTTGTGGCTCGATTCCAGCGACCGGCTTTGACTTCCTCCTGCCCTGAGCCTCGATGTCCGTGCGGCCATCAGGCCTGCGATTTGGCCGGTGCCAGCCGTGGCCGAACGCGACACGGAGAGCCCCGGCCATTGAGCTCCAATGAATGCCGACTGGCGCCCAGAGCGAAACCAGCGCCGTAGGCGATTGGAGCAGCAGTAGGATGAGCGTGGGCGAGGCTGTGAGCCAGCACGGCAGCGCGCGAAGCGAACGGGACTCCGGGTGGTGTGAGGTTGCATTCGCAACCAGAGGCGAATAGAAAACGCCGCCCCCACGCCCTGGGTGAGCCGGACGGGATCAAGGGGCGGCGAAGCCGCTTGCGGAGCCCTTTGACCGCGGCCGGCGGCGCCAGCCGAGAAGCGCAGCGATCGGTTCTGCTGGGCATGGTCCCCAGGGCACCATGCGGTGCGTTTCGCCCCGTCCCGCTGACCTCGCGCCCGCGCTCTGAGTCGCGTCCGCGTGCTTGGCTCTCGCGCTGTTACTGACGTTGCTGTTCTGCGCGGCTGAGGCCGCGTCGTCATCGGCCGCCGCTATTCAGCCTGTGTGCACACACCTAAGGCCGCACACGTTGGTTTCGCTCCAGCTTCTGTTGGCGAGCAGGGCAGAGAAAAGGGACCGCGTTAGCGGCCCGGGCTCAGTCACCGAGACGGTGCAAGTGCAGCCCCTTGTGCCCTGCAAGGAGCGGGCGATGGCGGAATGCCTTCTCAGCAGGCACGAGCGCATCTTCTGACCGGGCTTGCGCGCTTCACGAAAGAAACCGCTGGCTCGCAATGGTGGGCGCCGCCCTTGGGGGGCCATCGGGATAGAACGGTGAACGATGACGCGGCGGATTTTCGCACTGGGTGCAGAGGTTGTTGGGCCATGGGCCTGAGCGGTGAGAACCCGATGCAGCAGGCGGCCCGCGCATGGGAAGGCAGGGGGCGCGAAAGCGCCTCGCGTCACCCTTGCCGAAAACGAAGCAGGCCAGCGCAGGCCTTTCGGGGGCTCCTCACCGGGGCCGTGCGGAACACTCCCCATCGGTGCGACCAATCCGTGTTGCCGGCGGCTGTCGCCGATCCGAGGCGGCGGTGATTCACGCCCCGGCGGCCCGGTGGCCAGAGGTCCCGTTCGCTTGCTTTGGTCAACTGCCACGTGTGCAGTTCATGCGCGGTGGCATCGAGGAACCGGGTGGCGGGTCTGGCGTGCCGGGACGATCAGCCCGCTATCAGCGCGACGTTTGTCACCTGGGGCTCCACCTGTGGTTCGCGCCCGAAGCTGGCGGAACCAGATGACTTCTGCTAGTACAGGTGTTCTCTTTGGATGGTTGTCGCCGTGGCTGCGTCCCTGCCCGCTCCCGCGGTGCCAGGCCGGCGCCTAAGCTCAGCCGCAGGCGATTTGACGGCTGCGAGCACTGGCCCTTTTCTTGCTGCAATTAGTCCTGACTGCCCACCCGTAGCCGCAAGGTCTGCATGACTTGTCATTGTTTTCGGCACCACGGCCGGGGTTCAACTGCATCCCCCTGCTTCACTGGCCAAAGCTGCACCAGGGCCTGCTTGGTGCAAGGGAGCACCTCACCCACCGCTGCCATGGCTGGGACTGAAGGACCTCTCGCGCCAGCGTGGCTGGGCGCCGGAAGGGTCGTGACAGCTGCGGCCAGGGAGGCGAATAACGCTCTCCCCCAAGGAGGCTGGCTTGGCGTGATGCCGCCAGGTGCGGCGTTTTTCGCCCGACCCGCTGGGAGCGGATTTACCCCAACCGGCTGAAATCACCACCGGCGAGTTGCTTCCCCGACCAGGAGATCCCCTTGCTGAAATCACGCCGCGGATCTGAGCCGTTGCTGAGCCCTGAAGCTTCTGGGGAGGAGAAAACGCAAGGCGGCGGGGGCCGGGGGCGGGGCGGCGGGGGGGGGGGGCGGCCGGCGGGAGCCCTGCAAGCCCCAGTGGTGATCAACACCCACAGCACAAAACCGACGACTCCCACCCAAGCTGAGCTCAGAATTTGATTGACCACCTTTCTTGCCGATCAGCTGCAGCCACCAGGCCACGGCGTTATCGCCTGGTGGATCACCACGGCCAAACCTCACCTTGAAGCTCGATGAGCACTTTCGAGTCGATCGAGGAGGGCCCTTGGGGCCTTCGCCACCAAAACTGGTGCAGCAGCGAAAGCCCACCGGCGATCCGGGCGCTCAAGTTGGGCCTTGGCCTGGAGGTGAGCACCGAGAGCGGCAGCTGGCGCACCCTTCGCCCCCGAAGCGGACTGAAGCCTGCAAAAGGTGAGGCCACAAGCCACTTCTGCCCCCTGCGCACGCCAGTCCCCGTCAGATCAGACCCAAGCCAGGCCGCAACCCACCGAGGTGCTGGCAGGCTCAATCGAGCGCGTCAACCTCCACAACGCCGAGAACGCCTTCTGCGTTGCTGCGCATTCCAAGGCCCGCGGCCACCGCGACCCTTGGTACGGTGTGGGTCCATGCCGCCGAGGATTCAGGCGCCGGCGGAATGGGTGACGGTGAAGCGGGCCACCTGGGTGAACAGCCGGAAGCACGGCCAAGCAGTTCAAAGGCCTCCTTCCTTCAGGGGCCTCCGGCCCCGGACCCCCGCAGTAAGGGATTCGAAGGAAAGTACCTGGGTCTGGAATGATCCCGGGGCAAATCGGCCGATTTCTACGGCCAGCAAAGCCTCGTGGCGGCGTTCGGCGATTTTTCAGGTGTTTCGAGTCGTGATCGAGGGCAGGCGCCCGAGCGGCCTACGAGGGAGGTTGCCGGGCATTCGGGGCCGGTGCGGGGGCCAGCGGATTCAGGCCAAGGGGGCCTGGGCGATCAGGAAGGTGGTTTGCGCCGAAATTTTTTTGTTCATTGGTTCTTTTTCCCTGCGCAAACAAAAAAAAAAAAGCCATTGGTTGTCGGCCAACCGCCCAGGGGGGGGCCGTTGCCCCCGCATCCTTTTCAAAAGGGACCCTGTTTATTTGGGAAAACCGGAAAACCCCGGCCCCCCCGGTTTTGGGCCATCTCTCTTTTTTTTTTTTTTCTTTTTTTTT
>Ga0163217_1058341_pt1 | contig 14441 bp, 20 predicted proteins | sample SynspAceP_FD_185933 | JGI IMG/M metagenome (GOLD analysis project Ga0163217, IMG submission 185933) | Saline lake microbial communities from Ace Lake in Antarctica - Synechococcus sp. Ace-P (PacBio error correction) | ecosystem: Environmental > Aquatic > Non-marine Saline and Alkaline > Saline ... | reverse complement strand
TTGAAGACACTTATCTGTAGCGGCACGACGTCGAGAGATGGCGCCCAACGCTTCTCAACTTCCGCGCAGGTATGGCTGCCCGCGAACTTACCATTGCTGAGCAGACCCTCGGAATTTCCTGTCCATCTGTGAACCCCAGCTCACGCGCCCGCATAATAAAAGCCAAGTCGGTCTACATGCGCCGGCCCATAGCGGCGGTGTCCGGCGGGGGATCGGCTGCGCGGGGGTCGGGCATCAGACCGACGCCTTCATAATAGCGGATTGTTCCAGGTTGCAGCCGTCAGGCGCGCAGGTCGGAAGCGTTTAATGGGCACTCACCAACACCGTGACTCATCAGCCATTGCTTTTTCTCCCTTGATCCTGTAGTTGCTACAAGACCTATTCTGCAAAGTCATCACCAGGGCAACAAAGGAGCCAAATAGCGATGATAGGATCACACCACCGCGGAACCCACCAGACCAGCACGAGGACCGATTCGGTTGGTTCGCCACAGGCGCTGCTTCGGCGACGCTCGCATTGAACCTCCTGCGGCATCCTACACTTGTTTTGGTCAGTCATGGGTGTGACCGGGTCTTTATCGGGTCAACTTACTGCCCTTGATGCCCTACAAGTGCGTGTGACCTTGAGCTTCGCGGCAGTCGGCGCTGTGCGACGGGTTCTGGAAAGCCCTACCGCCCGGGTCCCCTCAGTGACGCGCTGCGCGGACGGCACCTGTGCGCGCCCGATCGATCGCGGGCTGATGCCGCGGTGCTGCTCTGGGCGCTTTTGCTTGTTGTGCTCTTGCCCTGACCTTTCCGGCCTCTCCCCTTCCTTTTACCATTCTGACCATAGTCTCCATTGAAACTTTTATCTTCACCCACTTCTCCTCATTCAGCCGGCGCAGCAATGGCCGCAGAGGCCACCACACGCGTCGATGCGAAGGGCTCAACTTGCCCTTTCGTGCAGCTACATCCGTCGCCCCGCCATGAAGCGCGTGGGAAAGCGTCGCAATATCCTTGAGTTCACCGGAAGGTTGATGCGGAAAGCGGTCTTTATGTCCTGCACATGATATGCGCTCACCGACCTGATGCCATCGTCGCTGCCGTAACTGGCGTTGGCTATGGCGCTCAAATTGCCCCGGAGAGCGGATCGTGAACGAGGCAAAGGCACCCGACAACCAAGAGCGTACTGCTCAAGGTTGTCTTATCGGCACGGGTGATGTCGCCCTTTTGCTGTTTCCACGCCTGTGCTGGTCATTTTGTCGGCTGTTGACTTTCGCGATGCTGGGCTGGCTCGACTACGTTGCTAGTGCCTCGCCGCTCGCCATCTTGTCGGTATTACTTTACGCGGCTCTGGAAGCGCCGCAATGCGGAGAAACCCCTTTCATGAAAGATAGGCAATTACCCCAGAACGGCCTCTATGATTCCTCGCCGTGATCGAGGTGCCGGCTCCGCTGGCTTCTCCGCCGCTATACCGCCGCCGAGGCCGGGTTCCCGCGTGGCGCTGATCCTCGGGTGCAAGGCACCATCGGCCGGGCACCTGCGTTCAACGTGGGCTGCGGTTGCCGTCCAAAGCCCTTAATTCCGCGCGGTCGAGACAGCCTGCATCACACGCGTGCGGGGCTCGATTTGATTGCGAAATTTGAGGCCGAGGCGCGGCGGTAGGCGACTGGCGCTACAGTTGCGCAGAAACAGGCGCTGGTGTCGAAGAGTTGCGCAGGGCGAAAACGCCGATTGCTGCGCCCGTCGATGAGAATGGTCGATACGCGTAAGGTGTCGGGCGGACATGTCGATGATGAAGGCAAGTGACCGTCGATTGGCAGCCTCTTGCCCAGCGGGAAAAGTTCATCATCCCACCGGCTCCCGCCCGCATGTGCCGGCGATCCGGGGATTAGAAAGTTTGATACGCTCGACGAGCACGTCAGCGCTGGAGTTGACCGCTCTTGCCAGCCTCCATGCTGGGTCCTCGGCGCGGGCTATATCGGTTGTGGAACTGGCGCAGCTTTTCGCGGCGCGCCGGATCTTGTCGAGTAACACATGGCAGGCGCGCCGCTGGCGTTGCTCCCGAAGCGGCAGGCCCGAGGTTCTCGCGGCGCTTGAAGGCTACTTGGCCGACGAGGCATGGCACTCTGGACTGGTGGCGTGCAAGAAGCTATGACGCATCTGCCAAGCAGAGACGCCGCCATCGCGCGTGCATTCTGTCAGACAGTCCCGTGGCTGACATGGCAGAGAAGCTCGGTCTTCGCAACTGGCCGCGGTCAAAACAGTGAACGGGTCTGAAACCTCGCGTGCGCAGGAATTGCTGGTTGGTATGCGCGGCGGGCAGCAGTCGGAGAGAAGCCGACCCCCAGATGCGCACCACGAACCCCAACATTCTGGGCGGGAGGCGATTCACCAGCCGGCGACCAATGTTCGTCTAATATGGCGGCTTATGGTCCAAAGTCCGCCGGCCCAAAATGCCGTGGCTGGGTGGGGAACACCGCAGCTACGAAAACGCAATCCATGCCTGGGTCGTCTTTTCTGATCCGCAGGTGGCCGTGTCGGCGCTGGTGGTAAGGGCGAGGCGCCGCGCAGGATGGTTGAGGTCGTGGACCTCCGTTCTAGCCACTTGATCGGTGCCGCGTTCGTTTGGCGGCCCGCGATTGACCGTCGGGTTTGGCTATCAAGCTGGTGGCCGAAAGCGGGAAGCAAGGCGCTCTACTCGCCACAGAGGTTCATCGCGCCGAGAAGGGACCGGACAGATCCAGGACCGCGGCCATGGCCTGAAGGCCGGGCTGACCTACGGGGAACTTGGCGATACGATTTCATCCCGTATCTCACCACCCGCCGAAAGGGCTGAACTGGCGGCACTTACCTTTTGAGAAGGATCCGTGCCGCCCGTGTCCTGCTGCCGGGGTGAGAAAAATGAATAGACGATCTTACGAAAGACCTGCTCGGCACGATGCGAAGAAACAGGTATCCCTTGCTGTGGCTGCCCGCTTGGTGCATGCTGGGTAGCCATTTCCCCCTTGGGCGATTGGGCAAAAACTGCTGTCATCTGGGTCGCGCGCGCTGGCTTGGATGGGTGGGCCTTGCGTGGCCAACTCTCGCCGCTCTGCGGGCGTGTGCATTGCCTATACCGGCCCGTTTCTACTGCCATGATCCTGCCGGTGCGGCAATGGGTCCGGCTTGCTGTCGCTTGGGGGAACAGGCTGGCTCTGGTTGGCCTAAACGTACGAGGTACTCGGGGAGATGGCTGTTTGATCTTGGTGGCGTCAGTGAACGAATGCTCGGCAATATCGTTTGAGCTCTGCCAACAGACGGCCTTCCGGACTCTGAGATACAGAGGGAAAGATCATGGACTGAAAACTGGGTGTTATTGATCGTAATACGGCGCCCGGCACTGGCCTGGGGTCAACGCGCAAAGAAGGCGGCGCGCGCGGGCTGCAGTCCGTTCGCGATCGTGGGACCGAATTGCCCCTACGGCGGCACCTGGCCGGCCGCTGCGGGGCTGTGAATCCGAAGAAGATTGCTGCGCGCCGCGCCGAGGGCGGGCGGACGCCGCGCGACGCTGAGCGCGCAAGGGAGGGCCGGTGAAAGAACGCGGAGCGATTGGCGCCGGCGGCTGATGATAGACAGGGAAAGCTTTACCAACCCGGGCCGGAGAAGCATGGGAAGACCGGCTTGAAAGAAGGCCGGTTGCCAAACCTTTGCGATGGATCGGCCGGCTTCACGCAGCGGATCGGATTCGAAATCGAGAGGGCCATGGGCGAAAATCACTTTCGGTCGATGCGCTGATGCGCCGACTGGCGCGAAATCAAGCCCCACGTGAATTTTCCCGGATGCCGAGTTGCCTCTACGACAGCACAGGACTTTTTTGAAGCGACCGGAAACTGCCAAAATGGCGCATCATCTTTCGTTGGGGGGGCTACATCTCCTTCGGCGAATTTGCTCATATCGCTGTCCGTTTGGCGGGTGCCGAGATGGTCACATCCGTGATCACGCGCACGGCAGGCTCAGATGTTCGATCCTGATCTGTGTCGATTTATGCTAGCTGCCGAGCGCAGCCGCGCGCGGAGCGAAATCATTTTCCGGAGGCAACCCCCGAAAAAAGATGAGGATGCAGCAAGCGCAAGCGCCATCCATGTCTAGCAGCCAAAAAAACCGGGCGCAAACTCATGGTCAAACCGAGGCGACCTCGTGGTCCAACGGCGCAGGCGAGTTGCCGGCTGTCGATGGAGCTTTACCTTCTGAAGGCGCTGCGGGCATCGACACGGATAATGCGGCGTTGAAGTTCACCCCTTTGGGCTTTGCAATCCACCTCCAACCCCTCCGGCTCGTCACTTCGCCCGAGGCACGCCAGCGGGCCCTGCCTCCGGGCGAAACCGGTTGTTGAGCCCGCAGTCCTGTCTTCAAGGCAAGATATGCCAACCCATTCCAACGAATGCTGAAAAAGCAGATCGAGCCGGATTTACCACGCGTGCCCAGCGTGGTATTGTCACATTCCCGAACTCGCAACGGGTCGCATGTTGGAAGAGGAAGCGCGCCGTAGACCGGCGAATGTAGAACGGCTGTCATTCACGGATACTTCCGGCTGGTTCTCTCAGAACGCATTGGGCGAGACCCATGCAGTGCCAAGATCATCTCGATACAGAGGCAAAGATCTTGGCGCACATATGTTCGGTCCGGACTACGCGGAGCTCATCAATATCTTTTCTTTGCGTCAGTTGGGGTCACCGGTCGATTTCAAATCAAGATTGATTGCCGGCTGGTACGCTATCCAAACGGGGGCATCGGATATCGGTTCGATGCGTATAGCTAGCGACCCGCCATTGACTGTTATTCCGCTGCTTCACCGCTTCCCGAAAGTCAACTATGATCCTTTTTGGCTCTTGGGCGTCGGCTTCGAAAAGAAGGGTTCCGGCACTGTCGGCCCCGACCCAGGAAAAGCTTCGCGTGAAGCTGGGGCAGGACCAGCCGTGGGTCGTTGCCGCTTCCAAAAGCCGCCTTAGGGGAAACCTTCGACCATACTGGCTGACAGCGCTCGGTTGGAGACGGTGGGCCGTGAGGTGACTGCCTCGCGGAAGGTTTTGAGCGCAGGTCGCGGGCGGTATCAGGAGTCGACAGTATGGCCGGCGCCCTTTCGCATGGACGGACGCTGGTGGTAACGGAGGTATCCAAGACGGAGGTCTTCGTAGCCGGTTACGGCTTCTGACCAAAGTAACTCGGCTCACGATACGTGACGCGACGATACCGGCGAGACGAGAATGTAAGCAATTAGAGGTTCCATAATTGGCTTACTATTCGAGGCTTGAGCGCCAGCTGGAGGCAGATTCTGGCCAGCTATTTCGTGCAATCCCACGTTGCCAAGCGATATGGATTTGTTCGCGGAGATCGTGACCCCACCAACAGCGCCGCGCAGGCTCGTCCGTGGGATTGTTACAGTGAAGATAAGAAGGGCGGTGTGCGACGTCTGATGCGACGGGATTGCAGCGACCAGATAAGCTAACACGCTTTGCTCGGCCCATCTGCCGTGTCGCCCCCGTCGTGTAAATCTGTCCTGGAGCCCCGACAACCCTGCGCGGACGAAGCCTCTTAGTGACCATTTCCAAAAGGTGAGGATCCAAAGCCCTCGTTCAAGGCGTTTCTGCGAAACTTAGGGATAGGTCGAAATCTCGCGGTGCAAATAGCAGAGCTGGTGCCGGATATGCAGGACTTCCTCGGGCGAACGCGATCCTTGGGCGCGGCCTTTATGGTGCGCGGCATCGGGATCACTGGATCAACGATAAGCGGACGGATTGAAACGCTGCGCGATCAAGCGACGAACAGATGGCCCGGTCGGGTCGCCGACCCGAACGCAGCATGCGCTGCGCCCACCGACCGGAACTGGCGGGGTCGAAAGAAATAGGCGCAAGAGATCGAAGATGTGCCGCAAGTCGTACTTCATTCCCCACCGCGCAGTTCATTTAAACGGTAACGCGCGGGCACTCCTGCGGCGTCAGGGCCAACGGGCGGCCAAATCCGGGTGAAGCGCGCGATATTTCGATACCGGCGCCAGTGATACATCCCTTCGCCGAGATTGACCTCAAATCAGGCGATGGGGCTCCGCGCATGGAAAAGCTGTTCAAGGGCGCCCCGATGTACATCGCCGCATGAGGACAAGTGGATTGGGTTCAGATTACTGATGGCGTATTGAAATGCGTTCCTGTCCTTCCACCCAGCAGCACATCGCCGGGACGCAAAAGTTTGGCACAGGAGTGTTGGAAATCAGACGGGGTAAAAGGGGCATAGCCCCGACGCTTGGGCCAGGTTCAGAGCCGCGCGCCATGCGTCGTCCAACCCTGCCTTGAGCAACCTTGCAGCATTTTTCAAACATAGATGGCATTCAAGGTTCTCCGTTACCAGGTCGGGGGTACGTCTCACCCCGATGAGGCAGAGCGCCCCGCGCCGTAGACGCATGGTCTCCCTATCCACTGCTTAGAAGCAATGGATAGGGCAGCGAGTGCCGAGAAGCCCCAAAAACCATATCCCCCCGCCGATTGTGGCAGGCGATGCAAGCCTCGTCCATTCCCTTAGCCACTTGCCGTGCCATCGCGACCCCATCAGGTGTTTGTATCAAGCCGCGCCATGGGCAGTGTTTGACCCAATACAATCTGCATTCTGCGGGGTCATAGTCGCGGCGCGACGGAAAGATTGTTAGAGGCAGCAAGTGCTCATCCGGGTTGCGCATAACTTCTCTATCCAGTGACCCCTTTGGGGCCAAAGTTACCGCTTTACGAATGAGGTCGCCCGCTCGTGGCCTTCGATTCTCTGCGGTGGGTAGGGGTCTCAAAGCATCATTGCGATTGTGATCAGTGCCCTCATAGGGTGTGCACGGATCATGCCCGGCCCCGGCGAGTTTACTTCGTGCCCAAGGTAAGTCCAATCTTCTTCTACGCGAAAGGCATTGCCCTGCGCGACTGCCCCGTCGCAGCCAAAGACAGAACCAACGTGCCGGTCATCGTCGATCGTGTTCACTTGTCATTCCTCCTTTTTGTCATAGGATGGGACATCTGAACACCACGGAACGTTTCACATGGTGACCACCATTCCGTGAGGACGGCAGGAGATAAAAATCTAAATCCTCAGGATAATCTAATCCTTCTCGTTCAAAGGCAGGTTTTCTTGATAGGATAGACTTGGTCTTCGCTTCCGGAATCGCGGGCCAAGATTGATTGCAAAAAGGGGAGATCACCCGTGCGAAGTATGACCCATACCAAGGCCCACGATTGCCACGTCGGCCTTGAAGCGAGATGGGTTAAGGTCCTCGACTCCATCCGGCCAAGGCCGAGCGTTGCGGTGGGTTTGGTTGGGCCTGCGCCTGATTCCTTGCTGCTGTTGAGTTATGGCATTCACTGCTGGTCGACTGGTTCCTTGCCCGGACGGGCTAATATCATCCTGCGGGTGCAGAATTCAGCAGCTGGTGGCGTTCTTACTGGTCTATGCCGCTGGTAAATCGCTATCCCCTCGTGCCGGGATCGAGATCGGCCTGATGATTGTTTGCGCTCTCGGATCGTGGATCGCGACCGTGGATCTATCTGGCTTCGGTTGCAGGGCTTTTGAATTCGCCTATTATAAGCGGCGGGTGAATGGATGCCCTAACAGACGGCTGCCAGGATGTCGAGACATCTGCACATGCGGCCGCGCTTCAGACTTTCTCGATAAAATGCACCAGATGACCCGCGAAAGCAGGTCGCGATGCTCTGTGAGCATGCGCCGAGGGTGGTGCGACCTGTCATTTCGCAGTATCGGTATTTTTTCCTCGCGGCGCTCATCAATCTGCCCGGCAATGCGATCACGGAGCGGAGGCGTCATCCTTTTCTGCAGGTCTCAGCCGCCTCTTTCGACCGTTCCGGTCGCTCCTGACCTCGCTTTGCAGTTTCACCCGTGCGCCTCGCAGTCTGGTGGGTCGCGACGCTGATATACTACCCTTAAGCTTCGTTTGCGCGTAGCCGTCTGTCAGTCATTATTTAACCTCTGTGCACCAACGTCAAAACAAGAAGCCAGAACAACGCGATAAATGAATATGCAACGCCAATCATTGATCCGTTGCCATCAGCCCAAAGGGGATGCCGACACAAGCCTGCCCGGCATCGCCGAGGACCAAGATTCATCAAGCACCAATGCGCTCGCAACCCTAAACGGCCGATGGAGCAAAAACGCGCATGTTGCTTTCGCGACTGCTCAAAGCAGTCCCGCCAAACCTCCCTACGCCGCAGCAACCATGTTGCGCGCGTAGAATGATGACCGCACGTGCCGACGAAGGCTATTTCAATCGCCAGTGTTTACGTGTTGCATGACACCCACGCTCCGAAGCAGAAGCTTCCAGGGTCAGAGGACTTTACTGCCGTCGACCAGCCGCGGGCATCTTCAGAGTTCAAAATTCGTCAAACCCCGGAACGATTTCCCAGCCTTACAAGGAAGCTTGGGATGCGGCAACTCGCCACTGTCCTGATCCTCAACGATGGCGTAACGTCGGCACCCGCACAATCGTAAGATGAAAGGCCTCTCGTTCGGCACGCGTTCTGGCCTCCTGCGTGAGGGAATACTCAAAATGCTTGTTTCATTTTCCAAAACCGGGTATGCCATTGCGTCCGGTTTTTACCTCAACCAATATGTTGGCAGATATAGTGGATTTTTTCTGATGAATGCTCGGGGGTTTGTCATGAAGGACCGTGCAAAAGACGGTTTGTTGAAATAGAAAGCTCATAGAGCGGCCTAGCCAATTTGGGCGCTTGAAAGTGTCTGTTGCGCAGTCAGGCATCTGATTAAAAAGAAAGGCTGCCGAAAGCCTATTGCCGCTATGAACCAGTTTCAGTGTGCGGCGCGTTTTGCGCACTGGGTTTTGATTGTCGTCTCGGATTGCGTGTGCGCTTCTCTTTCCAAGGCGAAGCGGTAGCAACTCTAGAGTTCTCGCATGTCGCTGCTCCGCTCTTCGTCACCATTTCTGTCTCACGACACGCGTTGTCTTTTCCATCGGGTTTCCGGTTGGAATCATAGACTTTTAGGACAGAGTCTTTTTTGTATGTTTGACAATTTTCGTTCCTTTGTGAATTACGTCGAGGTGGACCAATCAGACTCTTTGCAAACCTGCACCAAGTTTTCGGAACTTACCTTCGGTGCGCTTGAAATTCCTGTGAGTGGGATTGTCTAGGAAGCCTAAATTCGATTCTGGCGCAGCATAGCCATGCATTTCAACGCGTTATAGTCATTCTGGATTTTCACCTCCTTGAACCCACCGCGCAAGCGGATCGGCTCGTTTCAACGACAAGATGATCACTGGATCGCACCAATCAGCTTAGTCCCGACAAGGCAATGACAGTAATCACCCACTGTGTGTGCGATCACGCTCGGTCCTTGCGAGATGTTAAAAGCGGCGAGCAATATTGGGCCACAGAAGCCGCTGCGTTTGCAGTTGTGCGGAGTAAAAGTCCGCCAGTTTGTGCCCTTCGTTTAGCGTGAGGGCGGGAGATCTTATTCTGTGACATTATAGCCGGGGTGCGCCGCGCGTTGTTTGGAAGGACGGGATGTCAGCCGGTGGGAAGGCCGATCGTGTGTACTCTTTACGATGCATCGCAACCACGATTGCCAAGATGCTGCGCCATGAGCTGCCGCCGGGGTATCAGCGTTCAAAACAGCCCGCCGCCCGACGCTGATGGATTTGTTGCTGTGATCGATGAATCCTTCGGATGACAAGCCTGATCAAAAAGCAGCGCCACACAGCAAGCGCAAATTTGAGCGTTGCCGTTGGCGACGAACGTGGATATGCGGGCGGCTAAACAACGGTGACCTATTTACGTTCGCGAGAAAAAAGCGGCGATAAGAAATGTATGTGCCTTGTCGCATCGAACCGGCCATGCACAGGTTGATTTTGGTGAGATCCTCGAGTGATTCGGCTTGGAATGAAGATCACTTCTTCGGATTGAGCTGGCCGCATTCTGATGCGGTATTTGTGAAGGGTATCAGCAGAGGACAACGGAAGCCTTCTGTGATGGCCAGTGTCAGCCTTCGATTCTTTGGCGATCCTCAAATCCATCTCCTGTTACGACAATACAAGACGCTGTTGGCCCGATTTTAGGAGATAAAACGGGTCCGCACCCAGCGGTTTACAGAGCCTGCAAATCGCATACCGTGTTTGATGACAAGTTTGGGCAGGCCTGCACCGTCGGGAATGACTCAGGGTAAGTCGAAGGATGGTAGGTTACACCCGTCCCATGCCCGACAGCGATTGCCCAAAGCAATCTGCCGAGAGGGGCACGTCATGGTGCCCGCGCCCACGTTTAACAGCTCCTTATCTGCTATTGCACATTGGAAGCCAAGTGTCTTCGGCGTCAGTCGACGGACGTTACGTGGCCACCGAAATAGGCGCGCGGCTGATGGCCGACCTGCATGCACTGATGGGATTGCCCCCTCTCGGACATTGCTTTGCAATGCCCGCCTGGCAACGGTCGCAGAATATGAGGCCTTGCGATCATGTCAGCACGCGGGCCGCATCAATCTCCAATGGTCCGCTATGCGAGCAACGATTACTCACGGTGCCCGGTGGCTTTTTGACGCCCACATACGTTCATGTGGGGCTTTTGCTAGAGGTCATTATCGGCTGTGGAAACGAAGTTGATTGCGCGGCACAAAACGATCCTATGCATCCCAACATGATCTTTGATCCCGCTTCACTTCTACCTTTGATTGAACAGGAAGGTGGGGCCTTAGATAGGCAGCGCCTTGGCGGCTGGGACTTGCCGGACCTTCGCGACCTGCGCATCGTTGCTTGAAGCTGGTATGGGTTAAACCCGGGCAAGCGGGAATAGCCTTTCAAGTCCTGCGCCTTATGCAGACGTTCGATTTTGGACATCGTATACAAAGCGCGATCAGCAGGCCCATTGATTATGGGGGGGGGTGGTTGGGGGTGATTATATACGGCCGCAGGGGGGCCTTAAGCTTATCTTCATTCTGTCAGGTTCTCAGCTATGATCAGTCAAACACCTGTGCTAGCCGCCGTTGGAGAAAACGGTCGCCACGACTGGATGTGACTTTCTCTTCCTTATCTGCCCAAAGCCAATGTCGGCATGACCCGCCCATCCAGTTACATGAGCCTGATCGAGGACAGCCGATGACTGACGCGCCTCCAAATCATTTCTGCCACACACCTCAAAAAGCTGCGTCTTGCCAACGTTCCAAGGCGAGAGCAAAACAGGCGCAGTCGTGCAGCGAGACAAGGATCATGTGCAACTACCTGGCGCGGCAGTGTGAGATGGAACTGAATTTGACGCCGACGCCGGATGACTTAACGGCGCATAAAGCCGCGAAGTCCCCAGCACAAAAGCCCTCGACAGCCTTTGACATTCAAGATCATTGCAATCCGCACACGGTCTGTGAACAAGCCGCTCACGATGGATGCACGGAGTGATTGCGCGATCGCAGGGAAAAAAACATAATCGCCCTTGGCCATCAGGTACGGGGCAAGACCCACGTCCGCTATCGGACTTGATTGCTGCTGTCAACGCGGTTTGAAAGTACGCTTCACGACGGCGGTAGCACTGTGCACGATCTAATCGAAGCCCAGATTGCAGCGCGCCTCGCAATAAGCAGGCTGTAGCCCACCCCAAAACCTGTCGATTATCGATTGAACTGGCTTCGTGCCGCTCAGCAAATCTGGAGGCATAATTGGTCTTCGAAGATAATTTACAATGCTATGGAACGCGGTTCCCCAGCATCATCACGCAAAAATCTACCCTTCGACGAATGGACCGAAGGTCTTTGGCTTCGGAGGAACGCCTTAACTTGGTCGTTGTGGATCGTTTGCAGCACCTCACGTCCAACATTCTTGAGATGAACGCGAAAGCTACGCCTCAAACGCCAGTCGCAAAAAAGACAATAATCGCCCAAAACCAAGGGACAGAGCCAACACCAGCATTCAAACGCATGTGGACCCTTTTTACGCCGGATCTGTCATTTTTACGCGCGATTGACACTTTACCCTACGCTTGCTGCGGGGCGACTGTGGACACCAAACCAATCTTGTGTGCGGTGGAGACATCACCTATTCTGCCGATGCGTTGCGGGTTCCTTTATCTGGTGCGAATCCCACTAGTCCGTCAGGCATCGCGAAAGCGATGTCCCGAGAGGGATGGACTGGCATACCCCGGATGTTCTGTGTGGCGGATCTCGAACACGCTGGAGGCCAATTTCTGTGTCGGAAGCACTGAACGATGCGATCTATCGGTTCGGAACCGCCCGACATCATGAACCGCGATCAAGGATCTTCACAGTTTCACGGTTCGTTTTGGCCTAGACAGATTGCCTGCGCCGTCGGTTTATCCGCATCTCAATGGACGGGAAAGGACGCTACTAGATTTAATATCTTCATCCGAACGCCTTGTGGCGACCCTGAAAACGAGTGCGTCTCCTCTGCCGTTGGGGACCACGTGGATGCAGGCACGCGCCAGTGTCCGAAACTGGAATGGAGTTCTACAAATCAACCCGCCCGCACAAAAGCCCTTGGCGCGACCACCGGCAGTGTCTACTCACTACAAATCGAATGCAAAGCAACCGATCAGCAGGAGCAAATTCAGAGCTATGAACGCCAGATCCTGTCCCAAGGAATGGGGAGCACCTCAAACGTGCGCGCGAGGATGTTACTGGGCAGGCTATTACGCTCGTCGGTTGCGACACCCAGGCCAACCAACACAACAGCCGAAAAGCCGGGTGCTGGAGGGCACTCGGCGTGCCTGTCGAAATGGAACCTTAGTGCGCGTCTCGACAGCGGCGTGAAGGTTAAGGCCACCCTGCCAGATGTTGTACGTGCATTGTGGCTTGAAACGCTGCGTAGGCGGCGCTAACTTTTGGCGCGAGATATGCCTATTCGCCGATGCAATTTACCCGGATGATATGATCCAGTGAATTCCATTGTAAAGCTTAGGCGCTCATATCTTCCACGGGTCTCCACTATCGAATTATGGGCGCTAGCTATCGCAATCGATATTTATCGTTTCCCTTTGATATCTGCATTGACTTTTGAAGACGACACCAAATGCTGTAGTATAAAAATCCTCATACGAATACCTCAATTGCACGTGCACACACGGCTTTAACTCTAAACGTAACTCCAGTATGCACAAAGATGGTCCGCATCATGGGGCCAGTAGCGTTGTATTCCTGTGCTTATACGCAATCAATTTAACTTTTCGTCTTTTTCCTCTTTAAGTTTTCAAGATCCGAGACTTAAGGATTCTACTCAATTGCATCCAAATGGGTGTAGTTGGAAGCCCTAATAAACAAACATACTCTCAATCATATTCATCGATATTTCTGCGTAGTGGGGTGGAATGACTTTCGCGGCGCATCGTACCGAATATACGCTACCCGGAATTAATTTGAGGATAAAAGAATATCTGAAAACGGCTTTGATATCACTAGTGACCTCTATTCCTATGCGAGATTCTAAAAATCACTCGTCGACGTTACAGTTCTGCCTAACTTCGGAGGGAAAACGTACCGGGATATAAGTATCACAGGATTGATGACGGCATGCTTGACCGCTGAAGCCACCCACGATCTCTCCAACGACGGTTTCCGCGAGGCGGCGACTTATGCGTATTGCTACTTTTAAAACGTTACGATTCAGCCTATGCGGTGGGTGCTGTGGTGCGCTGCTTGGTCCACGGAGGCGCTGTTTTCCAAAGTCGACGGGGTTATATCTGTTCACGCGCCGTCGCTTCCCCCCTAGCGGAGCCGGTTTGCGACCACCATATCGTAGAACGTCCGCGCGTTTGATCTATCGCCAAGGCAACCCGGCATCGTCGATCGTACAAAAGCGGCATGACAATATGGAGTCTATGAAGGTCCCGGGGATCTAACGAAGATGACGATGGTGACCAATACTGTTCGATGCCGCGTTTCCTGGAATCGGCTCTCAGCAGTGATGATTACAATTTTACGGCTATGTGCAACGACCAACCCATTCGCGCCGTTAGCGGCGATACATCATCGATTTGGCGGCAACCGCAACGATAACCTGTCCGGAGGAAAAGCTGCGATGGACACTTATATGGGCGGGCGGCGCTGGCGAGGACGCGATTTTTGGGGGCGATGGTGATGATGTTCATCTTCGGGATGGAATTGGTCAGGGACATGTTTAGCGGGACGGGAACGATACTTTGGCTGGCAGATGCACAAAGACAGCGGAAGTATACTGATATATTTAGAAGGTGGTGATGATGTCGCTTGTAAAGGCGGGCTTAATTTCTATTCGGCGATACGCGTAGAGCACATCGATGGGGCGACGGTTAGCGATAACAAATTTGGCGCTTAGGACCGCCAGGTCGTAGTTTCCTTTCATATTGGAAACCTTTTAAGGTGTTGCGCTGACAGACGAACGTGTCGGGGGTCCGCAAAAAAGGGGCGGGAATCTGTTCCCCTCTTCCCCTTTTTTTTTTGTTTTTTTGC
>Ga0163217_1043648_pt1 | contig 14441 bp, 25 predicted proteins | sample SynspAceP_FD_185933 | JGI IMG/M metagenome (GOLD analysis project Ga0163217, IMG submission 185933) | Saline lake microbial communities from Ace Lake in Antarctica - Synechococcus sp. Ace-P (PacBio error correction) | ecosystem: Environmental > Aquatic > Non-marine Saline and Alkaline > Saline ... | reverse complement strand
GACGGGGCACATTCCTTCATTTAATCCGGGGCCTACTTGCGGTTCTAGATCCAAATTATATTGCGGGATGAAAACCAAAACAGGTGTCGGGGGGCATTGCGAAATATCGGTTACGGAAGAATCGCGTTCACGATTGGGTAAGTGGCTCCTAGATTTCGGGACAAATGCATTATTTTACCCAACCCGCGCTTGAGTGTGCCAAATAATCCGGATTTGAAAGGGGAATTATCCCGAGTCCGAAATGGAACAAAAGATTTTGCGTCCCGGGGGCACTTTTGAAGGGGTGCTGGACAATGGGCCGGGTTTGCCGTTAACCCGAATATTTACGATCATTGACGGTTTTGCTTTTTGAAAAGCAGATTTGATTGGGCGAAGTTATCACTCTTGTTTACGGGGATTGTTCTTGGCCTTATTGGAGGCAACTTTTTTTTGAATCAGTAAATTTGGCGGCGGAGGGGAGTTATTTGGAAAAATTGATAGCAATGGATATTGGGGTCCAACGCGTGATTCAATCCAGGGGGGGGACGTGACCCATTATTTGACTGTGGGTGGGTGAGAGAATCGGCCTTTCTGTGCCGGTCTATACAATAACGCGGGTCGGCTCCAAAACAAGTGCTATTTTCTGGATTTATACAAAAGATTCTAGGGTGTTCATTATGCTAGGCGGGAATTCTCCGGCAAAAAAGCTGTGGGTAAAATTGTCTAAGTATATTTTTGCCCTTTGTACTTCATTCTATTGGATTTTTTCGGAAAATGATTGAACATTAAAATCGCGAAAGGTTTTTTTGCCCCACTTTCCGGGGCTTCTCCAACAGTTTTACTTACTGTTTCTGGATGGAAACCCTTTTATCTTGTTTTTTGAAGTTGACGAGGCGTCAGTTCTTCCCGCTATGGGAAGGGGCTTAGTGTCGATTTCCAATCGATTGCCTCACTTTTGCTGGGATTTTGGTTGCAATTACCTTGGGAAACGTCATCGGGTTCCGAAATTTTTCACAGTTTTTGAATGGGAATTGGCATTCGGGAGGAGGGTAGCCCAAAATATTAAAAAGGGGACCTCACGGTGACAAACATTAATTTTTCCATTATTTCGGAAAGTATCAAGTAAAAAACAGAATGTTATAATCAATTGTGAGGTTCTGAAACAGGCTGTTATTGCGGGCTGGTTGAGAGGAAGATAGGGACAAACAGGGTCGCAGTCAGTTTTGTTCTAAAGTTTCGGGTACAGGGATTTCTGCAGGGGCTTTGGGCGGTTGCCTGCTGAGTGCTGTGGATTTGGCGTCCAGTGCATGGGCGATCACTATCGATTACGGGCGCAACCTAAATAACGACGAGAGTGAGGGCTGCAAGGTCGGATAGCAAAGAGGTTTGGGTTCTCAAACACGCAAATTATTTCATGTTGATAATTTAATTTATTACTTGGAGAAAAGTTGCTTAAAGGTCCCTTTTTTCACCAAAGCATTTATCCCGTCGCTTGACCCTTTGTTCAAACGGCATCATCTCCATTTTGCGGCTTGGAGGGGCTTATGGGAGGGGGCTGTAATATTAGGTTTCAGGATGGTTATGGGTAAATGATCAGGTAATATTTGGGTCACTAATCCGCCAAAAAAATTGAAAGGCAACGTGGCGGAACTCCCAAGGGGCTTGGTGCCATACCCGATAAAGAGCAGCAGTCGGGGCGCCTTTTTGCGTAAGCTACCCACCAGGGCGTTGCAACTCGGGTTCAAAAACACGTCGGGAGATTGTGGTCGGTTCTGGTCTTTTCACTAAGTCATTCCCCTCCTTATGGGGACGAACTTTTACTTTTGCTTTTTCAGGATCGGACCGGCAAGGTTTGGTACGAAACTCGATTGTTTGGTTATCGTAACTTATGACTTATTTGGACCTACGAGCAGAATTTTGGCGGGGATCCCTACATAGACTTGAGGAAGTTTATTCGACAACAAGTTAAGGCAATGGCCGGGCCGTCTTCAACATATTAAAATTGGCATTAAGGAGTCTACATTGGGTTAGCGACTTTTGAGTATGGCTACGTCTACTGGCCATTTAATCTTTAAAAAGATTGGACGATTTATTTAGTCGGGTCCCAAGGCTTTATTAATAATAGTTTTTTTACGGGAAATTTTTTAGGGGAAAAAAAACTGGTATTGGATATTTTAATTGAGACAAAATCCTTTACCATTTTTTCTTATGATTTTTCTCGGTTTGTTGTTAAGATAATTTCGATTTTCGTTAAATACGTTGGTTTTTTAAACCCGGAATTTATTTAGAAAGGGAAGTTCGGTGAACGTTGTGAATCTTAAAACGGCTTCGAAAAAAGTTGGATTGGCTACGGGGGCTCGAATCTACCAAACTTTTTCTGATTCCAAGCGGTTGGTTTAATTATAGGGTCAGTTTTGTTTAATCCGCTTTATGAAAACTTCGTTATTCACCAAATGGTTAAAACCGAACTGGGCTAATAATTTTTGCGGGGTTCATCAGGGCTTTCCGATTTTTCATGCATATTTGAAGCGGGCTATCATTTATAATTAAAAGTTTAGTGATTTTATTGTCTTCGTGTCGCAAGCATATTATTAGTTTCAGGGGATTGGTACAGTTTATTGAAAATTTTACCGCCTTGGGGCATGGACTCTTTTTTAAATACCCATTGGAAATAACCGGCCGCGGACAAAGGAGGGTTATAAGAAACCAGATTCATTGATTTAATACTTACCACCAATTTTGCCATTTTTCCGTGGCAGAAAGCTTTTCTTCAAGGGAATAATCCTGCGGGAAAAAATAGCGAATATCGAATTATAAAATAGGGGGATCTGTTTTGAAACGTTAAAGTACTACCACAATTTATAACCGGACTAAAACGACGGGGCGCGGGCACCGAGGGGGGAGGATTGGGGAACTCGGGTTAATGCCTTGACCAGTAAAAAGCAGGCCAGAGCATACAGTGGATATCGCTACATGGACGAGGGCAAAGGTAACGGGTCCCAATCCTGGACTGGGCTGGTGGTATGCTGTTATTGTCTGGGGCTTATGGGAACCCTTGGTAAAAAGCCAAGTGGTATTCAAGTTTTTAAAGCTGATTCGGTGATAAGGGACAGAAGTCCAGGGGCCCGGGGGACCGTAGTACAAAACCTGGATGGGTATCACGCGGAGATCTAATGGGTGGGGCCATTGGGCGCAAGGGGGCTGGCCGGGGCGTGAGGCGGCGTGTTTTCTCGGGGGGCATTTATTACGTTGTCCAATCATAAAAAAAGGGAAAGACATCACCACGCGTCACTCTTTGGATAGCTCGGGTGTGTGGCCTGCTGTCCAGGTGGGTGCCTGAACAAAAATAATTTATGTTGTGCGGGATTAAGGGTTTCTGGCTGTTCCGGAGTGATATTGGGCCTATAAAAAGCATCAAAACTTTTGCTGGTTGATTAACCGAAACGGTTTACGGACTTGTTGGCGTTTTCAAAAAAGGATGGCAAATCGAAGGGTGGCCAGGCTTCCGCACGGAAGTGTGGGGTTTGAGTGTGAACGAGTTTGTATTGGGCAGGATCGGGCGGGCTTTGATCCAACAGCAAGGGACCAGTTTAAAAATTTTGGCAGGGCGTTGGGCGTTGGGGGCCCGCGGGCAGAAGGTGGACGGTCAAGGTTGTCTTACTGGGTTGGGCAAAGGATTACTTCGGCCCCGATTAACGGACGCCCCTGATGTGCTGGATCTCGGGCATGGGTTTTCAAACATAGGGTGGCGTTGGCCTGGGGTCAGTGCATATTACCGTCAAGTATGAACAACACTTTGACCTGCACGTTCTTCAAGGCGCGTTGGTGGAGGGGATTCCCAAACGTTGCTCGCTGGAGCCTGGGCCTGGCGGAACTCCCTGTGTTTCTACTAAAGTTAGGAGGACCCGCCATGGAAATTCTGGGTGATGGGGGCACAATGCCTGTGTTGTCCCGGGAAGATCAGTCGCTTTAGGCCGATTTTGGCATTATACACAATGGTTAAATGAAGGGTGGGAAAAACAAAGATCCCGCGGCTTGGCAGGGCGCGGCACAAAAGCAAGCCGCCCAACGGATTTGGCGGGCTCAAGTTTTCGATTGAAGGGCATGGTTTGGATGGCTATGAGGGGGCTGGCTGGGTTTTGGCGAAAAACAAGGGCGGAAGTTAATCTGATGTACTGTGTGGGGCTTGATCGGATTTCACTCGCAAGGCTTAAGAAAGGTTATTTTTTTGCCACTCAAGACGAAAAATGAAGTCGCCAGAGAAGGATTGCGTGCTTTGCCAATTACCCACGGGGGCCCAGGATAAGTGAAAGGCCATTCTGGTTGGATGATCGCGCGGCTTTTGGTCCTTGGGCATCGCCGCTTATCCATACTTGGGAACCTTTCCCCCGCTGGCCATTCGCCATGCTTTCGGGCCTTGCGGGACGTTACGGTCATTCTTGTTCCACAACGGGGCCGAAACTCCTTATAAATTACTCGGCATACGCGAAGGAATTGGGGGCTCAAAAAAGGAGAGGCTCCTTTAAACTGTGGGGCGGAGGTCATTCCGGGACCACGGGAAACCCTGGGCTGGCCTGTCTTTGCTTGCCTGGGGTCTTGGAGGGGAAAAACTTCAGGGCTCAGTCGGGATGTTCGCCATTGCCCGTCTTGGACAAAAACGGGAAAAGGATGCTGGAGGGACCTGGGCGCGCGACCGTATGGGTGAAAAAGCCGGTTGTCTGGGGCTTGGTGTGATGATTGTGTTTGTATTCGGCTCTGAGGCTGAAACGGCACCTAAGGTGGAATACCGGCGTTCCAATTGCCGGAAATTGGTCGGCAATGCGTACCTTGCTGCTGCGCACTGCTTACATATCGGCCTTAACAGTATTTTACAAGGGGCATTCAAAGCTGTTTGCCGGGGGCATTGGAGTTAGCGGCTTTTCCTGGGGCGGACCCCGTGGCGATAGCCAACAAAAAAGCGCCGAAGGGCCAGTTGCTTACTGGGCGGATGAACGATGCGTAAGAGCCAAGGGTTTGGGGGCCATCCGTTTTCGGGTAGCGCGGGGGAGGCGTGCGGTTGATGATGGAACGCAAACTGGGCGGGCAGTATTGGGAGAGGCAGATTGCTGGGCGGGATGTGTACCATTGGGCCGCGGTTTTTAAGTGGGCGGGGTGTGGATAGGCAGGCACGGGTTGTTGCGCGAATGGGCAGGGTCGGGCCAAAGGTGGCAGCTGCGGGTTTGACGGACTTTTACTATCGGGGTTTGGGAACAGAGGCGGATTTATGATGAGGCCATTCACGCTTAAAAAGCGTGGGCGGGTTCCACCCTGGGGCAACAGATCACACGGGAGTTATTATGGTGGGTTGCGTTCGGGAGGAGCTCTTGGCAATATTCGAAATTGCCACTCCAATGTATTTGCGAGCCCTTTCGGGCGGGGGAACAAAGGGGATCTCAGTTACGGAAACTTTTCGGTCAAGGGGCCAGATGGCCAGCAGCATGTAACCGTGGGCATTAGTGGTTGACGGTGGTGATGAATTGTTTGGTGGCTAATATCGGTATATGGGCAAGCGGTAAGGGTGTGGGGGGACCTTGATGCAACGGCTGCTGTTTTAAACCCGCACGCTGCTGCGGGATTGTTGCGAGCGTTGGCCCCGGGGCCCACTGGGGGACAAGCTTTCGTTGGGGGCGAAGGGCCGGTTTTTGGCCCAAGCGTTTTCAACTTTCTATTCGGTTGGAAAAGGGCTCGCAAATTAAAGCGGATTGTTGGGACGCCTCTCTTGATGGGACGTGCTTTTTTATTCGTCAAGGCTCACCAGCCATTGGACAGGGGGGAACCCGCGGGCGAGTATTGTCATTGGCGCATCGGGGAAGCCGCCAACCGCTGTTTCCGGATGCAAGAGGCTTGCCCAAAACCGGACAGCCTGGGGGGAAACCACCGGCCCATGATGGGGGATGGATGCGCCCAACCCTATATGGGGGCGATTGGGCATCTCACAAGGGGTTTGGGGACGCGCTTGCCATGGGCGGGCAAGCATGGAAAACCCGGGTTTTTCTATTGGCTGGGGACCATCGTGTGGTCGACTCGCTTTGCGGGATGGCCGGTGAAATTTCAAGAAATTCGGGGATATGGGGCGGGGGCCAAGTGGGCTTTCTTTTCGAAAGGTGCTTTTACCGGCACGTACGAAAGGGAGCTTTCCATAGAGCGCCGAGGGGGGTGGTTTTGGTTTTCCTTTGGGAACCAGGGTTTGGGGCTGCCGTGGGCCTCTTCGCGGATTGGGCTTGAGCACTGGCTGCGACCCCAACCGACTGAGCGCGAGGCGGGATTCTTTTCGTCCGCCGGGCTATTCGGGACGCGGATGGTGGGAACGAGCTTTGAGTGGTAGAAGGGAATTAGGGGCAGGTATTCTTTTGTGGCGGAACATTTTTCTTGATGTTTTTTTCAAGGCTTTGTGGTGCGGCAAATAAAAACCCTAATTCGACGTTTAATGCGGTAAGATTATGGATTCAATTCGAGGAGTCTCTGAACAAAACTCGCGTTTTTCTACTCCGTCAACGTGGCTTATAAAACTTGGAGTTGCGGGTTTTATTAGGCTCTAATCTTTTTGGGACATCTTGCTAACCGTTATCCAAAGGTTGATAAGGTCTCGATAAGTTCGAACGTGGGTTTTCACCAAGCCGTAAATCTTGGGATTTGAAGGAAATCGTTGGTGGCCAGAGCATGTCGGCATTTCAACTCATTGGGATGGGGCGGATATTTGTAACTTGCAAAAAATTGCAGAAAGGGCTTGCGGAAAGGGGTCGTTATTGTTCCTTGCACCAGGGGGCGGGGGCTCTTGGTTCGGTGGCCGCGGCTCGATTAATTTGATCTGTTGCTCGAACCGCACCAATATCTCCGGGTTTCCGTTAAATATGTTTGGTTGGCTTTGCGCGTGATTGCCAGGAGTGAAAAGAGATTCACTTTATGCTGCTAGCCGTTCCAAACCTTACGGGCGGGGGGGGGGGGGACCATCCTGGCGCTGCCAAAGGGGTTGAAGAAGGGAATTGGGGGCAAACCGGCTTTGTCGGGCCTTAGGCGTGGGACCCAGTACGTGAACGAGCTTGATGGGCGGATTGTTTGGCCAAACTTTAACGGATTCAAGGCAATTGGGGCTGGGCTAATTCATGTGTTTTCGTAAGCGCCAGGATTTCCAACGGAGCTTATGCAGGGGGGCGGGTTTGATCCCTTAAGTTGGACAGGCGGCCATTGGTGAGTGGAAGGATGGTGTTCATTCAAATTGGGGCGGATGGGCGAAACCAGCGGGATTTTTTGTTTTCCAATTGAGATGGCGTGTTTTCGGCAAATTTTCTGGCGGCGGGGGGACGGCTTTGATGAGGCTTGCAAGAAATTTTGAGGGTTTTACAACGTTGGCGTACGGGGATCGCCACTACGCTGAAATTCTGTTCCATTCGCTGGGAAAGAAAGCGGCTGCGGAAAAACGGGGTGGTGTACGAGGAAACCCGCCGGTGACCGTGATTTTGCGTTTCTGGAGATGGCGGGGCATTCTCAGGCAGATATAAAGGCAAAGCGGCTAATAAAAATCGGGTATTGCGCAGGGACTAACGTATTAGTGAAGTATTCCGCTAAGGGCGATGCTTTTGGTATCTTGGCCCACAAATCGTGATATCACTCGATAGTTGATTTCAATGTTCATTCAATCTGTTAAGGGATTAAGGTGCATTGAAAAAATCGGGGCATCATTGGTGCCTTGGCTCGTGGGCTGCCCTAGGCTTGTGGCTTTTGGTGAAAAACGGGAACAGGTTGTTGGTTTTTGTCGATATTCAACACGGAAAACCCATTGCCGGAGTTAAGAAACGGGCGGGAACCTTTCCAAACTCGCGAAGTTTTCCAGGAGGAGATAGGGCAGGCAGCAGGCTTCAGTTTCATTTTGGGGACTCCTTGGGGGCGATGATTTCGATTTTGCACGTATTCATCGTTTTACTTGCTCGCCGGATAGTTTTGACTTTTTCAAACCGGGGTCTCACGCGGCTTTTTGGGAAGGGCCAGTGGGAAAGTGTGGGTAGGTGCTGAAAGGGCGGGTGATTCGTGATTTAGAAATCCAAACGGTTTTTTAATTTCCGGTGCACTGAGGAAAGTTGTGTGTGCGGTGCTGGGGGCGCGTATCTGGGCCTTAAGTTTCATGGCTTTGGATTTTCTACCGGGCCGGTTTACGGCCCGGGGAAGGGATTTCAATTCCTGGGGATAAGGAGCACCGGGTGGGGACCATATATAGGGTTCATTTCCGGCTTAACTTCTTGCAGTTGCGAGGAAGTTGGATGGCCCTGTACGGGGATAATTCATCACGCAGGCACCGACACGCCAAAGTGCCCATCAAATGGGCGGAAGGCGGCCAGGTGATCTGAGAAAACCCAACCAGGGGCGGGACTTAACCATTGCTTTGATTTGAAAACGGCTGGCATGATCTTTCGGCGCGGGCTTGGGGATTGATACTCCAGAAAGTTGGCTGGGCAGGCGGGCTTGGCACCAAGTGGACTTCCCATTGCCGTTTTTAAAGGCGGGGGGGCCTGGGTGGGGGTGGGCCCATTGCATCGGGCTGTTGGATTCCGTATTACCTGGACCCATAGGGGGGGCAAGGGGGCGGGTTGGGCTTCACGGAGATTGCCTGGCAGGGGGGGCGGACGGGTAAATGGATGGTATGGGGGGGCGGTACGTTGGCTTTCTGGATTTGGTGAAAATCATGATTTAAGGCTGGGGGGGCCACACCGGTCGTAATTGGCCGGGAAGTGGGTTGATTGGTTTTTGCCTTAAGGGGGAAATTGGGCCGGGATTCTGCGCAAACACCGGGTGTTGTATTGGGGACGTTGGTCTGAAGACACTGAGGGGAATTTGGGTGCCAGGTGGATATTTACGATTTGTTGGGGCCGACAGTGCTTCAGGGCTGAGGCATTGGAATACGGCATCAGGGCTGGACGGAGCGCTTAGGAAGGAGCTGTTCGATGGTTTGTGATTTTGGCGGTTTCCGCCACCGGTGGTACTGCGGGGATGAGCGGCGAGGATTTCTGGACGCGGCTATTTCTGGGACAGGGGGGTGGGCGTGGCTTTATTTTTGATCTCCAAAGGCGTGTGCCACCTGGTTGAGGCCGGGGGATTGGGGCGGGGCTTTTATGGATCGACTTCAAACAAATTTCTTGTTGTTGTGGAATTGCGGAGGCGGACAATTTTTCTTTTCGGCTCGCATTTGGCCCAAATAGGGCTGAAGGCGCTTTCGGGGAACCAAGGTATATAAAGGCGTTTCCATGTGGGAAGGCGGGCCGGTTATAGCGGTTCAAAAAATTTGAAAAAAAAGAGAAGTGGTAAGATTTTTTGGGGTTTTTACCGCACATTTTTTTAGCTTATTTCGCGCTAAGCTCGGGGACTCGTGGCAGAAAAATTTTCATTGGAATGAAGGGCTTTGGCGAACCACTTTTTTTGGTCTTCTTTTTTCGGCTTTTAAACCCAAGGAAAAAAGTAAAAAACCCGATATCCGTTTCATTTTGTTGATTTCCGATTTAAAAACCTGTTTTGTTTCGGAGGTGCATTTTGGGCAGCAAGGCTTTCAGGGGGGGGGCGGTTTTTCCAGCTGTGGTTTTTGCTTGCCGGTTATCGGGGTGGGGGCATGTGTTTTTTAGGACAGGCGGCTTTGGCGGGGGTCGGCCGGGCAAGTTGTGTCGCTACCTCTACCGACTTGCGTTTACAGCGGGGCGGGGCTTTTTGCCGTAATTCTTTTCAAATCGGGGATGACCGTGACCAATCTGCTTTGCGAATGGGGTCACTGGGGGACGCTCAAACAGGCGGCGGGATGAATTCGGCGGCGGTTTTTCCGGAGTTCCTGCAGACTTTCCGGTTCTTCCCAAGGCCAACGGGCGGATACCGGTCTTGTGTATGGCTGCCCGGTTTAAAAGCCCAGGGTTGTGTTTCGTTTATCGGGGGGATTGTTGGGCTCGGTTGCTAAAAGGGCTCGCGGGGGAATTGCGGGTTGTTCCATTGCGCTTGATCGGCGATTTTTTTTTCCTTGATTCCGGAACAAGTAGTGTCAGGGCGGGGGAAGGCGATTATGAAGCAAGGCGTTCCGGGAGGGCTTTTGTTGACGTGGGGCCTGGTTTTGAGCGATTCTCGGGGCCCATAAGCTTGCGGGGCCAGTATTGTTTTGTGGCCCTCATTTCCGTGAGGGGTTTTACCGGGAAAGGGCCTTGGTCGAGCTTGCTTGGCTGGTGGGGAGTGGGGCGTTATAACAACGGGACGTGGCCAGGTGCCGTGGAATTTGCCATCATTCCGACGGTATTCCATTGGTGTATTTGGTTAAGTTAAAAAATGCGGAAGGGATTTTGGAGGGTTGCATTTCGAATTTTATTGAATCGGCGATCAATTGGCTTTTCGTATGGGTGAGGCCGGTTCCGGGGGAACTGGCAGAAGACGCTTTTCACATCGAAAACGTTGGTGGGTGCAACAACATGGGCTATTTTGTTCAGGAATATGCTTGTAGGAGCTGGAGCTTTAAGGGACTGTTTCTGGTTGACAGGGGGCGGAAAGGGTTTTTTTGGGGGCGGGGGCCTTAAATTCCGCAGAATTTCGCACGCGTTCTTCTCGGTGGTCGGGTAGCGTTCGGGGGGGGGCGCGTGAACTGATAAAGTCGATCAAACGTCGTGAGTTTCTGTGCCATTTTGGGCAAAAACGACTGGTCGGGGCGGCATAGGTGATAAAGGGACGTTGTCATGCCATTGTTGCCGGCGCGCGTGCATGTTTGGGACGATAGGGGAAAGAGGGGCGAGCGGCTCAAAAGGGGTTTCGCGGGAAGTCCAATGTCGTGGGGGTTACTTTTTCACCTTTGCTCGGGCCAGCTGTGGGCCGCCCCCGGCTGGTTGTGAAGCGGTTTATTCTTTTTATTAAGCTCCAATCAGGGTTTTGAACGTGAGCAAACTTGGAATAGGCAGGGCCTTTCTTTTTCACCGGATGGTCTTTCACAGGGGGAAGACTTCTACGTTTACTGCCAAAATACGAGCGGCAGGGGCTTACGGCGGAGGCTGGGATCAGAGGGTATGTGGAAGTTGTTTTATCGGCCCGGCCTCTTGGTTGTATGGGCAGGGGTAAGGCACTTTGCCAGGGCTGGTAAGCTGGTATTTGGCAAAAGGGCTGCCCTGCCCACTGGGGGTGCGTTTTCATACAAGGGCGCTTCGGGCTTTGTTGTTCGCTTTGGGACCAACTTGTTGACTTTGGACGTTACCTTGTATTAGATCCCACCGCGGGTGCGGCAAATTGGAGGGGACGTTTTGTGGAGTGGGGGGCGTATGAGGATCCTGTCGACAAAAACGGCAGTTTTGCTTCCCAAGGCCGTTGCGGCGGCTATGGTAGGGCATCGCGGCTTTCGGGTTTCCTGCGGGTTTGCTTTGCATTCGGGGCGCGCGCTACGGCTGCTGGGGGAAAAAAAAAGCCCGTTGCTGCAGCGGTTTATTTGGATTCATTTAGGGTTGGATTATCAGCCACGATCGGAAAGTTTTAAACGGGATTTTCCGCCTCTTACAAGTTGAAGACAAGGGCCTTTAACGGTTTGTGTTTTCCCAATCAGCCAGGATTGTTTAGTTTTTTGATTCGTACTTTGGATTTGTGTTTTTCGGTTATTCGGCTGGTGTTTGGGTTTTCCCCGGTGGTTTGCTGGTGCCTTTTGTGTTTAATTGGCTTATTTGAACAACGGCTCCCCTGTTTTGTTCGGCGGAGGGGCGGGTAGGGCGGTTAAAAAACCGTTTACGTTGGGTTTTGAAATTTATCGGCACTTATGTCTGGTTGATTACAGCGTCGGTGGGTGTCACTTGGCGGGAGCAGCTTCCTCCATCCACCAAGGTTTTGGGGCATTTTTTTGCGGCCGTATCCAAAGGGCTGGGATTGGGAGCTGGCCGGCCGGCTTTTGGGGAATGTGTTGGAAAGGTTGAAATTTTGAGGCTTGGTTGGGGGGCGCTGCCTTGCTTGTTTAATTAGAGAAGAGTGTTCGGCGCCGTGAACGCGCGGTGTGTTAGGGCGCTTCGGGCCGGGTTACCCGGTTTGGGCGCGCAGGTGACGATGATTGGATTATGTCGGCGGGCTGAGGGGGCTTTCTAGGCCACAACGGATTTGACACAATGGTGGTGGAAATCTGGAACTGTTTCGGGCCCCGTACTTCAGTTACCATTTTTATGGGGACGGTCTCAGGGCCAAGGGGCTTTCTTGGGTTGACCGTAATTCCAGGTCTCGAAGAGAAGTAGCTTTGGCACATTTCGGTCAGGAAGGCAAAGGGTTACTATGTCAAGGGGCATTCCTTCCAGTTGTCCCGCTTTTAAAAAAGCGCGTATTCTCCTGTTTGTGGATTTTTTGCGTCCTTCTTTTGCACTTTGGGGCCGTCTTTTTGCGTTTGGCCTGGGGACGTGGTGGGGCTTGTGGGAACCAACAGAAAATCGTTGCTGGGGATTTCATGCTTTACCGTGGTGTTTACGGCTGGGGGCGGTGTTTCGTTTCGGGCTTTGGGTTTGTTATCGTGTGTTATTTCGTTCATGTGGACCGGGTTTTTATACATTCATACCGGGGGCGTTTGCTGGGCCTCGGCGTGTTTGCTGGTGTTACTTGGGGGTACAGTTGAATGTGTTTGTTCCCCCGTTTCTGTTTCCGCTAAATTTATCTGCGGCTGCGTTTATTTTTGTGGGTTGGGAGCCGTATTTGGGAGCTGGTATTGTGGTTTTGCCAGGTATTCTTCCGGGGCGCGAACAAAGGAGGGCGCGATGGGGCGTTATTAGGTGCCGGTTCCCAAAACCGGTTGTGCAGGGGGGTGGCCACGCGTTAGCAGGGTGGGACGATACCACCTGTTTCCTGTTTCTCAGTCTTTTTGATACTTTTTGCACCACAAAACGTTTGGTGGTGGGGGTGGCCCAGCGTTTGCGTTGAGCATTTTTAAAGGACGCGGTGCGCGGGTTTGAGTTTTGTTGGCGGCTGGTTGTGGCTGTGGATGCAGACTTGGATGTTAAAATCGTTCGCGGTTTCTGACGCAGGCTGGGAAAAAAAGTAGGGGGAAATCTTTCCGGTTGCACGGTGCCGTCGTTCAAGCGAAGTGATTGGGGCTTGGGGGGGGCCAGGCCTCGGGCATTAATTGGGACCATTCGCGGATCTTGAGGGGTTTTTGGAAGAATGGCTGGGGCGTTTGATTCCGTGCGGGCCAAGACCACGCCCAGGGTGGGCGTTTCGGTTCTCTATTTCGGAAACGAATCGGTGGATGGTGACCGGCGCCAGGTTTTTGGCTCGATTGGTTCGGAAATTTGTGCGGGCAGGGATTATTCCGCCACCAGCCCAAATGCTGGTGTGTTTGGCAGCAGGTCTTGGATTGCCATGTACGCAGTTGAGCGCGGAGGGGCTTCAGGCAGTTTCCATCTCGGGGGAGGGTCTGAACGTACGTTGTTTGCACCAAATGTTGGGCAGGTTGTGGGTTTTGCACCGGGCCGGGGCCGTTTGTGGAAGCGTAAATGCTTTTCGTTTTTTGGGGGTAGCAAACGGGTTGATTTCACGCGGGCGGCGGTACAAGCATGTGGGGCCGCTGGGTAGAGGGGCCACAATTTTTGTGGGATTGGAGGTTGTGCAGAACAATGGTGTTTCCGGGCACATTTGGCACGCGGGGGGCTGAGGTTGCGGGTGCAGCGGGGGCGTTGAAGGTTGTTTGTGATTTGGATTTATTTACGATAAGGGGGCGGTACGGGGGGGGCCCAACCAAATTTTGTGTATGGGGCGCCCAGTAAGGGGGCGTATGGCGGGAGGTTGGTGGTTTGCAGGGGGCTGCAACAGCCGCCAGAAAGGCGGATTACGGTTTTTCTCTTATGGTTTTTGCGGTTTTTGGGGTTAATGTTGCTGGGGGGGTCCATTCGGGGGTTCTGTGGTGGCTTTTTGTTTATCCGGGGATTAGCGATCCAGGCAGCGGTGGGGCCGGTTTGGACGGGGTCCACCCCATCCGGGGAAACTTATTCGCTTATTTCTGACCATTCCCGAAAAGGGGCCAGCCAGGGCTGGGTGCTGGCAGGGGGCCCGGTAGATATGGGCCAGGGTGGGGGCGAGGGTGTTTTGTGGCTGGGAGAACCAATGGTGGGCGAAAACGGTAAAAATAACAAATTGCGATTTTGGGGGGGGCTCGGGCCAAAAAGATGATTTGACTTTAAAATGGGGGGGGGGGTGGCACCGGCCGTGGGAAACAGGGGAAACCCCGCCCCGAAGGCAAGGGGGGCCGGGGGGGGGAATTGGGGGCCGAAGGGATTTTTTGTTGGGGGGGAATTTGTTTGGTTTTTTCCCAAGTTGGGTTTTTTTACCGGGCCCCGGGGTTGGAAGGGGGAAAAACTTAAAATTTCGGAAAGGGGAAAAAAACCTTTGGGGTGTTTTTTGGGATTTTTTGGATTTTCCCCCTTTTCCCCTTCCCCTTTTTTTTTTTTTTTTTCTTTCTTTTT
>Ga0163217_1036467_pt1 | contig 14441 bp, 24 predicted proteins | sample SynspAceP_FD_185933 | JGI IMG/M metagenome (GOLD analysis project Ga0163217, IMG submission 185933) | Saline lake microbial communities from Ace Lake in Antarctica - Synechococcus sp. Ace-P (PacBio error correction) | ecosystem: Environmental > Aquatic > Non-marine Saline and Alkaline > Saline ... | reverse complement strand
CTGGGTGCCCCTGGATGCCCGAAATGCCGCGGGTGGCGACGGTTAACTGCATGCACGGGATCCGATCGGCAGGTTGACCGCTGGTGGCGTTGATGGACCGCGCCAGAGTCATGACATGCTGAAGATCTCCGCTGGCCGGCGGTCAGTCGGGCCTTGACCTTCAAGGCGCTTCACACGGCCATGGAGGGCTTCGCCTCACTCCAGGGCACCGCCCCCACCTGCTCCTGGTCTGCCCCTGCCCCCATGCTGCTGTTGCTGGTTCGCGCGGTGATCGCATACTGGCAACGTCTGGCTGGAGCGCAAATCCGCCGCCGTTCCAGCAGCGCAATCGGTCCGGAATATGCCGGCGCCCTTGGGGTGCTGCAGCCCCCTCGCCGACGGCCTTCAAGTTTTGCTCTGGAAGCGAAGACATCATCCCGGCGAAGGCCGATGGGCCGCGTTCACCCTGGCCCCGCATCCCTGGTGCTTGATCCCGGTGATTTCCCTCTCCTGGCTGGTGATCCCTTTCGGCCAAGAACATGCTTCATCAGCCGAGTGGGCATCGGCGTGTTCCTCTGGATTCGCCCTCAGCAGCATCCAGCGATCGGCCTGCGATGAGTGGCTTACGCCAGCCAATAACAAAGTATTTCGCTTCTGGTGGGACTGCGGCGGCGGCCCAGTCATAGCTAGAGATTCCCCTTGCCCTGGCGGGTGCTGGCGGTGGTTTTATGATGAGCAACCGCTCAGGCACATCGACATCGGTCAACAGCAGACACACGGCCGGATCCTCAGCTGGAACATCTGCGCCAGCCCCGTGGGCTTCCTGATCTTCCTGGATCTGCGCCCGTGGCGAATTGCGAGCGCCTCCTTTCGACCTTCCGAGGCAGGAAGAGGAGCTTGGTGGCCGGATACCAGACGGAATATTCCGGCATGAAGTCCGCCCTTTTCTACCTGGGCAAGCCTTACATCAAATCTAGTGCTCGGCCCTGTTGGTGGCGGTGCTCTATCTAGGCGGCTGGGCTTCCCGATCCGGTGGAGTGGTAGCCGGGGCGATTGGCCAGTCCCGTCGATGCCCCTGTCGTGCAGGTGTATCACGGGACTCGCTGTGGTATCGTCATGACCGTCTCAGGCCTACCTGCTGGTTGTCCATCCGATCCTTGCTGCGCTGGACCCTGGCCCCGGGTGCGATGACCAACTGCTCGATCTGGCTGGAAGTTCCTGTCTGCCGATCGCCCTGGGTCGCAATCTGCTTGGTCACCCGCCGGATTGAAGGGCTGGCCTTTCCTTGCCTTCTTCGGCGGTAGGTTAGTCTAGCGGTCGTCCATCATGAGTGAGTTAGAAGTTACCTTCATCCAGAAACTCCCTCCAAACTCCGTTTCCGCAGGCGGGCTCAGTTTTACAGGCTTTCGGGTTGCCCGGTAGCCCCTCTCCCCTCTCACCTTCCGACTTCTCCAGCATGTTCGGATTCTCCAAAAAGGTCGGCGATTCACACCAAAAAGAGGCTGTTAGCGCCGCCTCCATACATTCACCCAAGGCCTGTCGGTCACCTTTGACGCCACCTGAGGCCGGCGGCCGATTCACCGTTTCAGTTACCCCTACGAGAAGCTGATCCCGTCAGAGCGTTTACGGGAGGCCGGATCCACTTCGAGTTCGACAATGCATCCGCTTGTGAAGTGGTGTTGCGGGTGTGTTCCGATTCAACCTGCCCGGTGGTCGATTGGGGCGTGAACAAGCAAACAGAAAGAAAAGAAGCTGAGTAAAGTACTCAAATCATTTTGTGTTTGCATCTTCTGCGGCAACTGCGTGGAAGTATTGCCCCACCAATGCCTTCTCCATGACCGAAGGAGTTGCAGCTGGCGAGGCCTCCTTGATCGCCACAGCCTCAACTTCGACAAATGTGGGCCCTGGCGTGCTGCCAACCAGCAAGTCCCACCAGTTGATCCGGCCTCACCGCCTTCAAAGAGCTGGCCTATCTTGCCAAAGTGAGACTGGATCCCCACGGCGTCGGCCAGCCCGAGCCCCGGCCGGCAAGCTGCCCGAAACAGGTTGCCTGCTGAAACTCAAGGCCGGTTCAAATGGGGAGGTCAGCCTTTGATGACGGATCGCTTCACCACCCAGGGAATTTGTTGCCTTAGGTCTGTCGGCCGCCGTGGTGTTCGTTCACTCGGCGTGGTTCTGCTGCCCAACATCGCTATTCGGCCTTTCTGCTCGGCGGCGTTTCTTCTGTCGTGGCGGCCTCTATCTTGATGCTTCCACGACAGTTCGTTGCTGGCTGTCCAGGTGGCTTGGTCTACGTCGGCGCTGAAAGTTCAACGTGCTTGATCCTGTTTGCGATCATTTGCTGGTCAACAAGAAGGAGGGCGATGGCGGACATTCAGTCTAGATTTGCGTTCGCTGCTTCTTTCCGGTGGTGTTTTGCCTCGGCCTCTGCCGTTGCTGCTGCGGGTTCAGATCTCCCCACGCCATGGGCGGTGCCTGCCCCAGTCCGAATCGGCGATGACGCCACCGTCCGGATTGGATCCTCTCTTCACCGACTTATCTTCCTTCCTTTTGAGTTGGCTTTCGGTGTTGCTGCTGATGTCGATGATCGTTGCAATGTGTGCTGGCCAAGCGCACCGATGTCTTTCAGTGTCGACAATCGTTCCACCGGTGATTTGATGCCGATCAGGCCCTGCATCGAGAAGTCCAGAACTCCCCTGTGATCGAGACCCCCCCAGCTGAAAACCACCGCTCTGGAGAACCAAGACGATGATGACGACCAAGGTGATTGTGTGCCCCTTGCAAGCCATATCTGGTGCCTAGCGGCGAATTCTCTTCTGCAACAAGTGAGGTGTGGGTCGATCACCAGCCGCAATGCTGTGCGAGGTGCTGATGGAGAATATTCGAGTGATGCTCAACGCCGTCAACATTCAACCTGATGGCCTTCTCCAGCTAACATCGATGGCCAGGGCTGATCCGTTTGGGGGTCAGGTGTTGCCATCTTTGTTGATCACCGTGGCGGCGGCTTGAAGCGGCTGTGGGGCCTTGGCGATTCCTGCTCTCTCTCTATCTCGGACCGCGAAACCGTGATATGGAGCGCTAGATTACCTGCTGCGCTGGTGATCTCTCAACCTCTTCATGCAGCTTGAGAGGCGTCTGGCTGATCCTGGCGTAGCAATAGTTCAGGAGGCCAGCGGACCAGGGCCGACTCGTGCGGGCCGATCTCAAGGGCCAAGTGGCATTTGAGGTCACGGTCGCCACAGTGGTCTGGCCGCAACCCGTTCCCCGGCCTGCTCGGCCACAGAAACCGGCGCCGCCAGATCTCACCGTTTTTGCTCGGCGGTAGATGCACGGTGCTGGGCGCCGCCAGCACCTGGGCCCCTTGGGGTGCGATTCCTCAGCTTCAACCGTGGGTGGCCACTTTTCGGTTTTTCTCACGCAGGCGCGCCAGTTGCTGGTTTCCTTTCGCCCCAGCACCCGGACAATCTTCTGGCAGCGGCTGCGTGATGACCGCTTTTGCCACCTGGAAGCGCCGCATTGATGCTGCGGAGGCTGTCGTCGGACCACTGGTGATGGCGCTCCCGACGACCGCAGCCTGCCGACGGGCAAGGGCTGCATCGTGCCCTCAATGACTCTCTTTTCGTCCTTGCCTGGAGGAAGTTGCACCCACCTGCCTGTTGGAGGCTGGAGATCGAATGGGAGGTGGATGGACCAGTTCCGCGGCGATGGCCTGCATCATTTCCACGCCACCGGCTCCCACTGGCTATTCGATGGCGGCGGGCTGGACCGATCCTTGCACCCTGGCATCGTGCCATTGTGGTCAAATCCGGATCTGTCCGATGAGCCTCTGTTCCAGGCCGCCCCTGGTGGTCCCCCCGGTTCGGACCCTGGTGGTGTTGCCCTGGGTGAGGCCCCAGCGCCGGGTGGAAAGCTCTGGAAAGACGGGGCCACGCCACCGTGGCTGGAACCTGGCGGACCGCTGGCTGGGCGCGCTGTGAGCACTCCGCCCTGATGGTGGTGGCGAGCAGAGCCCGTCTATTACCGGACTTGACCCACAGCTCCACTGGGGCAGGTGACCTGACTACCGGTGACCATCAACAATTGAATCGTGTGATCGGCCAAGGAGCGAGCTGCTGCCGCCGGCGGCCAGGATGGGAACCGATGCGTTGGAGCGGCGGGTCTGATGGCACTGGAGATCGAAACGACCGCTTTCTTGTTGAGGGGAACAGGCTGGCGCGAGCACATCTTGCTGGCAGCCACATTTCCGCCAGGGGACGTACTGGTGGTCGTCGGAGCAGGGATTTACCGTTCCGGGTGAGGCTCAGTGATGCGGCCAGGCCTGGCTGCACCACTCAAGGCCGCAGCGACGGGGATACGCCGCCACGAGTTCGAGTACCCGATTCCATTTGGCGATGGCGAAGCGCTGCTCGCTTCTTCGCGGCGCATCGCCTCAGCAAACAGCGCTTTGGGCCTTTGATTGTCCCGGTGGTGAACTGGGTGGTCGATGTGTTCGAGGCGGAGAATGCGGCCTCTGGTGCTCGCCGAGTGGACTCGAGGCACGCGAGCAGCCTCTGTCCTTCCCAGAGTTGGTGCGGGATTGAAGTCTGACCGGCCAAAGGTCCATGGAGCAATGCGGCCCTGGCAGGCCCATCACCTACAGCTGTGGTTCCGATCAACACGGACCTTGTTTCTGGTCCGCAACACGACCACAAAATCCAGATGGCTACAGCAACAATGACTCGGTGGCGCGGGGCTTCTTCAGCCATGTCTAAGGTTTTATTCCTGTTTTGCCTTTGCCGGCTTGTCTTCCTTCCATGATCGGTCTCTACGACGATCAAGGTTATAGTTGCGTTTCTTCTGGACGGGACACCTTGCCTGCCTGTGGATTTACGCCGAATTGTTCGGGCTCACTCCCGACGGCTATTGCCTGCAGGCGTTATCCGCTTGACGAACACTCGGGTCACAATCCGGCATCAACTGAGTGCGGGGTTGCTGAATCGGCGCTTCAGGGCTGGTTGAGCGCTCCAGGGAAGGTTGGCAGCAGTTTTGAGCCATCGCGGCAGATCTTGCCGTGGATCCATCGCCCAATCAAAAACAGGGCGACCGGTTCTGTGGCTCGCCGGTTGCTGAAGATATTGCTGACGTGTTATTCGACAGTTGCGTTTGCTGATCATTCAAGCGCAAGGCAATTCCTTGGTTTGGTTAGGACCGGTGGCCACCAGCTCGAGATGAGATCATCGACTCACGCGCGGAAGAATTGGGGCCCTAGGCAGTCAAGCGGCTGGACCATCTGGTACGGACATCCAAGGGATCCCAGCCTCCGGGATTCCTTAAGCCACCAAGCGCCCGGACACTGTTGCCGCATGATGGGCAGCGTCTGATTCTCCCTTTTCTTTGTTGCTGCAAACAGGCGCTTGCGATGGTCGCTTCGCGATCACCGGAGGTCATTGCCGCCGCTGGCGGCGACCCCGGCCGACCTTGGGGTGCGGCGGGGTTGAAAGGCCTTGTTCTGCCGTCAATGTCCCGATGGACAGGCCTGGCGGTGAATGCGCATGAGCAGCCTGCCCCTCTGCCGCCTGCCTGCTTGACATCGGCCTGGAGCCCGTCTTGCAACTCTCCTGCCGCGACCGCAACCGCTTGCCCTCCAGTGCCGAACTTGCTTGGGAGCCCATGCCCTTCGGCATTCGCAATTGCTCTGACTTGACCGGTTGACCCTGTCGGCGCGGCGATCAACCCGGGGCTCGCCCCGTGAATGAGCTGGAGCGGTTGCCGTCTGTTTGCCAAGCTGGTCAGAGGTTTCAATGCGGGGGAAGGACCCGTCAAAGGCTTGCTGAACGACGGCCCCACCAGCCTGTTCGCTGCGCGGCTCGCCGATCCGCAGTTCGCCCAGTTTGGAGCGGGCCTGAAGACCAGGGTCGGCGCAAAAGGCGCCGGTGCCCGCTTCGCAGACGGCAGATGTTTGATGCAACGGAGGGCCCTGAAGCGGCTTCTGTGGCGAGACGCCCGCACCCACTTGGTCTGCCGGTGCTGGCGCGGTGTTTCTGCTGAGTCGGCGCGCCAATGCCGCCTTTGTGGAAACCGGATGTGCCAGGAGCACTGATTCCCGGCCTTGATCGATCGTCTCGCGCGCGCTGAAGATCCGGCTGCCGAGGGTGATCAACATCGCCGCGAACAGGTGGCACCCTATTCATCGCATCGCCCAAGGGGTGCCACCTGATGCGGTGAAAGCGGAAGAAGCGATCCCGATGATTCTGCCCAAGGCCGGTGTTGCCCAGTTGGAGCCGCTGTCGCTCAGACTCCGCCCTGGCTGAGCTGAACGGTGCGAGCAGCTCGGCCAAAGCCTTCTGGATGGGGGAGGTTGGGCGACATCCATGGCGCGCCACATCGGTGATCAGCCAATCCAGGGCTGGCTTCTTTGAGACGAAGTGGTCACCATTGCGATCGACCGCAATAGCGCCCGAACACCCAATTTTTCGGACAAGCGCAGCGCCCAGCGCCACCGGGAGTATTCAAAAATGATTCGAGTTATGATGTCGGCACCTTCGCAGATTGTGGAGCTCGGCTGCCGCTCCTTCCGACTGGGCCAATGATTGTCCCACCCGCGAGTTCAATCCGGCTCATCCCTCGCACGTAGACCGGGCCGCGCACATAATATTCTTAGATTACCCAGTCCTGCCGCACGTTCAGGCCCACGTAGATCCCAGGCCGCACTTCCCGTCCGGGGGGATCTGCAACTGGCGAACCATCGCGAAGGCCGCACGCTGCGGATCGCCTGCAGATAGCTCGGGCAACCTTGCGATGAATTCGACCCATTCAAAATCCTCGGCAGCGGCATAAAAGGGTGCGCCCCAGCTGTCAGCCTTGGGAAAAAAGGTCGGCCGCCGCTATCGAAGGGAACACTTCGGGATGTTTGATCGCGTACTTCGGGCTCGGGAAATATAATACCAGTAGTTGATCATGGTCGCTGGCGGCATCTTCCGAGAGCGGGCTTCTCCTGGAAAGTCACACCCTGGAATCTTCATCAGGTGACCGACGACGCATAGCTGACTGACTTGATCTTCGGCACTCAGCTTGGTACACCAGACTGGGCGATTGCAACCCTTTTCCTTGTGGTCGCCGAACAAGCTTCGTACAGCAAGATCGATCAGGCATCGCCGCAGGAGGCACACAAAGGTGTCATCAAAAAAATTTCTGAAGGTTTGAACTTTTTTGATTCCTCCACGAGCCAGGCGGCGCGATCAGTTCGCCATCTTCCGACTTGCGCCCCTTCAAAGCTGTAAGCATCTGTTACCACCGATCGCTGGCCGTCGCGAAAATAATTTCAATTTCTTCCGGCAACAGGTGGGAGACATTGACCATCACCTCGTCAAATCCCGTGTTTGGCCGCAAAACAATTCCAGGTCGAACTCCATGACGGGTTCTTAAGGATCGACATCGGTTTGGGAAATGGGTGGTGGGTTTAATAGGACGCACCGCGGAGTACCCTTGCCAGGGCCGGGCGGAGGGAATCATTCGCCTCATGTGGGCGCCTCTTCCTTTAATTTGTACTTCAAGACATTCACATATATGAAGAAAAATCAGGGCGGCCTCTGCGGCATCGGGCCGGCAAGGGAGCTGGCCCAGCGTGCGTTGGCGTTCCAGCACAGGGGCCGGGTCGTTGTCGGTTCGCTGCTGCTGTTGCTGTTCGCGCCGAGTCTTCCAGGTAGGCTCCACCTCCTGCAGCCCGCTTGATTTCTGAGCGGACCCAAAGAGCCACCCTTCTGCTGGCTAGGTCAGAGTCGGCCTGGGAGCAGAGAAAACAGCAAGGCCAAACACCCCCACCCGATCGTGATCGAGATCGGCGGGTGCGCGACGCTGCCCAGGCCGCAACAAGCACTGCTCGAAGTCTGCGACCCATGCGGGGCCGCGGGCCCACTGCTGCAGAAAACAGGCTCAGGGCCGCGGTAGGTTCTCTGGGCGTTCTCGCGGTGGGCCAGGCGAGGGCCACTTGTTCGATGGCCTCCGCTCGCTGTAGAGGCGGCTCCTGGGGTTTGGGCGGTTGCGGCCACCATCTGCTCCAGCCGCGCGGCGATGTCCTCGAACGCTGGCTGGATCAGTTCACCGAGGACTGCCGGCTCGTTGCAGTGGAGGGGGTCGCCACCGGCCGGCCGCCAGAGTTGCCTCTCCGGCCGGGCGTGGCAACACAAAACCCGCGAAAATCGCGTCTCATCATTCCGGATCAACAGCGGAAGGGGATCCTCGATCAGCTGCGGCGGCTGGGTAAGTCTGGTCGCTTCCAGCACCTCGGCCTTCAGGCCCACCAAGCACGGCCGCAGCAGGGAAGGCCTCGCTGGAGGCGGCCAAGTCCTGTTTTCGTTAAACTGCCGCCCCGTCCGGCTGGGTGCGCGATTCAGGCCGGGGCACCTACGATGCGTCCGCGCCAGCTGAGTCAAGAAAGCCGTCCCAACGGCGATCACATCGACGTCCCCCACGGGTTCGAATGTCGCCACGATTCAAGCGGGCGTCCTGAAGCAGGCGAATGGCCAGCCTGGCGCCGTTGAGTCTTGCCACTCCTTCCCTCGCTAGGGGCAACGTACCCCGTTGCCGGCTGCAGCCAGAAGCACTGGAACTCGCTGGCTGGCGGACAATGGGCTCAATCGGATTGTGACGGCTTCGGCGGGCCGGTGACGGAACTCATCCCCAGCTTGCTGGCAGCAGGCCTTAGCTGGGCATCCACGTGCCCGATAGCGTGATGTCGGCTTCCAGCTCGGTGATCTTCACCCGACGGGCTTCTCGATCGCTCTGGGACCTGGACCAGCTCCACCTTCTTGACCACGCCGGTCCAGACGGCGAACACCCAGGCGGCCGTTGGCGGACGATCCCGCTAACCACGAGGCAACATGCCGACCAGTGGCCAGTGGTGTGTTGGACACGCCCGGCAGGAACTGAACGGTGGTTCGGGCTGTGTTTTTCCGGGTGAACATCACCGTGGCCAGCCCGAGCTTAGAAGATCAACAGAAAATTCAGCTGGTCGCGATTGGCTCGATTCAGACTTGCGTCTTGGTTTGCTGGCAGGAGCGTAGGGCAGGGACGATTGGATTCTGCAATCCGCTGCCGGAACCGCAGGTTTCGTAACCGCTCAGAGGGCAGGGCGCCCGGGCGCTTTCAAGCCCAGGGCCGGAGCCTGGGAGGCGGGCGGGGGCCATCCACTCGACGGCTCGGGCGTTGCGGATCAGCCCGTTCTCCGAGGGACAGCACCGGGCCATCACCGATTTTGCTCGCGTAGCACATCAGGGCCTCGATGGAGGCGCGGTAGGTGCGGTGACCGATCCTGGGTACAGCCAATGCCCGATTGCTTCGGCACCAGCAGGCAGGAGAATCCACGGTAGATCTCGCCGGGGGCTCGGCATCCACCAGCTGGGTGTTGTGGGCCGCCAGCTCGGGGTTCTTCCTTGCGAAGAAGATCTCCGCCAGCATGGAGGAAGCAGTAGTATCGGCGTCAGAATCACCCCACCGCCGCCAGGACCTGGCATGACGATTCGGAAGCTGGAGAAGAGTTAGGCCCTCGCTGGTGACGAAGCCCACAAAAACACATCAGCTCCCGAGCGAAACCCGCTCATTGCCCGGTTAGGCCAAGCGAGGCAGCGAACAGACGGTCCAGAGTGCGAACATCTTGCAGCAAATCTTTGGCCCACGACCGCCCATCTCATCGAGCTCAGGTTGTGGGTGCGGTCCGTACGGTGGCGCCCACCAGGAAGAGAGGCTGCACCGATCAGGCCATGGCTGGACCATCTTGCAACATGGCGCCGCTGTTGCCGAGGCCTGAAGCTGCCGATGCAATCAGCACGAAGACCCCATGTGGGCTGATTCGAGCTGTAGGCGATCTTGGTTTGAGGTTGCGCTGGGCGAAGAGGTGGGGGGCCGGCCCCGGGCCGTAGATGATGTTGACCACCCCCAGAACCACCAGCCAAACGCGCAAACTGGGGCGTGGGCTGGCGGGCAGCAGTGCACGTTGAAGCGCCAGCAGGCATAAGCCCCCCATCTTCAGACAGATGGCCGGCACAGCAAAACATGTTGCACGGGCGCGGTGCCTTCGCCAGTGGGCGTCAGGCAGCCAGGTGTGCAGCGGCACGATCGGCAGTTTTCACCCCAAAGGGCGATCAGCAGGCCGGCGTAGGCCAAGCAGCTCAAAAGCGCGTGCCGAATCCTTGCCGCCAGGGCTGTGATTTCAAAGCTGGGGGGGGCCGCCACCCTTGGAAAGCCCATGGCCAGAGGCCGCCAGCAGGGATGAAACACACCGAAGGCCGCCGGCGGTGTAAAGGATGAAACTTTGGGTGGCAGACGTACTGGCGCTTCTTGGCCCCCAGATCGCCAAACAAACAGGTACACCGGCAGAGTTCCAGCTCCCGGCCAGGTAAGAGAGCAGGTCCTGTGAACGGCGAGACGGCGATCGGCCGCATCCTCGCAGGATCAGGAAGAAGAACAGCCGCGGTTTTGAAGAGTGACCGGCCAGGCGGCCAGCACCGGCCAGGGCGTGATGAAGCTGTTGAGGCAGAATCAGGGGCAATCGAGAGCTCGTCGGCCGACCGACCAGGCAGGCCGAGATCGGGCAGCCATTCCACCGCTCGATCAGCTGCAGGCGGCCTCTGAGGGTCGTAGCGTTGAGGTATGGCCCAACGGTGGACCGGGGAGGTGAGCAGGGCGACGCCCAGGGTACCAGCGAATCGTCTTGCCGTCGCCAGGGATCAGGAATGAACGGGATCAACAGCCCGGCCACGATCGCATCAGGGATCGAGACGCTGAAGCCAGGGGAAGGCCCCTGCGTGATCGCCGCCAGGACGCCAGGGCGCCTGGAGGCAACGGAGAAATCAGCGGCAACAGACCCGAAGCAGTCTGGGCGGAGTGTAGAAATTACGGCGCGCTTGAGCTCCCCAGATTACGGGTTGAACACACAGTGGCGGCAGGCCTAGGTAGAAGCTTGCTAAACCGCACCCCGGGCAATTTCACGCCTCCGAAACGATCAGTGCATAGGAATTGGCGCGGCGGTTTCGAAGTTACTTTGAGACCTTCGCCGCTGCGAGGTGAGACAGGCGGTGAGGTTTGACCACCCCGTCCACCACCTTGGGCGTCAACTCCAGCACCTGGCGAGGGAGCTGCGGCTGCCCTGACGAAATTTCGATCGTTGATTGTCGTTCGAGGTACCACTTGTTTGGCCAGAAGCGTTTGAGGCGGGGGAAGCGGCCCGCCACGGCCGTGGCCAGATCCAGCTTGTGTAGGAGTAGGCCAGGACCCGCACGGTGATCACGGTGAGCGAGATTTCACCACCGAGGCGCCGGCAGCAGGTAAAATCGCCCCACTGAACTGCTTTCGGCCTCTCGGCGGCCTTCACTGGGGTCAAGGCAGAGTTGGCGAAGCGGTTGTGTCAGGGGGTCCCAAGCAGGCCGATCAGGCACGGAAGGCACCGCCAAAACCGCAGCGGGGCTGCCATCCTGCCAGCCCGATTCGGGGACGCTGGCGTGCTGGGCCGATGCCCTTTGGCCTTCTTCCTCCATTGCCACCCGGCCGGTCGGCCAGCACTGGGCTGTCGAAGGCGCATCGGTGGCCTCGGACGGCCCCCTCAAAGGTGAGGGTAGAAGCCGGAAACATGTTAGAAGCGGGTCATGGCCGGCGGAGGATGAGGAAAGCCCACCGCCCAGAGCAGGGGAAGGGCGTTGAAGGCCTGGCGAGGGATCTCCGTCCTTGCTCCAGAAGCCCGCAAGGCAGGATGCCGCTGATCGGCCATCGCAGCGATTCAGGAAAGGTGGTGGCGTCTCGGGGCATGTGCTTGCGCAGACGCTCCCATCAGCGCATGTTCCTGGGGCGAGACCGGTTTCGTGGCCCACCACCTCTCCATTGTGCGTTGGATCACCCGGAGCCTGAACCAGGGAACAAATGGCCTGAAGGAAGGCGTGAGGTCACGAGGAGTGGAACATCCGGGGCCACGGGGCGCCGCATCCCCAGTCGTTAAGACCATGTAGCCCAGCTGGGACACCGTGCTTGTAGCCAGGCCCTTCTCAGGATCCATCTGGGTGAGGGCGACGAGGCGCCCAAGGAAACAAGGTGATCGTGCCGATCACGGGGCAATTGACAGGCGCTTGCACCCTCTCGAACTGGATGTTAGATCGGCTGAAGGCGAGGCCACAGGAAACACGCGGCCGCCACCCATCGTGGCCGCATGGATCGGGCGGAGATCGGGGGTGGGCCTCCATGGCGTCGGGCACAGACTGGCGGGAACTGGGCGATTTGGCATTCGGCCCATGACACCAAACAGGAAAGAGGGATCACCGCCGCCGGGTGAGAGACGCTGCCATGGCCGGCCTGGCTGAGGCGGAGGCCGATTGTCTCGATAAGCCGAAAGCGTGGCGGTGGCCATGAACAGGGCCGAGCCTGATGCCGAGCAGCAGGCCGAAATCAACCACACCGGTTGACCACAAAAGGCTGTCTGGGGCGGCGTTGGCGGCCACCATCGCGGGTCATACCAGAAGCCGTGATCAGCAGGTAGGAGCTCATTGCCCACAGCTCCCCAGAACCGTTAGATATCTCGAGCAGGTTGGGGCTTGATCACCAGCCCAGCATCGAGCTGGCTGAAAAGGGACCAGTATAGGTGAAAAAAGCGCACATAACTTACTTGTCAGCTGGGCCTGTAGCCATCCGAGACACCATCACCGCAACCGGCGATTGGTGGTGCACCAGGGCCAGCGCATCACGGGCGCCAGCGCATCGACCCGGAAGCCATCTGCAGCTTGGAAGCTCCGCACTGGCCCAGTTCGAACAGCACTTTCCGTGGGCGGGCGCGCCGCCGATTCTGCTCGATCAGCACCGCAGTAACTGAAGCCGGCGGCTGGCCCCGACGCAGCTGATCAGGAAAAACAGCACAGGTTTGCCGCAACCTGTTGATGGTTGCGATTGAACGCTTGATCAGGCTGAGGACCGATCGCGCTGCCCAGCAGGGTTAAGCACTGGGAGAGAGTCAACCAGGGCGAGTCCGGCCGATGTCATCCAGTCCCTGGGCGTCCCCGGGAGGTGTAAGCAGACTACAGGTTGCTATTCGGGCTGTGTGAAGCACGCGCTCAGCCAGGGCAGCGCCGAGCGGACCGTCGCTGAGCTGCTGGCGGCAAGGCCGATTTGTAGCGATGGTCAACAGAGCCCGTCTGTGGCGATGGCGAATGGCCCAGGCTGGGAGCTTGGGGCGCAGGAATTCGCGGCACAGCGGAACTGCACTATTATATCCTCACGAGCATTACGTTCGTCGGATTAGTAAGGCACGATAGCTGTTGGCCTTGGACGCAGCGAAGGCCGGTCGCTGTTAGCCTCATTTCATATGACGGCGACTCAGCAGCTGCCGATCGCTCGCCGTGCCAGATATAGCGATACATTATTTTGGTTGATAGGTCTTATCAGCTAGTACTCCCAGCACAGGCCGGTGACAGCGTGAAACTGCTGCCGATCCAGGCAGGTGGGTGTCGCACAGAGCAGTGGCGTAGACAGGCACTACTTCGTTTGTCATCGGCTTATGGGTGTGCGTGATCCTGCTCGGGATGAGTGTGACTGATATGATAGAGTCGCGCTCTATTTATGATAGACTCTTACACTATAGACTAGTTGAGATATCAAGACATGAGTTCGTGTGTTATATCGTCACTGCGGCGTGTGCTCAGTAGAGGTGGGGATTGGAGGAATAGGGCTTTGTATTTCTCTCGCCCGGCATGTTCTAAGTGTGATTCTGTAGACGCCTATAGAGCTTTAGCGAATGCTAGCTCTCAGTCTGCATGGTCTGTCGTGTTAGTCTACCATGACGCGACGGCACGCTGCTGGTCATCGTAGGGCTGATGGTGTTCGGTATTGCGGAGTCAGCGTGAGATTCTCTCCGCTCCGGAGTCCGCTTGTGTGAGTGCTGGGCCGGCGTACAGCAGCCGCCAGGGCCGGGCGCCAATCGCTTCTCCCCCAGACGCGGCAGGGCGCACGCCGCCGCTGTGGATTACGGCGAAAAGCGGAACAGGGAGGCCAGCTTTTTTCCAGGCTGGACTGGTGGTCTGCAAGGGCAAGCAACGGCCCGCAGCTGGCGCGATTCTGACGGCCTGTTTGCCGTCTGCTGGCTCCGCTTGGTTCAACCGCAAGTTTCCCTTAGAGTTGCCCACTCAGCTGGAGCAAGCCCACGGGTCATTCCATGGCTATCTGCCCGTCACCCTCGGATCAAGCTGCGGCATCTTGCGGGCCATTGCCAAGCGAGGGCAGCTTCAAGGAAGGCGCGCGGACAGCCTCTACGTGACCCAGCGGCGGTTCAGCCTGCAGATCCAGAATCTGGAGAAGCAGCTGGATGTTTCCCGCTGTATTGATCGTGGGCGCCAGCCAGCTCCACCGAGCGGCGCCACCTTCTGTTGAGCTACTGCGGACCGGGATCTCGGGCCAGTGGGTGTGCAGGAGGCTGCGCGTTCTCAATCGAGGATCTCCACAACCTCAAGGGT
>Ga0163217_1032723_pt1 | contig 14446 bp, 14 predicted proteins | sample SynspAceP_FD_185933 | JGI IMG/M metagenome (GOLD analysis project Ga0163217, IMG submission 185933) | Saline lake microbial communities from Ace Lake in Antarctica - Synechococcus sp. Ace-P (PacBio error correction) | ecosystem: Environmental > Aquatic > Non-marine Saline and Alkaline > Saline ... | reverse complement strand
TTTCTTTCCCGCCACCCCGCCCCCAAATTTTTTCCCAAAAAGGCGGGCCTCGGGAAAAAAACAACCCAGTGGGGGGGGGAACAAAACCCCAAACAAAAAAAAACTGGGGGAGCGGACGGCGCCCTTCTTTTTTCAAAAGCTTTCCCCCCTTGGGCAAAAATTAAAAAAATCTTCTTGAGGAATTAGTATTTTTTATTTCTTTATTATTTGTTTTTGATCTTAAGTTTGAGGGGGGGCGGGGGATAAAGGTTATTGTAGTTAAGGGCCTTCCAAAAAGGGGGGGGCCCTTTCCTCTATTTTATTCGAAGTCCCCGCCTATAAACTAAAAAAAACAACAAAACGGGGGGGGAAAAAATTTTAATTTAATTCTTAAAAATTTTTGCTTCAAAAAGGGGCCATTTTTTCGACGGAATGGGGGAAGGAAACCCTCCGATTGGGGGGCTTTTTTTGAACAAAAGGGGGGGGGGGCCCCCATTTGCCGTTTTTTATCAGGGCGATTTAGCGGCTTATGCACCCCCCCCTGGAAAACAAAAACAAAAATGCCCCCCGGCTTTGGTTTTTTTATTCAGAGGGGGCAACCCAGGGCGTAGGATTTTTTTTTAAAAATGGGCTTCCGCCCCGGGGGGGCCCCCCCCCCCCCTTTCTAAAAAACCGGAAAATGGAATTTTTTCCCCCTTTTTGAATTCCCCCGGGCCTACTGTTTTTTTTTTTTTTTTTTTTTTCAGGGGGGCTGGGAATTAAACCCCCCCCCCCCCAAAATTTTAATTTTTCCCGGTTTTTGGGGGGGCCCGGAGGGGAAACAAAGGGGGGGGGCCCCAAACCCGGGGGGTTTGAATGGGGGAGGCCCCAATTTTGCCCCCCACTGAAAAACTGGGGGGCAAACCGGCCTAAAAAAAAAAGGAAATTTTTTTTTCAGGAAAAAAAAAAAACAAAAAATAAAAAAACCGGGTGGATGATGGGCTTTATTTGAATTGAACGGGGAAAAAAAAGGGGGGCCCCCCCAATTTTTTTTTTTTTTCCCAAAACCCCCCTTGGAGGGAAAAAAAATTGGTTGCTGGGATTTGAAAAGCCATTTCCGTTTTTCCCAAAAATGTGAAAAATTAAAAGGAACAACTTTGGGGAAACCCCCGGGAAATTTTTTGGCTTAAAAAAAACCTTTGGTTTGGGGGGGACGGGGGAAACTATTTTTTTTTTTCCCAAAGGGGGGGGGCCAGAAACTTTTTTTCCGGGAGGGAAGCCAAATAAAACCGCTTGGGGCCTTGGGTTTCAAAAAAAAACCGGGGGGCCTAATTAATGGGGGGGCGGGGATTTTTTGTTGCCCGGTTCTTTTTCAAATTAAAATTTTATGGGCCCCATTTAAATTTGATAAAAAAAGGGGCCCCCCTGGCCCCGGAAAAAAAAAAAACTTATTCTTTTTCCCAAATTTTCCATTTTTAAAGAAAAAAAATGGGGAGGGGGCACCCAAAAAAAAAAGGGGGTTTTTTGAAACCCCCCAAAATTCCCCCCCGCCCCCGGCGTTGGGGGCCCACCCCGCTTTTTTTCTTGGGGGGGGAAATTCGGTTTTTTGGGAAAGCGCTTTTTATATGGCTTTCCCCCGGGGGGGCTGGGGGGGGGGGGGGGGGGGCTTTTTTTCCAAAACAGCTTTGGGGGATTGAAGGGGGGGGCCGGCCTTTTTTTTTTTTTTTTTTCCCCCAAACTGGTTTTTTGAAAAAGGGAAAAAAAGGGGGCCCGGCCAAGGGGGGGGGAAAGGATGGGGGGGAAAAATTTACGGGGCCGGATTGGGCCCCCACCCCACAAAGTGATTATTGGGGGGGGAAACTGATTTTCTGAATCCCCCCCCGTCTTTTTTTGGTGTTATGCGAAGGGAAACCCGGTATTAAAGGGGGGATTCAAAAAGGGCCAGGGGGGGATAATCGGGGGATAAAAAGGCCCCAATTTTTTTTTCGGTTGGGGCGGGGGGTTACTTTTTTTTCCCAAAAAAAAAGGCCCCCGTTGGCAGAAAATCCCCGAAAAAATTAAAACAAATTTTTTTTCCTGGGGGGCCCCCAAAAAAAAAAACCCCCCCCCATTTCGGGCTTTTGGGGGGGGCCCCCGGGGCCTTTTAACTTTTGGTTCCCAAATAAAAAACAAGAATTAAAAAAAAAAATTTTTCCGATTTCAAGGGGGTTTTTGTTGGGAATTTGGGAAAAAGGGCCCAGGAAATTGGGTGTTGAAATAGGAGGGGCTTGCCAAAGGCAGGGGGGGAAAAAAAATTTGCAGGGGGGGAAAATTTGGTTTTTTATTGGGATTTTTTGGGGGGGGGGGGAAGAAAAAAAAGAAAATTTTTTTCTTGTACAAAAAAAGGGTTTTAAATAAATGCCGTTTCCCCGAGGGGGATAAAAGGGGGGGCCCCCCCCCCAAAAAAGCCCCGGTTGGGGGCCCACCCCCTTTTTGGGTTTGAAGTTTTTGGGCCCCCCCCCAAAAGGGCAAGGGGCCCAAAGGGGGTGTTCCCCCGCTGAAAGCGGGGGGGCAAGGGAAGGGGGCCCAAAAAAAAGCGGCCAAAAAAAAAGGGGGCTGGGGGGGCGGGGGGGAACCAAAAACCCAAAAAAAATTTTTTTCAAAATTTTTTTTTTCCCCAGGGAATTTGGGCCTCCCGAAAAAAAATTTAGGGCGGGGGGGGGGGGGGGCCCGCCCCCCAAACAAAAATTAAAACCATACCCCCCCCCCCCCCCGCTGGGGCCAGGGGGTTTAAAAGGGGGGGGGGGGATTTAAAATTGCTTTTTATTTGGTTTTAATGGGGTTTGAATTTGAGCTTTTTTTTTTTTTTTTTGGGGGCGGGGTTTCCCTTTTAAATGGGGTTTTTCGATTCCTGTCAAAAAAAAAAACTTTCCATTTTTTCCTGTGGATTGGCTTTGGTTTTTTTTATTGGGTGCGCGTTATTTTTTTTTTTGTCCTGTTTTTTATTTGCTTTGGGGGGCCAATGTTTTGGGGTGGGGGATTTTTTTTCTTTTGTTCATATTTCCCCCCCTTTTTTTTTTTTTGGAAACCCTTAGGGAAGTATTTTTTTTTCAAGGGGGAAAAGGGGGGAAAAGGGCCCTTTTGGGGGTTTTTTTTGAAAGGTTTTTTCGCCCCCAGGGGAAAGGGGGGGGCAAAAGATTTTTTGAAAGATAAAAAAAACTTTTTTTTTTCAAAAAAAAACCCCCCAAAAAAACCTGAAAACCAAAAAAGGGGGATGTTTTACCTTCCCCCAAAAAACAAAAAAAACCCAAAAGGGGGGGCAATTTTTTTTAGGGAACGCTAAAAAAACACCCAAAACCCCCCCCGAAATTTTTTTTTTGTTAAAGGGGGGGCCCCCGTATTCGGGGATAAAAAAAAAAAATCTGTTTTTTGTGGGTGGGCCCTATATGTTGGTTTTTCACAAAATTTTACTTTAAAACAGGGGGGGGGAAACTTTTTTTTGATTATTTTTGGCTTTGAAATTTTTTGGGGGCCGCTTTTTTTTGTTTTGCCCCAACCCCCCCCCAAAAGGGGCTTTTTAAAAGTGGGGGGGGACCCTTTATAAGCGGTTTAACTGTCCAAAGGGGGGGGCTGTTTAAAGGGGGGGGGTTTATTTTTTTTTTTTTTTTCTGGGTTTTTTGGAATTTTTTTTTTTTTTTTTTTCCCCCCCCTGGATTTTTTTTTCGGGTTTTTCAAAAAGTCCCAGGGGGGAAAAGGAAAGTCCAAGTTGTTCGAAAATTTTTTTTTCCCGTTTATATAACCCTTTTCGGGGGGGAAAAAAGGGGGGGGAACCCCCAAAAATTTTTCCCAAAAAAACCACCATTTAAAAAAAACTCCCTTTTTCCCCCCCGAAAAAAAACAGAAAAGGGGTTTCCCCGGAGTTCTTTTTTTCGTTTTTTAAAACTTTTTTAACCCCGGGGGGCGGGGGGGCTTTTGGAGGGGGGGGGGCAAACCAAAACGCTGCGTGGGGGGTTTTTTTTCGAAGAGGGTTTGGGGAGGGGCGGGGCCGGGGTGCCATTTTAAGGGATGTTTTGCTGGAAAAAAAAAAAAAAAACCAAAAACGTATGCAAAAAAAAAAGGGGGGGGGGAACCCGTACAAAAAAATAACAGAATTCTACCCTGGGGGGGGGAACCGAGCCCCCGGTTTTTAACTCTTTATTTAAAATTGGAAGGAATTCAACCCCCCCCGGAAAAACCCCCCCCAAAACCCCCCAGTGCTTTTTTAACTTTTGGGACTTTTCTTTTTTTTTAAAAAAAAAAAACCCCCCATTTTTTTTTTATTTTTTTTTTTTTTTTTCAATTAAAAAAAAACCAGGGGTCAAGACAACAAAAAAAAAAGGGTTTTTTTTTCGTGGTTTATGGCTTTTTTCAAAAAAAAAACTGAACTTGGGGGGAAAGGGGCGGGGGGGCAACAAAAAAAATAAACAGGGTTTTATTTGAGATTTTTTGTTTTTCTTTGTGTAAAGGTTTTTTTTTTTTTTTAATGGTTGCCATATTTCCCCACTATCCGAAAAATTAACCCCCGCTTGGGGGTAGTGTACATTTGGATAAAGGGGGATTTACAAAAATATTTAAATAGCAAAAACAGGGGGGGGGGCAAAAGGCCTTTTCCGGTTTTTTTAGGGGCGGGGGGGGGGGGGGGCCCCCCAATTGGGGGGGGAATAATTTTTGAAAAACGGGGTTTTTATTTTGCCCTTTTTTTTTCAGGCAAAAAAATTATTGAATTTTGAATTTCCCAAAAAAAGGTTCAGCCCGGCAAGGGGGAAACCATTTATTTTTTTATCCCGGGTTTGTTTTTAATTTCCCCCTTTTTCTTTCCTCCATTTCCCGTTTTTTGGGGGGGGGGGAGAACATTTTTTCCCGCTGGGGCTTTTGGGGGTAATTTCCCCCTTTTTTTCCCAAAGGGGGCAAAAAATTTTTGGCCCTTGCTGGGGGGCCCCAAAAAAAAATGCAAAAAAAAACTCCCAGTTTTTTTTTTTTTTTTCCCAATCGTGTTTGGAAATTTGGGAAAGGAATTATCTTGTTTTTTTGCCCTTTTTAACCGGCAAGCCGGGGGAAAAAAACCACCCCCCAGGGGGGGCTTTCGCCCCCAAAAATGTTTGTTTTTGGCCCCGTTTTCGGGGGGGGGGATGGGGGGCCTTAAAAAAATGGGAAATGAACTTGGGGGGCCCCTCCAGTTTGACACCTTCCCCCGGCATTCCCGGGAATGCGGGGGTGATTTTAATCCCAAAAACGCCATTTTTTTTTTTCCTTGGGGATTTGCCCAAAAAAACCCCACAGGAATTTTTTGTTTTTTTTTTTTTTTTCTATTTTTTTTCAATTTGTTTGTTTTTGTTGCTTGTTTTTTCTTTTTTTTTTTCAGGCCTTTTATAATTTGGTTTCTTAATTCGGCATTCCGGGCGCCCTCCCCCATTTTTCTTTTTTTTTTGGGGGATTTTGGGGCGGCCGGGAGGAAATTTGCAGGGGGGGCTTTCCCCTTAATTACCCGATTTTTTTTTCCCAAACCTTCTGGGGGGGGGGGCAAAAACGGGGGCTTTTTCTTTTTTTTTGTTAAAAAAAAAAACCCCCCAAATGGGAAAAAAAGGGGAGGAACTTATTTAAATGGGGGGATTTTTTTATTTTTGGGGGGAGGGGGGGGGCAAAGGGGCCATTTTTTTTATTTTTGGGACAAAGCTTTTTATGAGACAAAAACGGTTTTTTTTTTGAATAAAATTGCAGAAAAGTTAAACAAATTAATGTTGGAAAACCCCCCCCGGGTTTTTTTTTTGCGGGGTAACATAGGACTTTGGAAAAAAAAAAAAACCCCAGTTAATTTTTTGTTTGGGGGTTTAAAACTTGCTTTTGGGTTGGGGGGCGGAATTTCTTTTTCCTTTGCAAGATTTTTCAACAAAAAAAAAACAAATTGGGGCCCCTGGGGGCCCAGGGAAACAAAATTTAAATTTTGCACTTGGAAAATTCTTTGTTTTTTTTCAAAGCATAAAAAACCCAAGAAAAAAAAAACCCCCATGTGGGGCCCTCGGGATTTAGGGGGCCGGGGGAGGGCCCAGTGGGGAAAACAACTTGGGTTTAAATCGGCCTTTTTCAATTTTCGGGGGGTTTTGGGGGAGACGGGACCCGGGGGAATTTTGGGTTTTTTCTGTTTTTGGGGAAAAAACATCTTGGGGGGGCCCACTTTCGGACCCCAAAAACAAAAAGGGGGCATTTTCTTTTTAAAAAAAAAGAAAAAAAAAAACCGGGGGGTTGTGTGTTTTTTTAAGGGAACAGCTAAAGTGGACTATTTTCCTGGGGGGGGGCAGGGAGATAAAAAAAAATAAAAAAAAAAAAAACTTTGGCAAATGGGGGCCAGGGAAATTTTTTTTTCCGGGTTGGGGGATATGCAGTCCTTGGTAACCGCGGGGGGGCCGGGGACCCCCTTGGGGGGCGGCTGGGGTGGCGCCGGAAAAAACCAAAGCCCAGAAATTCCGGAAAAACCAGGGGGAAGAGGGGGCGGGGAAATAAAGCTTTTTCCTTTCCCGGGCGGGGGGGGGATTGTGTTATTTTTTTTCTTGGGGGATAAAGTTTTTTTTTTTTTCCATTTGCAAAAAACCCGCTTTGGGGCCCTTTTAACCCGAAAATTTGCCCGAGGAAAAAAAAATCACCGGGGAAAAAATTTTATTATTTGGCCCATTTTATAATTAAAACCGAAAGGGCAGGGGTGGATTGTTCAAAAAAGTAAAAAAACCGGGGGCTTGTTTCTGTTTTTTTTTTTTAAACGAAAGAGGGGGGGGGGGCAAAAAAAAAATCCTTGATTTTTCTGGTAGCCCAAAGGGGAAAAAAAAAAAACTTTTTAAAAAAAAAACAAACCCCACAGGGCCCGCTTGCCAAAAACAAGTGGGAAAAAAAATAAAAAAATAAACCCCCGGCCCAAATTTGTTTTTGCCGGGTTTTGGTTTTTTTTCCAAGCCGATATAAATTTTCGGATAATTTTCCAAAAAAAAACCAACCCGGGGGGTTTTTTCGGGGAGTGGGGGAGGGGGGGTGGGGAAACCCAAACAAAATATGGGGAGGGGGAAAAATTTTTTTTTTGTCCGTAAAATTTTTTTTTCCGTTTATTTGATTTTGAAAAAGGGGGGCCGATTTTTGGGGGGGGGGCAAACAAAAAAAGAAAACAGCGAGTGGGGGACAGCAAGTTTGCCCCACCGGGGATTTTGTTTTTTTTTAAAAAAAGGGCCCCATTTTTTGCCCCTCGCCCAGGGGGGCAACAATTTCTTTTCAACGGGAACTGGGGGGGGGGGAAATTAAGGGGGTTTTTTCTTTTTTTTTGTGCTGGGGAAAACCCCGGGTTGGATTTTTGGGGGTGGGAAAAAAATAAAAAAATCCACTCAGAAAATTTTTTTGCTGGGGAAAACTTTGGGATTTTAATGGGGAAATTTTTTTTTTCCTTCTAATTTTTAAATTTTTCTTTTTTTTTTCCTTTTATTCATCTCTGGATTCTTTTTTCTTCTTTTCTCCAATCTCTCCCGAACTTTACCGGGGGAAAAAAAAGGGGTGCTCCCTAGTTTTTTTTTTTTCTTTGGTGGGAAAAACAACAGAGCTTTGGCTTAAAAAAAAAAAAAAAAAAAAACTTTTTTTTTTCCAAGTCGGGGAAGGGAAGGGGGTTTTAAAATTTTTTCGGGAAAAAATTCCCCTTTTGGGGGAATTCCCCGGGGTTTTCTGGCTTTTCACCGATTAAATTACAGAAACCCGGGGAAGGGTTCCCCCCCCGGGGGGTGTTTTCAGTTTTTATTTTGTGATAAAGCCCCAAAAGTTTTTTCCCCCACGGGGTTTGCAAATTTTTTTTTTTGGGGCCAAAAATTTTGGATGGGAATTTTTGGGGTTGGGGGCCACGGGGGGGGGGGTTTTACCCTCCCCCAAAAACTTTTCCCGGAGGGGGGGGGGGGGGGGGCCAAATTTTTGCTGGGCGTTGTTTTTCTTTTAATTTTTGTGAAATTTTTATTTTCCAAAAATTTGGACGGGGGGGGGGCGCCCCAGGCCTTTTGGATTTTAAAAAACAAAAAAAATTTTTTTTTTTTTTCCAATGTGAAGGATTTTTTTTTTTTTCCCCAAATTTTCCCCGGCCCCCCAAAAAATTTTTTAGGTGAGTTTTTTTTTTTTCCCAAAACCCGTGGGTTGTTTTTGGGGTTTTGTTTTTTTGGCAAAGGTTGCCGAGGTTTCCTTTGCATTTTAAAAACCTGGTTGGGGGGGGGGGCCGGGGGGGGGGGTTTTTGTTAAAAAACACTTGTTTTGAAGGCACGGTAACCAAGGAATAAAAACAAAAGGTTTTGGAAAAAGGGGGGCTGGTAAAAAAAAAATCCGATTTTTTCTCCTCAAAGGGGTTGGCTTTTAAATTCATTTTTTAGCAAATGGCCAAAAAAAAAAAAAGGCCCGGAATTCCTGTTCGGAAAAACGTGGGATTTGGTTTTTTTTAGGAAAAAACCCCCATTTTCCCCCGGGAAGGAAAGTTTTTTAAAAAAAAATTTGTTTTTTTATTTTTTTTTCATAAATTCCCCCCCCCCCGGGGGCTGTTTAAATTTTTTTAAAAAAGGGAGGGGGGGGGCAATTTAACAAGGCCCGGGGATCCGCTTTTCTTAATTAAGTTTGTTTTAATTGGACCAAAAACGAAAATGGGGTTTTTTTTGCTTTCTGATTTTTTTTTTTTTTGCACTTGTTTTAAAAACCGGCAAAAGGGGGGGGGGGGGGGGGGCATTATTTAAAAACCCTTTCCAAAAAAGCCCCCCAATTCGGGGGGAAATTTTTGGGATTTGGGGGACCCCCCAATGGGGGCCCCCCCAGGGCTGGGATTACGAATTTTTTCATTTTTTTTTTTTCCAAGGGAAAAAAACCAAATCAATTTTGTTTGAAATTTTCAAATTTTTTTTTCCCCCGGGCAAAAAAAAAAGCGTTTAATTATTTTTGGACTGTTTTCTTTTTTTTTGGGGGCTTGGGGGGCAAAATTGATTTTTTGAAAAAAAATAAGTGGGCTCTTCCTTTGGAAAACAGGGGCGGTGGGAAAAACACCAGGGTTTGATTTAAAAAGAAAAATAAAAAAAAACCTATAACTTTTATTTTTTCCGGGGTTTTATAATGGCTTTGGTTTTTGGGAAATTTAAAAAAAAAAAAAAACCCCAAAAACCCAAGGTTCCGTGGTTTGATGGGGGAAACATTTAAAAAAATAATTTTCTTTTTTGCCATTTGGCCCCGGGGGTTTATTTTCCATTTTGTTTTTTTTTTTTTTCCCGGGCTTGGGGCCCAAATTTTTTTTTCAAATTTTAATTTTTTGTGTAACCCCGGGCAAAATGGCCCCGGGGGATTTGGGGAGGGGATGGGGAGGGGGGCGGGGGGCCCCCAAAAAATCCCCACCCCCCCTTTCTGTTTTCATTGGGGAATACTTAACTTTAAAAATAAGTTCGTTTAAACCGGGCGGGCGGGGGGTGGAAGGGGTGTATGGGAAAAAAATAAAAACGGGGGGGAAAAAAATTTTAACCCCCGGCCGGGGTTTCTGTCCAAAAAATTTTTTCCCAAAGGGGGGGAAAAAATTTTTTCCATTTGGGGGGCTTGGGTGTAATTAAGCGTGCGATTTTTTTTTTTTAAAAAACCCGGGGGGCCCCTGTGGGGCGTAAAATTTTTCAAACCCCCCATCCGCGGAGGCGGGAAAACTCTTAATTAAAAATAAATTTGGGGGGGCCCGGTTTGGGGTGGTTTGGGGGGGAAAAAGGGCGGGGGGGGGGGAGGGAATTTTGATAAACAAACCTTTAAAAAGCGGTTTTTTGTTTATTTTTTTTTTTCCCCCCAAAATAAATTTTGGATTTAAACCCAAAAAAAACCGGTATTTTTGGGCCCAATAAAAAAAAAAACCTTGTTTTTTTTTTTTCCTTTTGTTTGGGGGCAAAAACTGGGGGGGGGGGACCCCCGTTCCTTTTTTTCAACAAAAACTTTTTTTTTTTTCCTGGGCCCAAGGGGGGCCCAAAGTTTTTTTTGGGGGAAGGGAAATTCAGGACTAAATAATTTTTCGGCCCCCCCCCCAAAATTTTCGGGGGGGGGGGACCCCCACTCAACCCTTTTTTGGGGGGGCAGGGAAGGGGGCCCCGGGGGGGAAAAACCCCAAACCCCCCCCAAAAAAGGCCCCCATAAATGGCCCCGGGGGACATGGGGACCAAATTCATTTATTTTTTCGGGGTTTTTTTTCCCAACTTATTTTGGGCTGGGGGGGACGGCCGGGATTGTTTTTTTTTTTTGTTTTTTAAAATTTTTTAGGCCTTTGTTTGATTTTAATTTTAAAACGACCGGGGCGTTTTTTTTTTTTTTTTACCCCCCCCAAAACCTTGGTTCGGGCTTTTTTCCACTTTGGTCCTTTTGGTTTTTCCTGGGGCCAATGAAAAAGGAAAAAAGGCATTCTGCCCCCGGCCTTGTGATATTTTAACCCATTTCAAAAACAAAAGAAGGTGCTTTTCAATTTTTTTATTCCCCAGGGTTTTTTCCCCAGGGGACCTGTTAAACCGAAAACGCCCTGGGTGGGGTTTTTTTTGTTTGCTGAAAAAACTTGGGAAACCCAAAGGATTTTTTTTTTCTTAAATTTTTTTTTTTTTTTTTTTTGGGGGTTTTTTGTGTGGGGGGCTTTTTTGTGGATTCCCCCCACCCCAAAATTTTTAAAGAAACGGGGAAATATTCGGAAATTTCCCGAAGGGGGTTTTTTTTTTTTTTCTTTTTTAAAAAAAATTTCTTTGCCCCGAAGGGGGGTTTTCATTTTGCTGGTTTTTTTCCCGGGGAATAAGGGAAAAACCCAAGGGCCATTATTTTCTGTTTGGGGGCGGGTTAAAATCCCCGGAACTGGGTGAAGGGCCCTTGGGAGGAGGAAAAAAAAAATTAGGCGGGGCACCGACCAGAGACGGTTTTTTTTTAAATAAAATAAATTAGTTTTTTTCCCCCCCAAAAACCCCAGGTTTAAAACTTTTTTTTTTCCCCCATTTTTTTTTTTGTGATAGATTTATTTTTAAAGAAAAAAAAGGGTGGGGGGGCCTCAGTTAATAAAGGGGCCGGAGGTTTTTTTTTTTGGGGGGGTTGGGGGGGGGCTTTTTCAATCTGGGGGGGTGGGGGCCAAAAAGATTTTTTGAAAACTTTATTTTTGGGCGCAAAATTAAAAAAACCCACTTTGCCCCAAGTTTAAAAAAATCCCCTTTTTTTTCCAAGGTCCCCAATGATTTTAAAAAAAAACTTGAAAGGGGAAAAGGGGGGGCCGGAAAGGGGGCGATGGGGGGGAATTCCCTTTGGGGAAGGGGGCCCCCTAAAGGGGGGGGGGGGGCTTGTTGGATTTTCCCTTTTTTTCAAATTCTTTCCCCCAAAACCCCCCCCCAAAAGAAACTTGGGCTTTGGGGAAGGTGGCCTTATTTTTTTGTTTTTTGGTTTTCCGACCCAAGGGGCGGGGGGGGGAATTTTTTTTCCCACCGGGTCCCCCGTTTGGTTTAAAGGGGGGGGGGGCCTTTTTTTTTTCCTTTTAAAACATTTTATTAAAAGGTGGATTGGGGAAACCCCAAAAAACGGGGGGGGGCAAGGGGGGGGGGGGGGGCCGGGCCGGGGGCCAAAAAAAAAAATAGTTTTTTTTTCCCCCCAAAAGGGCCCCCTGTTTCGGGGGGGTTGGTTTCGGGGGGGGGGGGGGGAAACTGGGAAAAAACGCCCCGCCCACCTTTTCTGGGTCGCGGCCCCCGTGGGGAGGCCCCCTTTTTAAAACATTGGAATTTTGTAGGTTTTTTTCCAGGGGGGCAGTGGAAAAGGGGGGCAGGTGATTGGGCGGAGGCCTTTGGGGGGCTCGGGTTCCCAAAAAACTTTTTTTTTATTTTTAAAGAAACCATTAAAAAAAAAAAGGGGGCCCCCCGCCTTTTTTTTTTTCCCTCCGTGGCCCCTTGATTGGGGACGGGGGGCTTTTTTTTTTTTTTTTTTCCAGTTATTTTCCCCCAAAAACCCAAAACCCAGAGGGGCCCGGGGAAGATTTGGGGGGGGAAAAAAAAAAAAAAGATCCAAAAAAAAAAAAACCAAAAAAGCCCTTAAAAAAAGATTATGGGGAACCGGGATTTTTTTGAGTTATGTGCCCAAAAAGTTTGTTTTTAAAAAAAAGCCTTAGGGTTTTTTCTGGGAAAAAAAAAAAACAAAAAACCTTTTGGTTTTTCCCCAGGGGGGGCCAAATCTTTAAGCTTTTCCAGGGGGGGTGGGGGGGGATCCAAAAAAAAAGCCCATTTTTTTTTTTCCCCCCTGGGGGGCAAAAAAGATTTATGGGTTTTTTGTTTTGGGGGGAAACCTTTGTTTTTCAAGGGATTTTGGGATTTGGGACCCGTTTGGCCCGGGGGGGAACCCCCCTTCCCCGGCTTAAAAAAAAAACAAGAAAACCCGGGCTTTTTTGGCTTGGGCCGTTTTTTTTCCGGGGGGGGGGGGCCCTTTTTTTTTTTTTAACCACCGTTTTTTGGGTTAAAAATTGGGCAAGGGGGGGGGGCAAGGCAAATTTTTTTTTCCCCCCAAAAACGACTTTTTTAAAAATGGTTTGTTTGTTTGGGGGGCAGGGGGGAAAAAAAAAAAAAACCCAAAAAAAAAAAGCCCCGGTATTTTTCCTTTTTTTGGGGGCTTTTCCCCCGGGGCATGGCCGTACCCCCCCGGTGTTAACGGTTATTCTTTTTTCGGGTTAAAATTTGGGAAAAGGGGGGGGAAAAAAAATTTTCCCGGGGGGCCCGGGGAATTTTTTTCCCCCAAAAAAAAAGGGGGGGGCCGGATTTCTCACCACAGGGGGTTTTTTTTCAAAGGTTTTTTAGCCCCGTTAACATTAACCGCGAGGTTTGGGGGCCCGGGGTTTTTTTTCATTTTTTTTTTCCAAAATTTTGGCCCCGCCAAAAGGGAATTAAAAAAATTCCCCCCACCCCGGGTTTAAAAACGGGCCCCCCATTTTTCAGGGGGGCATTTTGTGGGGGGAAAATGGGCCTTGGTTATTTTTTGTACAAAAAACCCCCCTTTTTTTTTGTTTTTTGAAAAAGGCTGGCTTGGGGGGGGCCCCCGCCCCGAGGGGGGGGGGGCTTGGAGGGCGGGGCGAAAACCCCATTTGGAGGCGTTGGTTTCTTTTTTTTCCTGTTGTTTTGGGAATTTTTATTTGGATTTGAATTTCCCCGGTTGGCCCCGGGGGCCCCCCTTGGTTTTTTTAAAACCCCAGGCCCCCCTTTTTATTTTTTTTTTTGGGGAAAAGCTTGGGGTGGGGCGGCCCATTTTTTTTTTTTCCCGGGGGGGGGGCTTTGGGGGGGGCCATTTAAGGGGGGGGCCCCTTTTTTTTGGGTGGTTTTTGGGGAAAAAAAAAAAGGGGGCCCCCCCCGGCCCCTGGGGAATTGGGCTTTTTTTGGCCCCCCAAAGGCCCCCAAAAAAATTTTAAAAAAAACCCTTTTAAAAAAAACCAAAAAATTCCCAAAAACGGAAAACCCAAAAACCCCCCAAAAACCTTTTTTGGGTTCTGAGCTTTTCCCAAAAGTTTTAAACTTTATTTCCCAAAGGGGGGAGAATTATTTTTTTTTTTTTCAAAAAAAAAAAAATTTTTTTTTTTTTTTTTTTTTTCCCCCCATTTTCTTCCCAAAGTAATTGGATGGGGTTTGGGGGGGAAAAAAAAAAAAGGGGGAAAAAAGGGGCCCTTTTTTTGGAGCAAAAACAAAAAAAAAAAAAAAAAATTGGGGGAAAAGGGGGGGGGCCCGTTTTTTTTTTTGAAAAAAAATTTTTTTTTTTCAAGGGGGGGGGGGGGCAAAAAATGGGGGGGGGCGGGGGCCACCCTTGGGCCGAATTGGGGGGGGGGGGGGATATCTTTTTGTGGGGGGCCCCCCGGGGGCCAAAATTTTTTGGGAACCAAGGGGGGGGGGCTTTTTTTTTTTTTTTTTTGGGGGGGATCCCGGGGGCGGGGGGGGGGCTGGGGGCCCCGGGGGTTTTTGTTTATTGTTTTTTTTTTAAAAAAAAAAAAACCAAAAAGCCCCCCCTTTAAAGGCCCTTTTTTTTTTATTGTTTTTTTTTTTTTTTATTTTTTTTGGGGGGGCCACCCTTTGGGGGGCAAAAAAAAGGCCCCCGCCCGCCCCGCCCCCCCCGTTTTATTTTTTTTTTTTTTTTTTTTTCCATTTTTTTTTTTTCCCCCAAAATTGGGGGGGGGGGGGGGGGGGAATTTAAAAAAAAAAAAAAAAAAAAAAAAAAAAAAACCCTTTTTTGGGGGGGGGGGGGGGGGGGCGGGCCCCCCCAAACCCAAAAAAAAAAACCCCCCGGGAAAAATTTTTTTTTTTTTTTTTTTTTTTTATTTTTTTTTTTTTTTTCTTTTGGGGGGAAAATCTTCGGGGGGGGGGGGGGTATATTTTTATTAAAAAAAAAACCCCCCGGGGGGGAGCCCAAAAAACCGGGGGTTTCCAGTTGCAAAAAAAAGGGCAGGAAGGAAATTCCTTTTTCCCTTCTTCCC
>Ga0163217_1060200_pt1 | contig 14447 bp, 9 predicted proteins | sample SynspAceP_FD_185933 | JGI IMG/M metagenome (GOLD analysis project Ga0163217, IMG submission 185933) | Saline lake microbial communities from Ace Lake in Antarctica - Synechococcus sp. Ace-P (PacBio error correction) | ecosystem: Environmental > Aquatic > Non-marine Saline and Alkaline > Saline ... | reverse complement strand
AAGCAACGATTAATAAAACATTCGAGTGAGAATCCACCTACCTTTATACGTTTCCATAACCTAACTGGCTGCGAAGAGGGGGCGTTATCGCATTAGCGCCGTCACCGCGGAATATCAACAGAAGGTGAACGCGTTTGGATGAGCGGTGAATCTGGCGTCGCGGAAATCCAGTTATTGCATCTGTTTTACTGGGTTTTGAGATAGAACTTCAGGCCAGTTTTTTGATCAAGGAAAAGCCCTTTCATATTGTGAGTTTGCCGGTGGCGAAGCAAATTAGGCCTTGGTTACCGCAAATACCCGAAAATGGGTTGAACGGCAGCATTCGTCGAAATTTGCTTAGGTTCTTGGAAGTAGAGAGGGCCCATCAAGCGGCCGAAGCGAAGAAGAATTACAAAACTGCTTTGATGAAAAAGCCAATGTGATGAATTTTATTCAGGCGTTGCCAGCAGGATTTAGAAACCAAATTTGACAGAGCTTGGCTCAGGATTTATCTGGCGGACCAAAATTGCAGGCTAGCCGTTCTTTTCTATTGCACGGCGCTTATTTGGTCGAAAGCGGAAATGTTTGTTTTGCTCGACGAGCCATGTTCTGGTTTTGGAATAAAGAAACGCGGCAAGCGTATTAGAGATCTAGATCACGTATCAAAAAAGGAAAAAACCTTACCTGATCGGTTAGTCCATGACACGCATTCGATAGTTGTGGGCAGGACAAAACATGGGCGCTGACAAAAAAGAAGGTTTTGATGAAGCATTCGCGTTAAGAAAAACCCGACGCTAATCCGCCTTAAAAAACTGTTTACTTGGCAAACCCTTGGGCTTTGTTATTTCCGTTATTTTGGGCGTGGGTGCCAGCTTTGCCAGGCGTGGCGTTTATTGGGCCATTTTGGCTGGTTTAATTCGGCGGCGGGGGCTTAGCGACAACATGGGCGTTGGCCTCATTTTTTTAATACTATAACACCCGGCGCGATTGTTCGTTTTATGGGGCGGATACTTCGTACCTCCGGGACGCTATTGGCGAACAAAGTCACAGCTCACAATCACTTATTGGGTTTACTTGCGTTATTTTTACGCCTTTGGTGTGGGATCAGCGTGTCGGCGAAAAGACCCAGCCAATTTAACGAACAAAGCCGTGGTGATTTATTACAGCGTCTTTTCAGCGGACCTTGACCCAAAATTATTTCGATGGCCGTTGGTGGTTCTTTTACCTTGGGTTTATGCGTTTATTGAGTTACGTTGCGGTGGTCGGTTTTGGCCTTATTTTATTTTTTTACCTGTATTGCTGTGGCATTAGCGATTTCAGCCGTGTTTCATGTCTTCATGTGCCGTTTGTTGTGGGGTATTTTGCCAGTCACGCCGTCACCGTAGGGGCAGATTTTCTCGGTGTGCATCTCGTAGTCGTTTCTGTTAGACTTGTTTTCCGGCATTAAATACTTTAACCATTCGTGGTCATTGAAAGATTACCGCCGCAAGCCTTGATTCAACTAGACGAAACGTCAAAGATCAGACGGAAATCGTATCCAGCAAGCATGTGAGTACAGGGCGATTATTTGCGCCTATATAGTGACTATTTTCTATTGTCATAGCTGCTTTATTTTACTCAGTAATTATCAGATGGCCTTAACCTATAAAACACAGGTCGTTTGGGTGCTGGGTTGGACGGCGTGGCAGGGCACTTGGGTTATCGGGTTCATGCTGTTCTTATTAGCGGGGATCAATGAATTGGTTTTGCCATTGTGGCAATCCTTTGTGGCGCAAGGGCAGTCACAAGTAGGCTTGCGGCCGGTTGAATTCAACTCCATCAAGAACCCAATCACCAAACTGACAATAAAATTAATACATCCAACGGAGAAATTTACCCACTGGCGCGGGCTTTCATCTGTCTAAGGCCGGCATGGGTAACCAGGCTATCGACTTTCAAGTCGAAAGCCGGCGATACCGTTTGATACGAGGGTATGAGACGGATCAGTAAAATCGACATTATTTGGCAGCAATCGCCGGTGATTGTTTATCATCTGGTGAAGGCCTTAATGAATGGCCGAAAAAATGGCAATGGTATACAGCAATTGTCCTATTCAATTCGCAATTGAGCTACCTGCCTCAATCACCGTATATATTCAACAAGCATCGCGGCCAACCTACTGGTTTGGCGACCTAACCGCGACGGACGCCTCAGTATGGTCAGTTATTAAAAGCGGTTGCCTTAGCCGCGAATGGGCAAAAAGCCTACCAAACGGCTTTGGAAACCTACTAAGATTCCCAAGGGCGAAACTTATCCGGAGTCCAACGTAAAAACCCGCCTCGCATTAGCGCGACCCCTACTGGCTAAGGACAATCCACCCGTCTTTATGCTAGATGAACCATTCGATGGAACTAGACCAAGCCACCATAGAACGATTTGTTCACTCACTGCAAAACGACTACAAAGCGATTATTTGATCCTTAGTTTAGCCATGTGAGTTAATCGCATCGGGGGGGACGAACAACGCCCGAATTATCGAGCTTTAAATTCTCTCCCTTTTTCCAAGGAGACGAAGGCTTCTTTTTTCCCTCCCCCTTATGTCTTACAAGGGAGGGCTAGGGAGGGGTTTTCTTTGGTTTCGAGTCTATTTTGTTTACTTCTAAATTGCTTTTAGCTACAGGGTTTATTTTCCCTCTGCTGAGCGGGTAACTTTTTGCTAGCTGCCCCAAAAAGTAACCAAAAATTCCTGTAAGATTTTTAATGCCTGATTTTTTCGTCATAAGGAGCATTGATTGTTGCCTTACGCTCGTTTATATCGTAAGGCATAGATTGTTCAATTTTGGCGGGAGGACAGATCTATCAAAAACAATGACCCTGAAACTCCATAAGTCGCGCAACTCTCGCGTCGGAAACTGACTTTTATTCGGAATTTTCAACGCTGGCAAAACCGTAGGACGGAATTGAGCTAGCGTAATCCGGCAGAGAAAGGAAGCTTTCATTGTGGGTCGGGGCTTTAGCCGACATCTATTGATACAGGCCTTAATAAAGGAAATGTATTTTATGTCTGTAAATATATTTTTATTTTTTAAAATAAATACTTTATGCGCGTTTAGCTATTTAAATAAACTTAGTTTGAGCGAATTTGTACTGGTAGGAAGGTAAGAAAAGTCTTTTTTAGTATCAAGGGATAAAAAATATCGGCAGACGAAATTTTAACGCGCTGTGGATTAATGAAATTAAACACGCATGCTCGTTTTTTCTGTTTTTTTCTGTTTTAACTTTTGTGAATATCTTTTATTAAATTGCCTATATTTATTCAGATGATTTGGTGAAGGTTATTTGAAAGGAATCTGATATTGTCTAAAAAGCGCATGCGCGCATTAATAAATGTTACATGTCACGATAAGAGGCGTTAGGCTTCAGACGAAAAAACAGAACCAAAAAAAAGAAGAGAATTAGAAAGAGTTGTCCTTTATCCACTTTGTTTCATTCTCGAAGAAGAGCTTGAGTTTGCTGCTTTCTGTTACGAATTAGGTCCGGACACAGCGTAAAGGCGATTGACTTTATTTGATCATATTGGGCAAGTCGCCAGATAGCGGCGCCCATCCCGCACTTTGGTAAAACCCCAAATGGCAGGAAAATACGGACTAATTAAGGTGGCTATACGGCTGAACACGCTCGAAATTTACTATGTAACTAAAAAGGCATTTACGGAGAGCGAAGTACGGATTATGCCAAAAGCTGCAGCGAAAATTGAAATTAAGCGATCCTAAATATCGAGCCCGTTTAAAATTTCTTTACGATAGTTCGTTGGGAATAGCTTCCTGCTAGAACTGTATTAGCGGGATACTCTGAGAGGAAAAATGATGTGATGAAAAGGATAGTCGATTCACTCGTTGATATTTTTGTGGTGGAATGCTGGAACATGTCGTATTTTACAGACACTAGCTGGCGCTGAAAGACTGGGTAAACGGTTGAGCACGCCCTAGAGAAACTCTTTCGAATAACACAGCTTTGGAAATTGAAGTAACGGATAGGCCTTCCTGCCTACAGTAGCGGCGGGAAAACCAAGAGCTTGGGATTAGTTACATCTTGGAAATTCATCTTTTGATTCAAACTTGTTTTTATATTTACCCCCATTGGCGAGGGACGGCCTCCGAAGATCGGAAGCAGTCAGGATTTTTTCCTCGCTCAATAATGGAGCCCGCATCGAACCACTTGATTTAAAAAGTAGTTCGGGCAGATGCTATTGATACTCCAGGTTTTTAATTACCATCAAATTTTATCAATTTTATTTCTCGATCCAAAGTTGGTTAATTGCAGATTTGTCTTTCCATTAATCCCAATGTATTTTTATGAGCTTGCTTTACGCCATTGTCTCGCGCACACAATTCAAATAGTTCGAAGGTGACAAGATTACCCTTTCGAATATTGGAAATTTCAGAACTATAATCCTTGATTGCCTCGATATATACACTTTTTGGGCCAAAGCTCGAAACATATAAGTCAGAAATTGCCCTTCACAAAGCAAGAAAAGAGTCCTTGAAGATTCGAATGTTCGTTGAAAACCCTGTAACTTCTCTATATCCAAATTCTAGCATTTGAGTCTTCAATAATGGTCACATGTAACAAACAAAGCCAGCCCGACGGGAAAACGCGCGGCTGCTTTGGGCCGTTTAGCTCTCAAGTCCCAAGTGGTCATAAGTTTTGAATTTAGGTGACTAAAACCAATTGAAATTACTTCAGTTACAAGCTATGCGACAAGCTGGCTGAAAATTAAAAAAACGACAGAATTCGTGCGAACTAATAATAGTCCACTTTAGGTGATTTATCGAGTGGCTTGTTGCAAAATATGATTGGACTTCAAATAGCTGAAAATTCTAAAAGCAGGCTACATGCCAATTTTCAAGATGCAGGTGTTACTACTCAAACAAAGTCGCAGAGTTAACACCTGGAATCCTCAAGGCAATTAGCGGCAAATAAGAAATTAGCTTGAAAAAAGACTTTGATTGTTGAATTGCGGTGATCTTCAACAAAAGATTTTAATGTTATTAAATGGCTTGATCTTTGTACCACATGAGGTGATTTTGGTGATTATTTACCCACACCGAAATTCATGTAAATGCTCGTGTTGTTGTAATGTCTGGTGCAATATTACAGAAAAAGGAGTAATTTTGGGAAATTACGGAACAATTTGAGAGCTAACAAGTACTATGGGTCAATCCTGATGTTAAACCATTTTAGAATCTCACATGGACACATCTCTCTCCATCGAATTTAGATCAACACGAGCTTTTCAATACAGGCAATGATGGCTACCTTTTTAGGTTGGTATGGACCATAAACATCAAAAAGCTCAGGAATAGCTGCATTAGCCGAAAGGCAAGACTTCATACACATTACTTTTGCTTAGTGCGTTCACACTTTATTTACGGCTTATCATCAATCTTTTGATTTGAAAAATAGAATCAACCTATTTGGAACATGGTGTAGGTGAAAATATTGTGGATTTATTTTTAATAAAATTGCGTGAGAATGAGAAAACTTCTACAGCCTCGGTTATCTACCTACAAGGATCAAGTAGTGTTCTAAGTCTGAAGTAATCACAATCAATGATGAATTCTCAAGAGTGGTTTTTCTTCAATGCAGAAACACCTTGAGACTACTGATTGAGGAAGCAAAGAACGCTTTTGCTTTATTATTCAGAATACAGAGAAGGAGGAATTTACATTGCTCATTACTTTCTTTGATGGTTTTAGTGAGTGGAAAGGCATCCTCAGGTGAATGGAGTTTGTTCATATTTTGGGTGGAGAAAACAGCACTCATTCTTTTGAATGAATAATATAGAGCAGTTGTTATAAAATTTATCATTCGGGTCAAAAATGCGGTGATTCCAAAGGTATTTTGGCATCGTTTTGAATCCCCGATGGCGTTAAGATACCATGACTATTACGCCCCACAGCCCACAGAACATTTTAGTATTAAAACTTACCAAGTTCGCGTACATAAATGAGTCATTTTAATAAGAAATATAATCGTCGCTTATTTTTAACCCAAAAATTATTTAAACCTTAGCTCGATGTTCGCGTTTATTACTCTTTGCGGAAACTTTCTTGCTTTTTGATGCAAGACCGCAATAATACGAATAGGTTTTCTCGTCAACCCCAATTCAAGAATACAAATTCATTGATATTTCTGGGATAATCAATACTCGGCACGAAAGATATGTCTTTGAACGCCATTAGAAGGTTGATAAGTAAATTCTCAACTTTAGCCCCTCAATAATTTTCCGTTTTTTCAGCAGCGCTTGGATTAAAATCAAATAAAAAATCAAAAATTTTAATTTTTTTTTTTTTTTTTTCCTTTTCACGATCATTTAGTGATTCTTCTTTCCCAAAAAAATCATGGTTTATTTTCCGATACGGATCTTATTCTTTCGGCTTCCATCTGTGCTTTAGCTTATTTTCGTGTTCAATTAAAAATGGATTTACCACTATCAAATTTATCAAATGCCGCATTTATTTTGCTCTTGTTAACCACAAAATCATGCGTCATAGATTTCCGTTGTTCTTCAGCTAAGCCCTGCGGTCTAGGCTCCCTGCACGAGTCACTTATGTGCGTCCCTGGCTTTCGGCCATTTAATTTTGAGCTAAAGCGTTTAGTTTCTTCATCAATTTCTAAATTGAATGCGAGGTGTCCATAATACTTACCTTTTTAATTTTTATTTGCTTGTTACACACAAATGTTAGCACTAGAAATTATGCGCAGGCAACTAACCAGCCACTCAAAGGGACAAATCACCGTTGTTTTTTCCTTCCCTCCAACCCCCACCCATTTTCTACAATTTCATTGACATTCCCGCTGTTCTTTTATATTAGAACGTTCTATATAAAGAACATTGAGATGCCCATGATGAATAACCCATTCTCGGCTCGTTGGCGTTCGAAATATACAGAAGTTGCGTATGCAAAGGGGCTGCTTTTTGTTCTCAGTTGGCGTTAGATGCTTGGGCTGCGAAGTCCAATCCTGTTCATTCGGCATGAGCAGGGTGAGGGCAACCCGACATTAGAACGATTTGGCGTTGGCCGTACAAACTGGATGTTCCCGTTTGGGGGATCTTGTTGCCAGTGTGGAATCACCACTGGGAGAAAACGGTGTACAGGCAAGATTGATTGGTCAAGGTGAGGGCAATCCGCGCGTTTTTGATGTGTATTGGATTGTCTGGCGCGCCAACACCATTAAAGCAATCCAGAGCGCATCAATTGCTGGCACGACAGGAGGCCATTAACATTAATCAGCGGACAATTCTGGCGGTGAAAATAATGTTACCTACCACCATTCTGATATTTTGGCAAAGCGCACACTTTTGCGGGCCGATGTTTCCGATAGTTATCAAACTAACGATTCATGGGCGACCTTAATGATGGTTTCATAACTTTACGCTAGACAGCTGATGCTAAAAACCAAAACTGGCTAAAACAGGACGATGGAAAGCAGGGTCGTCCATCATGAGTACAAGCAACCGGCAAAAACCCTTTGTAGGGAAACACCTTGGAAACAAGGCGTAAAAGAACGCGATTCCGCTTACTTGGCGGTTACATTCGGTGGCCATTTCTTTTGGCCTTATTTCCGTTCAGTTCTGCTTTAGCGTGTTAGAGACCATTCTTATCTCTACCTTTATTATTTGCTGGTGTGCGTCGCCGAGTTTCTCTTTGTTGCCATGGCGGCTTCTGGCGTGCCGTTTGGTTGGTGGTTCATAATGACGCTGCTTAATCAATTGCGCGTCACGTTGTTTTACGGGCCCAAATCCTCTTCTCCTTACTTTAAATCAAGATAAAAAGGTGGCTTCCATTTTAATGCATGGTTTGACGGAATCAGATCTTTTGCGCTGGCTCATGCACGTTTTGCCTTCAAGCTGCCAGAACAGGCGCGGATTTAGGCGTTACACAGGCGCAGCGGTGTTGGCTTGTTTAAGCTGGATTGCTGGAACCGCACTGGGTGCCATGCTTGGTGGAGAAAATCATACGAGCAGAATTGGCCATTAATTAACGATATTTTACTTTTGCGCTACCGCTCTGTTTTTCGTTTTTAATCGTCCACGTTGCAATATAATCGTCTTATGGGTCACTGGACTATTATTTTGGTCTGCTGTTACCGCGTCAATTTTGAAAAACTGTTAGGTTACCCGATCGGCTATTCCATTGGCGGCTACTGAGCGGGTTGCAGTGCTGGTTTCTTACGCACTAAAAAAACCAACGTATTGTGTAGAAGTATCGATGATAATAAGCTATGGATACGTCTATTGGGATAGAAGCGCTTCGCAGCATATAGACCATTACAAGACACAATAATATAATAACATATCGTCTTTTTGATGCCGTTATATTGGATGAACGAAAGAGGCTTTGTGCTATCACAAACGAAAGGGACTGGTGGTTGGGCTCAATGCACTTGGTTAACCGTACTGGGGCCAACCATGATTGCAGCGATGTTTTGGTACTTCTTTTAGTACGCTGGCTCAATCTGACACTGTTTCTTGGTAGCGACTGGGGTTGGGGATACTTCGTTACCTTTCGGTGTTGGAAGCGCACCCCGCATCCATGGGCTTGCCCATTTTATGTTTGGGGTAGTGGGCATTTGGAATCATTAACGTTTGGTTTGAAATAAATTAAACTTAAATGGGGCAAAGCAGTTCAAAAGAGATCAGATGAAAATACGCTCTAAAATTTCCATTGACCCCAAAAGGTCTATGGCCTGAGTTGTTATCTCATTTTTTGTTTCCACCATCATGATATTTTGGTTGAATATAGTTTATGAAAAAAAAAAATATGGAAAAGAGTTTTTCCCCTTCTTGCGATAGAAATAAACAAGCCTATTCTTGAACAGGCTTTCTGTGCAAATTTTTTCAGATCGCAAAAACGTACTTGAGTGGGTTCGGTACGGGGTCAAACATTGCGGTATTTTTTGCTGAGCATTTGCCTTCATTTGATTTGGAATACCAGTGATTATGTTTGATTACCACAGTAGATATTTTCCAAGCCTTGGATTGGCTGAAGCGACCGTTGAGTAAACCTTGTTTCACCCATCGATTTTCACCTTCGTAAAAAAATGGGTTGGCCGAGTTTAGATATTTTGATAAGTGATTTACGGCGAATTACCACCCCATATTAAATGCAGCCGTTAATGATGCCGCGCAATTTTGATTATGCAAAACGATCGCGGCGAATTTAAAGTCGGGCGGTATATTTTGTCAATACGGTCCAATGAATTATATGTGAATTTGGTGAATACACCAGTGAGGGTAAACCGAGAGAATTTGATCAGCACTGGGAAAGAAAGGTGGCTGGCGGTATTCGCGATGTGGCTGAGTTGGTTGAGTGGGCTGTTGGTATGGAATTAATAGAACCAAGATTTCAATGCCTGCGAATAAACTTTTTACTTGTATGGAAAGTTGCTTTAATCTCCTATCTCGTTGGGTTCTTTGAAAAGAGCCGCTGATAAATGGCTAGGACTACCCCTTTATACGTGGTTTTGAAAGCTGTACTTTATAGTAAGGAAAACCGAATTTTGCCTTTGATGGCATGAAAGCCCTAGAGTGGCGTGCTGCTAAGCTGGGTGGAGGTCATATTTCAAGTTAGCTGCGAACATAACACATGCCTTCGTAGTTGAGCTAAGCGTTGAACTGGGGCCTTGGTTATAAAGTATTCAAAACGATATTTAGTTAATTTTTTTTAGAACGGACTCTTTAATTCTGCTTTTTGGTGTTTGTATTCGCGAAGGTTAAAATCTACCCTTAAATCATTTCTGTCGATGGATAGCATGTTGCTTCTACACAATTTACAATTGGGTTGGCTCGATCTGTTTCATTTTATTTTTTAAGATCAACCATTTGGCTTATTTACAAAGCCTACCAGCGTATATCCCTGCAATATTGGCGTTCAAATAGGGGAGTGCTAGATTGCAAGCTTAAGTTTTTCCGTTCAAATTGATACCTCCATAAAATCAGCATAGATTCAAAACGCGTTTGTTGTCCAATGAGGATTATGTGCCCTCATGAGGCATTTAATGGATTTTTGGACGACGATGTTCGATGCCATGGAAGCGGCTGAAACTCAGAGAGATGTGTCCATTGAGTTCGCTTCAATGACCTTGAGCCTGCTGACGCGGCAAAAAGGCGGTTGTTGACGCATTTATTTCCTTGAATTTGCCAAAAGGCAAGATAGAGCAAATAAGCCACGATTATTGATTTGATGATCGTTCGTTGGGAAGAGTTATCCAGATTGTCTGTTTCATGAACGCTTCTTATGCTTATGCGCTTTTTTTGATTCGCGAGAAGGTTGTTTAATGGATTTTTCGCGGAAACCGGGCGGGTGTTGAGATTGAACGCATGACGGCTGACGTGGCCGCACACGAGAAGATATGGCGATATTTGAATGAGCGCTAGCGTCTTCTATCGGTGCGTTTATTAGCAAGTGAGGGCAAGGTGTTGATGGCCTTAATTAAATCGCCTGTACCGAAGCATTTCAACATTCCAAGGGACGCAGTTCCCTGAAGCGCGGGTTATCGTATGGCGGTTGAAGCAGACAGCGATACTGGTTTAACCCGTCAATTTAGCTTAATTCAGTTCCAGTTTTTTGGATGGAAAATTTCGAACAATATTAACCTTTAAACGGTTTCTCAGCGATCTAGATGATTAGTCTCGTGGTGAGGTTGAATCAGGCTGACTAAGGTGACAGAAAGCGGATCCAAACGCATTCGCTTTTTGCTTTCGAGTAGCAATCAGGTTAGGTATTTCATTACATCAGATTCTCTCAATATAGGTTTGATCTCGTTTTTTTTTACACATTACTTTTTATTTTGCATACGAAAGCACTGTTATCACTGAGGTTTAGTATGACCGATTCACCATTCAAATCGTTGTGCCAAAAAGTTGCAGTACAAAATAACGCTTTTACCTAAACCAAGCTTTGGTTGACAAAGCCTGTTTGCGGTTTAAGTGTTGGTATAACTGGTTTTTTCAACACGTCCTATTGTGCGGCAGGCATGCAATAATTTAGGCGTTATACCACAGACAATGGGCTTGCCTTGTGAGTTTGTTGATTTTTTGGGCTACATGGTTATGTGCCGTCCTGTTGCCAAAATTTGCGCCTATTTTTCGACACGAGTAGCGGGTGAAATGTCGACTCAGCTTGTTTTTTTGATAATTAGATACCGCAGAGGAATCAAAGCACCGCAAGTGGCTATTAATATTTCGCTCCAATTTCCTTACTCTCATTTGATATTTCATCATGGCAAAGAAGTGGCTCGTCTATCAGGCGGCCTATTACCGAAAGCACAATTCAAACAGTGTGTTTGGCGCAGAACCTTACCTTCTGCTTTAAAGGCTGTTTTTATTAGCGCCAGCTATCAACTTTCAACTCTCAAAATAAGCATTCAAACAAATTTTCGATATTAACGCTGCTTTCAGGTTTTCGCGTCTGTCTGGGCGAGGTTGTCGGGCGTATACCGCACTCTACGCCGTAGGCAAAGGCATAACGAAGGTTTTTAGAGCGGGAAAACCGCTGAGGCCAATAGTTTCTGGTTTTAAAAGCTTTCTTGTCTTTTGAAACATTTTTTTCTTGAGGACATTAAGGCTCACCGATCGATCAAACGCGCGGAGTTTACCCTGTTGTGTTAGTTGAAAACAGGTGGGATTGCTGTTTTAAAAAAAAGCGGATTCAAGAGATCGCCTTTTTTGTATCATGTACGTTTTTTCCGAGCCTAATGCGATTAGAAGTCATAAGCCGCAGAGACGGTAAAACGCGACGACGTTCACCGACGAAGGAAACCGTTTTTCTCTGTAAATCACTGGACGGGCGTATTCTTTGTCGAATAGGTTTTTGATGTTTTAGCTGGAATTTCCAGTTTCCAGCTTGTTTGCCAAGATGCATTCGTACCACGGCGTAGGGTTTGATCGTTTTGACCTTGGCGGTTAATTTGATCGCTTACATAATCGCACCGAAGGGCAATGGATGACGGTGATACCTTGGGAAGTCGTACGAAGTTTCACAGGGCCGAGTTGGTTATACCGTGAGTGTATTTGCAGAACTGATCGCACACTCCGCCGCGGTATTGGATGCCATCTGTCTGCTTTTTTTACTATGGTGTCGTTTGTTTAGGCGTAATTTGATGTTCGCCACCCAAACGAGGGTGATGTCGCCATACACATCAATTCTCAATACCCTGCACTACCGTACTTTACCCACTTGGAAACCAATAGGTCACTATCATCTGCGGTCTTCTTGAAGGATGTTTTTCACGAACTGATGCCGGTAAGCAGCAATGTTTACATTTGAGTTGTTTGTAACCCAGTACGTGCGTAACCCCGCTCAATTTGATGGCTTTTCTTCTGGATCGAAATTACCCGTCAGTTGACGATTCTTGGTCGGAAAGCAGACTGAGGTACGAAACCTGTTGATTGCGGGACACATTAAGGCTTAAATGTTCATTTAGTTTGCGTTAGGTTGCCCCTATGGTGCGGAGTAGGCCTGTATCATCGTTATTCTGTTTCGTTGTACCGCTTTGTTGTTGCGTGAATTTTTCTTTCGTAACGGTCAAAGCGAAACCCCCGTGGTTAAATCCAGTTTATTGTGATGGCCCCATTTGGTCTTGAAGCAAAAAACGCCGATACGATCTAAAACGTGTTTCTTCGTGTTTTATAAAGCCGGCATTGCGTGTATGTTTTCTGCACTAACTGTTGTCTTGTGTATTTTTGGATTAGAAAGACTTTAAATTAGATACGTCCAGCCAGTCCGGAGTCGGTAAAGTACCCACCACGGAAGGTCACCGTAAAGAGATTAATAATCCTGCGCCGACCAAAACGGCTGTGATCACCCAGTTCGGCAATCAAGGTTTCCTTTGCGATGTAGTTTGCCTTTTTTATACGAAACTTTGGTCGCGATATTTGGATCGTATTAACATTGCTGTCGTGTCTGTTTGTTAGATCAGGTTCCAGTCTACTTCAGGTGTGGTATTTCTTGCGTCTCTGTATTTTTCAACCAAGTAGCGAAACGTTCAGGTGCTTTGTGAGCCATGCGCTAATGTCATGGATCCAATGGGCGCGCTTGAAATTTACTCCGCATCCAGCTCTTGGAAATCACCTCATGAAGTTCGAGTTCCAAGACGTATCGGCCAAGAAGGTTACCATCATCGTCGGTTGGATACCGCGCAAGCGCGCACCAGAAATATATTGGTGGATTATCTGGTGTATTGCACACTAAGCGTGTTCGTCAGAGTCGATGTCCCAATCATGCTACCTAAAGCCAGATTTCAATAATTCTGGGATTTTAATTACATATATAACAATATACACAAGTTTTGGTTCGGTTACGAATTCTTCGACCGTCTGAGTAGATCCCGGACCCGTGTAGCGATTGAAGACGCCGTGCTTACTTCTGCTGGGCAAGTATGATTCCCGATCACCTGACTGCTTTAAAAAATCTTTGTTTCCAGCACTGATTTTCAAACCGTTGGTTTTTCTGTTCATACGTCGGTTTTTTGGTGACGTAGTTGATAAACGCCACCAGGTTCACCAAAGCGCCATACAAAGCGCCAGCTTGGGCCTTTTCCAGAACCTGTTTACTTGTTCAATGCCGTGAAAAAAAGCTGAGGAATGGAAAAACCGATACATAGAGAAGAAAAGTGAAGACAATCGGTCTCAAACCACGTCCTCATACCAACATATCATAAATGTCGGCATTTCGATCTTTCTATTAAAGCCCACGTAAGGTTTCACGTTCGGACACGTTGTTCTGAGGACATGCCCAGAGGATTGAGCACGATACAAATCGGTAACTGTCTGGCTTGCCTTTGGTTTCTCTCGATTAGGGCTTTTCTGTTACGGACTTTGAATCGATTGTCGTGTTTTTGGTCGATGGGTGCTGCCTGTTTTTTGTGGCTTAAAGTGGGCTTTCATCTCTTTTGTAATATTTGAATGTAGCCTCGGCGTCGCTGGTTTATTTGCGGAAGTTGAAGCTCTACGTTCGGAATCCATCCTTAGTTGTTGTTTCCCAGGTTCATTTGGGAGAATTTTGAGTTCATTTGTTAATGTTTGTTCTGCAGTTCTGCTTTTCGGCCAGAGTCAGAGTGGAAAAAGGACAATTGGCAACCGGCAGGGCTTGGCATCAATTTTTTACTAAGGAGTTTTTTAACGTTCCATTTTAAAGCAAAACCAAATAGAAAAATGAGGTGCGGCATTAATTTTAATGCTTATTTGAGGAAATTTTCCATTTTTCCAAAATAAGAATTGAGGTATGAAAAGGTTTCTTTTATAAAAAAACGTTTTTTTCTTCTTATTTGAGTTATTTCGATTTGGGCGGATTTTTTTTATATTTTAATAAAAAGAAAGGGGAAAAAGGGGATTTGGAAAAAAAGGGGAAAAAAGTTAGGGGGGGGGGGGCTGGGTTTGGGTGGAAAAATTTCCTCCCTTTTTTCCCCCTTTTTTCTTTACA
>Ga0163217_1102093_pt1 | contig 14448 bp, 14 predicted proteins | sample SynspAceP_FD_185933 | JGI IMG/M metagenome (GOLD analysis project Ga0163217, IMG submission 185933) | Saline lake microbial communities from Ace Lake in Antarctica - Synechococcus sp. Ace-P (PacBio error correction) | ecosystem: Environmental > Aquatic > Non-marine Saline and Alkaline > Saline ... | reverse complement strand
AGGATTATGGCAGCAAACTTGCGAATGGCAGCCAAAAGCTGGATTTGCATTTTCTCGGTCGTCCCATCACTTCACTTACTCAGACCGAGCGGTTGGTGGCTAGAAACCAATCGTGATCTAGTGATCAATTTGCCACCCAACGTAACCGATTATTGCCCTTGCCAAAAAGTTTTTACTGAAGAGTGAAGGAAATAGAAGTGCGAGGTGGCAGCATCAAAGCAAAAAGTCGACATTCAGAGTTTAAGTCTTGGGTTCTGTCGGTTAAGACATTCCCAATGATTTGCTTTTGAAATTAAAGGCTCTACCAATCGTTGATGTGATAAGAATATCTGCCTATGGGTTTGCACTTTTAGTAATGAGTAGATCGTCTATTCTTGATAATCAAAAAATATAGGCGCCACTTTTGGAGCTCTCTAGCTTTGGAACAAGGCGCTATTGGCTTACGGATAAAACTAATTAATACACAAACAGACGGAAACATTCATATGGCAGGGAAGATATTTAAAGCACAGCTCGCAGCTGGACTACCATGAGTATCCAAGTACTGGAAAAAAATGAGCTTACTATTACTAGCCAACGCAACGGCCACGTGACCTTGCTTAGCTTACAGCCCAGTGTGGCAGAACCTTGTGGTCGTGAAATTGCAAAAGAGGACCAGAAGCCGCTTACCGTTACACAGGTTAAAGGCAATCTAGTGGCTGTTATTTTCTGATGGTTCGGCCGCATTCTTGGGACTGGGTTAACCTAGGATCCATTGGCTAGCAAACCCTAATGGAAGTAAAGGGTTTCGTTGTTAAACGCTTTGCTGGCATTTAATTCTGTTGATGTGGAAGTTGAATCTGAAAAAGCCGCGCAAGCGTTATCGATACCGGTTGCTCGTATCGCAAAACACCTACGGCGGTTATTCAACTTAGAAGAACATTAAAGCCGCCAGAGTGTTTTGAAATTGAACGTCAGTTGATCGAGGCGTTTTTCTATCCCTGTTTTCATTGATGACCACCAGGTACAGCTATCGTTAACGGGCGGCTGTTGGTCTATTTGAATGCGCCTGACTTCCAGGTAAAGACATTGCTGACGCGAAAATTGTTTGCTAGGTGCAGTGCAAGCGGCAACGGCTTGATGAAAGCTGATTTATTGCTTGTGGCGCACGCGTGACAACATTTCGTTCTTGACCGTAAGGGTGCTAATTTCATTCTGTCGTGACGATTTTGAATCATTTAAAGCGATGTTTGCGATTGATACTGATAAACTTTACGTTGACAGATGCTATGATGGTGCTTATGTTTTTAATCGTGTATCAGGTCCTGATCTTTTCTCTTCTGATCAGTTGGCTAAAAAATGGCCCAAATTCCAATCGTGTTTTGCTTGTTCAAACCGCTGATCCAGGAAATAAGCCTAGAATTGGCTCGTGCGACAACGTGATGACTTGATTCATGGCGGCAACAGGCCGTTCTGATTTACCCTAACAAGAAACAACGTACTTGGCTTTCCTTTCATCTTCCGTGGTGCTTTAGACGTTCGCGGACTAAAGATCAACGAAGAGATGAAAGTGGCAAGCGGTTCATGCATGAATGATCTTGCGAAAGGAAGAACGCCAGCGTTTTTGAGCGTTACGGCGTTTTAGCATTGAGTTTCGCAAAGAGTACACTTGCCAAAACCAATGACGCCGTCGTTTGGCTAAACGTGGTTTCGGCGGCGTTGCTAAAGCAGCGGTTGATTTGCGTTGCCTATGCTTTCCACATACCAGATTTTTACCCGCTTGAGATGTCTTGATCACTTCGGTGCTTAAGAACAATGCGTATGTTTAAAAAGGCGATTCTGAATAAGGTGTCGCCTTTTTTTATGAGTATTTTTTATCATTCGTTAATAAGGAGTATTAGCAGAAAGTCGCAATGATACTTGTGTTTCCCTCAGAGAGGCAATTCACCTGATTACGTGAAGGACGTGAAAACCTTGGGCGTATATCTTGCTAAGCAAGGCATTGATCGTTGTCTTATTGAGGTGGTAACGTCGTTTAGATGGGCGTTATGCTAATGCGAACATTACAAGCTGGTGGAAGAGTGAATTGGCGTCATCCTGCTCATCTTAAGTCAAAAGAAATTGCCCACCCAGGTTTAACTGGAGGCTTTTCATTTGAGGTTGCTTAATATGCATGAGCGGCAAGGCAAGATGGCGAATTAGCGGATGCTTTTGTGGCAACTGCCTGGCGGTAGGAAGTTGGAGAAAATGTTTGAAATATGACATGTGGTCAGTAGGTTTAATGATAAACCTGTGTGCTTTTTATAATATAAATGGTTTTTTACGATCCGCTGTTTCGCTATAGTAGATAGCATGCATCAAGCAGGATTTGTGAAGCATTTATATAGATATGAATTCATTAAGCGGAGGCCCCCGGACATAGTATCAGCATTTAAGACGTATAAAGGCCCCGTCGCCTAAATGTGTTAGAGACTTGAAAACGTCAGGATTGTAGACTGACGCTTTTTACAAGTCGTATGCTATAAGGAGTCAAAGAGTTTTCGAAGTGGTTGTTTTCTGTTTTTCTTCGTGAGACTCATTACCCGCTATTATGTTAAGTGATGCAAATTAAGGTGCACGTTGGTGGCGGTACGTGATCTTTCTGGAATTATCAAAAAGGAGATTTGATTTGCCCCGGTTAAGCGCACGTTTCTTCCTGTTTTGGGGTCGAATTCGTACGGTTACCAAAGAAGACGGTTTTTGGCACAAAATCAGGCGTTGTGTCTTTCAGCGCATCGCGCATGTAGGTCAATCCATTGGTAGTGAGACTAACCACCCCTTCGCCCACGACCAGAGGGGATGAATTATCAAAGCCACTCCAAATAGTTACTAGGTTGCATTAAAACCAGAAAAACCAATGCGTCACGGCCATCATTGTTCGTCCCAGTTTTTCTGCAATGGTCATCGCCGCTGAATACTCTAGCGCGCTCGCCCAGTGCCGTCATTAATAACGTCACGATCATAGTCAAGGACCACGACTTATAGTTTACTTCTGGGTCCAGTTACTTGCGGGGCCAACAGGTAGACTACGCGATGCCTTTGTGTATTAAATAGCCCCATTTTGAGGTTCGCCATCAGTGGTTTTTTTCAAGCAGGTGCAGGTTAAGCACAACCTGGATTTAGGGTTGGCTTGAGAATAAGTCTGAATGTGTTTCTGTCTTTATAACGGTATTATTAGGTACGGCTGTACTTGATACCGCCATTTAGAGAAACACGGCAGCCGTTGCTATTTGCAAAGGGGATAATTCGCACTGCCTAAAAGACCAAAGATTGGAAGTTGTGCCCGAAGTTTCATTCGGATCAAACCCCAAAGCGGCGTAAGAAATCGGAGTGTTGGGCGAACTCCTAGCTCGTCCAGTAAGCGAACAGACACGATGTTTTGTGAAGCGAATAAAGCGCTTGGCGCAATCGTGAGGCCCGTAAAACTTTACCGCCATCATTGGTTGACGCCATGCCGAAGCGAGGTTTGTATCATTAAAAAAAACCACAGTTGCGTCATTGATAATACTTGCTGCGGCTATAGCCTCTATCCAATGCACTAGCGTAAATAAAAGGTTTAAAAATTCGGACCCCGGCTGACGTTTAGATTGGGTGTTCGGTTGAATTATTTTCATAAAAATTTAAAACCCTACTAGCGCCTGAATTCGCCCGTTCTTCTGCTGTTTAGCGGAGATTAACGCCGTTCGTTACTTCTGGTTTTTGTAGCTAACAACCATTCAGGATTAGTTGGTCTGGACGTAAGCAACAATGTCTCCAGGGGACAAAGGACATACTTGCGGACAGTCGTGGGGTGATGGACTGTGATCTTCACTGAGGTAGGGCTTGCCCATTTTTTACTGCATCCCAGTGACAAAGGGTGGCACGTTTGCGTGCCAAACGGCACATCAGCCGTGTCTCTTGAATTGATCGATGGACAAGCGCCGATTGCCAATCTTTTAATCCATTCAATGTCTTGGTGTAGCTTTTTTGTTCTTCTGCGGTGCGGTCAATCAGATCGATGCGCGTTTCAATAGATCCCCGGTAACCGTGGACGCATGTCGATAATTTAATACACATCGAACACGGCCGGGCGTTGGCGGCCTTTTTGTCTGCCTGCGTGATTGTCGTGTAGACGGTATGCCTCTGTTACTATAAAGGTCATCTCAAAGGTGCTATAAAGTTCTGAGCGGCCATTTCCAGCGAATGTAGCCAGCTTCTATGTCTGCATAGATACCGTGGTTTTTTCGCGAGTAATGGGGGCTTCAACTGCTGAGTTTGATACGTATTAATCGAATCATACGAGTGACAGCATACGTTGCAGAATCCAGTTCCGACGGGATTCAGCGCACGAGAAGGGTTCACTTTCAGGATTAAAGGCGAGATGGATGCTTTTGGTAGGCCGGACGATCATGGCAGTTGAGCAAGGGTCTAGCTCGTTTTAGGTTTTTGCCGTAAATAAACTTGTTGCCGCGGCTTCGAAATCCATTACGCGCGATTCCACCAGGTAGATTGTCTGACATAAAGCACTCCGAAGTTTCGTGTTTACTGGAGTTCGCGCTCCATCTTTTAGGGGCAATAAAATTTCAGTAAACTTCCGAATGTACGTTTGTGTCGATGACAAAAAATAGTTTCTGGCAACCTCTGGTGATCGTACTACCACCACCTTGTTTTTGTCCATGGGGGTGATCAATTGCATCACAGCTCGTCCTAAACCGGATATCGACACCTGGACTGATGATAAAAATGGTTGTCTTCTGCCGCTAAATAAGCTTGTTCTTAGAAACCTTGAGGAATTTCAGAGTAATTAATAGGGGTACTGCGTCGTTCACCAAACTCACAATGAGTGAGTTATCCGCAGTTGTAGATGCGTAATTGGATGCGAACTCAATGTCTTTTATTTCGGCAAAACAGTAGGAATGCGATCTCAAAATATGACCGTGTAATAAACTGACATTACAGTAGATCCAACTTGCGCATTAAGCTCAAAAAGCCCGAGAGAAAAAGAGTATCTTGAATGTCATTAGCATAATAAGCCAATTAATACTGGATGGGAAAAATGGCATACTATACCTAGATGATCCAAAAGAATAGCGGTTAACTTGCATCAAATCGTGTTATCTTGTTAAAAATTGGCGCGCAAGCCAAACTGAAAAACCTACTCTATTTGATTACTATTTCAAGGTAATGAATGATGAGCTAATGCCTACCTATTTCTGTGGCTCGTCTATTCGGCTCAAAAATGTCTATATTTCAGATTCTGCGAGGCTGTCAGGTTTGCTGATTTGATGCCGTAATCGACGATACGAATCCCTGATCTCGATCAATTAAAATCGATTCAGCAAACCCTTTGTCGCTTCGAGAAGTGCCCACAGTAATGTCGCGAATGAATATAGTCTTATACCAGGAGTAAGTTGGGCTGTCCGTATCGCAACAAGTAGAATCGATCATTCCATATCTTCTTCTTCTCTATTGCCACTTGCAGCGTTGAGCTACGCCGTAGAAACCGACGTTTTCCCGCCTGAAAGGTGATAGTTATAGCTATGTACAAGAGGCTTTAACCAGCCAAACACACTCAAAACTTACCCGTGTGCTTGCTCAAACGAGTGGGCACAGCAACTCCATAGAACCTTATTCAAGGCTGCTCGCAAAATCGTGTTGTATGATTCCGCAGGGGCAGTGGGTTGATAAGAAATCACGCGGCTTACTCTTGGCTCTGCTGACTCAATGTGCGCTGTCGCTTTTATCAACCAGATAAAGAACGAAAAAGGGCCAGACGTCTCTGGGGCTATATTTATTGCTGCTGAGTTTATTTGATTCATAGCGTTGCTTTCTGTCTGATTTTTGGAGTATACGTTAACAAGCAGCACTCTGAAAACGGTACTTATGACGTATTCTCAAAAAACACGCTGTAGTCCAGTCTGGATGGGTGTTGGCTCAGAGAGGGCAATATAATTTTCTGAGTCCGTACATGGGTCTAGATTCAGGCTGTGCCTAAGTCCGGCTCAGACTTGGACCAGTTTGATGGAGCGCGTCCATTTGAATCTTTCAAAATGGTACTGCCTAGCAGTAGCTTGATCTCATTGTTTGGCCGTTTGGCAAAGCGCGCCCAGAGGTGGCGGTTGGCGAGCATAGAGAGCAGTCCCTATATTACTCGTCCTTGACTATCGATCAAGGAGAGGTGGCTTAGTGTCTCTCATTTCCGTATTTGACAAATTAAGATATCTTCTCTTTCTACCCATCAAGGGCTCGGTTGTGATTGCCTTGGTGATGTCTGCAGCTTGCCGCATGGTACCCTTTTTCTATTCCCAAATCAGGAGCATGATATGAATCGCCACATTAGGCAAAAAGCATCGAGGTAGAACTACGAGTGGGAGCGGTGTTAAGCAAAACAGGCAATAAAGCTGGCACACGATTGGTTTTTTATGATTTGAGCCTTGGGCTCGACATTTTCATGGTCGTTGCTTACTCAGACGAATATTCCGACAAAATGGTCATTAAAGGCATTGCGTCGGTGGCCGGAAGGCAGGGATTACTTGAAAAAATTGAAAAGTACAAGTTCGCTGGTGGCTTGCTCTCCTGTCTATGGGCAAAAGAGGAGGGATGATGGGCAAACTGGCTTGGACGGGTTTTTGTTAATATTAATGTTGCCTAAGCTAATCGGGCGATACCATAATTAGGCTGCATCCAAGTTGCGAGGCTTATCGATTTTTGAGAGAAAGGATTGACCTTTGTCCACGGTGTGCGAACGGACGGAAAGTGCATCGGCTTTACGTAAACCTACAAAAGAGCCGTTATGGTTCGTAAGGCAGTGGTTACCTGAGGCCGGATTATCTGTAAAATGCGGGTCTTCGATCAAGTTATCTTGGGTCGCCAAGGAATGGGTCGAAACAGTCGTTTGATTATTCGAGAAGCGGATGCAGGATGATTAAATCCTCTGGTCATGGTATTTTTGTATTGGCTTTTTTTGCCTCGTTCAGTATGGGTCGATGGACGTGTATTTTTGAAGTCGCTGTTCATTTGCAAGAAATATTGCCATGGTGGTCGTCTCAAATGAACGAAAGTGTCTTAATTAGCCCAAGAAATAAACACGTTATTACACTATCGATAAAGGACGCAGTTGGAAAGATGTGATGGAAGCGGTAGCAAAGACAACCTCATCTTCGACTTGAATGGCAAGGGCGTGTGCCAATTCCTAAGCCTGCTGATCTCCCTTCAGCGAAAGACTCAGAGAGGTTCTGCTTTTTGTCAGCGTTCTACTGGATGTTAAAACACACTAAAGCAGAAGAAAAACGTTGGCGACACTTGCAGACTTTATACCCTTCACTGTCCCTAATGTGCATTTAATCGTACCAACTCCATGTTTGCTTATTCTTGTGAGCCATATCGAAGGAATTCAAAGAAAACCTTAGCTTGGTTAGATACGGCCACTTAGGCAATTGAAATCAGCGCTAGATAGCGCAAGTTAGCCGTACAGCAAACAATCACAATTGGCGTTAACTGCACACCAAACTGTCAGACGGAATTCGTTCCATCCGTTTGGGGGTGCTGTTGATTTAGGTGCGGTTTAACCGCGACGCTAGCTTGAATTTTTCTATTTGAGTGGTTCTGGTTGTGGCATTTACTTTTGAGATATGATGAAAGTGAGGCATGGCCATGTTGTCTCTAAGCCAAAAATTAGTGACTTCTGAAGGACAGCCTGCTCGAATGAATTCGGTACGAAGTGCCTATCAAAAACAGAAGCCGATGACAAAGTCAAGTATTGAGTTTTCGATCAAAAGCGCTCTGATGTGGAGGTAAACGCCAATTTGTTAAAGACGGCGAGCATGATTTTGTTGTCGCATTACAATTCATCAGACTCGGTGGAGACTTAGTGAATGGTATTCCTAGTCTAAATACGGAATCGCTTAAAAACGCAGGTTGTTGGTGAAAATCAAGAAACGCTTGTTTTTAGGTGGGATTTTTCGAGGGAAGAACGCTTTGAAACTGAGAGGTCGAGTCCCTTTCTTTAGTGACATTCCGTTGTTGGAGTGAGTGTTTAAAGGGACGTTCCACACCGAACAGCTAAGAAAAGGTTGAATTACTGTGTATTTATTACGCCAAAAGCGCTCAAATTGTCAGGATAACTAGGCCGCAGTCTAAATCTGCTTAATTCCGACACGTCGTAATTGAATACAATTGATAAAAGCCCCCATATTATTTTAGTAGGGCCCAATGGGCGCAGGAAAAACGACGATAGGCCGTTTGATTTTCAATCAATGCAAGAGTTCTATGATTCTAGATAAAGTCAATAGAGACAATGATGCGCTGATAATAACCCTTGGGACTTTGAAGGAAGGAGAAGGAGGGTTTTCGAAACGTGAAAAACTCACGCGTTGTCAGCCATCGTACAAATCGGACACAGGTGATTGTGTGTTCGCTTACCGGGGCCGGGTATCTTGATGCGAGAAGAAAACAGAGACATTCTTCGAGACAAGCATTAGTCGTTATTTATATGCATCGGGTTGCTCAGCAGCGGTATCGCACATCAAGCAAACCATCGCCCTCTTTGCAAACGGGCGATCCCAAAGCGATTTTGAAAAAGGCTATTTGAAGTACGTGACCCTCTTTTACAGAAGAAGTGGGGACTTTAATCATAGAAACGATGCTTCGCCATCCTAGGTCTGTCGCCAATAGGGTGTTAGATGCGATTCGGCAGTCATCTTAAAAATGGAGACTACTGTTCCTAATTGCGCACGTTAACCGTTGATCCGCGCGACCGCAGCTATCCTATTTTTATTGGTAGAGGCATCGTCACAGAAAGCTCTTTTCGACGATCTATTCATGGCAAGCAAGTCATGATAGTGACCAACTGAAACCATGCGCCTTTGTATTTGACTCTATGGTGCGATGCTGTCGTGATTATCACGTAGATACGTGTGTGTTGCCTCTGATGGTGAAGTGTTCAAAACATTGAGATACTATACGGCCATGATATGGGGACAGCGCTGTGAAGCGAAAGCACAATCGCACGACAACCGTTATCGCTTTAGGGCGGCGGTCTGTCCGTTGGTGATATGGCGGGTTTTTGCTGCGTTCAACGTATTCAACCTAGCGCTGCCCTTTATTCAAGTTCCGACGACTTTGTTGTCACAGGTGGGACTCTTCTGTCGCCCGGAAAAACCGGTTTAATCACCCACTTTGTAAAAATATGTAGGCGCGTTCTATCAGCCCGCAAGCCGTTATTATTGTACCGAAACCGCTATTAGGTCATTGCCTCAAACGCGAGTTGTTCTGCTGGCAGTGGCGGAAGTCATTAAATATGGTCTGATTTGTTGATGGCCGTTTTTCGAATTGGCTAGAGCAGAATGCCTCACTTGATGGCGTTGGACGAATGACAAAATCAGCTGACGCTAATTATCGATCTTGTTTGGCGAAAAGCCAATGTGGTTTCTCAAGACGAGAGAGAAGGCGGTATTCGTGCTACTTTTAATTTGGGCCATGACTTTTTGGCCATGCAATTGAAACGGGAAATGAGTACGCGAAATTGGGCTTGCACGGCGAAGCTGTCGCTTGTGCAGATGTGTTGGCGATGACCTTCTTGGCGAATGGGGAATTTAAGAGCACGATGTTCAGCCGTTTCTGTGCGCTTTTTCAAGCGGCCAATTTACCGGTATTGCCGCCTGAAAATTATGAGGTTTATTGCTTTATCGAAGCGCATTGGCGTTGAGATAAAAAGTACTAGATGGCAGTTTACGTTTGTTTTACTAGGCGCGCTGGGTGAGCCTATTAGTTTTGGACATCGGACCTTCCGATGGGAGGGACTTCAATGCCTGCCTTCTGACGCGGCTTGAAGCGAGTTTAAGCAAGCGAATCTTACTTAATTATTGTTTACTTATTGTTGAAGGACGAAGTATTCAAAGCCAGACTTTCAGTTGACCTAGGGATGCGCTCAATCAGCCCTCAAAGCGACGCTGAGGATCCTTTTGCGAAAGGACGCTTCTGTCTATTTCGCCTCTGAAGAGGGTAAAACCAGCAGGCTGCTCTGCTTGAGATTTAAGCGTTATAGTAGCCTGCTCTCTTGGTCAAGGACCGCAAGGCAGCGGTTAAAATCGCTTTTTTGATTTTGAATCGCTCGACATCAGACGATACGGACGGTGTTTCAGTCACGTCAAAGGTACTATCTGATGGACGGGCTGGGCACTGCTGCAAGCCATATTACCACAGGCGTTTTCTAGCCATTCACAACAACCTCAAATGAGACCAACCCTCTTGGACCTTGCTTAGTTCTTCTCGATGAATCTAGAACGAGAAAGGCCAAGCGGAACGTTGGGTTGATTGATTTAATTGCGGCAAGAGCATAAACACGAATGCGTGAGTATTGAGTATGTTTGTTAGACATGATGTCTTTTGGCAACAGACAATCAAAACCGTCCCTCATGTTGTTCTATTTAGCGATACCCTTTATCTCGTTAAAATTCTGGCATTTGCGTATCAGCGCTCTCGCTATGAACAGCTAGGTCATTCGTTTACCTTGGCGCCTATTTTCATTGGAGCAAAACCGCGAGGCTATTTATTGCATCGTGTTCGTGGCCGTAGGCGGCGGGAATCAATTTTGCCGTTATGACAAGCAGGTAAAGCAGATTTACCAAAGTCCGCTGGTTAATCCTGGACGATTAACCCAAATGCTCAGACCATGAGGGCAATGGCAATAAACCGGAAAAAAGTGGGTATGCGTTTTAATCTTGCGATGGGGATTTCCTTTGGCTCACAATGGCATTACTTGTCAGTGGTGATGCTAGGTCATTTTAGTTGGCGGATTGTTTTCAGATAAACCTTCACTCCAGTTTCAGCAGACAGGACCCAGTAATGTGATTCCTGTTGAGTCACGACAAGGTCAGTCTTCTGCGGAGGACCATGCGTCGAATTATGCGAATGCAGGCGTAAAAATTGCGGCAAGATGGTGAAAATTGTCTTACCGCCAATTCCATGGACGCCATTCATTAACCCGCTATTAGTAAGTCCACAAATGTGCCGGTCTATGGTGGCACCGACGATTTCTACGGCGCCTATTCGTTCTGAAGCGCCCTTTGCACAGCGGCTCCTGTTGGTCGACGTGCCTGTGACACCGCCGAAAAAATGAACGGGCAAACTTGAAAATTTCGCAAGAGCCCATTTGCATAAGACAGCAATGGTGGTTATCGCCAAAATCCTAAACCGCTTACCACGCTGCAACTTTTTAGGCACTTATTAATTAAATCAACCGTGCAGATTTCATCTCGTGGATTCAAGGTTGGCGTCGATGCGTGGCTATTTCCAAATCCCAAACATAATGCCAAAGATTGTTTGTGGGTCAGTGTACGGCGTCCTTATCGTAATCGCAGTGAAGCCATAGGCGGCCTCAGAGACACTTTCCAAAGACATTCGAGGACCTTAATCCTTGGGCACGAAGTGCTCGTGGTATTTTCAGGACGAATTAAGAAAGCTCAATTGATACCGAGTTTTCTGTTGCGGCTTAGAACGTATAGAGCCATCACAAGTTGCCGTTTTGTGAGGCTTTTGTATTAGAAGAATCTTTACAATAGTTAAAACATCACTGTAATATCTCTGAATAAAACATGAATGAAACAGTGAATTTTCTGTTTGAAAAACTCCAGCCATACCGATAATCTCTAAGGTCCCGTTATTGCCGCTAAACCCCTTGTAAAAACCGCCAAAAAACATAAAGTCGCTCTGCATTCAATTGAGTGTGTCCTTGGGACAGGGTGGGTAGTGATGATGGTCTCATTTTGGTGGGGTGTTAGGGTAGATGAAGTCATTCTCGAAGTGATTTTTTTTACACATTCACATTTTAGTCAGCCACCTGATAGTCAAATTTTTCTCTAATTATTATTTTATGTTTCAACTTGTGGATTGGTGTATGAATGCAGGCCTTTATCGTCCTGGGCGAGTTCGAAAGACAACTGTGGCTTTGGCTTAATTGCTCATATTGGAAGGCAACACAAGTCATGAGCTGCTAAAAACTTGCCGATTTCAATTCTTTGACATGTTAGGACACACCGCAGGTGTATTGCCGGCCGATGGAAAAACGGTGATGGGCGTGGTCTTTTGATACAGAAGCCGATGCTTTTTTGCGTAACGAAGCCATAATTTGTTTAGGTCACACCCTGATCTGACCTTATATGCATTGGCATGGTTTTTTTAGATCAGGATGAAGCGCTTGCGACCGAAGCAGGCGTGACGAACTTAACCAGACAGCTTAAAGAGCAAGACTTGAATGTTGTTGGCTGGCGCTTGAAAGTGCCCTACCGATTGGCGTCTTGCTTCGTCTGCTATTGCTTGAAGAATGTTTCGAGCAAGTCTTTAATCGATAGTATCTATGGATGCCCGTCTTTCTCGACGCGCTTGGTTTGTGCTCGTTCGTCAACTGAATGGCGCTCCGCGCAGACACGAAAAAATTTCTAAGTCTGCTCCTTGTTCAGATTAAAGTAGTTGTCTTTACAAAGGCCTTGATGATGCCAGGATTTGGCCGTCGTTTACTATAAAGATCTAGTCAATGAAAAATTGCAAACGGCGAATTTGACTTTGTATTTCATCAACGTTTCTTCTACTAATACGTTTGCAAGTGGCCGCTTGCTTCAGCCATTCCATATGTTGGCGCACAATGGTGAAATCAATTCACGAATTAGAAAGGTAACCGCAACATGGGCTCTGGCCAGTGGAAATAAATTACGTTCGCCTTTTGATCCTGAATTATCAAGATCTTCAGCCATGGTTAACTGAACCGGTTCTGATTCATCCTCAATGGATAATATGTTGGAAGGCTTGTGACGTGGCGGTATGGATATTTTCGCGCGGGCGCGTTGATCATTTCCACCGCCGTGGCAAACGTTGAAAACACATGGATCGCAGAGTCGTGCTTTTTCACGAATAACAAATTCTGATTGCAACATGGAACCATGGGATGGCCAGCAGGCTTGGTTCATGACAGGACGGCCGTCATGCGATAATGCATGTTTGGACTCGTAATGGATTACGCCCAGACCGTTGGTTGTGACTAACGAACGGCTTCATTACGCTCGCTCTGAAACGGCACTTACGATTACAAACCAGAAGACGTTCGTGGCGAAAGGTCGTGTTGGTCTCTGGTCAAAAATTGCTGGTGATTGATACGCAAAAAACAGGCAAAGCATGCCTTCACACTCAAGACATCGAAATCGCCTTAGTCTCTTCACCGTATAAAAAATGGTTGTGAAGCAAGAAGCGATTCGTAATGCGCAACATTGTTAGGAGAATGCGACTTCAGAGTTTGTGCCGTTTACTAAAGATTGGAAATGATGTTTACAGGAAAGATGATTCCAAAGTGTCTTTTTGAAAGGAAACGTGAGCAAATTTACCGCCATTAGCAGAAAGCGGCCTGGGAAGCCCGTAGGTTCATATGGGGAGATGATACGCCAATGGGCGTTATGTCGAGCCAGACTCGTCCATTACGATTTACTTTCCGTCAGAAAATTTGCGCAAGTTCACCAACGCAATCGGATCCCATTGCGGAATCGATCGTCATGTCTTTTGGAAACGTTTGCATTTGGCTGTCGAGCACGTTACTTGTTTGAAAGAACGCCAAAGCATGGCCCAATCGTATTATATGTCTTCGCCCAGTTATTGTCACCACGTAAATTTACAGTTCGTTTATTGGCTCTGAATGACACCGCTCCGCGTTTGTGCGTCTGCGATACTAATTTCAAAAACCCAGAAGATATGTCTCTTGAGCAAGCGGTTAAAAAACTTTAGCAAGCGGAAAAGCAAAGAAGAAGAAGTTAAAAATGTTGCGGTATAATTCTCGACTGAGCGATCGTGATATTGCGGAAAGGTTCATTACCGATCCTGCGCCAGATGTCGTGGGCGCTGATTTCAACCACCATTTAAACGAAGGTTGGTTTGCGTTGCGATTCTAAACATTATTTGCTGGGAACACCGGCTTCGCTCGTTGATCACTTTCAACCAGTTTGCACGTCTTGCTAGGCTTTGGTGCGACAAAGCCGATTTAACGTACCGTTCTTTTCCGGTCTGATTCAATGACATGATCGATAAAGGCGGAAAGTACTTGGGTGATCCAATTGCTTGTCAATGAAATTTATCCGTAAAAAAGGTATTTAACAAAGGTTTAATAGAAAGATACCTTTCAAAAAAATGCGGGGGATCTCGACCAATGGCGTTTCCCCCCCTTTACCGTGCCGGTGCAGCAATTATTGAAAGCCAATTTGGTTTGGGGGGACCCACTGCCATTTGTCGAGCTTTGATTTCAAAGGGGTTGTAGCCGGAATCTTAAAGGGTGCGAAAGTTTGAAGGACTTCCAAACGTGAAGCAAAAACAAACCATTGCTTGGGCCAACCGCTTGGGAAAATTTTTTTTGCGTTAAAAACCGATCCCCAAAACCAGGGGGCGTGTTTTAAATTCTCTTCTTTTCCCCCCGGA
>Ga0163217_1034479_pt1 | contig 14449 bp, 9 predicted proteins | sample SynspAceP_FD_185933 | JGI IMG/M metagenome (GOLD analysis project Ga0163217, IMG submission 185933) | Saline lake microbial communities from Ace Lake in Antarctica - Synechococcus sp. Ace-P (PacBio error correction) | ecosystem: Environmental > Aquatic > Non-marine Saline and Alkaline > Saline ... | reverse complement strand
CAGAAAGTAGTTGTGTTGGATATTAAGGAAGTTTTGCTGAAGGCAAGGCCATGGTTTTAAGCAAACAGCTTCCTTAAATGGTTTTGACTTACCAAAATAACTGGAGTTAACTAATGATTATAGCAAAACAGCTGGGAAGCCATAGTTGCTATTATTACATCGGGTATTCCTCGTAAGCCGGGAATGACCGTGAGGAAATTTAATTGAATAAATGCACGGTATTGAAAAACGGTATCTTTTCAAATTTAATTGAACATTCATCCTAATGTTAATTTTGATTTGTAGTTAGCAATCCCAATGGATCCATGAACCTATTTGGTTCAACAAAACAACTAATCTACCTAAAGGGCAGGATTTATAGGAATGGGTGGTGCTTTAGATAGCGCTAGGTTTAATTTACAGAATTGGCCGAAGCATTGGAAGGCTCCTATTTCCGATTGTGGATGAAGGTAATTGGCCGCGTCATAGAGTGATACAGGAATGGTGCCTCTTACGGCCCATGCCACACGAAATAGTATTAAGGGTTACCCGAATTTTTTTGACGGAAGAGCGATTGGCGCAAGGTTTCGCCGGAGGATACAAAAAGTGGTGGGGCTACCCTTACCAAATTGTTGGCGGTTACTAGTGCTTTGGTACGCACCTGGTTGCTGCAGTCTTCTTTCCATGGTACAGGCTTATTGGCCTGCGATTCAGAAGAAGATCGTTTCCATGTTCTGCTTTTGGAAGGCTGAGTACGATTTTAAATGATAATTTGCATTGGTGTTCCTGTTTACTATTAGGTAAAAACTGGCCATCGAAAAAATCGCTTTAAAAATAGAATTGACCGAGCAGAGAAAACGAAAATGAAAGGATAGTCAGGAGGGTGTAAGAAAGAACAAAATAGCTTATTGACCTTATAATTACACAGGGGGTTGGACCAGTATTTAGGGCATCCGTCCCAAAGTTTTCCGAAGACCACGGAACGGGCGATGCCCTTATTTATATAAATCTGATAAATATATTGTTAGGTTCCTAAAGCGGAAATAATATTTGCACGCTATTTAAGAATACCATTTTAAAATAATATTAACCAAGGCAAAAATAAAGGACTTATAAAGCTTTTTGCTTTTTTTTTGGGCTAGTTATATTTATCAGCTATCCTACACTTTTATAACCAATTGAAGTAGAAGAAAAGGATTCAGTTGTCCTTTGCTACGAACAAAATTTCGGAATTGAGCAAGATTACCTTGAGAAAAGGGGAAGCTCTAGAAGCTAAATTATTTAGACTCTATAGGAGGGAAATTCAATTTTGGGATTTACCACTTATGATGAAGCTTAAAGAAAAAAGGAGCTAAATAAAGCGTTTGGATTTAAAGGAGGTTAATGTTACCCTTCAAATATCTGTTAAAAGGATATTTTAAAAAGGTCTGGCCAACAAATACAAAGAAATCGGTTTTCAATAAAAAGCATTTGGCCGATGCCGACTTGCCCGCCTTCCAAGAATAGTGATGTTGCTACCTACATAGAACTTGTTTTTTGAATCTTTTGAAAAGATAAAAGGAGATGCAAAATTGGCTTCTCCAGATATTTTTGCGAACAAAGCGTTTGAGCGATGTCATTAACTTTTCAAATGTCGGATGATCAGGTTAAACCGATCATTAGGACTAAGATCGATGAGTCCATTGTTCGGCTTTTGAAGTGCTTTCGTGAGCCGTATTGGATGGTTTCGGTGTAACTCAGCCCAATATTCAAGCCGGTGAACCGGTAATTCTGGTCGTATCTTGGTTGGAATGCCAGGAGCAAGATATTGGACGAGCCACAGGGATTTGTTTTTATCTAGTACGGCTCAGTTAGAGTTTGGGAAACTTACCAAGCAGAGCAACCCTAGTTTAAGCAAACTTCTTCTGCAAACAGCTAACGAAAGGTTAAAGACTTTGGTCGAAGTAGAAAAGAAAAAACCAGAAGTTATAGTAAAACCAGAAATCCGAATTGTGATTCCTTATTGGTTCAGCATGTTGCTCAAGATTCATTGGATTTTTCCCAAGACGTTAACCCATTGGTTTAGTTTTTGATCCCAGCTAATCCTAACGGAAAATGCTTTGGTTAGCGCGGGCTATCAGGATAACGGCTAAAATTAGGGCGAATACCTAGGATGAAGGAAATACGTCGATTGATTCGGGAGATTATACAGTTCGTAAATTTTATTGGAACGGACCACCCAAGAAGGCTTTCGGAAGTTGTTGAATTTATATGCCTTTTAAAATCCAACAGCGGATTAATACCACCGCAGAAATAAGCGGTGATGTTGTGTCTTGATGCCTTCGGATACTTTTGATCAATTATAACAAACCTGCGGTTTTCAATGACCATGAATACAAGGGCAAAGGAATGGCGAAAAACTTACAGGTGATGCCTTTAAAATCAGACTGGATATCGCTATCGTTTTGGATAATTAAGTTTTACCGCTCCAGGGTTTTCATCAGGACCAATTCAGGTGGTCGTCTCAGAGATAACAGGAAAAAAAAAAACCCCCCCTTTTACCATCAATGAGACCAAAGATATTGCAAAACGTTTAAGGGCAGGTATAAACTGCCTGCTTCTGCCAGAGATCATTTTCAATCGGAAATTGTAGGGTCCTTCTTTAGGACAAGAAAGCTATTGTAGTGGGATTCTTTCCTTTATGATAGCTATGGCCAATTTGTATTGGTATGGATGGTTTTTACTACGGAGTAAAAGCCGGAATATTGCAGATATCGCCCTTTCTTCTAAATATCATGTGATCTTTGGCGGTATTGGTGAGCTTAAATGGCAGTTTTAACCTTACCGGGAATTGCCGGTATGATTGACTATAAGGTTATGTCGGTAGGATGGCCAACGTTACTTATTTTTGAAACGCTATTAAAGAGGAATTATGCGAAAGGGAAGGGGCAGAGCCATGGCAATAGCCAGATGGGATTGAAATGCACTTTCTTTCTATATTGGATGCCAACATTACAACGGGTTTAACGCGCTTTATTTACTATTTTATATTGGTTCAGAGACCAATTAAGGTTTTGCTACCACCTTATTAATAGGTATTGTTACTTCCTTGTTTACCGGCCATATTCATCACCCAGACTTTTGGTTTGATTGGTATGTGGAGTGGAAAAGCGCAAAAAAATTGGATTTCTCCACGGCTATTGACCAAGAATCTTTTCAAGAATATCCCAATATCGATTTCTTGGCCAAAAGAAAGATTGTGCTTTATTATAGCTTTTTCAATTTTTGGTGGGCATAGAGTCTATTTTCATTATTTACCAAGGCATACGGCAAAGGGTTAGATTTTTCTTGGGAAGGACGTCTTACCACTGGTTTCTGAGATTTTCTGAAAAAAATGGTAAACCCGTCTGAAATCGCTTCGGAACTAAATACACGTTTTCGTAGCGGGCACCAATGTTAAAAAAAACATAGCGAGGCAAATCAAATAAAAAAATTACCACTGCTTATAAGTAGATGTTGAAGGAATAGAAAGTTGGATAATGAAATACAGAATAAACTTTTACTTCCTACAGAAATAATATGCCCGATGCGTACCAGTTTTGAATGATTTTACTATCGGGTAGTGGTTGTGGTTTGAAAAAAGGATTGGAAGCCTTTCAATCGGTTAAATGGGTCCAAAAACTATAGCGGATGATATTTTAAAAAGAACGCCTTCTTGCGCCATTATTGGGTCTTTGGCTGTAGTTGTTCCTTTATATTCTTTAGGTTCCGTAGATGGCAGTTCTCTTTTAGGTGCGGTTGCAGCTGTATTCCATGATATCTTAATCGTATTGGGTGTATTCTCTATCTTGGTAAACTAAGCCTTTAATATGGAGATTGACCAAGCCTTTTATTTCGCTGCAATTATTTGACAGTTATTTTTGGTTATTCATTGAAGATACGGTGGTAGTGTTCGACGTATTAGGGAAATTATTGTCCCGCAGAAAAGGCTGGAAGTACTGGTGTGAAAAAAACCACCAACTTTGGCCACTAAAAACAGTACCTTGAGGTAGAACCTTAATACCTCCATGACTACCTTAGTGGTTTGTTGGCGATATTTATCTTCGGAGGTGAATCCTTAAGAGGTATCGCAATGATCTAGGTATTATGTTAGGTACTTAATTCATCTTTGCTTCGATTGCCAACCTTCCGGTAATGTTCGATTACTTTTGAAAAGAAAAAACACAAATTTGGTTGACGCAAGAGAAATAAGTCTCTATCATGTATAATAAGAAAAGGCCGCTGATCAGCGGCTTTTTTATATGATTTTCCAATGGAATCCTTCGGACGATTAATTTTATCGTAGAGATTATTGTGGTTTCCAAATCCAGGTTCTTTTCCTAAATATGCGACACAACAAAGGACAAATGGCAGTTGTTTAACTTCTCTAGCTATTGTATTTACTAGGGGCTATAAAAAGCAGCTTTGCGCTTTCATCATCCAAACCTTGCTGTAGGTTCATCCAAAATTAGTAGTGGCGGATGTTTTATCATGGCCCTGGCGGGTCATAATCATTTACGCTTGTTGTCCTGGCTTGATAAGGTCGGCGAAATGAACATCCCCTTAGGTGCCACATGTCAAAATAATCAGCCATTGCTTTGGCAAGTGCTCTCTCTGATTTTTCCGGGTGGCGGATTAAATACAGTCCAACGGAGTCGTTCATTTCCAGAGATGACCAGTTTAGGGCCGAAGCAGGACCTGAAAAAACTTATCGGTCATGGAAGGGGTAGTATCCAATTTCTTTCTTTATATCCCAAACACTTTCTCCGGTTCCCTTTTGTTGACCAAAAAAGGTATAGTTTCTGTCACGATTCCTTTAATGGTTGTCCCCGGTAATCATGGAATTTAATTAGCGTGATTTCCACTTTCCATTTTGGAACCTATAAGTTGCCAAGGAACTCCCCTTCTATTATGGTCCAATTTAATATTTCTTCAGTATTTTTTTATCACCATATGCTACGCTAATTTCCTTACATCTTATTTAAAAACGGATTCATTAAAGTCTGTAGGTGTAAATTGGCCTGGGAATTCTTCCCGGTGAAGGAGGAATTTTTTATAGATGAAGCACTTTTTTTTTATCTGTCTTGAGGTCGCCGGGAAAGCAATCTTATTGAAGCGTTTTCCAAATATCATCCAATGATTTATAAGGGTTGTAGGATATCTACTTTCTGCTTTATTAACTGGATTATATAAGTGTTTTTGGCTATAAGCCAAGAGATGCTTTTAAGTGCCGTTTTGGAGTCTTTATCCAAATTATCGAAGGGATTGTCCAAAACAATAAAATCCGGCGCTACATTTAAATATATATTTCAATTAGCGCCTTTTTTTTTGTTTCTCACTGGAACATTCGTCTTAGGCTTTGTTGGGTATTTTGATTAATTATTTCTTAATCCCGTGCCTTTCCTCTTCAATCTTATTAAACTTCATTCAATGAGTTATTTATGGAAAATAGGGCGCCCTTTAAATCCTGAAGATCTTCAAATCCTTTTGGGAGATCACCTTCCAAAACATTTTTTATAAAGAGATCTTTTTTTGGGAATTGTTATTTATAAAAACGGCCCAATGTATTTTTGTTGAAGTCATGGAATATTGTCTTTTTATGCTTGGTAAAGAAATAATTTATTCGAGGGAGTTTGGCGGATTGCTGGACGTTATTTGTTGAACCAAATAGTGAATTTTAAAGTCCAATGCCCAGTTTCTCCCTTTCAAAAGTTCTATAAGTAGTTGTTGCTGTAGACTAAAAATAGGTCAGAAGCTGGCTTTATAGCGCCATGAAAACGGGAGTTTAGGTTAAAGTTATTCTTCGATTGTTCATTGTATTTGAGGAATTAAAGTGGCCAAAGAACAATTTTGTGGTTAAAGGTAACATCTACCTCTGAACCAATAAGCCAAAATTTTTCTGTATTGTTCCAAGGTGAAGGTTAGGTTGATGTTGTTGTAGCTTAAATTATGCTTAAGCTTAACCAAAGGTTTTGAAAACGGTACCCTTATATTCACTTATTAAGCTTGTCTTTAGCCTCCAGAATAGAACCTCCGAAACGCCCCCCCATGGAATAAGTGAAACATACTTGGGTTTCGAAAATAAAAATTCATAGTATAGGCGTTCCAATGATGTTGGGTTCCAATAATCAGGGATTCCTTTCCTGATCTTGTAGGGTCAAAACAGGGGATAGTAATTCTACGTATTTCGTCGGTTACACCAAACGTTAATTTTGCGAACGGTCCCTAAAGTCCAGCAGTACTCAAAAAGATTGTATTGTCTGTTGCGCATCCACTTTTCATTGAAGAAATAGCTAGTGGCTTATTTTAGGCCCATGGCTTAAAATGGTACTTTTTTTTTGGAAAAAATTAAAATGCCCTAACATAAGAAGTAATTGTTCATATACCCATTTCTAGGAACAAAACCCCCACCTCAGCGGTATAATTGTCTTCTACCATTCTTCCTGTATGCGCCAATTCCATTTACGCACTTTTGTATTCCCAAATGGGCTGCTTGGGTAATGCCATTACCGTTTTTATTGGGTTGCAAACGATTTTCAGATTAAACGCTTTCCCTGCCATTGTATTGGCCGAGAGGCCAAATTGTATTCCAAGCCTAAGTTTCTTGGTTGAAACTTAGGGAAAAGCTGTTCTTAGGGAATCGGTATTCCTGTGGGGTAATTGATGGATTCCTTTATTTACAAACAATTAAAACCCAATATTAGATCGGGCTAAAAACTTTCTTTTGTAAGGGAGAGTACGCCAAAGTTATGACTAGGTAGTCCTGTTTCACTACACTTGGCTGCTTTGCATGTTCATTAGCCCCATGCGCCATTTATTATTTAGTTTTCCGCGTACTCTAGCTCCAGCGAGCTCTTATGGGTACCCCTAAACCTATTTCTTCTGGAAAAGAAAGGACGCATATGGTAGCATACCCCAAAATTGGCAAATAGATCTCCGTTTTCTAAAAAGAATGTGTCTTTTTTCGGGCAGAAAAAAAGGTTCAAATCGGTCTAGATTGGTGACCTGGCGATCTACTTTCAACCTGCGAGGAAATTCTGGATTCACTGTGAGCGTCTAAAAATTCAAGGAAGTGCTGAGGCTGAATTTTACAATCGGCCTCCAATTTTTTATCGTACTGGGTCTTGCTGTTATTTTCCCTGTCTTCACTGATTCCACCCAAGACATTAAGGGATAATCGAGAAATTTGTTTTTCGGAAGGTGGGGGCGAATCCCATTCCAAAGGGTTTCCGTATAGGCAAGTGAAAGCGGTTGGAAATTGTCTAGGAATGGGGGTCCAGCTCGATTTTTTCGCCCGATTTAGATCTAAACCGGCTAAAATTGATGCCCCATTTCCGGTTTAACCCCGTCTTCATAAACGAATGGAATTGGAGGGAATTGCCATTTTTCAAATATCCATTTTTCATCATCGCTAGTTACTGCCGAGATCCATTTACTTGTTCCCAATTTAGGTTCAACACTTCCTCCAACCAATACATGGTTCCGTCCCATTGTGCTCCTGCAGCATTGAGCCAATAGGGGAGTAGCCCAGTTGATCTGATTGTTAAAGGGGTCATAAACAACAGGAAAGTTGTCATTTTTTTCCCAAAACTTAAAAATCCTCGTAAACGACTCTACATAGTAAGAGCCTTTGGTTAGCTTGTAAAAGTGGCTAATAGATAAAGGTATTTCGTCATAGGTCATGCGGATTTTCCGATGGTTTCATTGCCTTCCGGTATTCATAGGGCCAAATACCATATAGAAGTGGTGGCCACATCGCGTATTCTTGCCAGGCCTTATCGTAAATACCGGTACCGTCTATTTCAATGGGGATGAGCTGGTTCTTCTATATTTAATTGAAAGCTTTCATTTTTCTTCTGGGCAGCGGAGCGGCAGGGCTAAGGCAAAAATTATAAGGTTGAGGTATGCTTTTCTGGCTTAGCGGACCAATGGTATGCGTTCATTTGTTTGGTAAGCTCACTAAATTAAGTGTTTTAAGAGAAATCAAAAACCGTAAAGTCAGAACTACTTTTTAAGTAAACTTTCTGGCCCACTAGGGACTTATCGGTAATTTCTCGTAGGATATTTGAAATCCCCAATCTCCAAGGACCACTTATTCGCCATTCCGGCGTTTACTCCAAAAACAAAACTTTACTTGGCCACCTCGGACGATTAGGGTCTGTTCTCGTTTAGAGGTTGGTTGGCATTTTTTTTGAAAACTGGCAATTGTTGCATTTGATCGTCCACAAAAATTGAGATCTAAAAAGAAACTCGGTGTTTTTTCATGTAAAAATTAGTGCCATTGGAACATCATCAAACACAAAATAACAATCTCCTTCTTTTAGATTGCATTGGAAACTACGGTACATAAGACCTGTTTTCCCTTTCCGTAGTCAGTATCCGCAATATCTCAATGTCCAAATGGGATGATAAGGGAATCCGATTCCTTTTTCAGGATGCGGAGGGTCGCCTTCTTTTTTGAAGGTAATAGGGTTGTTTTAATTACTTTTTTAGTTTCTTCTTCAGGACATTGGATAATAAACAACAAAAACTAAAATTAGATAGACTTTTATTATTTCTTCATTTTTGGCAAAGATTCTGAGTTTTTTTGATCTGTAATAGGTGTTGTCTACTTCTTGAATTGTTCCGGGTTTTTGGTCTAAAGAATATTAATAGAATCCTACCAGAATAAATGGTATTGCTCAAACCACTGGCCGGTAGATAATAACCCAAGGAGTCCTCAAAGCCGCCTTGACTCTTCTTTACGTATTCCCACAAAGAAAACGCACGTCCATAATAGTTACTAAGAATACACCAAAGGTATCCAAGCTTTTTTCCTTTTTATCATGTTTTCCAATATAAAAAAATACAAAATGCAAAGGACGAAAATGTAACATAAAACCTTTGCATATAGTTGGGCTGGATGGCCATAGGGTTATTTGGCCTCCAAATATTTCTGAAAAAAACCTAGGATCTTTTTCCAATAAGATTGTAGGCGGCATTCACTGTGTTTTTCTTTGGTAATGGACAAGGCCTTTGTAGGCGGGGCATGTCATCAGAGTCACGTACGAACCTCTGTTACAAGTTGCATAAGATTTTTCTACAGGTTTGCCGTTGATTCGGATTGAAGAAATTTCCCAATCTACACAAAAAGCACAATAGACACTGGTTTATAACGATTCTATCCAGAATCAGGAGAATTAAATTCAGGAATTTTCTGGTATAGAGGTACATGCCTATTTATGATTCCAATGGCCGCACCATGAACTTGGCCAAGCCGGTAAATCCGGGTAAATTCATTAACCACTATAAATCCGAAAAGGGTTGCTGTCTGCACTCTCTCTTATTAGGTAGCAAAAATCTCCAACACCATGCGTTCTGATAATTAAGGCCAATTCGAAAGATTACATGAACCCAGTCTAGCGCCCAACATGGTAGCCAAAACAGTGTATAGAAAAGGGAGTTCTAAACTGTTCAAGGGATTTTTTTTCCTTTAAAAAGATCTTCTTCATAGGTACCATCCTAAAGCGAAAAGCAATTATCCAGAGAAGATTTTGTAATATTTTATTGTAATACCCCAATTTTGAAAAGTGTATCGGCGGAGGTTCCAAGTTAAAGCCTAAAAAGTACAATCTACCAATTTTTAAGGGACTAAAGATAAGTAAATACTGGAAAGAAAAGTGGACGGAAAATTTGTTAAATGTTATAAAATAGAAATATCGGTATGTGTTTATCCGTAATTATGCAACATTAAGGCTTTGGTATTTTTAAAACCAGGAAATTAGAAAGTTCGCTGATTAACCAATTAGGAAACAGGGTCGTACCCACTTTCCTCCCCATGGTTTGACAGCTAAAAATTCTTTTTATGGAAGCCAAACCTCTTTTGATAAACCGTGCTTTTGCAATGCTTCCAAAGTGTTATTTTGAACATGTGGGGGAATAGCGGCATGAGGCAGGGGTAAGCGGTGAGATAAAATTCTGAAAAACTTTACCAATAGGATAAAGGGGGCAATTAATGCTTTTTCAATCTATTAAGAATTTTGTATTTACATTGGAAAATGCCTTAATAAAATTTTCTTCCGGAATCAAACCACTTTCACTTTTCGCACAAAAAAATTTAATTTATTTTTCGATTTGGAAAGGGGAAAAAATAATTTTATACATTACCATAGCTTTAAAAAAAGATACTGCCTAATTTAAGACTAGGCTGGAGGTAGTGCCGTCTTTGCCATCATTTCACTGAATGCCCATCTCTGCTAATTGGTCCCTTATTTGTCTGATGTGAAAAAATCCTTATTTGGCTCGTGTGCTTCGGTCCTCAATTGGAATCAATTAGCCCAACAACATCGCCTAATTTATCCGAATTTAGTGAGCATTATTCTGATTTTCCAATCCCCAATAAGTTAAGCAAAAATATGCATAGTTCTCTATTAAAAGCTCCTTGTCCTTTTTCAGTTATGGTTTCTTTGCCTTCTTTAAATTAAGTTTGATGTGCTTTACTACTTCAAATAAATTGGCCAGGTAAGCATTGGTAGTATTTTAAAATCATCGGTTCATTGGCATCATACCCTTTTCTGTTTCCATCCCTTCTACACTAAAGGTGGATAATTGAAGATGTAGGTAGGTTTTCGAGGCGGCGCCCAATTGCATCCATTCAGTTTTTGATAGCCTTTTTCAGAAGCCAAAAGTGCCTCATTGCTAGGCCAATATACTCGTATAATGTGCCTGCCATCATTAAAAAAAGCGGACTACTGATGGTGTGTTATGCGTTTGCTTAAGGATGTTATTCTCTCCAAGGAAAACATTTCGTTGGGTAAGATATTGTCCCTGTAGACTTGGCCATTTTTTTTGCCATTCAAGGTAAAGCATTGTTTGGCGTTGGAGCCAGTATTTTACCGGCGGCATGCCCGTTGCTAAGCTTCAGCTTGGGGCAATTTTCACATTTCATGATTGTGGAAATAAGGTCCATTTACCGCCACCATGAATGTCAAAAGTTTCTCCGAGGTATTTTGTGCTCATTGGCGGTGCCATGTCAAATGCCAGCCGGGAAACCATCTCCCCAAGAAAGGCCATCTCATGATATGCTGCACCTCGGCCTTTTTCCATAGGCCAAAATCTTGTGGACTCTTTTTTCGTCCTGTGCGGCCAATTCACGCGATTGGCAATCATATCTTCCATTTCCTCCCGCTAGCTTGCCGTACTCATTATTTGGTATTTGTTGAATTTTTCAACATCAAAATAAAACAGAAACCATTTAAATTTTTCATAAGCATTATCCTTTTTCTAGAATATTCTTTATGATTTTCAATTTGTTTCAATGATATGTCCCGTTGCAGTAGGGTTTCGATGCTAGGGGTTAATTAAATTGAATTTTTGAAGGATATTGCTGAAAATCCAGTGTACTATGCCTGCTACCACTTCCATCGGCTCCAATTGTTTCCAATCGCGCTTTTTTTTTTCGCAATCTTATTCTCGGCCGTCTTTCGGCATCATTCTCCAAATGTTTCCGGCGTCCGTAATATTTCGTACATAGCGAACCTTATATCCCAGATATGTTTTAAAATACCTAAAAGATCATATCGAAAGACATTGAAGGTCGCAGTTACCCCAAATGCACATTGCTGTAAACGGTTGGTCCACAGACGTACATTTCCCACATGACTTTCGCCTTAACGGGTTCAAATCTTCCTTTTTTTCCAGAAAGGGAATTGTTAACTTTTAATTTTTGACTTTGGTACAATGGCATTTAAGGCGGGGAGCAATTAGAAATTTGTTCAATTGTTGATATTAGTCCAAAAAATTCTCGTCTAACGGTATCATTTTTTTAAATTTACCCCCGTATTCGGCGGTTACTGCTACTGCTTTCGATATCACGTATACCACGGAATTTACACATAAAATGTTTGGGCATCTATAAACACAGGCGACATCTTCCGTGCCTAAAACTTTCTTGAAGTTCCCCTGGACAATCTGAAATGCGTTAAGTCGCTCTTGAAACCTGCGGTCTTTGGCCATAAAAAATCAACGATCTGTTCATTTTTGATAGGCCCAACCACGTGCCTTTGGAAATATAAAAGCATACGGTGCTTTTACCAAACTATGGGTATAAGTGCGTGTTCACAGGTAGAGTATTAATGTAATGTTTTTTTCCACCAACATTCGCCGTACTTATACTTTGTTGTTCGAAAGTGGTATGATTTCGGTCGCCGTTGTTGGATTAGGTCCTTCCAAAATTTCTTGAACGAACATTTTGGCTTACCCTATTCGGGGTACCCTTTAGGCTATCGTCCTCTTAGCGTCTTAAGCCCAAAGAGTTCAACATTATTCGTTACGCTACCCCTTATACGGGGCTATTTTTTCTTCATCACTTAGCACAAATGCATTCCTTACGTAAAGGTGTGGTCTTCAGCAGCGGAAAACATGATCGTCTTCCTAACTCTTCTCAAAAAAATGCTTTTCCAATTGCGTTATAATTTTCATTAAATTATTGCTTTTTAAGCCAGCAAAGATATACATTAAATGCCACTTTTAATACATGTTGCTTCGTTACACAACATAAATTAGTGTTAACTAGATGAGGGGGTTACTTTTGAAATTCCCAAATTTTGTAGGTATTCATGAACAGGATTGGTCGTCATTTTTTTGCGTTGTATTTGGTTTCTAGGTGCCAATTTGGCCATGGGCTCAAGGGCTCAAGATGTTCAAAATGCATTACCTATTTGGCAATAACACACCAGTCAAGGCTGGTACCACCAGGTTTTGGTTCGCGGACGGATTTTAATGGGCGCTGTAGCATCTGTTGTTTGGAAGAAAAGGTTCTGGGTTCAATAGAATCCAATGCTGCCTGGTATAGGATTTAGGACAAATCTTCTGCTCCCAATTGGGTTTTAATATTAGGCTTTTGACACCAATGAAAGATTGGGGATTTTGCACTTTTAATAGGGCAGTAATTGTTAATTCTCTAGTGGACCCGGAAAGATGTAATTTCTTTTTGATAATAGGAGGCCAATAGTTTATTGGTGGTAGGAGAGGACCAAAAAGGGAGCTGCCACAAATGTACAGTATGAGGAGTTGGTGGCAGGTTTTGCCCGGTGAGGATTATTACTTGTTGGTCAATAATTTTTAGTTAATATCAATTCCGGATTTTCTATACAATTCACAGGTTCAAATTTTTTGTATCCAACCCTTTGGATGCCTTGGACTGTTCAAATTATCAGCAAGTCTTTTGGGGTCCACCCATCGCTGCTTGTAACAACGAAAACATTTGTTTTGGATCCACTACGGCTGATGTTGGTGAGCTATACTTGGTACAAGGATGTGGGGAACGGATATACCCCAAATTCTTGGAGAGAGTTTCCGCCTTACCCTTACGGTCTTGGATGCAAGGCCTCTTTATAACAAGCCTAGGTGGAGGTCTATTACCCAATTCCCAGAATAATATTTCAGTTTGATGTTTCAGGTGGGTTTTCTACAAGCACCAACGACATTTTCCCTGTAAATTGCATGCAAAACACCTGACTTGGGATGCGAATACTTTAATTTTAGTGAAAAAGCGACCAAATGGCCTTGGGTGGACAATCCGCAGGACTGAGGTTACTTAATATCTGTCGCGGTAATGGCTGATGCAGGAATAATTATTGCACATGTCTTTGGAATATAAACTTAGTGTCAGGGAGGAAAACAACAGATTTACAATTAGGGCCACCCAGTGCAGAATCCTAGATGTTATGATGCTCCCAAGACTTTTAAATTAACGGCACCATATACCTTTTGGTGGCCTTGATTTTTCCTTGGAGGTATTCTTTGTGAAGGGGAACTTAGTGCTGTTATTTGAGTGTCTCCCCGGATACGGACTATAAATATCAATGAGTACTGGCGAAATAACTTCCAATATAAACAGTTACTCAAGGAGGTTTGAATATTCCTTGACAATAAGGATAAAACTTAGGTGAATCTACCTGCGACATACTTTTGTGATTACCGTCTTATGCTTCCAAGACACCGCATATTAAGGGAGGTCGTTGTTTGATGATTTAACAGGATTAGCAATACCATTACTATTAATACCGGATAGGCAAGGTTGATTTTGAATATCGTTTTTGGATTGATGGGAAATATCAGGAGGAAAATATTTTTATATAACGTACTTTTCCCGGTGCACATAAAATAACGTTAAATGATATGGGAATGTTGTGGGACTGCTACAGAAAGCATATGTTGTGGTGGGGTTTTCCTAAAATTTTTTTACCCAAATGGGGTGGGGCCAATGACATATGGGAATATTGTAGGATTTCCAGTTTGGAAGAACCAATGCTTTTTGTTTATGAGTAGGTAGTGGCGAAGTTGTCTTAAACAACTATTCCGTAATAGTTTTGGGTTGGACGGAACTTATAATGGAGTGCGCATTACCTTCGGACGGATTATTGGTTTAAGTTGAGGCTTTTTGGATCACCAATTGGGCAACGTACAACCG
>Ga0163217_1099840_pt1 | contig 14450 bp, 20 predicted proteins | sample SynspAceP_FD_185933 | JGI IMG/M metagenome (GOLD analysis project Ga0163217, IMG submission 185933) | Saline lake microbial communities from Ace Lake in Antarctica - Synechococcus sp. Ace-P (PacBio error correction) | ecosystem: Environmental > Aquatic > Non-marine Saline and Alkaline > Saline ... | reverse complement strand
ATAAACGTAAGGCTCGACGTATCAAACCGGTCTTCAAGTTTTGCTACAGCGGCAGGTAAAGTTCGGTTCAAAAGAACATCCACCCGATCTTGCGCCGTCATGGCGATATAGACCAATCTGGTCGGATGCCAGACGCGGATTGAGGGTATGGCAGATGAAGCCTCACCTCCGAACTGCCAAATTAAATCTCGAGGTGCCGCCGTATCCATGCGATGTTGCCGCACCGGTTTCCTGCGGGCAAACCCAGCTTGTGCAATACCAAACCCAAGCACCGCGCATTCCTTGGGGCAACCTCTTGCCAGTTCTTGGAACGTCGACTTCGCCCAAGTTTCAACCGAGATTGACTTCGGTGCCCCATGCATCGGGCTGCGTGATTCGATAAGGAAGAGATCACAACTGCTGTCCATTCATTTGCCAGCCCATAGAGCGGCCTCTCGTAAATTTTAAAACTAAAGGGCGCTCACCTCGGTTCCCCGAGTCGCGATGGGGTAAGTGCCGGTTAGCACCGGATCAGGTCAGAACACTTTTCGCCAATTCATGATGGCGGCAGCATGTGTTGCCATGACGGATCGTCGCATGATAGGACGCATCGCGACGCGCAGCGCGTCGATTCCGTGGACTTTTTCAAATCCTCGCCGACACAGCCAGTCACGCGACCCATTTTACAGGTCCACAGTGTGAAGATCGTCTATATTGCGCCAAATAGCTCGATATTTCGTCATCGGTTTGGACATCCACCCCAGGAAGCGCTCTTCGCCACTCGGAAATCATCCAAGCGAGGAGCTCATGATCTGCGGCGATCTTACCCCCCCGCCAGAATTTCCAGATCTGCGCCTCGGCAAAAGCGATTCGAATTGATCAGCGGCGCCATCCTCTGGGTGCTGACGCGAGCTTATTTCCCCAACCGACTTTTGTACCCGATAGGGCCGGCATAATGGTGAAGCCTTCGCTGTCCGTCGTATTTGCCTGCACCGTCCGATATGAACCAGGTCGGCTCAAAAATAAACTGTAATAGGCAGGGCGTTCTGGCATGACCGTCAGATAGCCGCCCGCTTCGCCAATATTTGCAGGGATGGCAGCCCCATCCTTTGGCCAGCAGTCCGCCTGTCCTCCGCTCGATCGCATGCAGTGTTACAGTGCGCAGGACATGGGCAACCGTGCCATAGATGTTCCTGAAGTTCTGGTCCAACGCCGGGGAGGTCAGACAGCCGATCCCAAGCCCCTCTTAGGACGCTGCGTGATCCGATGCGAGAGCCATCAGATCTCGCGAACCGATGCCCCGGCGCAGGATGACCTCTGCATCCGCCATGACCTCGGCATTTCTCGTCCCTGCTTAAACCGCACACGACGCGCGGCCATTTTCGACGAGGAGCTGTGCACATGGCCCGGCCTGAATCGCGAATTGTCGCGCGTCAGGCAGGGCAGAAACGGCAAACGCGTTCGAAATTGCGCATACCCGTCTTTTGGCGTGACCTGATACAGGCCGAACCCTTCTTGATCCGTGCCCGCATGAAATCGCTGCCTGGATAGCCCTCCTCTACACGGCTATCGACCATCGCTAGCGTCACCAGGCGTTGGGCGCGCAGTCAGCTACATTCATCGGGCCATCCTGTGCCGTAGATCATTCAGCGCCGCTTCATTAATTTTCCGACCGTTTAACAGAGCAGACATCTGCGTGGCTCCACCGGGTGTTTTCGTGCCCCAAGCATCATAGCAGACCGATTGCCACGCTTGTAATCATCGCGTTAATCGATCTTGAGCCGCCGAAACGTACCTCCGGCATATTACAGTTGGATAATCGGCGAATGCTTTTGGGCGTGCTGCGGTAGCCCAGTCCAGCCGGTCTGAATAGATTTGGAACATCGGCGGGGATAGATGAACGGGTTTTCATTCGCAGCCCTGCCTCAAGCACGACACGTTCTGTCCGGGCTTCCCGACAGGCGCCCGCAAGGGCACAAACCCGCAGAGCCGGCACCGATAATGACCGAATCATACCGTCGCCCGCTGCGCTTTGCATGCTGCCCCCGGAATGCAAGCGGCGCCTCCGCGGCCACCCGAGTGTCTGCCTTTTACGCATTTAAATCTCGCCTCGCGGAGATTGCCGGCCTGGCGTCAAATTCTGTGCAAACGGCTGCGTATCTTGTCCGGTTCTTTCGCTTGTTCATGATCACTCCTCCCAATCATTCATTCCAAGCCCCCCTCCACGCGATCCCTGATACGATGTTATTCTGACAGATATACTGGGCATGTTGTCTCAGATTTAAAAATTTATATAACGGTCATATTATTAGATTAATAAAAAACCGATGTAACCCGGATTAATCGGGGTTGACCGCCCTCTCGCGCTTCTATGCAAGTGATCGTTTATCAAGCCGAGCTGTTGCGTGTTCCTGCGCAGTCGCACCGAAATATGGCTACGATGGGATGACGAGCCCATTGCAGAACCGGATGAGAACCCGCACCAATTGGATCGGGAATGACCGGCATATCTCGCTGTAGGCCCAGGCTCGCGGACGTCGATGTTCACCATTCGCTGAGATCTATATCCAATCCAATTGCAATCATCGCGCCCAAGAACGGGATTAAACCCCGCGCGTGCGGGCCACTTGCCCCGGCCAAAGACCAACAGTGCGATGAACAGGCTGCTCATGGCGATCAGCAGGCGCTCCGGTGCAATGGACGACAGCCAAAAAAACATTCCCCACGTCCCGACCCCAAAAAATTGTGTTAAAGGGGATTATGCCCGCCGATTCTCCCAAAGAAGCTGATCCGCCAACAGTCGCGGTAATCCACAGCGAAGCGCGCAACGCGGACAGCCAAAGTAGTCGCGATAGGGTGAAGAATTTGTCCATTGGTAAAAACCATCCGATCAATCGGTTTGCCAAAATGCTGGTTCCTCATAGTGATGCGCATTGTTTCAAGCCTTAATATAAAGCAGAAGTTCAACCGCTCAAAGTCGCACCTGAAAATATGCCGACCTTCTGGCCTTTGCGGTTAAGCAGATGCCACCTGAGGGGATGGCTGGGCCGCGTCGCTCGGAGCGGGCAAGAGCGATGCTTGCATCACAAGGCTTCGGCCGTCTGGGCACCTGAGCAGACACACCCAATATCGCCTCTCCGTTACGGCCGGTCTGCGGATCATCGTCTTCAGCGTGACACAGACCACCATTCTTCCGCCGAGCACTCGGCCAACGCGTAATTGCCAACGCGCGGAGATCGCCCTTTGGCCAAGTTTCTCATTGTTGCGCTTACAGGGACTCCGCCAACCGTGGCAAGACGCTCAGAAACCACGACCTTCCCCTTTCAAGTGCTTAGCCGAAACGAGACGCTGATCCCCCTTGCCATACGAGCTCTGGCGCATCTCCCGGTCTGATTCGGCTCGAATGACGCTCTTACCCATAACTGATTGAGGTTTCGCCGGGATGATCGCAAACCGTACTCGCGATTTGGCCGCGCTTAGTAAAAAGCACCAAACCTGCGGACAGTGAAAAGAATCGTAATCAGTCGGGGTTCTTCCTGCTAGCGCAATTACGCATTCGAATCTGTTTCCGGCCATAATTCCGCGGCGGGTTGCCTCGCTTTCCAGAAAAACCGCCTCGGAATACCTCACGTCCCTCGGTTCATCAGATAAAAATAACCCGCGTACCGGCCAACCAATGATCCGTGGGCTCCGTCTTTGCCGAGCTTTTCCGTTATAGATTGAGCAATCGTTGCCTTGCGATCTTGATCTTGGCTCCCGTTAGTCCCATCAACTGCGGGTGAAAGTTCCGAACATAGTCCTAGAACTTCAGCGTGTTCGCGTCCGGATCCTACGGTCACAATAGAGAGGGCTGATTTGTATCTGCATCGGGGCCCAATAACTCCAGGCAACATTTCCATATAAGCCAGGGAGTCGGGCAAAAATATCCGGACAATGGGTAAAGCCGAAAAAGACAAGCGCCACGGCCTGCAAAATCCTCTTGTATGTGACGCCTACCTATGGTTCATCAACGAGCGAAACTCTGACCGAATGTGCCTTCCACCTGATACACCGTCTGTGCTGCAATTATTTTTGGTCGGCGTAAACACGGCAAAACCCAGCCCCAAACAGCACGCAAAGCAATCGCGCCCGTCCACAGGCAATGCGGATTCGACGAGTGGGCGGCTAATTCTATCATGAATATCTTTCAACAGAGCCCGCCGCCCCATTAGGACCGCGGAGCGATCGGGGTACCCCGTGCTAATTGGAATGAAGTTTCTGTCGTCGCGGCGTACGCGTTTCCACCGCCATCGTTTGGCGTCAAGCCGGATGATCCGGCCCCGCATGCAAAGCCCAAGCGCACATGCAGCACAAGGCGCGAGGCTGAGGATTTCAAGGCGCGCACAACAGCGGTAAGCCATCCAGTAACGCAGCACCACCCCCAATCGCGGCCAAAACCGTGATCATCAGCATCTGTCGACGTGATGCCTGGAGATCCGCTTGCGCCCTGATATCAATCGAATTTTGGTCATTTCTGATTCGCCTTCTGGGATGAACGCGTGCATCTGAGAAAATTGCCGACGGCTGTCCCACCGGCCGGCCCAGTCTTGCGTGCACTTCACGGCCTTGGCGCGACGAGAGCGTCTTGGGAAGTCCCGCGACGCCGAGGGCGGTCATCGCTCTCAACTGTTCGGAAACTATAGATCGAGGTGCTTGATACCGATGTCACATAGAAATGCCCGCACGTTCAAAGCCGCCTCGTCGATCACAGGCAAAACCACAATGACTCTGGCCCGCCAAGATTGCCGCAAAATCTATCGAGTTGGCATTTCGCACGGCACGGTGGGCCACCATGTTCCCCCAGATATTTAGCAACCACCGTCCGCCCCGAAAAAGCCGCACAACGTCAACCCGGCCTTCCGTCAGTGATGGGCTGCGAAGCATCGGTAGGGGCAACCCTTATGTTCTCCATAAACCTCTCGTGCTGCTGCTCGGAGAGGCCCCGAGGCAAGCGCACCGCCAAGAAAACCGCGCGCTCACGCGACCTTCCCCGACTGCAAATGCGCTTCCATTGCAAGCAGCAGTCGTCGAGAGATTGCTGAAAAAGTACCGACACGCGTGAAATAACACCGCGGCCTTGTTTGATGCAAAGCTTTTCAGCAACCGCGCGAACGCGTCCTACCTCTAAGGTCCGACCAGAAGTAATGTCTGCGCTGCCACGTTTATAAGGTCGCCAAGTTCAGCGATTGACCTGCTGCGCGTCAAGAAGGACCACCGTACTTCGCGCAAAACTGCCAGACGGCTCATGATCCCTCCTTATTTATTGCGTAAATCTCGCTTGAAGTCGCCGTTCCCGTTCAGGGCCAAGTGCTTTTGGATATTAGCCAATGACCGCCGTGATTCCGCCGGTCACTTCAGGATCCGTTGAAACACCGGCAGTCTGTTTCATAGCCAGGTACGAAACGGACCCCACCCCTTCTTTGTAATGTTAAAAATCTGCTCGGTCCGCTGTGCCACGTAGGCCGTTCTCATGCGGCGGCGCGGCATGCGGCCATTTTCGAGCCGCCTGCGCCAATTCAGGCTGCCTTCAAGCTCGGCACCAGGCACGAGGCACAATTATCGGCATAAAGCCTGCACCCAGATCGACCATCTTTCTCGACCGGCTGCCAAGACGGTCAGCGCCGGGCTTTCGCCCTCCCTCCGGCCCATGACAGCGATGCCGCCGCTCCCGTGAAGCCAATCACGGCAGCTATGGCCACGCTGCTTCAATCTGGCTGCCTCAGATATTTAAATTAGGGCGACGGCCACCCAGCAAGAGCGAAGGCCAGCACCAGCAGGAACAGCACGCCGCATCCATCCATCACAGGCCGAACATCGGCCGCTCATCATTAAAACCGTCATCATTTCATTCATTCTATCTCATTCATTGAATACACATTACGCCATCTCGTCGAAGCGTAGTCTGAGCGTACCACTTTTACCAGCCATGCCGGCGCGTGCTGGGCATACCTGGCAGCGTGAGCCGGTGACATCGCGGCTTCAGACGTGAGCGCGATGATTTCAACTGGGCACCACCCCTACATAGTACCGTCACCTCAGCGAGTGACAGCCCAGACCTGTCAGCCACGCCGCCTCGACCGATCGTTGTCGAAGCCGGTCGTCAGCGGGTGACTGTGATACCGTTTTCTTTCGACATAGTCGCATTAGCATCGCAACAACCACAAAGTGTCGCCGCCCAAATCGCATCTGCCTGTCGCTGAACTTGGCGCTTAGGTGTCCGACAACGGGCGTGCTGTCGCCTTCACTATGCCAAACCCGCGAAACTGCTGTACCGGCGACGGTAAGCGCCACTGGGTTCACCAAGGGTGAATTTATTGTCATTCCGATCTCCTTAAGAGAGGTTGAGGGGTCAAAGTCATTGCCGCCACCGACTGACCGAAAGGTTTCATGCGAGGCCGCAAGAGGATGCGGGTTTCAGATCGACGCCAGCGCTTCTAAAGTGCCAGAACCTCATGTTCCCAATCACGCCCGCATCCTTCGACGTCCCAAATTCCCTTTTCAGCACAGCGTAAATACGTCGGGCTCCTCGGAGAGAGGGCAGATGCGTTGGCCTGCTCCCTCTCGGCAAGCTTGGTTGGCGATGGTCTTACCGCACAAGGCGCCATGGCGCCCATCGGTCACATCCATGCCAGCGGCAAATAGCCAATCGCGGCACGCGGGTTAATTCCGCTTCTGGCTCCCGGCAAAAGCCAGATTCCACCCATGCGGTCGGATTTGCCGACGGAACACCGAGGTAGCACGCGCGCTCGGCACCTCGATAGGCCGTATCCATGACAAATTCCCAACTTATCCAAGACATCATTGCTGCGCCAACCCGTCCCCTTCAAGGCTGCATTTTAGTAGCATGTCCGGTTCGAGCTCCGCCTGCCGAGTTGCCGTTAAATAACGTGGCCTGTAGGCCTGCGCTGATATCGCCCATGTGCGTTCCACCATCACGGCTGCGAAGAAGGCCATGGGCACTGCCGCGAAAAGCGTCCCGTCGTGGCTGGCGAAGCGTGATGAACCGTCGAGGGCGAGTTCCAATTTGCCCCCAGCGTCAACGCGCCAAAGGGATGCGCTTGACGCCCAAGTATCGCGCCGTCGGCTATGTAAGGCTGCCGCTCGAAACCACCTCGTGCGCAAGAGACTAAGTATGCAGGAGAGCACTGCCCGGAATGAGCGAACCCGCCAGACAACAGAGCACCTGCGCACAGGCGCCGGTTAGATTTTTGTACATGAAAGTAAGTTCCCAAAAAGTTTGAAAGATAGGATCGACCGTGAAACTGCCTATTAGCGGCAAAAATCCGAACCGGCCGTCCACCCGAGGGTGCGCCGATCAAATCAGGAGAGATGTTCGCGGAGGAAATGTAGACGCGGATCGCCGCTAAGAGCCAAGGTCTTTCGGCATATGCACAGCAAAGCGGCCTGCAAAAGTTTCCGTCCTATCGCTGGAGCAACTGAGCATCAAAAAGACGAGCCGTTTTTTTTTTTTGCGGGGCCAAAAAATTTTTCCCCAAAAATTTTTTGTCCCCGCAACACAATGCGCTGTCATCTTGTAGCACGCAGTGCAATCGTCGTCCTTTTCGATATGCGCGGACGGTCAGGCACAGCTCCCATCGACATATTCGCAGCCGCCGATCATGCCGAGCACGCCGCTCAAACAGAGCGAGCGAGAGGCAGAAGGTGCGAGGCGAAAAGCAAATTGCGCAGTCCTGATATAGAACCCCGTGCAGTTCGTCGATCCCTAGGCTCTGAAAATATCTGGGAATGACCAACGACCTGCAAACTTCACGCGTCCCTCCGGAGCGCAATTGAGCAAAATGTCGTTCCTCTGAGCGTGCCCGGTTCGGCGCATCTTAGCTATATCTTATATGGTTTGAATGCCGGATTTCCTCCTGAGCAGCACTCGATTAGTCTTGTTAAATCCCATCATACTGATTCTTCTTTGGTTCGGATCGGCCCACTGATGGGTGAAAAACCTAGACCCTGCTAGCACCCCTGCAAGTGGCATGAACGCCCTTGAGAGAGCACCCCTGCCGCTTCAACAAAAAAGTGTATTAGTTGCGCCTTGAGATAAAACGACATAGGCCAAATCTTATGTGGGTAAAATCCGCCTATTTCCTGATGTCTCTGCTGGTCGGTTGCAATTCTTGCGCAGACGGCACTGCTTTGGTCTTCGCCCCAAGCGTCAACATATGAAAATTGATGCCAAGCCAGAGTCGCGGCCCAATGTGCAATGGAAGGACTGCGCATATATCCCCGTTGCGACGCCCCATGCCACATCGTCCCAGTGTCGCGGCTCGTTGGCCTAGTAGCCCTTGATGGTGCTGGTTCGAGCTCCCGCATTCTTGCGACGGCTGTACCGCTATCGCACCGCGGTTATGCGCACACGCGCAACGCCCGGCAATGATCTGCAAAGGAACCCCGGAAAGCCTGAAAACTCAGGCCTTGCGCCACCTTGATCTTCCGCGATCGCAGCACCGCCTGACAGGTGCGATGTCCGCGCGCGCGCCCTAATACATTTCTAAAATTTTCCAGGCCCCTTATGCCCCCATAATATCTCGGCGTTCTGCGCGGCCTTTGCTAGCCGCCAGCCTTTTGGACTGTCTCCGCCGTTCAGGCGTGAAGCGACTATGCGTTCGAGCTCGTCGAGACTGTTTACCCGTCTAGTGCACAATGTGTGCTGACCCTGCGCCAAACGATTCGCAGCCACAGCCCGTTGAGGTGCCATTATCTTTGCCACGCGGTCCATATGGACCTACGTTATGGCGATGATTGACATCACAATCACACGTGCTGTTAAACGCCGGGCGAGTAACCGTTGCACCGACTTCGATGAAGCAACTAGGCAATTCCTCGCGGCCAAGTGCAAGCGAGCCGAGACGGTTCAGGCGCGCATCGTTATCGAGTGCAGAATGAGCGTGTTCGGAAAAATTGCCCTGATCACCATCGTCAGGGCACCCGCAGGTACGGTCGTCGCAGCGCAAGGCTGACCCCCGCCCCGTCAAGCGCGAAGCCCACTATGCGTTCACAGCCCTGATCGCGAAAAAGCCGAGCCATGCCAGCCCCCGCACCACCGACGGTATATCTATACCCCACCCTACGGTTGCCGAATGGTCGGCCCCAGGCCACGCCAGACAAAAGGACGGCCCGCGAACTCATCGCGCCTTGCTTCCAGCGAAAATGTCTCTTTCGAACCAGTAGAGAAGCTCGCTCCCCCACCGACGTCGCGAACGCACGATCCTCTATTACCGACATCGATGGCTCCCACACCTCCCATACCCAAACAAAGCTCGATAATAGATTATCTGCCAGTCTATCGGATAGGCACGACGCAGGCTCCGTAACCGTTCTCCCCCGGCAACTGCAAAGAACAGCGCCGTACTCGTGCGTCTGCCCCGATGGTTGCCCTGCGTGCGCCCGCGTATCGTCGAGCTGGACACGCGGCAAGGTAGCGTTCATCTCGCTGCGCGCCGAGCTATTGTCGAACAGTAGAGGACGTACAGTTGTACTTGTCACCCCGAGCCCCTTTGGCATGCTTTATTCGCCCGAGATTGCAGCGCGGCCGCGCTTTATGTCCGTAACCTGCCGCAGAGGGCGAATCGCGTAGCCAAGCAAGCCGACAAAGATGGGCCAACCTCGGAGTTCCCACAGCGTGAGTGAAACATATAACGCTGAAAAACCACCGCCCTGAACACACCGCTTATGCCCGTTGTCTGGTGCTTGTCTTGGAAAGATGCGGCAGGGCATGATGTCGCCTGCTGGGCGCTCCACGTCCGCATTGCTGATACGTCAGTGTGGGTTATGCAAGGTGCCTGAATCCTCGCTCGCTGAGATTGGCGCGCGGCACGCCAGCCTCATCACATTTCCCGCACTGCCCGCCAGAGATCGTTAAAGCACAATCGACGAGATCTACCCCGCAGTCGATATGCAAACAGAGAACCGCACGTGTGCGGATCGAAAACTGCCCAATCAGAGACGCCTGCGGTCAATATGTTCCGCCGAGGTCACCACTGCGCAGCGATGCGACCCCGTAGGCAGTGCCCCAGAGCGCTGTATCGAACGGCGACCGTTCAGGTGGTGAATTCCGCTATATGGGAGGCACGTTCGCACCGCAATGATTGGGATCGACACAGGCACGGGATGATCGAAATCCCGAGGGCATGCAAGCGCGACAGATCGTCACCACGTCACCTCCTGATGATAATGCTGAAACAACCTAACGCACGTCTAGCAGCTTTGTCGCGCCGAGCGGACGCCAATATAGCGATCATCGCATGTCAGCGCGCAACCTATGCTCGTGTTTTGCCACGCGATGATCTTGGTGCGGGCGTTTGTCGTTGAAACATGCCGATTGATCACGATCCCAGACCTATCTGAGTGCAGTTATCTAATGACCAATATCCGGTCAGCCCCGCAGTGTCGGAGGATTCAGTTAACCTTACCCACTACCTCCGCGATGCTGACGGTTTTGCCCGCGCGTGGCGTGCTTTCCTTCTTTTGCATTTCTTTGTCTACATCATATTCGAGACGGCGTAGAACCCGTACTGGGCCCGTTCGCTGGTGCGAATACCTGAACGCCGCCGCCGCCAATTTGCCTGCTGGTGTCACAACCTGCCCTTGGACCCCTACGCCACCGGGTGGGCTGGGTCTATCAATACGCTGTAACCGGCGAAAAACCTGCGCTGCCGAAATTCGCACCCTCAAATTGGTGTACGCTATGCGTTCAGCCGTGCCGAGGGCGTGTCTGAAGTTCGCCAGTGTCGGCGGCTTCGTCAAAAGCAATTATACTTCAGTCATGTCGAGCCGGTCGAATGCGCCAAGCAATTACCCGCAACGTCGCAAAACGTCCTCCAGTAACCATGGACACCGCGGGCCCCGCACCTGGACTTCCAGAATCGAATTCATGCCTGGTCCGCGTCTATTTTGTCAGGGACCGAAACATCGGCAACACGCTTTACGCAGCGTTGCGGCGTGCCCGATCTTTGCTTCACGATGTCGCGCGAGTAGAGATCGTCCCAGAAGGCGGCGCGCATACAGAGCTGAATCGGTGAGGCAGGTCGCCAGCGATTGTACGCAACGCGTCGTGCCAACGCGCGTGATGTCATCGAGAACGCAAAAATCAGAGCTCGGTGATGCCCAGAGTTTGCCTAAAGGGGCTGAAATCTTACCGTCATGACCTTGAACCTATCCTTCCCGATCAATACCCTCAAAACGACCTTGCTGGAAGAAAGCATCGGTATGGCGGCGTGACGATCCTGTTTTTGCGGCATTTCCGTCCGCTTTGGGTGCCATTGGATGTGCGGTGGGCTGTTGATGCTACCGCATGGAAAGCCTGGATTGGGGCCAATATCATGAAGGCCTTCTGCATGCCATTGCCATCGGCGCGTATGATCGACGCGGCCATCGTGATGATCGAGAATGCGCACAAAGCACTTGAAACGCGCTCGCCCTGATAATCCGCGTGTCGAGTGTTGATCGAATGCCGCACCAAGTTGTTGCTGCGCTTGTCTTCAGCCTCTGATCATTACCGTATCCTTCCTGCAATATTCTCGCTGGAGGCAAAAGAAATTGCAGAGTTCGCCCGTTGCCTATACCCAAGACATTGCAATGCCGCGAGCTGCGTTTCTAGGCGTCACTTTGTGCCCCGCGCTTATGTCGTTTTCGGCGAGGAGATTATTCCAGAGCACAAGAAACCCACGTAACCGTTTTTGAATACCGGTCTATCGCCCGTTATCATCATGGGTGTCTGAGGCCAAGACCCTGACCATTGTCATAGCGCTGGCTGCACTTCTGTCACCATTGGCCGCGCGACAGTTGGTCTGAATTTATGCCGACGCTACGAGGGTACTTTGATGTATATGCCGACCACCCTGCCGCTCTGTCATGACAAAAGCCGCGGAGCTTGATGGCGACGCAAGACCGATTATCAAATCCTTCCCGATGTCTACAGTTTCGCAAAGCCGGTGCGCGCGCTCACCGCGACTGATCACTGCGCCAACAATCGATGTTTGAAACCATCATACAGCTGCGTCCCGAAGAGGATTGGCGACCGGGCGTCACCACAGAAGCTTGCGTCAGAAATGGACGCAGCGTCTTCAGTTTCCCGGTCTCGAAGCTTGACCATGCCGATCCGTGCGCGATTGACTTATTGCTGTCGACGGCATTCGCACCGCCGGGGATTCAATGTCTATGCGACAAATCCTGACAGAAATGCGAAAGTACCGAGAGGTGAGCAGTCGTGCGCTCGTCCCCCGGGACACCAGCGCCATGCGGAGCGAGTCATTGCGGATACCTTGATATTTACTTCCCAACCGTGCGGCCTTGGCGTACGCCTGTCCGTTCAAGACTTCAGAGTGACGCATGGCGTTGGGCGAAACATCACTCAGACCTTAAGGGCGCGAGCGCTAACAATACTCGCGGTGCGCTACCCTGCGCGCTGCGCTCTGACCCCGACGCAAGTCGGCGCGAGGTGCAGGTTTCCTTGCCGGGTGACCGGCACCCTCCCCTGGCGATTGTCGCCACGATAGCGTAAGCTGGCCACGTCTGATCCGCACCTGAAACGGGCAGCTGGGCCGTCTATATCTTTCGTTTGACATAGCCGGGCGCGATTCTGCGGTATGTGGCCGATGCGCAGCGCAGGGCGTCGATCACCCTGCCGCATCGGCTATCTTTGGGATGAGCGTCAGTTCGAATATCTGGAACGCGCTAAAGCAGCGACTTGCATCTGTCCGTTGACCTGCGTGATCTTTTTGCTGCTTTTCTCAACTTCCCCGCATGACCGAGACTTGATTGTCCATGCTTCATGCCCTTCGCGCTCGTCGGGGATCTGGGCTGATTGTGGTTCATGGGGTTCAAACATGTCCGTCGCAGTTCCTGGGTTCATTCGCTTGCGGCCGTCCGCAGAGACGGGCATCCATCTGACTATCTCATTCAAATCCCCTCGAGGCAAGGACCGCGCCAATGGCCGCCCGCTACACAAAGAACTATATGCCGCGATTATGTCGCGCCGTTTGACGCGTACGCCCCAAATGATTACCGTCGTGGCGATCATGGCAGGCTTGATGCCATTTTGGCCGCATGTAACCGGCTCCAATCAGCAACGGATCGCACGTCCGATATTGGTGCATGTTCACGACCTCTCACGCTATCGTTGATCCCTGCGTTTACGGGGTCATCAAGTGGGGCCTTGAGCGAAAACAGCCCGTCGAGCAGCAATGAAGGCGTTACGATTCTCATGAGGCGCCTTAGATTTGTAGAGCTTTGCTGGATGGAGCGCCGCCTAGACTGGCGTCCGAGATTGGATAGCTTTTAACCCCATCTGAATAGACGAGAGTTCGATCAGTCTGTCTCATATCCATGCGTCGCGTGCAACTTCTAAAGGCGCTGTCCATGGAACTTGCGTTTTCTAACCCGCACCGCGCAATCTCAAACGATGACAGATTTGCTTTCGACCAACTTCTGACAGCATCAGGCGCCTATGCTGTTTTAGACCTGACCGGCGTGATTCAAACTCGCGTGCGAAAACCGTCTTTGCAGGCTTTCATGAACCACCCAAGGACGCGCGATACCGGATAGGCAACAGCTCTCAATATTCTGTCCATCAGTACAAGTAGCACAGACACCAGTTTGAGCGCACGGTTATGTTTCGCGGTTCCCGAACGCTGATGGTTTGATGCAGAAAAAGGCTTGCGTACACGAGACGTATTGATTTCGCCGCCATTGCTCTCCGATCAGGGTAAGACCAGGTCAAAGGACCCATGCACCCACCGCAGGTCCGGTGCCATCTATCACAAACCGCTCTTGCCGCATCTACTCGCGTAAAACGTTCTCTGAAAAGCTTTCAAAAAGAGCCCATGATGCGCCGGCCTCCTTCAGTTTGCCCAGCAGCCGCCCAGCACCAGAACCCCATATCGAGCCCAACCCAGTAACAATTGGCGTTTGTGAAAAGGGGCCCTCAGCGCGTCAGGACCTGACTGCTACAGTGGTCGAGGTTGGCCGATTAGCTGGCTGTCACCATAAGATAATCACACGTCGTCTGGTTCTGTGGCCATTTCTTATAACCAACAATCCCACTCGAAGTGACGCACAAGGCCTTCCCATAAAGCGAAAGCGCGCCATTTAATAGCGGCCATCTGTAACCGGTAATGTGGTTTGTGGCGCGAAAACGCTCCAATCGTGTGGCCAGAACAATTGGATTGGAGAAAAAAAAAAACCCATCCAAAAAGCAGCACGGGTTCGATGTTTACAGTATCGAAGGGCGAATTTTGTCTTTTTTGATGCCATTGTTTATGTCTTAGCCCCTGCACAACCCCGACTGAATCCAATCCTTGTAGTTCGGGATAAAATCTGAGAGAAATTTAAATGCCTGCCACATGGAAACCCGTAGATGTTTTTTTATCAAAACTTGCGGCCGTGACCGAAAATCCTATTCTTCTTTTTCGTTTGTTTTT
>Ga0163217_1061148_pt1 | contig 14451 bp, 22 predicted proteins | sample SynspAceP_FD_185933 | JGI IMG/M metagenome (GOLD analysis project Ga0163217, IMG submission 185933) | Saline lake microbial communities from Ace Lake in Antarctica - Synechococcus sp. Ace-P (PacBio error correction) | ecosystem: Environmental > Aquatic > Non-marine Saline and Alkaline > Saline ... | reverse complement strand
AAAAAAACAAAAAAAAAAAATGCCGAAACGGCTTCCGATTGCCGTTTTACCTCCTGTTGCCGTCGGTGCCATTCCTGTCCACGTGCTGACGGCGACAAGATCGAAGCCGGTGGATACGGCTTGCGCGTGTCACGACAGGTGGGCCAAGACCCGGGACATCACCGGTGGTTCTGCCCCACGTGTGGCAGAACTGTTCGAAGCACGTCGTCCCAAAGGACCACGCCATCATCGCAGAAGTCGATTGGCAAGGTGCTTTACGGGGCCGTGACTACAGAACAAGCGCCTGCGTCTCGATTGTCCGATCGAGGAAGGCAGCGAGCAGATCGATTACCTTGTGCCGAAGGGCAAGCACCTTAGCCGTCCAGGACGGGGACTTCATCAAGCGATGGTGAATACCTCTGGCGGTAACCCGGCCCGCAGGATATTCCTGTCGACACTCGGCGTTGAAGCGCTTGCCAACTACCTCATCGAGAAAGTGCAGAAGCGTATCGCTGCAGGGGCGTGCCGATCAATGACAAGCACATCCGAAAGTGATTGTCCGGGCAGATGCTGCAAGAAGGTCGAGATCGTGATTGGCGGCGACACGCCGTTCATGTCGGCGAGCACATTGACGTTCATCGATTTCGAAGATGCAATGAAGTCGTCGCAAGGTTCCCGCAAGAAGGAACCAGCCGCGAAGCGAAGAGAGGCCAATCGCCTCCTGCCCTTGGTATCCACCAAGGGGCGTCGCCCTCCAACCCGCAGCTGTATCTCGGCTGCGTCGTTTTCCAGAAACGACCCGGCGTGCTCACCGAGCGGCCATCCAGGCAAGATCGATACGCTGGACGGCCTGGAAGGAGAACGTCATCGTCGGATCGCTCCTGATCCGGCCGGGTACGGGCGGTGGTATCCGCCAGGTTCGCGCGTCTCGCTGCCAGAACGCGACACGAAGCTCAAGGCCAAGCGGGCAAGCCGCAATGCAAGGCTTCAGGAAGAGGCTGCGAATCTCGCCATGGCGGCACTGCCGGCGCAGTCACCCGAGCCTTCGGGACGAATAGTCGGGTCTCAACGCGACTTGAAACAGAAACAGAAAAGCCTGCCAACTTGCAGGCTTTACTTGTTTTTGAGCGGGGGGGCGCAATGCAACGGAACGACATGATCGGAGCGGCCTGCGCCATTGTTCGCGATTGGCCTTGTGCTGGACCTTTCCCTCGAAAGCTGGGCAATTGCCGATTGCCGGGATCCCTCCTGCGCACTGCCCGATTTCCAGCGCGGCAGCGGACCTTGGAACCCGCCATGGCGGCAGACCTTCCACCTCCGGTCGCAGTTGGAGACAGGCAGCGCCGGACCCGAAGCGACGCCTGCAATCGCAAGCGGTCGGCCTGCCTCTAGACAAAGTGCGGATCGGCCAAAGATTGCTGCGCTGAGGGCACGGACCCTTTGACGCCAAGCGCCCGAGAGCTTTACACGCCACAAATCGTCAGAGAGGCGTCCGGTTTCAGGCTCGTTCACCGCACCGGCTTCAGGAACGACCCGGGCCAATCTGGCCCCACGTTTTAAGCCGTCCCGGAAGCTGTTTCCAGCCTTCGGGACATCATTCGTTATCGGCCCATCGAGGCCATGAGTTCAGAAGAGACAGAAGGCCCGCAATGCCCACAATCCAGCCCAAGCTAATTCGTAACCCGCGTTACGCCAAAGCCATCGCGCTACCAAAACCCCCGCCTGAAGGCCTGTCCGCCAGCGCCGGGGCGTGTGTTTACCCGTGTTACACGGGACCACACCGAAAAAGCCGAACCTTGGCGCTTCGTAAAGTTGGCAAAAAGTGGCGCCTCACCTCCGGCGTTCGAGTCGCTGTGCTACATTCCGGCGAAGGCCGATAACCTCGCAGGAGCACTGCGGTGCCCTCTGAGGTCGCGCGCGGCGCGTCGCTCGCACAAGACCTCCCGGTGTGCTCGCGTACTCAACGACTCATCCGCGGCGCCGTTTTCTGGACACCCCGAGCACCCGTGCAGACACCTCGTAGAGACTCACAGCCGTTCGCTATTTGACGCGGGCGAACGCAAACCCCGAAATAACGCACCGGGCGGCCACAACTGTCCTCCGCTCGCTCCCACGCGCGCACTGGCAGAGAAAAGGCGGTCCCACCAGGCTTCCCGACCGGTCGCCACCAGCTTCACAAGCGCGCGTCCGTGAAAAATTCACACGGACTCACTTCATCGATCAGCGCGAAGTCTTCATGTGATGGCGACTCGAGAGTCATGTCGCTCGTACGGCAGAAAAGTCGCGCTGTAGCCGAGCGCTCCGATTACGGGTCTCACTGGTGCCCTCTCGACACTCGTTTACGACAAAGCCTCGCCCGCTCGGCCAGAAGAGAAACCACACCGACTCTTTGTGCTCTGAGTTCTCTCCACGCGCCGCGCTTGATATGAGACTTGTCTGCACCCATCCTACGATCAGAATAGTGGCGTTCCGCTGACCGCTGTCGAGGTAGTGTGTGCGAACATACACAGGTGGGTTTGAAAGTGCGCACAGAGCCCGCCAGCCCTCGCGAATCCGCTCGGCTCTCCGGCTGCGGGCCGCTGGCCGGAACGAAAAACACGATAGCGGCGAAGCGTCTGCGGGTGAGTTGATGGACGCGCAGCCAAGGGCCGCGGCAACTCCGTTCAAGAAACGCGAAGATACGCACCGCATGGGCCGGACTCCAACAGTCGTTCGCACCTACCGCTGGTTAATTCAGCACATTGGAATTATTGGCCAAACTGAGCGGTAACGCGCCCCGTCAGTTTGCCCACAATTTCTCCCGGAAAGCAGACACGAAGGTTACCCACATGGCCGCGAATACACGCTGGATCGCTTATTCGTAACTTTTGCCATCATCGCTCACATCGATGCTGGCAAAACACGACCCAGAGCCGCATCCTCTATTACCACCGCAAGTCGCCACAAAATCGGCGATTGAGTGCACGATTGGCGCCGCGACCATTGGGACTGGATGGAGCAGGAGCAGCGACGTGCCATCACGGATACGTCTGCTGCGACGACACGTTCTGGAGCGTACGGAAGACGGCTCGACGCCGCTCTCCGACAAGTACCGCTTCAACATCATCGATACGCCCGGGACACGTCGGACTTCACGATCGAAGTCGAGCGCTTCCCTGGCTGCTTCTCGATGGCGCCGTCTGCGTCCTCGATGCGAAACGCCCGGTGTCGAGCCGCAGAACTGAAACCGTGTGGCGCAGGCTGACCTTACAAGGTCCGCGGTCGTGTTCATCAACAAGATGGACAAAAGATCGGCGCAGACTTCTTCAACTGGTTCGCATTGATCAAAGGACCGCACGGCGCGATCCGGCGCCGATCCAGTTTTGCCGAATGGTTCTTGAAACCGAAACATGGCGGTCACGTCGATCTGGTCACGATGCAGGAATGGGTATGGGAGGCGACATCTCGGCGCATCCTGGGTGCTCAAGCAATCCGCGACAGCCTCAAGCGCCCAGCAGACGAAAATGCGTTGCGCACCTTAATCGAGCTTGCCGGTTGCAGCAGGGGACGATGACGCCATGGAAGCCTTTCGTTGAAGGTGTCGAGCCTTGACGCTGAAAAACACTGCGCAAGCTGATCCGGCAAGGGTTACGCTGGCCATGGAACATTCGTGCCGGTCATGGGTGGTTCTGGCATGCCAAGAACAGGGGCGTCCAGCCCATCTGGAACGCGGTTGTTCGACTAACCTGCCGAGCCCGCTGGGCATGTATGGCCATCCTACATGGGCTTCCTGCCCGGGTTGATGAAGAAGAAGTTCGTAATATCGAGCGTCGCGCCAGTGACCAGCGACCCCTTCTCGGGCCTCGCTTCAAGATCATGAACGACCCGTACATTGGGCACGCTGACTTTTCCCACGCGCACTATTTCCGCGTAAGCTGTCGAAAGGCGATGCCTTCCTGAACGCAACCAAGCGGCAAGCGGCGAACGCGTCGGGCCGGATGGTCATGATGCACTCCCAACAAGCACAGGACGAAAGATCACGGAAGCCTTGGCGGGCGACATTGTTTGCGCCGCCGGCCCTGAAGGAAACCACGGACCGGCGATACGGTCTGTGACGGAACAAAAGCCTTGTCGTCCTGGAAACCATGAGCTTCCCCGATCCGGTGATCGAGATGCGGTCGAAAGCCGAAGTCGAAAGCCACCAGGAAAAAATGTCGGCGGCCTGCAGCGCCTGGCGGCCAAGGATCCGTCTTTCCGCGTCGAAACGGATTTCGAAATCCCGGCCAGAACGATCAGAAGGGCATGGGCGAGCTTCATCTCGACATCCTGATCGACCGCCTGCGGCGCGAGTTCAAGCGTTGAGGGCCAATATCGGCCAGACCGATGGTGGCGTATCGCGAAAAAAATCGCGCCGCGGCCGAGATCGACTACACGCACAGAAGCAGTCGGGTGGTACGGGCCAGTTTCGCGCCGCATCAAAGCTGCAGTTCGAGCCACTTCGAAGCCGTTTCGCGGCTTCATCTTTCGAAAACCACGCGTCGTTGGTGTTCGGTGGCCGAAGAAATACATACCTTGGCGTCGAAAAGGGCCTTAACATGGCCAAGAAAACGGTCTTCTGGCCGGTTATCCTGTGACCGACTTTCAAGGCCACTCTGATTCGACGGCGCCTACACGATGTCGACTCCTCGGTCTCGGCTTTTTCGAAATCGCCGCCCGCGCGCGTTTCCGTTGAGCTCAAGGGCAAGGGTGATCGCGCCTTGATGGAAGCGATCATGAAAGTGGAAGTTGTGACTCCGGAAAGACATAATGGGTGATGTGATCGCGACCTTTAACTCCACGCCGTGGGCCAGATCCAGGGGTCTTGAACCCCGCGGCAACGCGGTGGCGCATCAATTTTGCCTTCGTTCCGCTGGTCAAAACATGTTCGGATACGTTTCTGTAACCTTCGCGGCATGTCGCAAGGGCGCGCCCAGTTCACGATATCTTCGAATCCACTATGACGAAGTGAACCAAAAAGCTGAAGCGCAGAAAATCATCCAGGAAGTCGCAGGTTCCTGATCCACCCGACGGCGCATCCGGTCTTTGAAGTTAAGAATGAAGGAGAGGCCGATGGGCAAGGCAAAGTTTGAACGCAACAAGCCGCACGTGAAACATCGGCACGATTGGACACGCTTGACCATTGGCAAGACGACGGCTGACGGCGGCCATTCGATGCGTCCTGGCCGAAGAGGCGTCCGCGCGGCGAAGCCAAAATCGTATGCCGACATTGACTCGGCACCTGAGAAAAAAGGCCCCGTGCACACGATCAACACGGGCGCACGTCGAGTATGAGACGGCCAAACCCGTCACTATGCCCACGTCGACTGCCCGGCCACGCTGACTATGTGAAGAAACATGATCACCGGCGCGGCGCAGATGGATGGCGCGCGATTTCTGGTCGTGAACGCCGCTGACGCCGTGCCGCAGACGCGCGAGCACATCCTTGCTGGCCAAGCAGGTCGGCGTGCCGTCGATGGTTGTCTTCCTGAAACAGCGTTCGACCAGTCGATGATGCCGCAGCTCTGGAAATGGTCGAGATGGAAGTGCGCGAGCTCCTGAACTCGTACGACTTCCCGGGCGACGGAGATCCCGATCATTGCCGGGTTCGGCGCTGGCGGGCTGGTTCGAAGCCGCAATCCTGAAATCGGCAAGGGGACAAGGTCCTCGAGCTGATGCAGGCGTTGATGACTATATTCCGACGCCAAGAAGGCGTCCGCTGGACCAAGCCGTTCCTTATGCCGGTTCGAAGACGTTGTTCTCGATCTCGGGTCGCGGTACGGTTTGCTTGACCGGCCGGGTCGAGCAGGGCCGTCGTTCAAGGTTTGGCGAGGAAAATCGAGATTGTCGCATCCGCCCGACCGTCAAGACGACCTGCCCACCGGTGTTTGAAATGTCCGCAAAGCTGCCTCGACCCAGGGCCAGGCTGGCGACAACATTGGCGCTGCTTCGCGGTGTTGACCGTGAAGGCGTCGAAGCGCGGCCAGGTTCTCTGGCCAAGCCGGGTTCGATCAACGCCGCACACGACGTTCGAAGCCGAGGCCTATATTCCTGGACCAAGGAAAGAGGGTGGCGTCAACACCGCCGTTTTCTCACCAATTATCGTCCGCAGTTCTATTCCCGCACGACCGGACGTGACGGCGTTGTTGGGACGCTGCCCGGCCGAACAAGGAAATGGTGCTTCGGGCGAATACGTGAGAAAATGGAGTCGGAGCTGATTCCAGCACGATCGCCATGGACAAGGGTCTGCGCTTCGCCATCCGCGAAGGCGGCCGGACCGTCGCGCCGGCGTGTCTCCGAAATCAAAGAAATAGGCGACTGGTATCCCAGTCCTGACGGCAAAGCCGGCTTCCGCAAGGAGGCTGGCCTTTTTCATTGGGCGGGAGGTCTGACGGGCATAACTCTTGCCTTGTCCCCACCGGTGGGGACGTGAACTCAATTCCATCGCCTTCCAGGAAACAGTTTCAGCCGCCGTGTCGCCCTACGGCCAATCGGACGCGCCCTTCGGGCGGCTCCGGCGCTCTGCGAGCCTGCTGGAGGTTGTCCTCATGGTCGCCGCGATCGATGCGGTATAGCCGACCGCGACCCCCCCCCCCCCCCCCCCCCCAGATAATCATGCCATTGTCCACAGAAGGAAAGCGGTTCGGCGCATAGCATGCACCGAGCCGCCAGAGGGTTTCCGGTGAAACGTCGCCCACCGCAGCGCCCTGCGAAGGGAGACGAAAGAAGGAGAAGCCGGCCGAGAATGCCGCCGAGGCCCTGGTTGGCCTTGCGCGTGAAGGTGACGGCGGCGAAGAGACGCCTTCCGACGGCGACCGTCCTTGAGTCGCTCTGCTCCACAAGGTTTCTGCGATATCGAATAGAAGCACGCCTGGAAGCGCGGATGATGAGGGCGACGTACAATCGTAGTTGTCGTGGCAACGATGGATAGAGCAGCGGGTCGCCAATTGGCGGGCATCAGCGGCGATGAGGCGCAGGATTGACCGGGGCAGGGGCCATGGTTTTGAAGGCAATGACGCGAGCCAGATGGACGCCTCGCTTTCTTGCCAAAAACCGTTTGACGATTCCGTGGGCGCGATGGGCAGGCCGATGAGTGCGGAAAGGAAGCCAGGCAAGGTCCCACAAGGAATATTCTGGCCGCCCGAAGAACCCAGAAATAGCGTCAGCATGAGGGAAGGCGAGCGCAGCGGAAGAGGCCCGAGGCGACCGCGCCGAAAAGGGTGGCGAATGAACAGGGCGAAGAAGGACCTCGGTCGCCCAGCGTTTCGAAGACTTCCTTTGAAAATTGTGTTGCCAAGCTGGTTCTTGCGGACGCGGGCGCGGCGCATGAAAATTGCTTGATTGGGGAATGTGTGCGAGGGCGGAGAGATCATGATGGCGAGGAAGGAAGATCAGGACCGAAGAGTGTGCCATAGGTGGCATAGGCCGTCCCGGTTGAGCGTGCCGAACCGGTATTTGTTCTGTGGCGACGAGGAGCACGCCGAACATGAGAACGCTCCATGAGAAGCCGCCGGTTCCATCCGAAGCTTTAAGTCGCCAGGCCTGCAAAGGCTTGGTGCGTGTCATTAGTCCTGTTGAGAGTTCGGGCATCAGCGACGAACTCGCGTTTCATAGAATGGTGATGAACGTGCGGGATTCAGGAATGGCGAAGCAGGAGCAGGTACCAGAACATTCTGGCCGTCGCTCAGCTCGGGTGGGTTCCAGAGCAGGAAATAGCTGACGATACCGAATGGCCGCTGCATACATGAAGGGATGCCGAGCGTCCCAGGCGCGAGCGCCAAAATTGTCTGACAGGAGCCGAACCACCGGGTCGCTGATGGCATCGACAACGAGCGCGATGAAAAAATGGCGAGACCGGAACCAGGCCTGGCTCGACGCCAACGACCCGTGCCGTAGAAGAAGAGAGAAATAGCCGAAGCCGGCGTCTTTTCACTCCAATAGGCCACAGAGCCAAATCCGTAAGCGATCCGGAAGTGGGCCCAATGAGTACGGTTGCGCTGTGCAGAGTTCATTCGTGCCGCCCACTTTAGCCAGCCCCAATGCGGCGAGTCATCCTTTAATCACGTGACTTGGCGTTGGGTAAAGCGAGCGACTTGGGGGCCGTCAGGCCATTGAAATCGCCGAAGCCGTGCCGGGGTTGGCGAGGGGCAGGTTGTTGAACAGGCCTGTTCGGGCGGCTCGGGCCGCTGCGTTCAGGCCGGAAAAGGAAATGCCGCAAAATTCCCCGTTTCGCCTGTTGACCGCAGCCGGGTCCTTCCCATAGAAAGCACCAATTCGCCGGAAGGCCGCCGCTTTAATTAAGCGAAACGCTCCTCGAAACTGACAATTTAACCTACCCACGCCCGGGCGCTCGATGCTGACGAGGCCATCGCCCTGGGCTTAAGTGTTTTTGTGTGGACGGACGAGACGATGGAACGAACAGAATATCCGGGATCAGGCTCAAAGCCTTTCGATCACCGCGCGCCTCGACATGTCGGCGAAAGAGATCGTGAACCACCGGCAGCGCACCGGCGCGGGAAGTGAAGGGTCCTATCCCCGCTTTCCGACCCGTATCGAGCGTTTCACCGTGAAACCGTCGCCGCACGTCGAACAAGAAATCGCGAGCAGTTCGAAGCCGCACGCCTAAGCGCATTTCTCGAATCGTGGGACCCGGGACCCCAAAACGGTCGACGCGCTGATTTGAAGCTCGACCTGTCGTCAGGGCGTTTTGGCATTGAGATTTCAAGCTTGAGGGGAGCACGCAATTGGCGCTTCCAGCTCCCCGATCCGGCGTGCTGGCCCGCAAAATGGGCATGACGCGCATATTTGACGAAGACGGTCGCCAATCCCACGTGACGGTCCTTGTCGCTTGACGGCTTGCCAGTTGTTGGCCTGCGCACTGAAGACGAGCGCAACGGTCACACGAAGAAGGGTGGCGGAAGTCACCCGCACGGACGCTTACCAAGGCTGTCATCCTCGGCACTCCGACAAGAAAGCCAAGCGCACGAAACAATTGCCCTGCGGGCCAGTTCGCGAAAAGCCGGGTGTCGCGCCGAAGGCCAAGCTCAAGGAATTCGCGTCTCTGGGCGACCTGCCGGAGATGTGGCGCTGAAGTGCTGGCTGACCATTTCGTGCCGGCCAGAAGGTCGGACGTGTCCAGCAAACGCAATCGGCAAGGGGCTTTCGGCCGGTTGCCATGAAGCGCTGGAACTTTCGGCGGCCGCGCGCCACGCACGGGTGGTCACTCTCGCACCGTTCGCACGGTTCGACGGTATTGGAACCAGGATCCGGGCCGCGTGTTCAAGAACAAGAAAATGGCCGGCCACCCTCGTTACCGACCGTGATCACCACCCAGAATCCTGACGGTTGTGCGCACAAGATGTGGGAGCGCGGCCTGATCCTCGTGAAGGCGCCGTGTCCCGGTCATGACGGATTCGTTCGGTGGAAATTCCGCCGATGCCGTGAAGAAAGCCCTCGGGCCGATGCGCCTAAAGCCGGTCCTTCAATCGGCAGCTCGCTCCAGCCCAGACAGAGGGTGCTGAATATATTGGGAACTCGCAGTCACAAACTCTCGACCGGCAAAGCCGCTGGCAAGATCACGCTCGACGACCGCGATTCTATGTATCGAGGATATCCCGCAAGGACCTCCTCACGTACGGTCCGCTGGCAGCTGGCAAGCGCCAGGCTGGCACGCACAAGACCCAGACCCGGGTCGAAGTGTCGGTCACGACCAAGAAATTCATCGCCAGCAGAAGGGGTCGGGCCGGCGCTTCGTCACGGGGCTCGCGCAACGCCCCGATCTTTGTCCCGGTGGCGCGGTGTCGTCATGGCCGCGCGTTCGCAGCCATGCCCATTGACCTTCCCAAGAAGATCCGCGCAAGCTTGGCGCTCGCTCATGCATTGCTTCGAAAGTTGGGTCGCCCAGTCGATCATTGTGATCGATGCCAGCGACGCTTGAAAGAAGCAAAGGGACCAAGGACCTGGCGGCTCACTTCGCCGGTCTCGGCATCGTGAACCGCCCTGATTCATCTCGGGCATCCCACTTCGACGAAAAACTTCGCGAAGGCCGCGCGCAACATCCGAACGTGGAGTGTGCTCCCGGTTTCGCCCGGCCTGAACGTGTATTGGACATCCTGCGCCGCAAGACGCTCGTCATAACGAAAGAAAGCAGCTAGGCATTCAAGCCCGGCTTCGACGGCACGCTGGCTCACCCTCAATCGCAGCAGAGTCTGAATTAGTCGATGGCTGATCCGACAGGCAAACATCACTACGACGTCATCCGTCGCCCGATCATCACCGAGAAATCGACGTTGGTCGCCGAAGAGAACAAGATACGTTTTTGAAGTGTCCATGGACTCTGACAGAAGGACGACAAGGAGGCCGTCGAGGCCCTGTTTCAAGGTTGAAGTCACCAAGTCATACACGCTGCCCAGAAAGGGCAAGACGGAAGCGGTTTCAGGGTTCATCTCGGTCTTCGGCAATGACATCTAAGAAGGCCATTGTCACGCCTTCGCCGAAGTGCCAATCTGTCGATATTTCGACAGGTCTGTTAGGGGAAGGACGTAGAAAATTGGCACTTTAGACATTCAACCCAACTTTCCCCCGGTCGTCGCCAGCTTCGTTGCTGGTCGACCGTTCGGACCTGAGCACAAGGGCAAGCCCGTCAAGGCGCTGACCGAAGGCCTTGTCCAAAAGGGTGGCCGCAACACCGCGGTCGTATTCACCGCACGCCGTATCGGTGGCGCGCCAGAAGCTTTACCGCAAGGTTCACTTCAAGCGCACGCGCTGGGACATGCTGCCGTCGTCGAACGGCTGGAATATGACCCGAACCGCACGGGCGTGGCATCCGCCCTGATTAAAAATACGAAGACGGCCTTCTGGTCCTACATCACGCGCCACAGCGCCTTGAATGGAAAAAATAGAAAGAAAAAACGTATGAAAGTGTCGGTGCGACACGGTGGTCACGTTCGAAAACGGCTGGACATCAGCCAGGGCAAACACGCTGCCGTGAAGAATATCGCCGGTCGTACGATTCATCCACAATATCGAGCTGAAGCCTTGAAAAGGGCGCGTTCAGATGATCCGCTCGCGCTGGCACCTATGCCCAGTCTGGTCGGTCGTGACGGTGGTTATGCCCGATCAAGCTGACATCGGGGCGATCTTCGCTATGGTGTCGACACCTGCCTGGCCACGATCCGGCGCCGTTTTTCGGAACCCGGACCAACATGAACCAGGTCCCTGTCCAAGGCCGGTCGCAAGCGTCACATGGGTCCAAGCGCCCGCTGTCCGCGCGTGGTCATGAACCCGGTCGACCACCCGCACGGTGGTGGTGAAGGGCAAGAGTTCCGGTGCGTCGTACCCAGTGACGCCATGGGGCAGAAAAACCCGCCGGTCCAAAGAAACCCGTTCAAACAAAGCGAGCGGATCGTCTGCAATCATTCCGCCGCCGTAACGCTGAAAAACGCCTAGAGGAAGCCGCGAGGACATGCCACGTTCTGTCTGGAAAGGCCATTGTGACTGCTATCTGCTGAAGGAAAGCCGAGAGGCTCGCCGCCTCCGAGAAAGCGGCTCGGCATCAAGACCTTGGTTCGCCCGTTCGACAAATCCTGCCTAATTTCATCCGGCCTGAATTTCCAGGTTCCATACGGCAACAAGTTCATCCCTGGTCACCGGTCTCGGAAAGAGATGGTCGCCACAAGTTTGGGAGTTTGGCTCCGACCCCGTACGTTACGGCCACGGTGCAGACAGAAAGCGCGAAGCGGAAGTAGTTCATGAGCAAGCGCTAAAAATCCTCCCGAAGCAGGCCCGCCAAACCGAGTCGCGCGCTGTCCTGCGCATGTTACCGTTCCAGCCCGGCAAAAGCTGAAACCTGCTTGCCAAGCAGTTCCGGGGCATGCCGGTTGAGCGCCCGCGCTCGTCGAGCTTCAGTTTTTCGGCCGAAGCGTCCTGCCCAAGGACGTTCGCAAACTGCTGCAGAGCGGCGATCGGCCAATGCAGAGAACAAACCACGGGTCTCGGACATCGAACATCTCGTCGTTGCCGAAAGCCCCACGTCGGCAAGAACATTGCGTGGATGAAGCGTATCCGGGCCCGTGCCCGTGGCCGCGCAGCCCGTGTCCTGAAGCCATTTGCGCAAGTACATTTGTCCTTCGTGACACAAGCATGGAGCGGAGGCGCCTGATGGGTCAGAAAGTTAATCGATCGGTTTTCGGTCTCGGTATCACCGGACAGCTGAAGCCGCTGGTATGCAGGACAGTGCCGATTCGGCCGTCTGCTGCAATTGAGGACCTTGCCATTCGCCCAAGGCGATCCGCGCAGCTCAAAGCAAGCCGGTATTTTCGAAAATTCATTATCGAGCGTCCGCACAAAGAAGTGGCCTGATCACGATCCACACGGCCCGTCCGGGCCTTGTGATCGGCCAAGAAGGGCGGCGACATCGAAGTCCTGCGCAAGGAACTCGGCAAGATTGACCCACGATGAGGGTTCCGCTGTGAAACCTTCGTCGAGATCCGCAAGCCGAAATCGACGCGACGCTGATCGGCTGATGGATCATCGCGCGCCAGCTCGAGCGCCGCCGGGCATCGTTTCCGCCGCACAATGAAGCGTTATATCCAGTCGGGCCATGCCGCACTCGGCGCCAGGGCATTCTGTCATGGTTTGCCGGTCGTCTTTTGGCGGTGCGGAAATCGCACGGGACCGAGCTAGGTATGCAGAAGGCTTCCGTTGCCGCCTTGCACACGCTTGCGCGCCGACATTGACTTACGGTACTGCTGAAGCCCTCACGGACCTATGGCCATCGATCGGCATCATAGGTCTGGGTCTAACAAGGGCGAAGACATGGAACATGATCCAATGGCTCAGGACAAACGCCTGCGAGCGTCGGGCCAGTCACGTGCCCGGAGCCAATACCATCAACGCGGACCGGCTCCGGTGCGCAAAGCCTCCGGAGCGGTAGAGTGCGTCAACCGAAGCGAACAAAATTCAGGGAAGGCTTCAAGGGCCGCGATCAACGGCAAGCGAAGGGCGGCTTCACGCTGGCGTTTGGCGAGGTTCGGCCTCAAGGCGCTCGGCCTTGAGCGGGTTACGGCGCGTCAGATGTCTCGAGGGCAACTTCGCCGGGCGTCACGCGCTATATGAAAGCGTCAGGGCAAGTGTGGATCCGCGTATTCACGGATGTGCCTGTGTCGGCAAAGCCGATCGAAGTCCGGATGGGTAAAGGCAAGGGGCAGTGTCGACCGTTGGGTCGCCCGCGTCTCGCCAGGCGCATCCTGATTCGAGATCGACGGAGCTTGTGCGGAAGATATCGCTCGCGGAAGCCCTGCGTTCTTGGCGCAGCCAAGCTTCCGATCAAAAACAAAAATACAAAAGGTCGTCAAGCGGATTGAGGGGATCTGATCAATGAAAGCCTCTTGATGTTTGAGAAAAAAAGTGCCGACCAAGCTCAAGGAGTGAGTGATCAAAGCTGGAAAAAAGGAACAGTTTAACCTGCGTTTCCAGTCGGCCACCGGCACAGCTTGAAAAAACAGCCGCTTGCAAGCGAAGTCCGTTCGCGAACAATGCTCGCGTCAAGACGAATCCTTCGCGAAAAAGGCCGTGGCGGAAAGGCTTAGGAGAGAGAACATGGCCTAAAACGTATTATGGAAGGATGTCGTTGTCTCGACGGAAGCAGGACCAAGACAGCCATTCGTTCGCGTCGAGCGTACCTTCACCCACCCGGTGATGAAAAAGATCGTTCGCGCTCGAAAAAAGTATCACGCCCATGGCGGAAGGGCAATGCGCCGTTCGAAGGCCAGATTGTGACCCAATCCAGGAATGCCCCCGCATTTCCAAAGCTTTGAAAGCGTTGGGAAAACGCTCGTTTTCCGGCGAAGGGGAGTGGGACGCATGATCCAGATGCAGAGTAACCTCCGGGTCGCCGACAATTCGGCGCCGCGCCGGTTCCAGTGCATCAAGGTGCTGGGTGGTGCTGTCGCCGGTACGGCTTCTGTGGGCGGACGTCATTGTCGTTGTCCATTCAAGGAAGCGGATCCGACCAGGCCGCGTGAAGGAAAGGGTTGACGTCCGCGAAGGCCGTTGTCGTTCGCGTCGCCAAGGACATCAATCGTGACAGACGGTTTCGGACCAAATCCGGGTCGAACTCAATGCTGCCGTTGCTTCATCAACAATTAATGGTGAGCCAATCGGAACCCGCGGGTTGTTGGCCCGGTGCCGCGGTGAACTTCGCGGCAAGAACCAGGTCAAGATCGGCCCAAGAATGCGCCGGAGGGTTTTTGGTAGTCATGGGCTGCGGGAAGATTTTTCAAAAAAGGTGGACCACGGTCAATTTCGTTTGCCTTCGCGGAACCGCGGGAACCAAGGTTTTTTCGGGAAAGGCCGAAGGTTGCTTAAAAGGTTGGCTTCGGTCGGACGAAAACCCACCGTTTGTTGGGTTGTTCCGCGCGTTGGGGAATTTGTTTCGTTTGGAAAATCCTCCTTTCT
>Ga0163217_1045460_pt1 | contig 14452 bp, 20 predicted proteins | sample SynspAceP_FD_185933 | JGI IMG/M metagenome (GOLD analysis project Ga0163217, IMG submission 185933) | Saline lake microbial communities from Ace Lake in Antarctica - Synechococcus sp. Ace-P (PacBio error correction) | ecosystem: Environmental > Aquatic > Non-marine Saline and Alkaline > Saline ... | reverse complement strand
CACGAACATCGCCAGGTGATCAGGTCAAGCGGCGGGCGCAGGGTCATCACGTTCCACCATTCTCCCGCCGGCGTGCAGCCATCGATGGGGTCAGCGCCTCTTCGAGGCCTCCACCCGGAACCGGCCGATGAAAACTTCTGGCGCAACAGAAAGATGCCGAAGGCTGTGGCCGCCTGGGGAATGATCAGGCCAGAGGTGTTTAGCGCAGGCCCAGCTGCCACCATCAACAGATACAGCGGAATCATCCACCACTGGAAGAATCAGATGGTGGCCACCACCAGGCCAGCAACCGAGCGCGCCGCGAAAGCGCAGTCCGCGCCAGCGGCGTAGGCCGGCCCCATGGTGGGAATTGCGAGCAGAAAACAGCAGTGTGCGACCCACCGCCAGCAGGCTCACCACCGTGCTGTGAACAGTAGAGCCCATGGGTGGCTCGGCAACAGGCAGCCGGTAGGCGGCGGAGGCTGCGGCTGCTCGGGCAACTAGGCCGCGGAGGGGTGTGAAGATTGTTCTCCGCTGGTCCCTTCAGCGAGGTGCCTCACCAAACCAGAACAGTCACAGCATCCAGCAGCGCCAGCCCAGCACACAACCAAGCAGCAGAACGTTCCGCTGCCCTTGATGTCCCACCGCGATGTGCTCCAAAGCGTCGGCCCCGCGCAATCGCCAACGCGCTTGCTGGGGATGAAGAGGGTGCTTCGCGGGCCATGCAGGCAGCCGGTTGAGCGTTGACGAACGCCTGGCCGCCCCACGACAATGTCGGTGTCAGCGGAATGCCGGAGTAGAGCATCTCCTGGATTGGCCGCAGACGGGGATCGTCACTTCGCCCATGGCATCGATCCCTCGCGTCACTGATTTGACGCTGAATTCCACCAGCTCATGGGTACCCCGCCAACCGCGTTTAGGGCGCAGACGCATCCACCTGGCGGTTGCCGATGGAAGCGGTGGTTCGTTCACCGCCATTCGGATCCACCAGGGTGAACCGTGCGTGGCTGCAGTTGGCTGCCGTTGCTCCCACCTGCACCAATTGAGGGTGAAAAACAGCTTCGCGTTGCTGGCCTGTTCGCTGACGATCGCTTTCGAGATCGGTCGGTGATGTCCCGTTTTGCGATCGGCCAGTTCCTTGAAGCGGGCAAAGGCTTTCTTCCGAGATCGTGGGCGTCAGGAGTAGCCAGCTCCTCCAGCCGGACCCGAAGGGGCGGCTGCGGGCCACTGAGCTTGCCCAGAGAGAAGCCGGGTGTCGCTCAGGCCGAATCGTGCGGGACGTCGATGGATCTGTAGTGTAGGCGGTTCGTTGAACACGCCGTCCTGGTGTATTGCCCGATTCATGGCGAAGGCATGGCCACCGACGATCGCCTTTGTTGGGCTGAAAGCCATCATCCGGTGAGTTCGAGACCAGCGCCGAGCGTTTTGTAAGATGTCTCCTCGGTGCGGATCCGGGTGAGTGGGCGCGATGCTCTGGGCTGCCGCTGCAGAAAGGGGTTAAATAAGCCTGCGCCGCACCAGGCCAGGGCATCACCAGCTCTTCGAGCGAGGCTTTGCCGGCCCGTTCGCCAGATGCCGTGATGTGCACTCCAGCGCGGGCGCCGTTTTTCACCGCTTCAAGAAAGATGGCCACAGCCAGCCGAAAGGTTCGTGTGGCCATGACGGAGATCACGCCTGGTTGATGTGGGAACATGGCATTGATGTGCCGGCAATTCAGGGCGCCGAATTCACTGGGTAGTACCCCACGGTTTCGGGGATGTTGATCGTGTGGCGCGGCGCGAGGCCGCTTCGATCACTTCGCTAGAGGTATTCGGGTTCGCTGCGGACCGCATCTTCCAGGAGAACCTCCACATCCTCAACAGCGAGCGGGCGTTAGCCACCACTCGGCGGCAATTGCCATGCACCTCGCTTCTGCTCTTGCGCAGTTTGTGCTCCAGTTGGGACCTGGTGGCGATGAATCGTTGGATCGCGCCGGGCGCGCCGGGGCCACCGCCTCGGCCAGGCCTTGATTCGTTTTCCGTCGCCCTTGCCAACCCCGCAGATCACGGACCCTCCGCTCGCCCCCACGTGGGCGGCGATGCGCTGCACGGCGTTGGAAATCACCGGGCGGCGAAGAAGCCGGCCTCAAATTAACGTCGACCTGGAGCTGGCCAGTCTGGTGGGGATCGCCAGCTCTCCTCCAGATTGAGGCTGGCGCCAGGGGATTTCCCCATCGCGCAGGGTGGTGTCGAAGATCAGAACCCGCCGGGATCGCTGCCATGACCGCTATAAGTCGAAAGCGACTATGAGTTGAAAAACCAGTCTAGACGGCAGGGGCAGCATGACCACCTCGCGGCGATCGTGCGGCGATCAGCGTCGGTGGAACTCAGCTCGGCCGCGGCCTTCGCCACGCGTTCTGCCTCCAGCCGTTGGCTTCTGTGGCCAGCAGGCTTCTCGATTTCTCGAGCCTGGAGCGCACGGAAGATCGATGAACTGATCGACCGCATGGCGGCATTACCCGCGGCCACCATGGCCTCGCAGTTGATCAAGGTGATCTTCAGCGCCAAGTGCGCAGTGTTTACGACCAAGCCGCCTCCAGGTCACGGCTGCCCGCGCAAGCAACCAGATTCATCGCTGCGCAGGGCCCACGGTCATCAGATCCAGGCAGATTCTCGACACGAAGATTGGCCCGGGCGAACTGCGCTGCTCGCGGTCGTTGCCGAATCACGCTAACGGCTGGTTCGCCACGTGAAAATCCCAGGCTGCTGAGCGCGTCGCGGAAGGGCCTCTGGTTCACTGGATCCTTTGAGCCGTGTACCAGAAGGCACTGCCCAGCTTCCACGCCGGACCCTCCCGGCCAACTCCAGCAGCCGCGTGGGTCGAAGAACCAGCCGATTTCTGTGGCGTAAAACATGCCGTGGTGTCCATTCGACTGCCAGGCAACGCCCATTGTTTTCCCACCCCTTGGCAAGACCCTAGAAGGGGCCAGGCACTGGGCCCGCAGCCGTGCCGCGAAAAAAACTCAGAAATGTGAAACTGAATCCTGTTCGCCATCCCGGTCGTTCCTCTGAGCGCTGGATCCGGAAACTGTCCTGCCTTTAGAGTTGACGATTGAGCGAAAAGGATGCCGGCAGGGCGAACTGGGCCCTCATCTCCACGCCCACCTCCCTTACGTCCGCAGCAGGCCAGCCGGTTCCCGGAGCAGGACTGGTTTCTTTCAGGCTGTCCTGCGATGCTATCTGCCCTCTTGCTGCGCTTGCTCGAGGTCCGGTGCCGCCGGCAGCGCGCCAGCCCGCAGGCTCAGCCTTGGGCTCTCGCCCACCTTTGCTGTCGCTGCTGGGCGATCCGCGATCGCACCAAAAACAGTTTCCGGTCTGGATCCCAGCAGCGCCAAAACCTTGCTGCCTCGCCCATCCCAGCAGCAGCTGGCCGCAGTGGGCCCCCCCCGCTAGCAGTTGCAGCAGGCCCGCAGCCGAACTGGCGAGCGAAGCGGGCGAATCTGCATCCGCTCCTTCCGTCAAGCTTCAGAGGCCGGCGTTCTCGATCTGATGACCTGCGCGGCGACGCACGGCTATCTGCCCTGCTTGCCCAAACACCCTGAGCGTTTCAAGGCCCCAGCTGCTCACGCGATTCGGGAGCATAGCGCTTGCTCGGCGAGCGGACCCCTCGGCAATCTGTGCCGGATGTGCGCGTACTACGAGGGGCCTGGATCAACAGTTGGCCAGCTTGGCTGCCTGCGCTATGCCGTGCTCGAGGCCACGGCCCTGCTGCATTGGCTTTGCCCCTCCCCCCGTTACGGGATCTATGCCCCCGATCTGTCGCAAGCGGGGTGCCTTCTTTTGTCCGTTGATTGCAACACCACCCTGCCGTGTTTTCTGGTTCAGCCAGCGAGGGCTATCCGGCGTGCGCCTAACCGGATTCCATCGCGGAACTGGCTGATCTGCCCGAGTCCGATCTCCACACGGGGATCCCCTGGCAGCCGGCCCTCTGGCCCTCAAGGCATCGGGTGTGACGGCCAGGGTTGCCCGCTGGATCTCAAGCAGCCTTATGAGCCGGAAAACTGGCGAAAACCCAGGCGGCACTGAGCATGCTGCCGATTACATCAGCGGGCGGCTCGCTGACTGAGGCGCTAGGGAGGAGGTGACTGGACCGTCGCCGCGCTTGTGGCCCCGTTCGAGCGAGCTCTTCGGGCACTGGGGTATTTATGAGGCCCCACCTTTCTGGCGAAGCTGTTCAAGCCAGGGGGCGCAGCGGGGCTCCGCTTCACCAGCTGAAAGGTGGTGTTGGCTGAGGCCGACGACCGTTGCAGATCTCCGCCCTCACCTTCCAGCTGGGGACAGGGTGGCTACCACCACTACTGCTAACCAAGCATAACGCCTGGGTGCCGGAATGGAGCGGCCTCGGCCGCCATGTTCAACGATGTGAACAGCGCGTGACCAGCGGCAAGACCTGTGGCCTGACCAGCGCCAAGGCAAGAGCGGAATCCTGGACGCCAGGCGGGGGCGGGAGTGCTGCTAGGCCCAGTTCTTCCGACTGGAGCTTCATCTCCGCGCCGCACCACCACGGAGCTGGCCCGCGACCGATCCTCTCCCATCCTGGACCGTTTCTGCGCCTGCTCCGATCTCGCTTTGAAACCGGAGGAAGAGCGCCAAGCAATGCTGAGCGGCACTCGAGAGTGAAGACAGAATTTTCCCGCTGCTCAACAGCGCCGGAGCTGGGCACTTGCTGCACCTGCCATCTGCCGTCGTTTCCCAGCTGATTGGTTTTGGTGATTATCTGTATCACTATTGAGGCCTATGTCCTGCCAGGATTGTTCTCCAGGTTGTTCAGGCTCTTTCCTGGCAAATCAGCTTTGATTGTTGCCAGCACGGCAGAATGTTTTGCCGGCAGTTTCAAAACGGCCAAGAAGTCGCCAAAAGCTCTCGCGTCGTTTCAGTGGGATTCCGAAGGACAGCAAACTACAGTGAAGTATGTGAGTGCCTTTGAGTGAATTGAAAGCCATTGTGCAAGAACCGTTGCGTCCGACGGATGCTCGAACTCTCCACCCAGCGATTCATTCCCGTTTGACTTTGCCAAAGGCCATTGGAGCGCGCCTTCAATTATGCGATGCGCGCTCCAGCCTTCCCCTCTCGCTCACTGGCATTGACCCAGTGGGTCAAATCCTCCACGCTCGCATGAGCTGGATCACAGCCACCCGCGAAGATTACCGAGCGAATCCTGCCGAAGCGATGGCGATCGCCGCCGCCGCCGGTTTGAGAGGCCAAGCGGAAAGCCGTGGTGCAATGAGGTTGCCGTATCAGGCCATCATCTCGGCAGCCGATTCAGCACAGTGTGATCTCATTTACATGGCCTCCCATGGCGCCGCCGGGCGAGCAACTTTCTGCTAGGCAGCCAGGACCCAACGGGTGCTCACCCACGCCAGCCGAGCCGGTTCTGATTCCCGCTGAGTTTCATCCAGTCAGACGCGTCCCAGCAGAGGCCAACTCGCGGCCCTGCGGCTGAATCAGCCCCAAATCGCCACGGAGTTCGGGGCTGTGGCGAAAACATGCGCGCAATCGCCTGAAGCAACTCAGAACGGTGAGGTATTTCGCCAGAAACCATACCATTTGGGCAGGGCAGTGCAAAGAAGGCGGTGAAGAATTGACGCAGCTCTGCTTCGAGAAGCGCATCAACTTCTCCAGCCAAGAATTGATAAATGGCGTGCTTACGAAACCAGCTGCGCCGGCCAGACCGGCTCCAGCCCGCCTTGCGGCCACCCCCTCCGCGTTGAGGTGGGATCGTGAGCGCCGCAGCGATGGCGGCAGCCACCAGGAGCCGGCGCAGCAGGGGCCCCCACCCAGGTTAACCCGGGCCGGGATGACCAGCTGGCCGCCACCGCCGAAAACCACCACCCGCCTGGCTCAGGTCAGGCAGGGGAGATTCATCGGGGGAAAACAAGGCATGTTCTGGTCGTGGATCGCTTCGATCGCCACGCCTGAAACGCCAGCCGCCGCTGGAGGCGCCGCTGCAGTACAGTCCGGTGAAACGGCTGGCGCCAGGCCAGCGGGTTTCTTTCCCAGGAAATGCCACGCCATCGCCCAGATCCATGGCGTAGAGGAAGGTGGGCGGCTCGTTTTGCCTCTCTCGGCTGTAGGTGGCGGCACGAAAGTCATCAGCCACCGAATTGATCGGCTTTCCACCGGCGCCGGAAACTGAACCGGCACGACGCCATAGGCCGCCTGGTAGGCGAGGTCCCCGATCCGCCGCTGCACGAACACCGGCTGTAGGCCGCTGGCCGTCGATCACCAGCACGTGCCTGAGCTGCTTGCCTTGTGGCCGTCTCAGGCAAGACCCTCCTGTCGGTGGCTGATGCGTGGTGGCGAAGCGCGGTGCAGCGCAGATGGCCCTGCCTTCGCAGCGCCTCCAGCCAGTGGGCCTGAGCTTGGATGCGATTTTCAAAACAGGCCCGATAGTCGTGGCTGATGGGCTACCGCAGCCGGATCCGAAAATAGCTGATTTGCAGTTCGACCAGCGTGCCTCCAGCAGATGCCGAGCCCCTGGGCCCGATTCTGGTGCCCAGACCCCGAGGTGTGCCCCAGGGGGAATGCGGTTCGCCCGCCGAGAGCCATCGACGCGCAGCCTTGGCGCAGAGGCCACTGCGATGGCCAGGCCGCTGGCCCGAGCGATCACCAGCACATCAAGACTGTCACAGCAAACCCTCAAAGCGGGCCCTCACCTCTATCCCTCCAAAGCGCGCCGCGCTCATCGCTCAGTGTCCTCTTCACCTTCACCTTCAGCTTCCACCTCGGAATCACAACCGTTCCCGTCGACTCCTCGCTGAGGACATCGATGGGACGACCTCGCCGCCTCCCTCGCTCTCCAGGAGCTGGTGGAATCAGAAAAACCAGTTCGCTTAGGGTGATCGCCCAGAGTCGAGCTTCTTGCAGGCGCACCCCCGTGGCGGCCCCGGGATGCTGGGGGATCGCACGGATTGCATCCGCCACGATCACGCCCCGCTCACTGATCAGCAACAAACTCCCACCCGGCGCCGAGCACCTTCAGGCCCACCAGCTCATCGCCGCGCGCCGGAATTGATCGCCCCGTAGTCCCAGTCCGGCGCGCCGTTGCAGGCGGAAACTGCGTTCGAACGGGCACCCGCTGCCCAGGCCGCTGGCCGCGGCCACCCAGCACCCAGGGGCCTTCGCTGGCGCAACCTCCTCGCTGCGCTTTCCTCTTCGGCGGCATCGAGCCGCTGCCGGCATCTGACTGCTGGCCATCTGATTCAACGCCAGCTCGGCGCGCGCAGCAATCCATTTGCTGACAGCTGGTGCCGGACGCAGGGCCATGGCCCGCACACCCCGGCCGTGCGCCCAGCGGGCGCATTCGGACATCAATCAGGGCGGAAGTGACGTCATGCCCTTGAGCGGAGCGATCAGCACGCTGTCGCGGGAAACGGGCCAGCCGCACCCCAGCGCAGGTTTCGCCTTCTTTCCAGGGCGATGCGATCAGCCATGGGGAGCCGGATGTTGGCGAACGGCGAGAGGCGGGCGCTTGATGAAGCACCACTGGTGAGCATCAGCAGCTGACGTTGTCTTCAAAAGGCGCTGACGGCCAGCAGGAGGTGATCTGCTCCTCGCGCGGGGAATGGGAGCAGCTGCACCACCGAATGTTCCCTTGGCGGTGCGGCTGCCCACCGGAATGCGGTAGGCGGCACCGGCGTACCACGACTCCCCTGTCACTGTAAGAGCAGCAGGTTCGTTGGTCGTTGCCAAACTGAGAAACAGCCGTACGGCCTCTTCCCCCATGGCTGCGGGTTCCTGACTTGCCGCGGGTCCCCGGTGGGTGGCCTCGAACTCGCTGACCGGCATCCGCTTCAGTTAGGCCGTTTCGGTTGAGCGAGCACCACCGAGCGCTCGTTGGCGATCAGAATCGATATCTTCCAGGCCACCCTCGGCATCGAGGATCTCGGTTGCGGCGGGGGAGTCATAACGATCGCGCAGCTTGTTGTAGCTCTAACTCGATCAGGCCGAGTACCCGCTCACGCCTGCCAAGGATGTCCTGGGAGTCGGCGATCTTGGCAACCCGCCCCAGGAATTTTTTTTTTTTCCCTTGTTTGGTTTTTTTTTTTTTTTTTTCCCCAGGGGGGCCGGGGGGGGATCTTGTCCGCTTTCAAGGGCCGTTCAGCGGCCAGCTGCATCTTGCAGGATGGGCTCGGACTGGATTTCACGAGCCCATGGCGATCCTGCAGTTGCTGTCGCGCTGTGGCCGCATCGGCCGCGGCGCGAATCAGGGCGATGATGGCGGCGAAGTTGATCAAGTGCCCGCAAGCAGACCCAGCAGGATTGTGGTCCTCCTCGCCTTAGCGTAAGCAGGTAGCGGGCGCCGTTCGATCGTTCGACCCGGGAAGCGAGGGAACACCTGCAGCTGGCGCGCAAGGCGTAGCAAGATTGGCCGCTGTGACCAGCGCCAGCATGGGACGCCTGAAGTGCTCTGCAGGGGGGTGAGCTTGAACAAGGTTGTTGAGCACCACCTGGGGTAGGCGTCAGCCGTCAGTTCGATCACGATCGGCATGCCGTCCCGGTCGCTTTCGTCGCGGTTTGTCGGAGATGCCCTCGAGCCTCTGTGCGTTCACCATTTCGGCGATGCGCTCGATCAGCGACGCCTTGTTGTCTGGTAAGGGCAACTCCGTGATGATCACGGGTCCCGTTCGGGGCGGCCAGGCACTTCAGGAGTTTCGATCGAAGCCACCCCCCGCCATCGTGATCGAGCCACGGCCGGTGTTACCGTGCGCGGATGCCGCGGCGGCCCAGATCTGCCGCCGGTCGGGAAGTCGGGGCCCGGATGATCCCATCAAGGCGCGCGTCGTCGATTCTTCCGGGTCGTCGATCAGGCCAGCAGCCGGTGATCAGATCGGTCGTGTGGGGGGAATGTGCGTGACGCCCATCCCGACGGCGATGCCGACAGCCCATTCAGCAGCAGTGGGGCAGCCGCGCCGGCATCACGGTCGGCTCCTCTGGGAACCGTCGAAGTTTCGATGAAATCGACGGTTTCAAGCTTCGATGTTTCGGCAGGCTGTCGGTGCGTGAGTCCTTGCAGCCTGATTCGGTTTGTACCGCGGCATCGCCGCCGGGGTCTTGTCGACGCAGGGCCGAAGTGCCGTGACCGTCGATCAGCGGCCAATCCGCATCGAGAAATGTCCTGCATGCGCACCAGGCGTCGTACACAGCCGGTCGCCGTGGGTGTATTGCCGAGCAACCTCACCCCACCACCCGGGCGCAATTTCCGGTAGCGCCGACGCTGGTCAGGCCCAGGCTCGTAACATCGCATAGAGGGGATGCGTCGATGCACCGGTTTGAGCCATCGCGGCATCGGGCAAGCCCTGCCCACGATCACGCTCATCGCATACTCCAGATAGGAAGCGCGAACATCTCAATCCCGCAGGACGGGTCTGGATGATCGTGTCCGTCGGATTCGCCATGGACCCGTTGGAAGCCGCCATCTCCACACCACAAAGTCCGTTACCCAGCTTAATCGAACCGGCGCCGTCTGCCGTTCTTCCCGCCGCTGAGCCCCGACCCCCTGGCCCTCGATGACCCTGAGCCCCGCCAGCGAATCCGAGCTCAGCAGCGCCAGCGCGCCGGTGACCTGCGGTCTGCAGCGGCACGGCCTTCCGGGCCAGGGTGGCGGCGGAAGGCTTGGCTTCCGCCTATGCCGCCACCTGAGTGGTGGGGTGGCCGCCCAACGCCGGGAATTCACCGGACCAGCCTCCCGCTGCTCCAGCTCGACCAACGGATCCGCCGATCCGGATCCGCCAGGCCGCAGCTCGATGGTGAGCCCCAGGGGGCAGCGCAGCTGCGATCAGCCTGCCGATCGGTAGTGCTGGTCAAACCCGCTGCGCCAGGGCGAGCCGCCCAGTTGCTGGGCCGGCTGCTGCCGGCGCGGAGTGGTTTCTGCGCCACGTGAGGCCACGGCCCTGCACCCCTGCCGAGTTGAAAGACGCGCCTGAAGTCTTGGAGCGGATCGGCGCCGGCAGTTGCTGCTAAGACCGGGGCGATCAAGCAGAACGGCGTGGTGGCGTTCAGCAGTGCCGAAGGGATCATCCACAGTCCCTGTGCCCGCTGCTGGGGCCCCTATGCGGAGCCCTCTATAGCGGTGTGGCAGGCCGCAGCATCGCCTGGACCATGCCGCGCTGGCCTTCCTGGGTCCAGGTTCCCGGTGCTGGTCGGCGCGCACTCGGCTGGGTGGTCGGTGCCGGAGCGGTCATCAGCCCAGACCCGGCGCCTGGCCCAGCGGCCATGCCCGCGGCTCCCGTGCCGTTGGCCGCCGTCAGGTTCGAGCTGCGCGAGCTGGCGCCTGAATGATTTCCGCCCCTTTCTCGAGCCACGCAGCGGTCTGCTGGTGCGGATCGCGGCCCGCCGAATCCCTCTGATCAGTGCAGCGGTGGCCCGCCAGGCCTGCCTGGCGATGATTCAATTGGAAGCTACCGGTGCTTCGATTTCTCGATTTCACGTTCGCCTCAAGCCGAGCTTCGGCATTCGCCACAAGCCATTGCTGAGCGGTGTACAGGTGGGATGAGTCAGTTGCCCTGCTTCCCGGCCCAACAAGCCCTTCGCCTGGGCCTCAGGCATGGCCGACCTGTTGATCGACCAACTGCGCAGCCGTCGCTTTCCCTTGCGCCTAACCGCTCGAACTCCCCGCAGCCGCAGTGGCCTGATTCCCCTTGACCCTGGATCGTCAGTCGGCTGAGCACGATCCGCAGAACAGCCGTTTAAGCTCACCCGGACGGTTTCTGAACGACGATGGTGAAGTCTTCCTCATTTCCGACCCCTTGAAGCCCCGGCGAAGAGCCGGCTGAGGCGCTCAGCGATGCGTGCAGTCCAGCGAGCCTGCCAGTCGAGCCGAGTAGCAAGCCCAACGCCCGGCTGCCTGAGGCACGGCCCGAGCTCTTAATCGCCGACCGTTCCTGAACCTGCGAGCTCCCGCCAGCTCCGGGCCGAGCCCGACCCCGTGCTGGCGGCCCACCCTTGCAGGCTCCGGCGATGGCGCCAGAAACCGGTGGTGAATGCGGGACCTGCTGGTGGCCAAAATTAAGGACTGGATCGGCAGCGGTAACCCCAGAAAACCTTTCAGCGCTACAGCGGCCCCTGAAGCCGCCGGCTTTTTTCTTGCTGTGGTGCGTGCTCCTGCGCCTCTATGCGCGCCCTGCTCGGGCGTCGAAGGGCTGCCGCTGGTGCCGGGCCTGCTTGGAAACTGCGTCGGAGTGATCTGGCTGACGGGTTTTTTTTCCTGCGAAACAACCTTGTGCGCAGGAGTGATCGCCGGCGATGGCTCCGAATTCGCTGCAGCAGCGCTGGAGCCTTTTTCCGCGGCAAGAGCTGAGCTTCTCCCAGGCTGCAGGCCACACCCGGTCCCCCCGCAGCCGCTGGTTGATAGCTTGGCGCCGACTGTGACGACGACCAGGCGTGTGGACCTTCTCTCGGTCGAACCGACGGTTCGCCGTGCCTACGGCACCGACAAAATTGCCTTGGTTGCCCGGTTCGCGCCACCGGTACGATCCAGCTGTCACCGACAACCGTTGGAAGCCTGGCGGAAATCGAACGGGAGATTCCGATCATCCCAGCGCATGTATGGTGGTGATTGGGCGATGGCAGTCGCAGCTCTTCCCGCTCGGAGCCCTCGGTTGTGCTCAAACTCGAGGGTGTACACCCGCCTACGACACCCAATCCTGTTGCTCGACCAGATCGCCTCGGTGTGCAAGGAGGGTCGTTTGTCCGCTGATGCAGGAGATCTAACAGCCAGCGTGCTGAAGATTTGATCTGCCAGCGGATCGCTGAGATCAAGCAAAGGGAGGAAATGCCGCGGTCAGTGCCACCCCGTGGCCGCCCTGCGCTCGGCAAGCGTTGCGAAGCCAGGCGCGGCCTGCTGTTCGTGCAGGAGCCACGGCTGTCTCCACCGAGCACATCGTCCTGAAGCCGCGAAAGCCTCAACCTTTCACCGCCCTCTGCCGCGGACCTGGGCTGCCGTGGTGATCGCGAGAGCGTGTTGCCAACCTATGCGTGCCCTGGAGCTGATGCGCCCGGAGCGCGGGGTGGCTGGTGGGGATCGGCCCGGGGCTGCCTGCACCTCCCCGCGTGCTCGTACTGGCATCCCCAGGCCACCGCCGTCGGCCATTCGCCGCCGCGCGCGACACTCGAAAGCAGGAAAGCGGCGGCGGGCCGTGATCGCCGATGGAGGGACAATTCGTTGACCGACGAGACATCGGTAAGTGAATATCAATTGCCGCGGCGCCGATGCCTGTATTTGAGTCGTTCAGGCCGGAAGTCGCCGGCCAGCGAAGCTCCACTCGGCCGCGGATCCACGGGGCATGGCGCATCTCCTCTAGCTGTGACTTGGTGGGGTGTGCGGCGGGGACTCCTCGAGTCAGGGTGGGATACCGACCGGATATAGCTTAGAGACCATCGCTAGCGTGGCCCGGCAAGCCTACAGATGACGGCACCCATGAATCGTGGGTCGCCATTGCGCACAGTCATGTGAATCGCTGGGCCGCCCCGCACCCTGCGGGCGACGTATCGCAGTCGTGGAGGGTGGTGGTGGTCTCCGAATCCCTGACAAGGTCACCGACAGGCCAAGGTGTATCAGAAGGCCAGCAGCTCGCATGGCAAGTGAGCGGAGTCCGCTGGACAACAGCGTCTAACTGTTTGACAAAGGGGAGGACAGACAGAGACAGCGTTTGTCGTCGTCTGTTGGGGCTTCGGCTCGCCACATCCTACACACCTCCCCGCCGGCGCGTCCGGGCGTTTTGTCTTCCAACGTTCCCGTGACCGGTGCGGCGGGAAGTGGAAAACCCGTTGCAGATTGCGCGGAACCTTGTGTTCCTGTTTGGATGTCCAGCCCCACCGCACGTCGAGCGCGTTGCTTCTCGAGCAGGATGTGCTCAAGATTGATGTCCTGTGCTGTCGACTCGGCCCATGTGTGGCCCTTGCGCATGTCGCCCCGATCGTTGAATCGAATTCGCCAAGATTCGAAGCAATGAAGTCTACCAGCTCAACCACCGATGAGAATCCCAATATCGCCAGCAATACGCATTTCGCCAGCATGTGCCCACCTGATTTGTCTTTCAAAGGTGCGGAGAAGGTGGACCACCGTCGTCGGGCTCGTACCCAAAGAATGCACGCTCTCCGCACGCATCGCCAAGATACCTCTGAAGTTCCCTCCGCTCGATCCTTCTCCCCCCACCTCCGCTCCCCACGCTACTCGGTCATTGCCGCGAATCGATAAACAAGCCACGTGTGGACGATCTGAATTGGGGCGCTGACCACGGCCTTGGCTGGCCATCCCCCAGCTGGCCCGGCAATGATCGAGCATGCCCTCAAGCACACTGCTGCCTTCGCTACCCACAAAGCAGCGACACGACGAGCTGGCGCTTATCTATCTCTACTCTCTCTATATGCTGCAATGGCTACGATTGGACTGTGTCCTCTGTCCCCCATCCGCATACCCTCAATGGTCACGGTGTGTCGGCTCGGCCCCGATGTCCGCTGGCAGCCGAGATCTATTCAGTTGGCCGAAATCCTGGGCTGAGGCGGGTATTTCAAAGCCGTGATTAGTTGTCAGTGATGCACTGGCGCGCGGCGCGGGCCGTGATGGGAAACGGGCGCCAATCTGGGGGTGCTGTGTGTGACGATAAGTTCGGACTCAAATGTGCTGCTTCCTTTCGAGCAGACGCAATCCCTTCATCAGTGGAGCTCAGCAGCCGTCTGCTCCAGTTCCGTACTCTTCACCGCAAGCTTTTCTCCTGGAGATGGTGGTGCTTGCCAGGAGGCTTGGCACCCTCGATGAACTGTTCGAATCCCTCACGCTGATCCAGACCGGCCGCAAGCTCGCCGATTCCCCTTGTGTTGTGGCTCCGCAGGGATTTCTGATGGAAAGGCCTGCCTTGATCTCAAGACTGCCTGATCGGGAGCAACGATCTTAGCGCTGAAGCACGGCCCACTCGGCCGCCGAAAGCCGTCGCGCTGATCCGCCGTTCTACAGGTCTTTCACAGCTCCAGGCCTGGTCCCAGGATTCCCCAGCCCGATCCAAAACAGGCCCAGCCCGATCAGGCAGAGTCAGCGCGACCAGACCGTGAGGAGCGCTCCTCCATTCTCCCCCTGCCGCAGCATGCAAACTGGCGCTGATCAATCAAGGCTTCCCCATCTGCTTGCCTTCCGGAACTGTTTGTTGCCGCCGAGAGCTGCGATGAGCTGGAAGCGATCTATCCGTCTGCGCTTTGATTCAAATCAGCTCCGGTGGTCGCCTACCAGCTGAACGCTGCGCTCCGCACACACGGTGTGCTCAGGCAACCGCCGAACAAGCGGCCTCTGCCCCCTCGCTCCTTGCAGTCATGTTTGCCCGCCAGCTTCGGATCGGATTGACGACTACGGGCCATGAGGCAATCTTGCACTCCGTGGCGCCCGGGCTATCGAGCCCTGGGGTGGAAGCTGGTCCTGTGTGTCAGGCCAGCGGCCGCGAGTG
>Ga0163217_1083808_pt1 | contig 14454 bp, 18 predicted proteins | sample SynspAceP_FD_185933 | JGI IMG/M metagenome (GOLD analysis project Ga0163217, IMG submission 185933) | Saline lake microbial communities from Ace Lake in Antarctica - Synechococcus sp. Ace-P (PacBio error correction) | ecosystem: Environmental > Aquatic > Non-marine Saline and Alkaline > Saline ... | reverse complement strand
AAAACTGGCCGATCAGATGACGGTATGCCGCGTCACCTGCGTGGCAGCATGTGGTGGTTGTTCATTCCTGACCGAAATAAAAATCTAATTCGAACGGTCTTGAATCCCATCGAACGTGCCATGCCACAAGACCGAAACATTTCATCGAATGGGGATAAGGATGTATATGACGAGTTGCGTATATCTCAAAAGTGGATTTGCTCGCACTGGTATGTCCCCTGAACCTCATCCGCAAAGCGGTGTTGAACTTATCGCCAGAGCCATTACCCGCGCGCAGCGCACGCTGACCCGTTGCGCAGCATACGAGCAGGGACGACACAGCCACCTATACATGCTGCGGGGCGATAACGCCGCTCAGGAGCTTCAATTCGAGCGCGCCCCCTCCGCCAGCAAATTGAATAATGCTGCCCGCGCCTTAAAGTCGCGATGGACATCTCTAGGTGACCCTCGGTGAATCACAGGTGGCCATCGTGCCGGCCCGGACCATCCCAACCGAATATGCGTGCACCCTACTCCGCCGCACGCGGCAGGGAGCCCTCGGAGGAGCTACCCAATCGAGCCAAGCACGCTCAACGATCCATCCAAACGCGCAGTGCCATAAGTCTTGCTGTTGTTGGAATCCTCGCACCATAAGGCGTCCCATCTTTGCAAGAAAACAGCCATGAAGCTCTCCATGTCCCCGCCGAGTTTAGCCACGACTGGCCCAACCAAACAGTTGCGCAAACCATGGCCACTTTCGATCCAAGGCAACCATTGGCGCGCCCCCCTCGAACCGAGCCCCCAAATGGTCAGCCGCATGAGAGAAATTCCAAAACCGCGCGCTATTAGGTTCCGAGTTCCGCATCGCGGCCTTCAACCAGATCAAAAAGGCTTTGGCGACTCACGCCCCTTCCGCGACAAGCCCACCGCACAACCAGTGCCTTGCCCGCGCATCGCTTGTCATGATGTCTCTATCCCCTGCTGAGTCAAATGCCCCACTATCGAATTCTTTGCGCGGCCATTGCCTAAACTCGCAGCCCCCATGGGTTTTAAATGCACCCCGCCCAAACACTCGTGCGCGATGCGCCGGAATATGAACTATGATTTCTCGTGCCACCGCCCCCCAGCATGTAAATTACACGAACTGCGACACATACGCTAGGAGCCCCTCGACAGGCCCCGCACATTCGCAAGTCGGCTTGGCTGCGACAGTCGGATGGCATGCGAACAGAAGACTGGCCCGCGCGATCTGGCGCGCGCTGGATGCGCACGTTCCGCATCTCGCTGATATCAAGACCGCGCGCTAAGGTTGATGCTTGGCTCGATGCGCAAAACTGCGCGCAGGATCACACATGCGCTCGATGACGCGACCGACGCAGCCCGCTCTGGACGCCCGCGCCCCTGCCACGCGCCAAGGCCTGCTCTCTTTGCCGAGAAAAAAGTTGAGGACGGCTAAGAAGGAGGTCCGTATTTGAACTGCCCGCGAAATGCCGACCTGCGAGCATGTGTGGCAGATATACCAGACGACTGCGCTGTCATCAAGCGACATCCCATGGCCCATTCCTTGCGCCCCACAAACATTGGCGCTAACAAGCTACCACCCACCGACGCACTATCCGGATGCGCAACGCCAGCGGTGAAAACTCGGCCGATCTCTTTGATCCGCCACAAACGCCCCGAAGCCGCCGAGAGCAACCGTGCCCGTCGCCAAAGGCTTCTGCTTGCAGTTTCACGGTTCCATCACATTCATGCGAGCAGCCCGCCTACCAGGACTCGCTATGGTCTGCGTCATTTGGGGTCAGATGTCTTGTTGTCATAACCTGATCGCTCCAGTACAGTACAAGTCCACGCTGGCGCCGTTGACCGCCGGAATCCGCAGGTCGATGGCAATGCAGCTGCGCGCCCATCCAGCTGAAAACATACCAGACGCAGAAACAAAAAAACCAACAACACAAAAAAAAAAAATAGTAGCGCAGAACACGATACAACCGCCAAGCGATTACGTATGATTCCACATCCGTGCAATCACCTCAATGACCGCAGCATGCCATCGGCGGCTGTCCAATATGTGATGATCCGCCTTTGGCGCACGCCCGACGAAGGTTAGAAAAGCCTTTTTGCCAACACCTCTCTGGGCCATTGCCGCTACGGCGGTGATCCCAAATCGCGAGGATATTTCATTGATGTGGGTCGAGCAGTAAGCCATGAAAAATGGCGGTTCTAGATCGCGTCTACTTTCGGCGCACAACCCATCCAAACAACGCCCCTCTCAAGACACATCTGTGCAATACCCTGCCGGCGCGATGGACAATATCAACGAAAGAACGCTCGAAACTGAGACACTCGCATGACAGCTAACGCGCCCACATATCGATCCAATCAGATGAGCCAGCCAACACACTCTATGAAACCTCCCAAACTGAAACCCAAAGAGTGCTCTGTTGCCACAAAAGCGATTGATTGCGAGCTACCCCTACCCCGACGACTTACCCCTACGGGCCTCTGCTGACGGTCTTCCCAGCGCAAGTATGCATTAAGCCACGGCCTGCGGATTTTACCTTCCGCACCTGTCTGTCGAACTCGCGCCTGGCAGGGCGTTTTGCTGCTTCCGTTTCAGCAACCCCAAAAGAAAAATCTACGTCACCTTCGTCAGCGCCTTGAACGGCTCCACAGCATATATGTTAATCGCATAACAAAGAACTTTGGGAGGAACTATCAATGAAATAAATCTCAAACCACCCTTCACCGTGATAACCCCGCAGAGACGCCACTCTCCCCAGTCCCCTGCCGCGCCTTCCCGACACAGTCCTTGCCCACAGCAGCTGTCGCGCCTATCGCGGCACAGCGGCGTCTATTTCCAGCATGGGCGGCGCTTGGCTGAATCATCAACAACCACGTCAGCTTCACGCGACTGCGAAGCACCGGCGTCAGATGGAAAACAGGGCCTGATTCGCCACGGCGACGCGATCCATCGCGCTGCCTTGGCCACACGTTGCAGCAGGCTTCACCGGCACGGGCCGCTTCGAGGCCAAAGGTTGCCCATGTTTTGCGCGCAATGGGCGTTGCGTATTCCAACATGATCCAGATCGTAGCCCTCGAAGAGCAGCGGCATCACTCGCATGCCCAAGACCTCGATCGGCAAGCGCTCTCCATCGGCGCACCCGGTCGGCACGAGTTCAACGCCGAGCAAATCCTCGGCGCGATGGTATCTCTTATTGACGATATCGACGAGCGAGCGCTTGAACCTTCAACGAGACCGCCACGCACTGCAAATCGGCGATATCGATTGCGGCTTCTAGTCTGTTGGTTCGCCCAACCTCGTCGATCCTCAACCTTGCCACACAAATGCATCGTGAGATCGGAAATAGCCCCGAAGAGCTGGCCGCGGCAGATAAGCTGCAAACCCGGTCTTCGCACCCACACGCTGGCAGGCGGCAACCTATAGGCCGAATACACCCGTAATCGTGTGCCGAACGTGTTGGGTTGTTGTCCCTCGGAGATGGCCCGAATGACGGGTCTATGCGATCACCAAAGCCATATTCGAGAACATTTGCTACTTGCAGGCGGTCACCCCGCATCCTTCAGACAAAAACAGTGCTTGCCTTTGTCTGCCTCGCCATCCCGCTTTGGGGCCCCCCCCCAAACCCCGGCGCGATCCGCTACTCGAGGAAATTGGTGAGACACCCGACCTCTGCGCCCGTACCCAAGATTGAGGGCTTTGTGCCCTCCTCCTTGCTATTCAAAACTTCGATCTGCTGCTACCCTGACCCCGCGACCAAGAATGGACACCCGGCGAAGGTTCCTTGCCAGTAATAATGCATAGCCTAAGCTGGCTGCACTTCGTGGCACCATTCCGTCAAGTTCTAGTCTCCGATTTGCCTACGAGAACGCGAAGGACGGCAGTTCTTGTGCCGCGCACATCTGCCTGATTTCGCTGCCCGGATTGATCATATTCCGGACGCGGTCGGCAAAGGTCGGACCGGCATGGGCGCTACGGATCGAAGATATCATAGCTGTTGTCGCAACGCCATGCTGTTGCGCCCCTGCGCGGTTTGTCGATCAACCGTATTCGCCGGGCGGCCGAAGTGTCCTTCTGGCGCAAGCACCACGCGCGGTGCGTATCGCTCTGACGACGCGTACTGAGGGGAAATCCATGACTGCCGAGCTTGCCGAGCGGCCCACCGATGCCGGATCAGACGCCATTCGACCTCCGCTCTTATGTTGCGCCTATCGCCATTGTCGCCATTCGCCCTGTCGGTTCAGCTCTATGCGGCGGTGTCAACCGCTCGCCTGTTCTTTCCAGCCCCATCCACCTGGGTTACCTTTTCTGACCTCATGATCTACGGCTTTGGCTCAGCACCGCCCGCGCGCGCGTTGTTGGGTGATCGATGGCACGCTAGTATCCCGGCACGTATCCCCTTGTGGTCTGTGTTGCCGATGGAAATCGACATTCATACCCAATCGCTTTCCGCGCCAGATCGACTCATGGTCGCGTCATCACCGCCCTTGTCTGTGCTGGAGCCGCGGCGTCGTTCCCCTCGTTATACCATCCATCGTGCTGTTTCAATCGTCTACGCCTTCGACGCAGCCGCGTTAGTGCCTTCCTAGCCCGACTGGTATGCGGGCATCTATGAACCACCGCTATAGCTGAGCCGTTGGCAGCCAGCTGACACTGTGGGGCAGAGCATTCTTTGCCTGGCCGCTGGTGGGCTGCCGACCTTCGATGTTCGTGTCTGCTGGTTGCCCTTTTCGAGTTACAGGCGCATGCCAAGTTCTCATCGATTTGGCCTATTGCCGCAACGGGCCGCCAGCGCGGTGGCCTGCGAAAGCCGCCCTGATCGCAAGCGCGGGCATGGGTCGATTCCAGGCTCGCATGCAAATTGTCCCACCGGCGCGGTTCACATTCGTGATGAAGAACTCGGCACCGGCCCCGCAAGCTGCGGATCAGGCGCTTGCCTCCCACCGGCCGTCAGATCATGCCGCCCTTTATGGGGGCAGGCGCGTTCTTGACTGTTCGGAATCACCGGTGCCTACGTCGATATCGGCTGTCTCGATCTTTCCGGCATCTTGTATTTCGGGGCCGTCACCTGTTGTGCATATCGCAGCCGTTAAGAGGCATGACGGTCGGCTCCCGAGAACTTGCCGAGTGCGCAAGGGCTCTCGTTGGCTGGCATTCAGTGCCCTTGGTGCGCGCTGTGCTTTTGTGTGGCAGTCTAACTCGGCCTATGCGCGGGGCTTTTCGATTGGTCTTGTTGTGCGCGGCGCCAAGCCTTGACTATGTCCAGAGACAAACCCACGCGGACGCTTCATTTTAAACTATTCTGTGCAAGCGCGCCTGCGCGACCTTGCAGCGCTAGCCCTTCCGCGCAATGCGTCGCTTGTGTCCATGGCCGTGCGCGGTTGCGTGCATTATCTTTGGGTCGTGGCTGACCGACTGACTAAATTCTCGCGATGATGATCGCCTTCTCGGGCGCAATATCGGCGCCTGTTTTTGCGTCCAGCTGATCTCGGGATGGGTTTGCCGGGACGGCCGGCCTATTATCGGTGCGATCAATTCTGGTGGGCCCGCCTTACGCCGATTCGGCATTCCCCCTGCTGATCGGCCATCTGGTTTTTGTACAGCAAGACAGCAACGTACGCCCGCCCATAGCGCCTTCGGCCCTTTCGCGGGCCCGCGGATTCGGGTCCAAAACGAGAAGAACCAGCTTTCAGTGTGAAATCGCCAGGCCTTCTACCTGATCCGCGGTTTATGTGTTCAACACAGCATCATCCTCGGGCGTTCGTTGTCGTGATGGTTCGTGCCATCCATCGCGCTGACCGCATTATGCGCCTGCCTTGAGGGTATCTGTCGCGCCCTTGCCTTTTGGCAACGCGCCACTGATCTGCCCGCGGGTCGCGTGTTCTGCCGACCTCATGTGAGCGCAGGTGTTGTCGTCTTAATTTTCGTCTTGCGAATGAAACTGGATGGCAAGGTCGGCCGAAGGTCAACTGCCCAGTTTGAGCGTGTTTCGGCAACTTGTTCCGTGCATCGACGACCCAACTGATACGTCGACACAACACGGACCTCTTCTTCTAAGGCGTGCAAGCTTAGATCGATCGATCGGAATCGGATCGGATCGTATATCGGACAAACATTAACCGCACCTCAAGGAGCGACAGTCGTCTGCCTCTAAGCCATTGCAAAACAGCACTCTCCTGGAAATCGGCTGGTTTGCCTGCGTGCTTACTTGCTGGCACCCATATCGCTCAAGACGCAATCGGCTTGGCAAAGCCGCACGCGTCTGCCGGGCCAAAGTCGCACGCATGATAAGACCGTTCATCGTGAGGGCTTGATCTCGCACCCCATCATATCCTATCAATGTCCCTTCTCCAAATGCTCAAAAAACCCGCGCCAGTCATGCGCAAAGCGAAAATCTTCGGTTTTCGATGGTAATCGGACCAACCACTTGAATAGAGGCGACACACAGGCTATGGCCCCGCGCGGTACCATGTATCATCTCGAAATCCGGCGCGACCACACTGAGACGCCAAAACTCTACCGCGCATTCCTTGCTATCGCTGCTTCGCTTCCCAATGTGGGCGCAATTCCACCAAGTGCATTGCGCGCGGATGCGGGTCAGCAAAATCCCCAAAAATCGCCCGCATTCGACACCTTCGCAGGCCTGTGCGCCCACAACAATACCGGCGTCCGATTGCTTGCCAAGTCGAGGCCCTTCTGCGCGGGGCCTGCATAATCAGCGGGGTCGTTTTGTGCTGCTGAATGAATGTCTAGGAGATCCACCTTGAAAAAGCATCGGTCTGTCATCACGCCCCGCACCACTTTCGCGGTTACTTTTCGATCGGATCTCCAGAAGCCACTGTCCCAAAGCGTTGAAATCCTCATCCACCACGAGTCGCATCTGCACTTTCTGGTCAAAGGCCTCATAGGGCGTATTGATAAAGGCGAACGACAGCTTTGCCTTGCGATCGGCGGTCTGAGACGCATAGCCAAATCGACCTATGGCCCCGCACGCTCGTTGCCATGCACGATCGCCGTCACGGCCGCATGTGCCCCGCGTTCCCACGTCAAAGCAGATATAGGGACGGCCAGTGCTCTGACTATTAGCAGACAGGTTTCTCGTGATTCTACGGCATAAGATTGGGAGTCCTGTGGCGGAGCCTCCCCTCATGAGCTGGATATCGAGCTGTTGCACAACGAATCGGCGAAATGTGTAGGATGCAGTGAAAAACTGCCTTCAAAGCGTCATTCCGTCGTTCGCTCGCGGGTGCCTGCTTCATATAAAGCTTCCGGTTACCTCGATCTGGAGCGATCCCCTGGTCGGGTTGCCTTGGCTCGATCGCTTCCATCCCTATAGATCGTTCACCGCCACGCTTAGCCCGCCCCGTCAGGCAAGCTACGGACCTTCGGTAAACTCGGGGCGCATGCTTTCCCCTCCAGATCGCCAGCACGAAATCCGGACGAGTGTCCCCGCTCTCGCACACGGGACGACTTCTGCATGGAAATGCAATGACCTGCCCAGACGCCCCCAATGGCCATGACGCATCGAGAAGCTCGCGCAGTTGATCTGGTTATGCTGGTGATAGGTTCCAGGCGATGCGTGATGTTGGGCTCGAGTCAGCTTGCGATCATACAAAGGCCCGCGGGGCTCGCGCGGTCCAGCACAAGCCTGCCAAGCTGGCTTTGATCGATGGCTTCAAAGCTTCGAGAAATACTCCGTCCGATTGGATCAGATCCCATATCAATCCTGCGCCCATTGGGATCATATAAGAGCGCGAAAATGAGCATGGAGCAACCCCCATCCGCAAGCTTCCCGCCTCCCAGAGCAGAATATCGGTGTCTCGGCATGCGCACCGAACCGGATCAACTATGGGCCAAAAATCTGCGGTAATGATGCCCGAATGGCTATCAAATAAGTGAAAGCTTGTCATCGTCGCCTCCCGACCTTCAGATACACCGGGGATATCTGCTCAATTCAGGCTCCGTCCTCAAGGGCAGCGACCTCCGCGCCCGACTTCGGTAGTTGAGCGCGGCGCTTGAGGCACAGCCCGCCCGGCCATTGGTAGCGCGATGGAGTGGGCAGCCGCAGTGGATTGAGGGCGACGGATCTCGCCTTTAATGATCATAGGTCTGACGCCCTGCATCCGAGCTTTTCACCTGATCCGAGCAGCGCTTTCGGTAGGGTTTGGTCTCAAAACAGCGCGTCCTTGGGGCGAATCTCGACCCCCGGCCCAATACATAACCACCACCCTTCACGGAATATCGATCACGCCCAGTCATGGCTAATAAAAGATAGTCATATCAACCTCGCTCTAAGAATCTTGAAACAATATTACCGGCTGATTCGAACACATCACGCCTGCGATGCTTCGTCGCAAATCAGAAAATCGCGACCCAGTTGCCCGCGCGATGCCGATCCTTTGGCTTGGACGCCCGAAAACTATGCGGAAACGATTGCCAAAACCGGATCAACCCAAAAAACCTTGGGCCATAGGCCCGCAACATAAGACGCATTCGCCTTGGAGGTTGCCCTGATAGATAGCGCCTCGCCAAGATTCTCTTCGACTTTCATGCGGGATTGAGCGATACAATTATCTGAAAAATCATTTGGATGCGCAAACGTGGCATTGCGCCCTCGACGCTGCCGCACGGTAACATCCACCCTATACGATTTTCCGCCCCGAATAACCGGCAAAAGGCCCGCAACCATGCGGCCCAAGTGATGCCACATTCCGCTTTCGCACAAGTCCACGACCTCGCCCGCGCTTCGATACAAACTTCCCATCACCGCGTTAACGCACTTCGGACCACATGGCCCCGAGCCAATTTGGCAAATTCTCGACTGAATCGAGTTCGATGAATGCGCCGACAGCCTTCAGCTCTAAGCAACCCGTCAGGCTTCCCCCCTGAGGAAGGTGATGACAGCGCAGACTGCCGTGGGCGGAGGTGACCAAACTCAGTGCGAGGTCCATGCATTGGCCCTCTGCATAAGTGCAAAGCGCTGTGCAATGCGCACCCTTTTTGCAACTGTCATCTTGGTGCCATCCGAAATTGAGTTAACGGATCGCCGCGCCGCCTATGACCGGGACGAACCCAAGCCCTTCTATAGCGGGCACGGCGGATGAGCACGTATCGGTTGGCCCCGGCTCGACGATCGGCCAACATACATCACGGCAACATGTCGCGAGACCCCACAACGCTAGATCATGGGTATCACGATCAGGAAAGTGCCTGTGCGCCGCCAATTCCTGAACTTCGGCTAGGATGCTTTTGAATAATCACATCAAGCGCGGTGCGTCGGCTCATCGGCAACGATCAAATCGGACCATTAGCAGACGCAATCGCAATGCCACCGCGTTGGCGCATCCCCCCAAAACTGTCGGATACGCTCAGCGCTCTCTGAGCGGGAATGCAACCGGCTCAGGGCCTCGATCGCGCGCGCGGGCGGCTTTAGCCTACTTTTTCATGGACGCGGCACGGCCTCGATCATCTGAGTGTCGACCGGAACAGTTCAAGGTCATCATTTCTATCTTGAAATACCATTGCGATCTTGTTGCCACGCCAAGGCGCGCATTTTCACGTACTACATCTGCCCAGATCCCCTGCCCTTTGAAACAGGATTGCCACCCAACCAACCGCCGTGCGGATGACAAGACCAGATCGAGAGCGGTGACGTTCTGCCGACCCGCTTCCCCACAACGAAGGCCGAGCACTTCCCCCGCCCCAACGAAAATCGACCCCCTAATCGACGGCTTGACCACACCCCCCTGTGAGAATGACCTGCAGTCCATTGACTCGAGCACAACATCGGCGCAAACCTCGTTTCAGGCTGTCGCGCAGCCTCCGCCTACCCAGATGATACGCGACTATGGCCAGCAAAGCGACACCGGGAAAACATGCTCATCCAGTATTGCTCCTGACAGCATGTATCATAGCATGTGCGATCAGGCAGCCCAACGAAGGGCCGTGATGGCACGCCTACCCCCAAGAAAGACAGCGAGGATTCCAAAGACGAATGGTGTTGCGAATTGCACATGCTAATGACCAAGCGCGGATGCAATTGGCAGCAATGGCAACAGAATTCGAACAATCGAACGAAGCCAAGACCGCCGCGCATCTATATAGTCCTTTGGGTCCGCAAGCCGTTGCCTGCGCACCGTCGGATATATAGGCCATTGACAAACGATCAGGCTATCACTACTTATCCAAGCCCGCGTCAAAAAGCAGCCATCAGCATCCAAGGCCCACGAGATAGAACGGAAGACAGTGAAAGTCCACCAGACCGATCAAGATTGCCTCGACGCCGCCCTCCGGCCCAAATCTGCCATAATCCAACAACCATCCGATTGCCATAGCAACCGCCTTCGCTATAGGATGGCAACCGACAAACAAACCGAGCCGTATTAATCCCGAAAGGATTGTCGCGCCCGCTCATCGTTCCCAAACGATAGTAAAAGGTCCGTCGAAGTTCCCACCCGGCGCGAACGCCCGTCCATGATATCAAGCTGCCCAGATCATACGGTTCTGCCAAAGCTCGGTGGCAAAGCTAGGAAGCACCCAGAATAACACAGCTGCCGCAGCCAATAGGCCGCACCGTCAAAAAAAAACGCCTCGCCCCTCAGAGAAGCTGCCGCCCAACAAGCCCCGCAAAAAAACACAAGACGTCGGGGAAACGGCCATGCAGTCCAAATCATTACCCCATCGCGGATCATTCCGACAGCAGGCACGTCGTTGGGAGAGGGCCCGCGCGCGAGGAAGCCATTCGTCATATCGCAGCCCCGTCACGCGCACACGCGGATCAAGGATCTAAATTATATCAACAACCAGATTACAGCACAAATTCAAAACCATCATCAATCAAAAGCCACGATGACTGTCACGATAGTGAGGATAGAGCATCAGCAATTTGCCCATGCCCGCCATGCGAACACAGGTCCGTGACAACAGCAAAACCAATCACTATCCTATATCTCTATCTCTAAGACCTGATGATCGGGATCATGATGGTCTGAGCACATGGAGCAAATAATATCCGTCTTCAGACATCCTTTGCCCGCTTGCCGAATTTCCAATATCCATTGTCAGCTTCTTGCCTCTGCCCCGCAGCCGGGGCACGAGCACGCCTGTAAAGTTCTCTCATTTTATATGAGACATAGTGCAGCCCACGGCAAATATCGACTATAGGCCATTCCACACTCACCGTTATCTCCCAGCCCTGTACGGAAGCCAGCTAGGTATTGTGGGTTTTTGTTGTGGTTACCGTTTTCGACTGTCTCTCTCTCTATCAACAGCACCCGACCAAAAATTGGCAAAGAAACCAAAAGATCGACCGCATATCGCCTGCCCTCCAATACTGCCTTGTACCGCATAAACCCCGAGCGTCAACTCCAGAAAACTGAGAAGAATCAGCCCAGCCCGCCCAGTTTCAGCGTTGCATCAAAGTGCAGGATCAGGACCCACGCCTTTCGCCGTACAAAGCGACTCCCAAATCGCCTTGGGAAACATATTCCCCCACGAAGCCCAGAATTGCCCCCACACGGTGTTCAAATCCGAAAGCCGAACCATGTGTCCCTATCTCTTAAGCGTGCCATCTGCCAAAAATAATATCGAATCGGGTCCGATCATAAAATCCCAAAAGACAATTCGACCATCATCCCAAGCAACAAAAATAGACTGGTATCCGTCTCGCAAAAAAATAACAACCATGAAATATGCCTTGCAGAGAAGGAGCTGACGCGAGGTGCCCCCCGCCGCAGAAATATGTGTTCGTTTACACCGGCTTATTCCGGAAGCGTGTACTATCTACGCGTGGATAATTGACCCATGGTCATCCCATGTTCACCTCAAAGTAGCGAAATGATCGCCCAATCCGCCATACCATCCGAATTTCGGCTGCAGAAGTTCCTGGACGCGCTGCATCGTCCACCGTCCAAGGCTTCTTCAACTGGCGTCAAACCGGCGTTAGAGTACTGCCCGCTTGTGCCCCCATAACCCCGATCAGATCGGGCGTGGCCAGCAGGCTTTACGAGCGACATCTCGCCTGCATCCTGCACCCAAGCCTGCGAGAACGAGAAACTCTTTACTGTTGCGACGCAAAAGAATGCAGCTTACCGCGTCAATCCTCCTTGCACACCATCCGCGCCCACATTGTGCCACGGCCTGTGCCACCGTGCTCGTTAAACGATCATTTGGCTACCAATCGTATGCCAAAGCCGTTGATAGCCTTCCTGCAGCAAGACTTCGGCACATTCTACGTCATGAGGGAGCAATCGCCCATCATGCCCCGAACATGCCAGCAGGCAGCAATTCGCCCGCAGCGACACAACGCCGCATAATCGGTCCAAACGATGCATCCCCGGTTGATCGCATAGACAGGCCTACGACGCGAAACGGTCTTTGAAATCCTTCCATCGGTCCTAATCATAGCATGTTCCTGCGCTGATCCAAATAAGTAATGACCCGCTTCGAATGACCTAACACATCAAACCCCTCTTGATCGCGGAAATGGCGCTCCAGATCCTGAACGCGTTTTTCATGAAATCAACATCGCCCGCAAAGAGCGCTGCAACCGAGACCATCAGAGTCAACCTCATCTGACCCTTCCCAAGACGCTCCCCCCCAATAGTTGTCTCGGCCCAAATCGACACCCTCCCCCGGAACTTCCAGCAGGAAGACCCTGTACCGATTGCGCACTCCATCAGAACTTGGTCTTATAGCAAATCTCCGCAAACCTTCGGCTGAAATCATGCTTGCGCCGCAACCCCGTTGCTTTCGGAAATATGACCCCAAGGGCCACCTCTGTGCACCAGCGTAGACCTCGTGGAAATCAAGGTAAGGATCACGACTTCTACTCCTGAGATTAACTTGGGGTAGTCTGTGAACACGAAGGCGAGTCTGGGGCACGCCTGATACGGCAAATCGTGTAGACTACGTCATAGCGTCAAACCCATCCTCGGAAAAATCACGCCGCGGCCGAGTTTGAACTCCCAACGGATCGTCGAGCCTTCCATCGGCCAAGCAGGGAACACTGTGCTTTCATCGGCGCCTACGAAGCGACTCGAATGTTCCCGCAAGCTGGTTGTTGGCCAATTGTGAAAATGCGGTCAGCTGAACTTGGTTCAGAGCAATTCCGATCCGTAGCTCCTGAGGCCAATGCTGGAAGACGGTAAACCATCGCCACGCCAGCGTATAGCCAAAAAAACCTGATTCATCCGATCCACTTTGTTCTTGTCTTTCGCACCGGGAGATCTCTAGTGAGCGCCTAACGTAGCAGTTGTCTTCCGGCAAATTAATGCAAAATCTATTTCTGGATGTAATAATTTGAATATTATGCATGATCTGGTATAACCGCTAGGATGTCACCGAACAGCCAACAATGCACTCCATCGGAATATTAGCTCTAAGAGCGTTATTCCATTTCCGTACGACACAGCGGCGCAGCACGCTTTTGGATTTCACAACTTCAGTTTCGCGCTCGAATGCCATCTTTGAGACGGAGACTGAATATCATTCATTTCACGACAGGCGGGCGTTTGCGCCCAACCCCGAGGCCATCGATGAACCGACATCTGGATCGCCGGTGGTGATGCCATGTCCTATCGCAAGGACGATTTCTCGGGGACCCCTGTGGAAAACCCCAATCCGCTTGGCGCGCCTCCTCGCTTCAGATTTGGGTCTGACGCCATGCGGCTTTCTAAAAAGCTTCATCCGCGCAAAGCTGTCTCTGGGAGATTGCACCTCCGGATGTTCGATCAGCGATTGTCGACGACTCAGTCGATCTGCTTTTAACCCATGGCATCACACCCATTCCGATGAGTTATTTTTCCTTCCACGGAAAAGCAGCGGTTGTGTTAGCCCCGCCACCCTGCCGCCATAGCCTATACGCCCAGAGTTGTGGATGGAAAAATTTCATCCCATCCGCACATAGTCGATCTCTGTGTGATTAATGTATTCTGACGCTGCAACCAAAGAGGCGTCAAGGTCGCAAACTGTCTGAGGGCCTTTGACGATTGGCTCGCTCAGATTTGTGGGCGGTGCCTATGCCCTTCCCCACCGTTTGCGCCAAACAACAAAAAAAACCATCGAGTCCCGCCCCTTCCAACCCGGAAATCAATTACCCACATCCTTTTGCCCAATATCACAATCGCCCCCCTCAGGCAAGCGCTTTCCCCTTCAGCGCCATGTTGAAAATGAGGTGCGCCGCGGATCCCTGTACTGGAAAGCAATCTAGGCTTCGATACGGTACCTGATACTGAACATGACCCATAGAAATCGTGAACCGCGGCACTCTCTCCCAGAAATTATCCAAAAACAAGTCTTTCAACTCGGGAAATCGCAAAGTTCGTTCGTTCGGTTTTGTGGCATCTTCCAATAATGGCCCGGGCCACCAAAGAATTCAACCGTTGGGGTATTCCCCCTGCCCGGGGACTGTTTGAAAAAAAGGGATCTTCTCCCCCTTTCTTTTTCTTTGCTTCTTT
>Ga0163217_1099147_pt1 | contig 14457 bp, 10 predicted proteins | sample SynspAceP_FD_185933 | JGI IMG/M metagenome (GOLD analysis project Ga0163217, IMG submission 185933) | Saline lake microbial communities from Ace Lake in Antarctica - Synechococcus sp. Ace-P (PacBio error correction) | ecosystem: Environmental > Aquatic > Non-marine Saline and Alkaline > Saline ... | reverse complement strand
AAAAAGCCTCCAGCGGAAAGAAAAGACCCGAATGGCACAGGGTTTTTTGCCTGTCCGCCCGGCGGGTTGTTACTTTTTGCCCGCCAAAAGTGACAAGGATAAACCTATAGACAAACGGATTGAAGTGCTCAAGAACGTTGAATCTTCGCCGTACGTATTATATGAAACTTTGGTAAATAGATATCCTAAATTATTCTGTATAAGATAATTCTAAAGCCAAACTTGCTTACATTCATTAAATTCAGGGTTGAACCAAAAAAAGGTTGGGTAAAAGAGAATAAAAGCTAACAGAATTGAGCATAACAGGAATTAATAAAAGTATAGGCGGATATATTACTTAATAATAGTTTGAAAACGAATTGTCATTTAAATCCAATAATTCAATTGGTTTAAGGTGGGTATTAATGGGAAGTCATTGGTTTCGTTCATTAAATCAAGTTCCTCTCAGGCAGACAGGGAAAAATGCTTTAATTTTATGCGCTAAGGAGTTCAAAACTTCGAAGGTACAATTGTAAACCAAACGAGAATGAAAATGAAACAGATAGAGATCCCATTTGTGTCTTCAAAGACATGGCTTTTTTTATAAGTTTAGATAGAAAACTGGAGTTTTTTGAAAGCGAGCTTACTTTTTCAAAAATGCAACGGAAGTATTGAATTCAAATATTGCTTACGGAAGAATAAAACGCCCATTTGTGAATTGGAAGTACAAAACAAAATTCAATGATGAGTGGAATTGTACCAAGGGAATTAGCTTAAAAAACACCCAGCACAAATTAGGTGGGATAAAAACTTAACCGAAGATTTTTAACATCCTTTCAAAAGGCTTTTTTGGAAATTTCTTTCTGGGTTATACAGATAAAGAACAAAAATGGAAATGGATTCAATTCAATAAACCAATTTCAAAATTTATCAAGCCATAATTTAGTACTTGAGACAATCGTCTTTTAAGCGTAACGGAAATTAAAGAGCCTTGTTCAATTCAGAATATTACTCAATTAATATTCACGATCACTAGTTTATAAATTCTACCACAAGTGACTTTTTATTCATAGGGAGAATTCTTGTCTTTTGGGGTAAAGTTAAACCGGCTTTATCAGGAGAACTTAATTAATTATTTTACCATAAACCTTCTAATATTAACAGATTAAGCATTTGGCTGCTCGCATCATTTTTGGATGTATCCAAGCTTTAACCCTTTATGCTAAACGTTTCATTTTAGGCCATCAGTACTTCCATGTCTGGCTAATATTTTGATTAGAAAAGATATGTTAAGTGGAGGTTTAGAGCTGATTACTGACTTTAGAAGTATTACGTTCTTTTTAGTACGGCTATTTATTGGCTTGTCGCAAATTTTAAGGTTCGTAGCATTTTTAAAGGGCTCTTCCACTTGATTACAGCACTTTCAAATCATTGATTAGATATGGGCAATGCTCATTTTATTTTATGAATTTTCAAGTAAATTAAGAACAAATTGATTAGCCTTTATAATTGCCCTATGCCACTATTGGATTTTTGGAACTTGGAAATTTCTCGAAATTCAAGGATCAATTAACTAGAAAAACGATTAGGGATATGAAAAAGCATAAGAAGCTATCCGTTTAGCGTCACAAAGCAATTTGTGGAAATGATATCATTTCCTCTTGTTTACTTACGTTTTCTGCGCTAGGATTGGCATTTGCTGGTCAATATGCTTGGATTAACATTATAATCCGTATCCGCTTGTCTTATTTCTATTTCGAAAAATTATATGGAGAGTGGTTCGTAGGTTAGCTTCTGCCTCTTAATGGAGCTGCTACAATTCTTTCTTAACACCACGAGCAAAATCTGTAGCTTCCTCCGCTACCTTGACATTGCTGTCCTATTTATGGCTTTACGCTGTCATTTCTGCTAATGAGGGCTATTTCATTACCTTACACCACTTGATCCCCGCAATTCCTATTATTATTGCCTACCATCATTCTACTTGGCTTTTTTTGGGCACTGACCATTGCGGGGGTGTCAGGGAATCTTGCCAAAGTAGCATTGGTTTATTTTCATTTTTCATTTGACTTCCTTTTTCTTATTTCTTAAGTGGCTTTATTTCCTTTTTCCTTTCTGACTTTGTGGAGTGGAATGATTTTATTTGAAAAATTGGAATTTTCCCAACGACTGGAGGAAGTATTTCGAATGCTATTTTTCTTGGTTTTGCTGCTTCAATGTTAGGTGTTTCGGGGGTTTGAAAGTTCTGCAAAACTTGTGGGAACAGCAAAAAAAGGTGTTTTTCCAAAAACACTGAAATAATATGTGCGATGAGTGGTTCAGTGTTATTAATCCCCTTACCGCCATTTTCGCGCTTGCATATTTGCAATGCCTTTACTTCAAAGTGAGCATATTCAAAACACGCTTTTTTAATCGAAATGGCACTCAAGTAGGGAGGGAATTGGTTAGTACTTAATTGAATGGATGCCTTTTGGTCCTTAGTGGAAAGCGTACTTCACAAGCTTTGTAGGGGTAAACAGGTTTATTAGAAAAGGATTGGCTTTGGACAGGTATTACCACATCTTTTTAAAGAAAACAAAAAGGGGAAGTTCCTACGAATCATTCTTATTTCCCATGCTTACATATTTCTGTTTTGGTTGATTTACGAAATGGGACGTCAACTATTGGCCTGGCGTTTATACTATTCGTTTTTGGTCGGTTGATGGCGCTTTTCGGAATAGGAAACATCTTATTAAAAAGTGAGACGAAACAGATTGCCCTCGACAGGAAAAGCAGTGGCTTGCAATATTTATTTGCAATCATTCGCAGTGATTATGCCTTGCTGGAATGTATTGATGAAACCCTTTGTAAGAAGGCGTACCAAGTAACCTAGCTGTATTTTCTTTGAATATTTATTCCGTCTTGTGGTTATTCATTAGTGGTTTTCATGCTGAATAGGGACTTTATTAACTTGAAGTTGTTATTGACAATGATTCATTACAGTTTTTGACCCTTTAGAAGTTTAGTATTTAAATTGACAAAAATTCTTTTCAGTGATTAAACGAAATCAATCTCAAGGAATTTGTTATTTCACCAATAAGAGATGACGTTAGAGACCCTAAACAAAGTGATGTTGTACCATCCAAAGAAGAGCAAACAAAAAAAATGAAAGTTGTCACTTGCTACTAAAAATAAAGCCGATCACTGATCAATTTAGAAATGATAATAATGTTTATCGATAGAGGAATATTCGGAAAAATCAAGAATCGAATTTTATTGGAATTAGGATGATCAGTTTTGGTCCTCAGCTAATTAATAGATTATTCAAAGAATGGAAAATCCTATAAACTTGTTATGTTTTATCGGTTCACCTTGGGAGGGACGATTCCCATTTCAAGGTGGAAGATCTTGGCGGAGTGCGGCTAATATTTGATTTGGAAAATGAGTTAAAAGAAAAAACTAACTCAAAATTATTCTCAAGGTTCAGAATGAGCCTAAAGATTTCCTCTCTTTGGATTAAAGAGGGTATAAGATAGTTTTCCTCGATCTTTCGCCGTTCAGTATAACCTATTTAATGAACGCATTTGTTCCTAATTTCTCTTTTTGGGAAATTAATTTATCGCTTTACCTTTTTTAATCGGCTTAAAAAAAATGGAAGATTTATAAAATTTATCTAATAACACTAATCAGCGAATATCACTCCTTTGAAAAAACCTCAAGTCTACTTATTTTCAACTCAAGCCCATCTACCCAGGTTTCGCTTCTGATTCAGTTTCAAAAATCTTATAGGGGACTGGCTGTTTTTGGAACCGAAAAGATTATTTTTAAATCCCACGAATCGCAGCATTTGGGTAATAATAGGCAGTTGCACACAGAATTTCATGGCACTTAAGCTCTTCATTTTTTCTTTTAGCCAGATTTGACTTGCATCTTTGATGAGAAGGGACTGGGATACTTGTTGAGAAGCATTGAAAATAAAGAGCTAGTTTCTTTTCATTGACGATAACAGTCTTTGTTTGATCCAGTAGGATTGAAAGTTTTGCATCGGTGTTTTAAATTCCAGTAAATCCGAATTTTGATAATTGCGGAAGGAGATTCGTCAAGATGTTAGGGATTCAATTGGGTGTCAAAACCGGATTTAAGGTCAAAGGTTTTCACTTAAAACCTGACGGTAGATTTACCGACTGAGGACATTGGGAGGGTATGAGGCGTGAAGGATTCTTTTTTAAAAGACCATCATGATTTATCCGATTACTACAAATATATATCTTCAGCAAAAAACTAGTAAGAGCTTTTGTTGCTCTTAGCTATTAGACTGGTATTTGAAAAAAATAGGGTTAACAACGTTATTTGCTATTAGTTAAAAAACACCTTCCTTCATTTTCTTTCCTGTTCGTTGAAAAAGCCCACTCTTGTAATTATTTATTTGGGTATGCCGCTTGAGAAGCTTACTTTTCCTTAATGAGAAGTATTTAGAATTTATTCTATAAACCATACTATATAATCCATGAAAAAGAAGAGATTTTATCCACCTTTCCGGCCTAGGCCTTGGAGCGTTGGCTACCTCAGGCTTGGTCATGAATGGGCCAAATCCCGTTTCGGCGGAAACCCTTCTGCAACCCGATAGATGTTGCCGCAGAAAAAACTTCTGGCTACACGGCCCTAAATGCTGCCAAAAGGCCAAAGGAGCTACTTACAACTGATGTGGCGAATCGGCCGGTACTTACAGCAGTTCCTCTTACCCCGAGAGAAAACGTTCAAAACATCAGTAATGCTGAATCTTTCGGGTGGGTATTCGTGTGATTGCCAAACGGTACTTGGGCTTTCTCCGCCACATCGGATGTGCGCACTGATGGCATTTAAAAATGTGCGGAAACTGCCGGTGGCCATCGCCAAAGCGATCTCCAAACTTTCAGTCCGAAACCTGTAGAACTTTGCGCCTGTCAAGGGACATTGGGAAGTGACTTGGAAGACACAATTTGAAAAGACTTGCGCTCGGCCGTTCCGGTAAAAGACAAGATTGATATTGCTCCTTGGAGTTGAATAATGCTGCCATGGAAATGGTGCTTGCCTTTGTCAATTCGGCACTTTTCTGATCAACGAGCAGAAGTATTTTTGCTTCCAACTGACGGTTCCTACAACTCGATCAGGGATATTCACCGTATCTGGCCAAACTTCCACAGTCACTGCAGTCAATAAGACTTCGGGTGCTTTCCATCCGTCAGCGCTTTCTGCACGATGGCAGGGTTATTGAATATTTAGATGGCTTTGGCCAAAAGATAAAGCAATGAATCCTGCAGGTTTCAATAGCTATTTAAAACACCTTACGATATGCAAAGAGATGCGGTGAATGCATCCAAGCATGCGAAGGGGAAAAGTGGACTGCCCAAATCCGTAAGTCCAGGTAATTATGACTTAGGTGTTGGATCCTGATCACTTGGGCTGACGATCATGGTTTCTTGTAGGGACATCGCTAGGTTAATTAGATCAGTGTGTGTTAGGCTACGAGGCCAACTATTGCAGGAACTAGCTGTTTGCGACCTTAGACAATGGAAATCAGGCGACTTCAAAATACGGTTCTGACAAAGTTCAATATTGTTAGCAGTAAGATCCAGCCTCTGCGCTGGGAAATTACGGGCTACCGATGACGAAGGTGTAAAATGTTAAGGAATGGGATTTAGATCAAAGACGGAATCTGGTAAACTACAAGCGGATTCGTGATTCAGGCCTAAAATCATTAATGAAAAGAATCTCACGGTTTGCTGCTTTGCGGACAATTGGTTCTTCGGTTGCAGTTTTCAGCGCATTGCCGGAATGTTTCTTTCTGAAACCGGGGACTTGAAAAGTTGAGTGTAGCTGGATTGGTGAAAAATGCGAAAAGGCCATTTACACTTGGTTAGAGGCGGTCGTGATTCAATCGATCAGGGCAGGCGTTTATAATTTTTCAGTTGCGGACAGCTTTTCTACGAAATCAAAAAACGGAGAATTACTTAATATGCTTGAGGATTGTGGCTTATCAGTCTAATTCACAAAGAGTTTTGGAATTGTCCTGCTCGCAAAATCTGCGACAAAAGGATGACTACAAAATCTTTTGGTTCATTCTTCGATGGCAAAGGACAGCCTTCGCAGAAGTTTGCCGTTTTCGCACGGTAGTTCACTACCCGATTTTGACGAGTCAATGTGATTCAATTATGGAAGAAATATTTTAAACCCACTAGAGAATTTAATTGGCAATCTTAACACAAGAAGAGCTAAAAAATCATTGATTAAAGATACTGCTTCCTATGCCAAAGCCGACGAAAACCAAGTCGTTATCTCTGGGAGGAAGGAACCGGTATATCCGCTATGCCCGAAATTAACGTGAGCACCCAGCGGAGAGACCAACGAAATCGATTAACATCACTTTCGGTATATTGTAAAAAGTCTGGCTCATCCAGCATCAACGAATTAGATGATGAGTCGCTGCGCAAAGCCTGTAGCACGGGCAGAGGAAATCGCCATGTTGGCTCCTGGAAAATCCGGAATATATGCCGATGCTCGGTCCACAGACTTTTCCAAAACTCTAAAAACTTTTGTAGGCAACTACGGGATGCGATTCAACTCCAGATCAACGGGCACAAATTGCTTGCTGATAAGCTTAAATCCAAGCGGTGCAGCCCAATCTTAGTGCAGCTGCGGTATCTAGAAGATTTTCCGGGATTCCTGCAATGGGAAACAGCAAGGGCCATGTCTTGGGTTACAATAAAAGTACTTCAGAGGATTTTTCTGTGACCGTTTCGTACCGAAAGCTGGTACTGGTTCTGGCTAATGCAATTCGGGGATTTCAGGACGTGAGTTTATGAATTCGAAGGAAGTGACCAGTATTGCAATGCAAAAAAGCGCAAGCCTCTGTAATGCACAAGCCATCGAGCCAGGGAAATATACCGTGATTTCTGGAGCTACGGCTGCAGGAGATTTATTGGAATTATTGACTCGAAGTTTGGGATGCAGAAAGTGCTGACGGAAGCAGAAGCTTTTTCTGAGCAAAAAGGGTGGAGGAAACTCGTGTAGGCGAGAAAATTCTTCGCATGAGCGGGTGAATATCTTCTCCGATTCCAGACCATGCCACAGATTCCTGGTGCACCTGTGGGACAATGAGGGTTTTCCTCAGAAAACCCGTGTGAGCTGGATTTTGGAAATGGAGTGGTTAAAAATTATGTTTTATACTCGCTATTGGGCAGAAAGCAAAGGCGTTGCTCCAACGGGAAGACCAAGGGAAGAATCATGGAGGTGGCCATCAATCGCTTGCCGACCTGATTCAAAAGCACTGAGCGTGGTATTTGGTGACACGATTCTGGTATATCCGAGGCGTAGATCCACAGCTTTTGCTCTTTACGGACTGACTCGAGCGGGTACGTTCTACATCGAAAATTGGTCAGATCAAATTCACCTGTCAAAAAACTTCGATTCAACGAAAAGCCGATCATCATGCTCAATAACATTTGAAGCACTTGGTCGTCAGCAGCGAGTAGGGAGGAGATATTGATTTCTGCCAATGAAGATTCGAAGACTTTACGTTACAAGTTTGTCAGACGCGTTTAAGGAGAGTTTCAGTTAGTGGGTTGTCAGTTGGTATTACAGTAGGGGTTGAAGTGTCTTGTTGAAAATTAGTCACTCTGCATGGTTTTCTGGTAAGAGAAGATATTACTTCTAAATAATAGGAATTCAAACCTGAGCTTTAAACGAATCCAAAACCGACAAACGATAACAGATTAACTGACAAACCGATATGAACCTTCTTCTTCTCCCCGTCTCAAGTTTACAAACTTGGAAAAACTGGGATACGGCATCAGCGGATGCCTTTGCCAATTTGCTGAAATTCACTGTGGCAAATACACCACGATCGGTTGGACCAGAGGAGAAAAGTGGTTAGGCTCAGCAGTGCGGAAGATCTTCAAAAGTCCTTTTTGCTACCTCAGCGGGCACAAGCTTCGTCGAGTTTTCCGCTGAAGGAGCGAAAGAACTTTTAAGACTTACGTGCGAGAATGGGGGCTTTGCTCTTGCCGATGTTGCAATCATGATATTGATTTGGGCTTTTTCGCCAAGGAGTTTCGAAGCTGAAAATGGCCAAGACCTTTGGCAGCAATGCTCTCAGGAAAATCCCAAATAACCATCCGATTTATTCCACTTTTCTTTGAATTTGGATGGGCAACCAGTACCTTCTTCGAGCTCAACGGTTGGAGGTGGACCTGATCCACGATACCTCAAGGCAATCGTGATCAATGGTCGATCGGTAGTGCTTAAGCAATAAAGACTACGGTTGCGGAATGGGATTACGATTTAGAAACAAGCGTTTCTTCAAGAAGAACAATTACCAAATTCCGGCCGTCAATATCGTCGTTTACGCCTTAACCTATTGATTTGGAAACCCTAGAACTAGCCAATTATAAAATTCTCGTTGCAAAAATCCTGATCTCAAAGCGAGAAATCGCGAAGACAAATCGATAGGCCAGAGGAAGTTGATCGAAGGAGGATCATTATTACACTTTTAGCAGAGGACATTGCTTTGCTGGAAGGTGTGCAGGTCTGGCAAAGACGTTGATGGTGAAGTCTATATCGGGAAGTGATGGACTTTGAATTTCAAGCGGAATTCAATTTACCCCCGACTTGATTGCGGGAGATATTCTTGGGACGGAGATTCTGAAGAGGATCATGAGACCGGGAAAAAAGTTTTTTCCAATTCACAAACCGAGGGTCCGATTCTTTCGCAAATCTGGTTTTGGCAGATGAATTCACGGACTCCAACGAAAACACAAGCAAGCTTTGCTGAAGGCCATGCAAGAAAAAGTAGTCACCTATGGCGGTCAGCACATGCTTTGCCAGACCTTTTTTGATTATCGCTTACGCCAAATCCCATCGAGCAGGCTGGTACTTATTCCACTATCCCGAGGCAGTTGGACCGTTTCCTTCTCTTATATCAAATTAGGCTATCCTTTCGGAAAAAAAGAGGAATTGGAGGTATTGGACGCGGACCACCGGAACTTACCGAGCGGTGACTGAAACAGGTTTTACAGGATTAGACATTAAAAAAACTGCAGGCAGCTCACTCGTGAGGTGCCATAATTGATCTGGCTTTACTGGCTCCAAATCAATTTCGCTGATTCGATCAAACTCGACCCGCGGAAAGTAAGTCGAAGCCGTCAAAAAAACTATTGTGGAGTGGGGAATGCTGAGTACGCGAGCTGGTCAGGCTTATTTTCTTTGTGCCAAAGCTCGGGCGCTGGTTAAAGGGGCCGCTACGCTGTGATTCCTGAGGATAATTCAGCTTTTTGTTACCCGTGCTTCGGCATCGGCCTTTCCCTGCATTCAGAGCAGAGGCGCGAGCAGATATCAACCCCGACCTGATTATCTCCATCTTGGAAGCGCAATTCCGATCCATGAAAGCAAGTAATCTCGAAATTCATCCGACTCAACAAACCTGAACTGGGGGCCAAGATCATTCAGCGAGCAGCTGAAGCATTGGCTTCATTTGGGGAAAAAAGACTGGGAATAGGATTTGGAGTTTGAGCAGTATCGATACTACGAACCTGGAGGATGGATTCCAAGCGGATCGATTGGAAGTATTATTCCCGCTCGGGAAAAGCACATTGATCAAAGAATTCCCAAAACTGAAAGTCATCTAGAATAATCCGCCATGCCTTTCTAGATCTTTCGGGTTTCGAATGAAACTATGTCGAAAATGGCTTCAAAACGGCTGGATTTTATTTGCCAAGAATCTGATTGCCTCATTGGCCTACATGGCCCAATCAGGCAAGGCGATTCCCTATCCTTTTTTCGTTTCAAGATGGGAAAGTTGAGCCAAAAAAGTTCAGCTCCTTCGCCTAAGCGCCTTTCAGCGAATTATCTTATCAATGTGGAACAAGATTCAAGTTCCCGGTTCTTTGGCCGATCAGTAAGCAGGATTTCCCGGAGTTTGAAATCAAAGCAAAAGGAGTTGAATACATTTTCGTTTCGGACTTTCTCAAAAGGAATCTGGAGTGGATCGAGATCGTGGAACCAGATGCCAGCATCACAAAAAAAAGAGATCGTGTTATTTCGGAATTTTGGGTGATCAGATGACATTTTGATCAGAAAGGAATTTCAAATTTGAAGATTTAGAGGGCAATTCGAAGTTATGATTTGATGGGGAAACAGTTCGAAAAAACTTAATGAAGCATCAGGGCTATTTGACTAATTTTGAAGAAAGCTTTTCAGCTACCAACAGGTTCTTATTATCCCAGTGAAATGTCTGAATCCATCGCGGATGTCCATCAGTAGATTTTTAGCTGACCGTCAACTCTGCATGAGTTTCCTGATTCCATAGCGCTTTGGGGTTGTTGGCGATCAGCATTTCGATTTTGATCCATCTTTGGAATGGAAAAGCGGGCAAAAAACTATTGCTTGGGCGGCCATGGATTTCTTAACTGAGCCGAAAACCGGGGTTTCCGAAAGGGAATTAAATTAGAAAATTGGCTAATACTATGCTTCCGGATCTCTACTAATTGGTTCTACTAGCGTTGATCCTTGGCGCAACTTTGTTGGAATCGAAGCGAGATTGCTACAAGAAAAGAAAATTGCTCATGTCCTTTATGGAAAAAAAAACGCTTTGGGAGGAATTTAGATTTGAGATTAGGGCGGCTTTTGGAAAAGGAAGATTGGTATTTGTCTCAGGAAATCCCCAAAGGCCATTCAAGAACTTGGTAATTTCTTTCTACAATAGAGATTCATTCAGAGCGGAATTGCAAACTTACATTGGACGAATTACCGTAGCACTTGGACTCCCCTATTATATATCTTCCAAATTCGAATTTGGCGTATCTGCTGATTTTTTCAGTACAGCAACTTGTCCGAATTTAAAGATCAGTTCCAAGAACCTACCGCATTCCCAATCCAATTAGCAATCCAAACTAAAGGCTGGTGTCTTTCTTAAAAGTAAAACGATGCTGGGCTTTTCAGATCCTTCAGACGCGTTGAAGGTGGGAGCAAAGCACTTTTTGATTTTTTCTCAGGCAATTCCATTGGTTATGTCTATTCAGAAATTCAACCGAGGAAAATTACTTTGGTTAATAGGAAGCTGCTTTGGGCTCTTTCTGAAGTTTTAATGGCTTTGAATTTCGGGAAAACAACAAACATGATTCTGCTTCTTTGATTCTTTCAAATCAGCAGATTTTAAATTCAGATCCAAGGAAAGGCTCTACTTTGTCACCAACAGCCCTGGTATTCGGAGTCAGAAAATCAAACCTTGATTTTTGGATCGTGGATTTTGAAGATTCAGAGGAAATCCGAAATGGGCAATTGCCAGGAATTGATTTTGGAAAGCTATCTGGCTTTTATCGGATGTGGGAAAAAAATCCAAATCCGATTAATTCGAATGAACTAGCACAACGGTTTTTTACTAAAGGACAAAACATCAAGCACTCAAAAAGCTAATCTGAATGGAGTGGCTTTTGATGCTGTTTTTTGTTAACCTTGATTGTGGGGAACGTACTTAGCCTTCAAACAAGGAATTTGAAATCCTTACAATCCATATCGCCCGAATGAGAAGCAATCGTCAAAACAGTGATACTTAAATTCTAGTTTATGGGATTAGTCTGGCTGGATCTGGTACTGGTCTTTGGAGTACGATTCCCTTAGCTAGCCTTGCAGGAATCGCGAGTTTTTGGGATCTAAGCTTCTATTTTCTGGGAGGTTTTTTCCAATCACAGAAAAAGCTGCAAATTACTCATTTGCAATCAACATGCCAAAGGGGCTGGGAGTTTCAGTTTGGAATTGCTGAGATAAAGTCATTTAACTATTGCTGAGCTATTGAAAATCGAGGATAACTCGAAGTGAATTCAGAGCGATTTGGGTTGGGAATTCCGAAAAGTTGCCCTTTCGTTTTGCTATTCTAGCTGCTTTCCTTTTGCTTGGTCTTGAAGTCTGCGAAATTTATTGCCCAAATAAATCTTAAAGCTAATTCGAAAAAACTGGAAAAAACGAAAAACCGTAATTTCGGCTTCCAGATTTCACTTGAGGAAGTGCGCAGATTTCTTTTAGATGAGATTTGTTCTAAAATCATTCCACCTTGCCTACACAGGAATTCCGAAACCACCCAAAATACCCTTCAGATTTCTTGCTTTGAAAGGATGCTCGGAATTTGAATTGGTCGCTGCAGTTTTTCCGATTCCAGATTTGCAGGTTTCTAATCAATTCTCTTCGAGATCCTTGGCCTTTGATCGAATCCACTTACAGAGTTTTCAATTATCCGATCAGGTAAATTCTTCTGGATTTATTGCCATTCAAACGTTTAAGGAATTTGCTGGTATACGAATCGCAATTTTTTCAATTGGAAGCTATTCCCGATTGGCTCCGATAATCACTCCTTCAGAAAAAGAATTGTCTAGCTATTCACTTTAACAAGGACGGTACTAGCAAGAGAAAGTAGAAGCGGGTTAAGTGATTGATTTTTTGGTGGCCGAAGTCTATTGGTTAGCCACTTTGGCTCGGGGTTCGGGAGAGCAATGTGAAGTTCCGAAACTCGAATTCCCATTTCGAAAAAGAACTTCAAGGACAGCGAAGCTTGGATTTGAATTTGGCATTAAAAAGCACTGATTTTAAACCTGAGATGAATTGTATTTACTATTGGGCGGCTTATTGATAACAAAAAAAGAACCTGAGCCATAATTTTCCAGATCAGACACCTACTTTCTTGAATTTTGTGGATAGGCACAGCATGACTGAGGAGCAATTGATGGGTATGGCCATTCACGTGAGTGCCTGATTATTTCGCTCGCAACGGCAGAATATTATTGATACGGAAGAAAAGCTTTCTTTGCCTCCAAACGATCCATCACGAGGGGATTTCAATTTGGGACTTCCAATTGAAATTGGCTACGATCAAAAATTACTCCGCTTGCGCATATGGACAATATTTTAGCGAAGGATTTGAAAAAATTCGGCTGGCGGTGGTGCCATGGAAGAAAAACCGAATTCCGACGATTTGTTGCGCAGGTTTCCGCATGATCATGATCAAAGAAGATGAGGGAGCGGGATTGGCCTAAGCAAGCTCCTACTCCTGAAAAGGTAGAGATACACGGAGGAGCATTTCGAATGCCGAGATGGTGGGTTGGGAGGGATTCTAGATTCCTTATCTGCACAATCATGGAGGATGAAAGAAATGAATACCTACTAACGAGGCTTTCCAACTAAAAATATGTCTGGAAGATGGCTCTGGAACCAAAATGTGCAAATCGGAGCTTTTATTTTGAGACCTTTTTGAACCAGGAGGGAAAAGCTTTGCCCTAATCAGGAGAAAAGGGCCTTGGGAATACTTAAAACGGTGCAACAAAATCTCCGCGTGTATTGTGAAGCGAACGGCATACGATTCACCCATATTAAGGAAGAAGAAAAGCGATTGTCTGGAAATTTTGGAAAGAGCTAGCATGACTCAGATTAGGAAGGAGCAGTTGCTAAGGAAAAGCTGATTGCCACCCCTTGCTGCGCAGGTTTTTTGGGCATGCTTTCCAAAAAGCCCAGATTTGGGATGCTTCCGATCAATTGAAAGTCCAGCGATTAGGTCAAATTTACTGGGACTCAGCAATGTTACTATTCAGGGATTTTCGGATTGTCTGTCTTGCTTCATCTTCAGGGGAATTGGAAAAGGGAATTTTTTAAAGGAAGAGGCAGTCAGTCTGCTATCAAAAAAAAACTTTATTTCCACTTGCTAGCTTCCAATTGATGAACTGGACGCTTATTCCTTTCAAGCAGAAAAAAAGAATTACAGGAAAGCGTTTTTGGAGCAAACTCAACTGAGGGAATTTGAAACCGATTAGTTTCTCGCCGATTTTGTCTTGGCATTTTGGAGGTTGTCATCCTAGTTGTTGATGGGGCTATATAGCTTTTTCGGATTCAGAAAAGGAGATTTTTTCTTTCCGCGAAGAAAAGTGGTGTGAAAAGCAGTTACTGAATAGCTTTTTCTTTTTGGATTGTTGCGTTTATTTATTAGTAAATCCAGTTTGGCAAAAATCAGAGCAAAAACTCGAATTCCTTGTTTTTGAATCATTTTCCGAAGGACTTGGAAAAAGAAGCAAAATAGATTTTTGGGGAAAAGGAAGTTTTAGGGGGCAGAAAGGTTAAATTTTCAATTTCTGATTTACCAAATTTTCCCAATTCGGATTCCTGTTGATTCTTCTTGGTAAAAAGAATTTTCCTCAAAAGGCATTTTCGCTAATTGCGACTTTCGATCAAAATCTGTTGGAATTGGGATTTTCAAATCCGGGGATTTCAAAGGGTTGGCGTTTTTTAGGACTATAAAAAGGAAATTCCTCGGATCAGGGGAGAAAAAGGGCAAAGAAAATCCCAAGGAAGGATTTGCCCAAGCTTTAAGGAGGGGTCGATTTACTGTCCGATTTTCACAAAAGCTTGTGAAAAAAAAATTTTTGGAAATTGGAAAAAACCCAAGTTTTTCATTCTCCCCCCTTTTTTCCCCTCCTTTGGGTTTTT
>Ga0163217_1115966_pt1 | contig 14461 bp, 5 predicted proteins | sample SynspAceP_FD_185933 | JGI IMG/M metagenome (GOLD analysis project Ga0163217, IMG submission 185933) | Saline lake microbial communities from Ace Lake in Antarctica - Synechococcus sp. Ace-P (PacBio error correction) | ecosystem: Environmental > Aquatic > Non-marine Saline and Alkaline > Saline ... | reverse complement strand
TTTAATATCATTGAACCTGTTGACGGCGCCCCCATGATTGTATTGTTGCGTTCAAACGTTTCTCAATTCACTCTAAGGTATCAAATTCAAATATAGTTTCTTTTGGAGTATGACGAATTATAAAGATTTAACTCTTTAATATGATTAAGATAAATTGCTTCCCCACAAACAAAATTAGCTGTTTCTGGATTATCATAAACGTCTTCTAGAATCTCCACAAATTCTTTTGAAAACTCACTAGAAAAAAATTTACGTGCCCCAGCAATCACCCAACTGTTCCGCCACCTATTTTCAAATTCCGTTATCACCCATTTCCATCCGTTTTTTTACTGCCACCATCACCCGTTTGCTTCCCTCTTCATAAACAGAGAATAGTAGGCTCTTTTAACATAAGGTTCAAATACATTTTTGCGCTAAAATAATTGTCATGCTGAACAGATAAACGTATTTACCAGTTTTTTCCTCTTACTGCATAGAGCGTGAGGATTATTACGAGTGTTGTAATCAGGAATTTTCAAACGTAACTTAACTTGGAATTTTATCTACTATAGTATTGAAAAACAATTTTCTTTTTTATACCCTACAAACAACTGCTAATGTCATTAATTTCCAACTTCTTTAAATTGTAGTATTTGTCCTTTCTATCAAATTTGGCCTTTAACTTTTACTTAATGACTTTGGATATTCATAAGAAATGGTGCAAACGAGAAGACAGCCCCGCAGCCATTTTAATAATCGCATTCTTCAACTTCAAGTACTTGTTTTATCTTTTACCTTCATCTCATTTATCCCCTTATTTCTATCTTACATGGGCGCTTATCCAAAGTTAAGTTTTGCTTTGGAAGAAGTCTTTTACAATAATGGAATTAATAGCTTCGCATAATTCGTATGGTTTTAATGCATACTCTCCAAAATCTATCCTAATTTGCCACTCTTTGTATTCACACCAATTACTCCAAGCCAATCCACCTATGTCATGTAAACAATTAAATTCATTTCGTGTTTATTTGGCACTTCGTCAGCAAGAATTATTATCAATTAGAAAGTCCGTTTTGTTCTCTATTCATATAAAGAATAGGATTTGCAAACATGCTACATCAAAGTGTGGATTCTGCCATTGCCAGCGTACTTCCCAATTTCAATGACAAAATTACTTCTATCTTCTACAAAATAAGAAGTTATCTGAAACAGAATTCTACATGAGCCAAGACAAGCTTTTTAGCAGTTGATCAATTAGTTTTTCCAAAGACTCATAACGTGATCCTTCACTTCAATGTTAATCTTAATCATCGGGCTTGCCTTCCATTAAGCTTTCATTAAAATTCAATTTCTTTAAAAAAGGAATTAAAAAAATGAGAAACTTCTAAATCACTGTTATTGAAATTCTCTTAATTTCCTTATTGCCACAGTTGAATATCATTTTTTATCAAAAGGGTCACTCACTCTTGCTGTTCCCAAAATTCCGTATCTTGATTTCCGCTTTTCATTTGAAATGTAGATAATCTTATTCGCTTATGTTTTTTTCCTTTTAGCACTTCATATACATCGTATTCATTTGCTCTATGATTAACTTATTCCGTTGCCTGCTCCAGGTATACGAATGATGTAACTTTTATCTTTAACTTCAAACTAAAGGAATCGTTTGTCATCCCTTAATAATTTTCAAGTATGTTATTGTTCTTTTATATCATTTTGATTCAATGTTTCATCACAGAAACAATCACAGAAACAACGGTTGAATCTAAAACTTTTCTTTTAGTGCCTTATTTTTGATTGCCATTTTTTTATTCCCTTCTTAGTGCAAAAAATTCTCGCACTTCCTTTTTTATTTTTTCTGCTATTAAAATTTTATTTTCAACAATTCCATGATGGTTTCTTGTTTTCTTTTAAGGAGGCAAATCCATGTAATTGCCATAATTTTTTCTTAGAATTCATTCGTATGCTCTAGGTACTGAAACTGTGCCCTTCGAAATCCCAGTTCAATTGAATCGTAAAAAATTCTTCCTTTAAGACAAAAGAGTCGTACCATTTTTTTACAGTAGTGAAATACTCAATTCCCCTTACGTATTCTTCATCCTTTTCGTTAAAAAGACACGCAAGTCGTCTTGTAATGAGTCGATCTATTTTTATCTCTCCTTAGTATAACTTTCAAAAATAATAGCGCCGCTTTTTAGCATTCTTAAACCCGTTTTTTTTTCCACTAGTTGTTTACTCTCATAACTTCTACAGATATTTATGATCCTTTAATTGATCTATCGCTATTCTTTGTATTTCACCTTTTAAAACTATCGCGGTCTCACCTGATTCATATGGAAATACGTCTATTAAAAATCCATGGTGCATCTTTAACATCTTGAACAGGTTTTCAACATAACGTGTTTTTGTTTTTTCTGATTTTTTGTATAACTGATGTTGAAATTTTTATCTTGTCTGATAGTTTTGCCCAAAAAAAAATTTTTCGCTAATCTTTGCACTGACAGCTAGAAAATCGCTTGTATCTTCTCGTTTTTAACATGCATACGGTCTATATCATCATTTCCCAAGGAATAAAGCGCCTTGTGCCTGATAGCTCCAATTAAAGTCCCTGAGAAAAGTTTTATTAGTGTATTGCGTGTGTTTTTTACATAACCGCATCAACTTCTAATAATATTTCTAATTGTACTTCTTTGGGCCTCTCTATTCGCACATTTATGCCAGGAAATTTGAGTTCGTTCTTTTGCATTAAAATCCCGCCTTAGTGCGATGATTTACTTGCCTGTATCTCATTTTTCACACTATCTATTTTCCATTTAAACTGATGATGGGTTTTCTTCTTATTATTCTATATTTTTTTTTTTTTGCAAATTCTAACACAGTCGTTACTTAAAGTTAAGAAACTTTAAAAATACACAAAAGAGGCCCGCCTTTTTTTGATTTTATTTTATAGTATTCTTCTAAAGAATCTGCATCTTATGAAAAATCCCGTTGGACAATCCAACTTATTCGGAATATCTAACGGCGACTTGGAACTTTCCAGTCATAAAGAAAAGACAACACCGCAATAGCGTAAAAAAACAATAATTCAACAGATACAAATGCCAGGTTTCCGTCGTCCATCCCATCCCAATAATCAACCCAATCAGACACACCCACAACCGTAAACCACTCTCCTAAATACTGATTGGCTGTCTTTGCCGAAAGCAAGTCTCGAATGATTCCCACTACCAGTAGCTGTTAACAAAGCAGATACCACCACGGCACTCACTGGCAAACCTAATTTCACCGGCCAACTGTTGCCCACCATGATTGAAAAAGCAACAAAACCAAGGACTATCTAAAAAGTTTTCCCATAATTTTCTGCTTGCTGAGAAAAAGGTTTTTAGGGAACAGTAAAATTCAATGTGATAGCAATCATCGCACTATAAAAAAAGCGACCTTGTTGCAAATTATAATCAGGAGCATCGATTAATGTATTTCGAACGGCTCCCACCGCCAAAAGCCAGTTAAAATTGCTCCAAATAAATAAACGCCAAATAAATCATTACTTTTCTCCATAGCAATTAAATGCCTTTTGAAGCGAGAATGAAATTAGTTGGCCAACAATTTAAAAAACACTTCCCACGTTCCCACATTTTCACTCTTCCATTTTACTTCATTGGTGCATACCCTCGCTAATTTTCAATTTTAGTTGATTGGTTTATCTATGCCTTTTCTATTATTAAGCACCCGCTTTTTTTTGGCAAGTTAGAAAACTAATGTGTAACCAACAGGTACTGATTAAAAGGAATTTATTTTTAAAAGCAGCAAAATTTTTCTTAATCGGCAAATTTTTAACGTATACTGAAAACAAGAAAAAATAAGTGAACATCAACTGGGGAGAGTGTTTATTTGAGAAGATTAAGAACATTTTATTGGACTTTATTTTTTTCTACCCTTTACATTAAGTGCCTATTGTTACATTTGGGAGGCGGGTATGTCATTGTTATCCCTTTAATGCAAAAAAAAAACGATTTGTTAAGGACTTAAAATGGAGTTGAGGAAGAAGAAATGTTGGAATCTAGTTGCTATCGGTCAGTCTTGCTCCAGGGCCTATCGCTGTAAATGCGTTCTATATGTAGGATATTAGAATGGCTGGCATTCCAGGAGCACTTTTAACTACTTTCAGAACTGTCTTGCCGCCTTTATTTTATCATAACAGCTACTTTCTTATTTTATATCGGCTTTTTCGAAAAAATGCCGTTATAAATGCTTTGTTGTTTTGGTATGCAAGCCGGAGTAGCCGCAGTAATTTCGTTGACGTTGTAATCAACATGGAATGTCTTATTTGTAGTTGAATAAAAAGGTATTGCCTATTATCGTCATGATCTTAGCTTTTTATTGCAACAGCTATTTTGATGTTAATATTGTTATGATTTATTTATATCTGGAAACAATTTGGAGCATACACTTACGTATCGAGTTTAATCTTCTAAAGAAAAAGGGAGGGAGGGATTAACTTGCTTATTACAATTATACTGGAGTTTTTTCCAAGTTGGTTATTTAGTTTCCGGTGGCGCGGTTATGCTGCGTTACCGCTTATTCAAGAACAAGTACTTGAAGTTCATCCATGGCTAACACCAACAGAATTCATTTGATATTTTTAACGATTTCACAAATGACTCCTGCGCCAATTGCCATTAACACTTCAACTTTTGTTTGGAACAAAAGTTGCCGGTCTCCAGGAGCCATCTGTTTGCCTGACACTAGGATGTGTAACACCTTCTGCTATCATAGTATTAACCGTTAGCCTACGTTTATTTACTATAAGCTACAAAGGAATAAGACCTTGGTACAAGGGTTATCTCAAAGTTTAAGCCCGCCTTGTTGTCGCTTTTTAATTTGCTTCTGCTGTAGATTATCTATTTTATTAACGGCTTTTTTAATAAAGATAGCCTTTCCTGTCAATTAATTGACTTTAAGTTGGGTTTCAGTTGGAATATTCATACTAAGCTTATTTATTTTAAGAACATTCAAATTAAATCCTATTTTATTATGTATTTGCAAGGAGTTATAGGAATCATGCTTCACTTTTTCACTCCATTTTTGCTTGACAACTAAAGCAGCTTTTTAATCCATGAGATAAAAAAGCTGCTTTTAGTTATTTACTGATTAAAAAAACAAACTTTTTGTCTATGTCTCTCCAGTCGTACTACTTTCTGTATCCGGTGGTCATCCTCGTAGGTAATCTGATTCTCCTCTAAGGATACAGAAATTCACCTGTCGGTTTCTTTAACACAACTTTCCCTATAATTATATCCTTTAGTGAAGCAAAATCCAGCTGATATACGCAACAGCCCTGTAAAATTTCTTCTTTTTGAGACTCCTTTCTTTTGCATAGCATTACAAAATTCAAATTCATCCTTTATAAAATAATAATGTTGGTTTGGATTTCACTATTTATGGCTAGTTTAAAAATTAGATTGTCAGTTTTTGTCAGATAAAAACTGCCAATACCACTAATAGTGTAAAAGCTAATGTTCCATCGAATAAAAGTTCAAATCTTCGACTAATTAATATTGCTAGCAAGATAGAAACCAAAGGCTACTGTAACACAAAAGTCGAAAAGCGTCATTTGGCTAAAGTCCTTTCCAAATATCCTGTAAAACAATTATTAATAACAAATTAAGCTTATAGTCCCAACAACAAGAATTTTTTAAAAACGTGCCCCAATCACTTAAAATAAATAGACATGATTACATCCTCCCTTTAAATAAATACTCCTTTTTTTTTCATATTCACTATACTTTGTAAAATTCGTTAATACAAGAATAATCATTAAGAGACTGATTCCACTAGACCTTAACTATTTCTACAGAACCTTTCATTCAATTTGACATCTTTTATTAAATTTTTGTCAGGCTTAAATATTGACTTACATGATACAAGGAGGATTAAATACATTGAAACTTATATTGGTAATGACAATTTGGAATAAAGCCGGCTGCTTTTTACGTCCGGATGTCTGTTTTTGTACTTAGAAAGGCAGGTGGAACTTTCTGAAGAATTGATAATTTGGACGACTCGAAACATTGATTATTGCCGTCATTGTATGAACCACGAAAAACCTGTAGTCCCACAGGAAGATCGAGCTACCAGATAGTGAAACCATTCGAATTTTGGTGCCGCATGCGACATTAAAAGAATATCGTTGGGCAAAAATTAAGTCGCCTTCTATTATCCACGCACTAGAAAAATCGGGGCGTGAAAAAGGTTGTAAAAAAGCATCTCCAGTCTAGTCTATAGTTCCTGTATGCAAACGGCTACCTTCTATTTTATTGAAGAACGTTGGATATAATAGAACTCGCTTGTCCGATTGAATTCTACGAAAAATAACGTTCCTGATGTGTTTTCTTTAGAAAAAATCTTTTAAACCTATTAGATGATTCGTTTCTTCTGGTGCCCACTCTTTTCTATCAACATTTTAATATTTTTTTTAACTTTTGAAAAACTATCAAACGTTTAGAATAAGCCTTATCCAATCAATTAAAAAGTTTCACATTCCCTTTTTTTTTATTCAAATTGATCAGTCGGTGTCTAACCATGTTTGATAATTGACTATTTAGGAAATTACCGGTCGATTTACTGTCTCGCTGCTTTATCTATTTGTGGACCAGGGTGTCATTGGATATGGAGAAAGCGTAGAGGCGATAAAACAAGGATGGGGCACTAACGAATGCATTCCTACTGGGTTTACCGAAATAGCATCTGATAACTCTGTCTTAGTCCGTGTTGGGAGCCACTCTTTTTTCTTAGTTCAGTAATTACTCCAAGCCTACTTACCCTACCAGTACCATTGTAAACTTAGCAATGGAAAGTCCTAATTTATTTTCAAGTTTGCTGTAAATTACTTGACTATTACACGTTTTTACGCCTGACCTCAAGATTGTTGCGGCATTGGCTTTTGAGGGGCTGTACATATTTATTTGTGACTAACGAAGTGTAACTGCGAATTAACAACTTGCTGCTTCTTATCTGGGCACACTGCTAGTCTGGGAATCGCTGTTGGGATGGGCTATTGACTTCATCGCTTCGTCTGGTTGTCTTCATTATTTTATTAGTTTTAATGGCTATTCAGAAAAGTTTTTCGACTGTACAAGATTATAAAACTCTTGAAATCAGTTATTACAAAGAAAAGGAAACGAAGAAAGCCATTCAAGACCTATTTTGATCGGCAAAAATAATTCTGCGTAATGGATATGGATTACCTTAGTTGATTCCTATAAAGAAGATAAAGCTGTTTATCTTTATTTTATACATTTTGATGTATCCCTCTGCATTAATTTAGGTTGCTACAAGAATTGTGGCGTCGAGACTTAATCTTGAATATTCAGCATTCGGAATCTTCGTACATTAAAGATTTTTAAACTGCCAAAGAAAGAGATTGGAATATTTCCAAACCTCGCTTTTTGAGTTCACTTTTTTCCTATTTCGAAACCAAATGATTGCGTTCGACCCTGCAATGAGTACCACTTAAGTCTCAATATCCTCGTCTTTATTTTGGAAAATATAAACCATCTTACTGAGAACAAAATCATTAAAACATCAACACATTAATGAGTAACCGCATAATCCAGTGATAGACGGATAGTTAGAATCCCACTATGAAGTAAACTCAAATTAAAATAAACTATATCATTCGCTGACCCTTATATCAATTCCGGCTCCTGAAGATAATCGGAAATCTTGACAAATAAAAAATAATGTCTTCTTACTCCAGAGCGCACAACATAGTCATGTCTCAGATTCATTAAACAGATCGCGTCGCTGCATATTATTCATTAATTCGTTAAAAAAAGCAAGAAATCAATGGATGCTCCAATAGATGATAGCTATTAGCTCTAATCCAAGTTACTGAACATTCAAATACCGTATCAAATGCCAAAGAACACGACAATAACTAGTGTTGTTCAATCTCCAAAACAACCAAATAGTCGAATTGATTATTCTCATTTTTTTCATAAAGTTTTTTTTAATGTTACATATAATTAACTTGCCACCACTTTCATCTTTACGAACTTGAAATTCTTAACGACTTTAACCATTTCTAACTAGTTACTAAAAATTAATGTAATCTTCAGCTTTTCATTCCACGTTGGTATTAGTATAACCTTTTAAAATTTATCAATCGTCTATTCACGCATACTTTTCTAACTCGATTTTCCGTAAAATCTCAAAAAAACGTGAAAGGCAATAAGATTAGTAACAGAATGACCGTTCTTTATTCATGGTATCTCTCTCCTCAAAAGGTCAATATTTCTGGATAACGCTGCTAATTCACTGTTTAATCATTAAATAGCGGTTGGCCAGTTGGAATTTCTTAATTCCTTAATGTCTTCGTCAGAAATTGTCTTCAATGTATTTAGCTAAGCGCCACGTAAAGAGTTATGCCATGAGCGGCTACCCAAACCGCTCTTTCCTCTAATACAAGCTGGCGCATATGTGATCTTCCCAGAAACGTAAATAACTTCTTTCCAATGTCGTTTCTAAGTTTTAGTTTTCTCCATTGCGGACAACTCGTTTTTTGTAAATTTGAGTAACGTCGTAGGCATTTAGTGCCTGAATTAGGGTTCAATCTGGTTTTAATAAAGGGTAGTGGTTAAAGTATCATACGAGGCGTTCGCCACATTTGAACTTGTTCGGGCGCCACTATTTAATCAGCTGTCGCTTTTTTATTCAGTCCTTGTGTCAAAGCTCCATAGTGGCGTTCATTCAAGCGCCATGGTTTTAACTTCTGGCAGCCCAAAAGTGATCCTGCGGGATTCGTCACTTCAACACAATGCTGGGCACGTTTAAATCGCTCTTTTTATAACAGATTGTAAATGCCTCTCGTTCAAATTCCAATTCCAGCTTCTTTTATTTCCTGCCCTTCATGAGCTTCTTTTATCCCGCATCACTTAAACCAACGATCAACCACCCAGTAAACTTTTATTAATTGCCATTCCATTCACTTTGTCCATGACGAACAAATACAATCCTTGTCATATTGATGCCCCGCTCCCACTTGATTCTTTCACTTATTATTGTACAGTCGGTATCTACTGATGCAGACGAAACGATGTGGTTGCTATCAATTAAAGTTCGATACTCGTCTGTAACAAATTTTTGCCAGTATTATAGTTGACTTGACGTTTGATTTATAGTAGGGAACCTAGATCACTAGCAATCGATGGATAAGCCATTATCAGCTGCCGCGGTCTCTTCTTGCTGTTCATGGCCTTTTGATTAATCAAAAGACTCATAACAATTTATCAATCATTCAAGCTTTTTCATTAAACAAGTTGCTAACTTAATAATCCTGTCTCCAGATTTGTGATTAATTTTTATTTTTGAAAATTGGGTCATTTACACCAGATGATAGCTAAACCAAGAGTTGCATCAATTTGTAGATACTTCTTACCCTTATTCTCTTGTTCAGCCTGCTGTGTGGCAGTTATCCCTGTCTGAGCTAATTTAGGACGTCGAATAGATTTACAGTAGGAATACAAGGATTACTGGTTATTCTTTCAGTTGTTTCTTTTAGCCCAAATATCTGTGCTAAATAAGCCCCTTCAAACGCTCGCCACAGTTGTCTATTATCTCCTTACCCTTTTTGACAAACACATCTCCACAGCAAAAATATCTTTATTGCTTGTTTGAAGATAATCATTTGTGATTTGAATGCCCTTTTTATCATAGGCAACTCCCGCTTTTTCGAGATCTAATTCTTCAAGTTAGGCCCTCGGTCCTGTCTGCCACAAAAATTACTAAATCAGTAATAAAGGGTCTTCTATCTTTCAGCTTGTCTAAAATAAAAGCTATCGTGGTTTTTTCAATTTTTTTAAGTGATCTCATATTGAAATTTGAAATGTTAATGGCCTTTTGATTCCAGTTGCATTGATGACGATTACTTTAACCAGTTCTGAGTCAAAAGGCTTTTAGGGGTCTAATTCATTATGATGCACGAATGAACCTCTGCTCCAGCTGCCATTTGCAATCGTTGCTAATGTCAAAAGCGACATAACCTTCCTACCGAATAAACGCTTCACTGTTTTAGGCTCATATCATGATAAGGATAAAAAACTGTCACTTGTTTAGCAAATGTTCTTTTCCTTCGGAAATGGTAATTATCGGGATAACAAGTCCTAAGCAACCCAGTCGCAACAATAATTTCAGCTGTTTAAAGTATCTTACTTTACTTGCAATTTGTATTTTTGTTTGATAAATTTAGCTTTCCTATAATGGCGGGTTTCTGATTCCAGCCTCTTTGTAAGCTGTCTATTAGATCCTTTTGACATTTGGATTTTATAATGTGCTTTCTTGTAAACGACATTAACTCAGGCCAATCCACTCTTGAGGTGAAAGAACAACGGAAAAACCTTTGCCCGCAATTGAGTGACTGCATCTTTAGCTTCAACTACTGAATACAATACTTTCTTATGGGTCACATCCTCGGTTAGGACCACGTTCCTCCCCATAAAGTCGTTTTCTACAATCCGGTCCACTCTTTTTCTCCAGCTGCTAAGCCGTTGCTGACCTGCCTATACCTCCAACCGCGCACTGCCGGATAACCAATTACATCAAATATTCTTTTTTCCATTTATTTTAAAAACCTCCTCTTTTAAGTTACGTGTTTACACGTTAGACTAACCAAATTTGCTTACCAACTACCCTTGGCTGCCCTATTGTGAAAACCATTGCGTTGGCCCATTTTTTCCATAGAACGAATTAGTATCTCCTACACAAAAAAGCTTAAACATGTTAGAATCTATTGAATATAGGTTCGGATAGGGTTTTCCAATATGTATGAAAAAACAGTAGTGCCTCGATAAAATCCGGATTGCGGCTTAGAACGAAATTTGATTGGAAAATCTTATCAGAATATGCAAAGAAAATGATTTATAAGCACTTAGTGATATTGAACTTAATGAACTGCCTTCTAAAGAGACAAACAGAAGCCACATTATGCTGAGCACTCAAAGGCAACCCTTTTTTTTGAAAGATTGGTTGCTTATTTGACAAGAAGTCCCATAGTTGTACTTGTAATAGAAGGAGAAATGCTATTAGTCGAGTTCGAGCCACTAAACGGACAACTATAATCCAGCAGACTCTAGGAGACAACACTATCCGTGCTCTTTTACGCGTCTTAGTTTTGTTCAGAAAACACCGCTTCACTCATCAGATTCAAAGAAAGTGCCTGAAAGGAGGTATGCAGATTTGGTTCGATAAAATGCACTTAAAAAAACTGCTGAGGTTTTAAAAAAAACTCGGCAGTTTTTTACTCTATTGATTAAAATGATTTAGGGAGTCATCTCATTCTCCCAACGTAAAACTCCCCTATTTTTATATCTATCTTTTAAATTCAATTCCTCTTTCATTTTTATTCTATAGTCGGTTATGATACAATATAGATTAAAATTAAACTGTCAATAAAAGGAGCCTTTCTATTGAAAAATTGGTTACGCATGCTTTAACTCTTGGTGTATACAATACGTACCTTTAAAACGTGTACTCTTAAAACAGCCCACCACCCGACCATTTACTTATACTTGACTTAAAACACAACTTAGATACGCTTAGATCGAATTTATTTGATTACAATATTAGTATTGGGAATTTACCCCATTTTAGAATTTAGTCAGATTATCATTCCTTTGGCTCAAGCTCCTCCGATTAACGATCTTTAAACTGGGGTATGATATCTTCAAAGAGAATTCACTTGATCGACTGAGAAAATTAAAAAGCTTCATAAGTGAGAGTTTCTATGCATCCTGGACAATATACTGTCCTAAATTTCATACCAAATGAAACGAAGCGCTCTGTAAAGAAGAGCTCGTCAAGATCCTTACGTATCATACTCGTTTTTTTTAAAGTTGCACTAGAAACAGCTTAATCCAGTAAAATTATTTCTTTCATATTGGTTGGAGCTATACGGAGATTTAAAGAAGCAGCCTATTACCAAGATTCGAAAAAAAATTATCACCTTTTAAGTCAAGGTATTAAAAGATCGTTTTGATTATTGAGAAATGATGATAAAAGTCTTACAATATAGGCGACGTTTTAGCTATTGGGGGGACTAACGAACCATATTTCCTTGTTGTTTACGATAATTTGCACAACCAAGTTTTTGCCATTTTGATGTTGCTTAAGATGACCGCCTATATACGCCTAGCAATAATAAAAACTTTGACTGCTGAAGAATGGGGTTCAAAAAAAAAATCCCACTACTCGCAAGCAGCTAAATTAAAAAGAGCTTCTTGGGCAGCCATTCTAAAACAATGATTTTAGAAATCTTTAATGAGTTCCTGAAGAGTATCCTTGATGTAGATTATCATGTTGGAAGTAAAAGACAAAAACTTATCCTGCTTAAAGCAGTTAACTTAACTTCAAATGACAAGAAAATCTCTGATTTAGAAAAGTTGGAATGGGACTAGAATACAAAATTACAATATCCGTGTGAACATAATTCCGAACGCTATTTACGAAGGAATTAGAAATGCCTTTAAGCAAAGAAAAGTTTCTTACCCCCTAATAGACATTCTATGCCTTATCGACCTAAGCCTTAGCAACAGAACCAACTGAAGGAACACGATTAATGCTGCCTGTGCATGTCTGGGGGTATTTTTTAAGAACGTCGCTACAGAAAAGAACGAAAAAAATATGCTTCCTTATATTGAACCTTAAAAAAGGAAAACCTATTCCATTCAATGCTATATAAGGGGATGTCTTAAAAACTCGTGCTATTAAATTACATACAATGATTACTTTAATAACTAGTTATTATTTTTTATTTTTTTAAGACTGGCTTATTTAATAAAACTATCGTATTTTCTCAACCGAAAAACTTATCTCATTACTCAGGTTTCCAATAGGAGATCTGATTCCTGAGAAAAAAAATGTGCAAATGATCAAATAGATCTGTCCCCTTATTGATTTTATTTGGTTTCCCTTTCTTGTTTTTGTTGTGATGCCTGTGTTTCTCTCTAAAGCGATCCAAATAAAAGATTCCATAGAATCAGTTATAAAGACAGCCTTTGCGCGCGGCTTTTTGATGACAAAACTTAATGACTGAAATAAATGACCCTTGTGAAAATGCTACTTTTTTCTTTAAATTAACAAAAAACACTCTGATTTTATTCAATCAGAGTTGTTTCTTATTCATTATTTTTCCCTTTAAATCAAAAATTGTGCGCTTGAAAGGGATAGTTTTAATACTAGCATAGTCTGTTCCACCTAAGCGAGCTTATTGGACGTAAGAACATCAGACAAACGTAGCCTTGCTTCGAATCGAGACTTTTTCATCCATAATATGAACCAATAACTCGAAGAATTTAAACTAAATTCTGCTTTCCTTCATCGTCTTTTCTGATAATTTTTAAGCGTAATCGACTTCTAGGAACTACTTCCGAAACGAATGAGTGCTTTTCTATCCTGGGTGTTTTAATTTTCATACTTGAAACTTAGCGTTTTAAATTGTTTTAATTTCCTACTTTCCGCTTTTTATTTCTTCTAATGGTTGTTAGATTGACTTATCCATTGCATCAATTAATTGATTCGACCGACAATGTGGATAAACAGCTTCTTTTTCTCTTTAAAGATTATTTACAAAAGTATGCTTTTGTTTGTCTCCGTTCCTTTTGGAAAAGATTTACGAACTTTACTAAGCGTTGGCGATACCCACATTTTAAAATAACTAAATAGGTGCTAGTTAAACACTCCCATTTTCATTTCAGACTAGTAATCCAAGCTTTATCGGGCGTGGGAGGAATTAATATGCCTTTAACAACTCTCATTCGGCTCTTTTCATCGATTGTGTCAAAATCTATTTTTAATTTTAGTCATTGAAATATCTCCCTTTTTTCTGAAAGAAGTTTTTTTTAGCATACTCTCCTTTCTTGCTTGGGGTTAGTTTTGATTGTCCTTTGGTTATGGGTGTTGAAAGTGCTTATCTTTTATGAGGCAGTTTAACATCTTTCTTCTATTCAATTTTCTGTTGTTCGAAATTGGCCACAATCTGACTCGTTCTGTGAATAGGTAAGAATCATCTTTCAGCTTGTCATTTAAAAAAACGTTAAGGCCTCCTTGCTTTTGAAATTTTCCTTAGCTGGAGTGATTGGTGAAGGGATGAAATAAAAGAAAACGTTTCGCCAAACGGGCAAAATCCGTAAATAATTCCCTTTTAAAAACCAGATTTTTTCTGATTTTAGGTTATGGTTGGCTCCGTTAGAATTAACCTGATAGTGTTTATTCTATTGATTTTTTCAAGTTTGTTATTTTTTCCCATCACTTCATTAAATTGGAATCATAGGAAGAATTTTTTTTTGGCGGGTTTGCGTTAAGCCAAACTTTAACAAGATTCAAAAAAATTTGGCCATTCTGGGGATAGGCGCCCAATTCCCCAAAAAATTAGCCGGACTCCATTTTCCCTTTTTTTCGTTGGGGGACTTTTCCTCCTTTATTCTCTCTT
>Ga0163217_1087758_pt1 | contig 14462 bp, 7 predicted proteins | sample SynspAceP_FD_185933 | JGI IMG/M metagenome (GOLD analysis project Ga0163217, IMG submission 185933) | Saline lake microbial communities from Ace Lake in Antarctica - Synechococcus sp. Ace-P (PacBio error correction) | ecosystem: Environmental > Aquatic > Non-marine Saline and Alkaline > Saline ... | reverse complement strand
TATTAATTATCTTTCCAATTTTATTATAAATATTACTGAAGGCCATATTTACGAGAAGGACCAATTCCGCCGTTTCATCAAGATGTGTATAAAACTTGTTAATTTACTTTCACCTTTGCTAATCTCATTGCTCCGCTTGTTCACTACCCTAAATCTGGCTCTAATAAACAACATCCTGTGTCGGTCATGATTTTTCCCTTGCTGATACAGGCAACGCGCTCCTTCTCACCAGTACGACATCTGAAGTCTCATTCTTCTGGATTAAGCAGAAACGTTCTTAAAATTGCGTTCCCAATCCTGTTACCATCTAAGATCTAATCTGTATTTACCAATAAACGGCGCGAGGAATCTTGTTGATACTTCTAAAATGCTTCTCCAGATAACTATAACATTTCTATTTTGACCCTTTCAAAAATAATTTAACAGGAAATTTAAACGCATGATCCTGATTTAAGCCGTGCTTTTGGTCCATCAGATAAACGCAGTTCAAAAGTTTTACCAAAGGGCACTGTCAGTGTATTCATACACAAGTTTTATCCAACCCCATCAGAATAGAATAAACTAATTTCATCCTTTTTGTTTTACCAAGCAAGTAGCACCCTCTTATCTGTTAAAGTGACTGAAACCATTTTCTTAATTAATTTTTGTATACCATCTTCCAATTCTAAGTAATTGGAATTATGAGGAATTGAGTTTGATGGATTGTGTTTGATGGTACAATAGACTATTTATATTTTGAAAATAAAAAATTACCCATACTATTAATAAAACCAACTAGAATTGCGCAGCAGAAAGTGATGGCCTCCACATTTTAAATGGAAACGTGTATCGTGGAACGTATTAAGCCTTGACGCTCTGCCACAAAGCATTTTAATCCTTGCTTTTGTCGGTCTCGCTTTTAAAGTTGAAACTGTTTGTTTTCTGAAATGGCCTTAATCGCACCGAATACCGATTGGGTTGTCCATTATTTTCAATCTGATCAAAGCATCAGTGACCAACTTGCTCTTCGGTAGGAAAGAGTCAAAACCTCAATCACATCCTACACCAAGAATTAAAAAATTAAAAGGTTAAAAAAAAATGTTCTTCATTTCATTAGGAATTTTGAAAAATATAGGTAGCTGCAGTACCAACCAAAGCATGGAGGTCCGGACGGCTCATTTTACTCCGTATCCCCATTGCGGACCAAACCCGATCGATGGCTGCCCATTCCTTCTATTGTAATAGGTTATAGATACTAAAAACCCATTCGGAATTTAAGCTCTTCGACCCCTTGTTTTCGAGGTGTAAGTGTGGCAGAAAAATCGATTTCTATGATAGGCAGGCAGCCGCTGCGATATTTCTTGGACCATTAATAACGGCACGCTAAATTTTGGCAATTTCGACATTGGCCAATTGGATATATTGGTGGGTTGGACCAGTCTGAAAACAAATTACTATTAAAGCTCCACTTTTCCATTTAATTTATAATTTGGCATATAAGGAAAAATCATGAGTTTTATCGTAGGCGTATTTATACCATTTTCCTGGAATTAACCCTGGTTCCGAATATTTCTTGCCGGGAGTTTTTTGTTCCGATTTTGAATAGGGTGTATGCCCTAGCCAACCCTGGAATCTCCCATGTTTTCTCCGCAGCAGGAACTCAATCCATTAACTCCTCGGCTTCCCCGTTCAGGATTTACTGCTCTATAGCATCATTCGCAATTAAATTGGCACCATCTATATAATCTATGCGATTTTGTATATCTTTATAAAAAAACTTCTGTCTCCAATGAATAATCCCGTTTTTAAGTTCTTGAAATAACCCAAGGCGCGTACTGACCATAATTTGCGGCTTTACAAAGGACCGCTTGTGTCCAAACATCTAGCGGAGTAGGGGACACTGTTATTGGAAGCAGGATGAGGTATTGTGTTAATCTTGTGTACTGGTCTTTATAGAATTATTAGGGTTCAGTTGTATAGGCAAGGCCAAAACGGGCTCAAAAATGGTAAAAGTTGCCAAACGCTCATTTCGTTTGGGCTTTAATTACATCTATGGGATTGCGCCTCCTGATAGATTGTAGAAATGGTCAAAATAGGGACAGGAGTTGTTTTCCTCATTAAGATATTGAGTTCTTCTTGACTAAGCGCATGAATTACTGAGACGTAATCCGTATTGTAAACTAATGTTTCGTAGATGTCCTGCTCATATCTACAATATATTGCAAATTCGTTGGCATTATTTTTGGATCAACTGATTTTCTATAATCCCCGATTCGAATCATGGTTTCGATCTTCCCAGATTAAACGATTTAATAATAATCATTTGATTCATAGTTTATTTGAAAAATTTATTTGCTCAAATAATGCTTTAAAATCGTATTTCAGATTTGAAAAATTTTGGATTGCCTTGAATTCCATTTAAAGCCAACAAAATCGAGTTTTTAACCGTAAGTAATATCAGAACTAGATTTAGAGATAGATTAGACGAATAGTTGTCCGAGAATAAGTGGTTTCACCTTGAAATTACGGACAGACGTTGCCGATAGGTATTTACAAAGACTATCGCTTTTATACCACAAGACATCCTTCCAAAAGATATCCCGAAAAATATATATTATTCTGCTCATTTAATTTTAAAATTCAACTTGTGTTTTAAATCGCTCAGAAAATTACGCGGGTATTGTCACACTCGGAAGAGCGGAAGGAACCAGATGGTTTGCGTAGGACGCCCGGCCACCATTAAAAAGGCAGCTTTGTCCTCAATGATTTGGTCCTTCAACCAAAAGCCGCTGGCAACCGCTCCATACCGCCATTAACTTTTAGCTCTTTACTTGTTCCTTCTTTTTAAAATCTCCAGATACGGGAAGAGACCCTACCGCCTAACGGGAAGGGATTCCCCCTTTGAAATAGTTTTACATCCTTTATGGCGTCTGGATTTAAGACTGAGAAAAAAACGAAAAGGTGGGAGGAATTAAACAATAAGTGGCCTCGTCAGAAGATAAGGTTTTGATCTACGGAGCCTCCCCTAACATTAAAGCCCGAAGAGCCTCACCAGCATTGCTAACGCCAGGACAGTTAGTAGAATAGACTTGATGAATATCGCTTTCACTAGAATAACGGGATGTTTCTTTATGGTTTCCACCGAAGTGAGTTAACACTCATTGTGTTTACGATATTTAACTTTTCCACATTTCTCGTAAACGATCACTTCTTCGAGTTGCTCTGCAACTTTCAAGAATTGAAAAGTTTATTTTTGATGTTAGGACAGGTCTATATTTTGGACTATATCTTGGTATCCCAATGAAACGTTAATTGAAACCTCGCGTAGCTTCCCTGGGCGCAATGTAATAGAGTGAGAAACCGTATTCATTGTGATAACAACCAGGACTTTAATGATGGTACAGCAACAGTGACCCCGATTAGGTTTCGGTTACTGGATATTTCGGTAACCGTGGCCACTAAACGTGAAAACCGCTCCTGGACAATATATTTACGGAAAATTGAGTAGAATTATCAAAAAGGTAGAATAATTTTTCCCCAATTTAAGGCAATTTTCCTTAATGTGATTGATAATTTTTATGATGGAAAAAGTTTGCAGTTGGACCATTACTAAAAGACCTTCTCAGATAGTGAAAAGGTCTATTAATTAAAGTGATTATTTGTTTTATATTTGGTTTTCCAAAATGGAATTAAATGTTTTGCTTAGGTCTCATGGCCTACTTATTTAGATCGGGCCGTCCGGTAAAAATAACCTCCAATATTGACTGCTGCCCCCCTGGGCATCACTTAACTGTTTAAGGAATTTCATCCTTTCCCTTGGAAAGCTTTTATCAGCAATAGGGTAAAAACGTTTAGTTCTTCCGGTCCTTGTTCCTTGCTGGCTCTCAAAGGCCATTCGGCCCAATAGGGCCAAATAAAAATGACTTCCCCTATTGTTCCAGTTCTCCAACTTTTCTTCTGATGAGGATTTGTCGTTTTCCAAAAAATGCTCGGTTGCCTTATCCAACGCGATCGGCAAGGCCAATGGCCTAGGCTGTATTGTGTTTTTTTTCACCAAAAAAAACTCACAAAAGAAACCCCAAGGGCCAAAAAACTCGCCAAAGAGTCCCACCTTAATGTCCTTCGGATAAAAACTGTTGTACGTGTTGGGAGGGGAGCCACCAGCGCCTGTTTCAAAAAGTCCCCGCCGTTTCATAAAGAGGAAACAATGGTAAACATTTTTGCACTGGTACCACTTCTAAAAATGGGGAAAAAGATCTGTTAGGTAATCTCTTAGCAACATTTGCCGGATACCGCATATAGTATCCTTGCCATCTTAAGTTTCCAAAGTAAATACGGTAGCTTTTTCTGGAGACATGATCCTGGATATCCAATCCAGACAGTGATCATGATCGGTGTAAAATAAGAATCAACCTTTTAATTCGAGCTCCAACCACCTGTTGCCCCTATTCTCATCCAACCAAAATATAGGCGGGTACATTAGTGCTCTAGCTCTAGATACGGCAAGTTTACCCAATCTTGATAGGGGCATCCCCCATTTACCCTGGCACATTCTCCCAAATATCTCCAGCCTCTACATTTTGCTCAACTAGAATTTTTCGGAATTAACGTCAATTACCGGAAACCTACGTTTGGCTTTAATTTCAAAAGCCTCTTTATCATGTTGACCCGATCCTCCGCTTTTGGCGCCATTAACCTATATTGGGTACCTTCCCATAGTAGTTGGGTCAACAAGGCCCCATGTTTTTTGCAGAAGTTTATGGCTCGGTAATATATTCGGCATTAACTACTATCTGGATTACAGCTTTGGTATCTTGAGCTTTCCCTTGGAATCCCACGTTTTACCTGAACTACGTATCATGCAAGGCATGGACAGCGTCAATGAATAATATCACTTTGGAACATGTAGATTGGTTTTTAATTTTCTTTGGGGCCCCCGACCCTTTTAAAAATTTCGCAACTTACCCATGGCCAAGTGAAGGACCCATTTTTAATGAATGTTTCAATATTCCGATTCTTATTGTTGTCTTTCAGTATCGGGAGGACCTTATTTTTTTCAAGTAAATTTTTCAGTTCCATTTCATTGGCATTGATTCCAATATTTGTTAAATTGGGTACTGTGTTTCTGAAAACTCGTCGGAAAATACTTTACGCATATACCCGAGATAATTTGGGTCTGAAACCTTCATCATCCGTAGCTTTCAATGCACGAAAGCAAGACTCCTTTTCTTTAAGCGTCTTTTACTTGCTCTTGTAGGGAAGGTTATTAAGCATTTTTACTTAGTTACCAGTTGGCGTCTATTATTTCACCTTCCAGAAGTTTATAGTTCTTTTAGTAAAAACTTTAGAGCCATGGTTTGGAGTAAGTTCTATATTATGGACGTAGGTTCCTTAAGTGAAAACCGAGCTTTTCTATTGGATTTAAAATCGCCCATTGAGTATTAGTGCTACATGGTTTTGGAATCTGAAACTCAGGCACCATGAATGTGGATGCTTCTTTGATAATTCTTTACAGCTCTAGGTGCTCCTACGGTCAGAGTGCCTGCCCGCAAAACAGGATTCACGGCACTTCCCTTTTATTTTCGTCATATCTGAAAGGCTTTTACGTCCTTTCTCATATCATTCTTGGATTATCCGGATAGCTTGGAACATTATAACCTTACTTTTGCAATTCTGTTAATGGCTTCGATGCATTGTGGAAACGGAGGGCACTTACATGGCGAAGTTTAATATGTTGGTTTCAGGCATTTTTGGCCAAATTAACCTAAATTTCTACCAAATCGTCCGAAATCTGCTGTTTCCCTTTTTTAAATATTCTGAACACTGCAATTATTCTACCGCTAGAGAATATCTTTAAAGGTTGGACATCTTTATCCAGCTGTTATTTTGTAAATGCTTGATATAGGTAAAATGATTTTGTGTTGCTAAATGCAGGGGGGGGCCCTTTTTTCCGGGTCCTCTGTTTTTTATTTTTTGGGTATAGTAAAAAAAAAAAAATTTTTGGCATTATAATTAAGATTTTTAATGCGGAGCAAATATACCAATTTTAAATTATGCCAAATAAACAGGAAGAGCTATAATATTGCCTAAATGTACAGGTGAAAAGAAGAGGAAGGTAATATTCTTTATAATGAAGCTGATATTACATCAAAACAATAAAAGCCATATAATGCTATAATTACCTTTTGATAGGCTTTCTAGAAAATAGTTACAAAACTTGTGTTTTGCTTTTACAAACGGCAAACCACTTGATTGCATTTGCGTCGCTATTTCAACGTTTTTGAAACATTGCGTCCTTAATAATTCACCAAAGCGACAAAAATGTTCCTCCCTCAATGTTTAAATATTTGTTATCTTAAGCACACCTAGGATTTCAACTAACCAATATCAAAAATATCCACAAAGTTCAACTACCTACTAAAGCAAGTAAATGATTGAACCGCAATTTATTAGTTGACACAATAAGGAACAAATAACAAGGAGATAAAGAACCCGTTAAACTTTTTATATGGACATTCATTATCCGTGTAACGATACCAGCCAACATATTAAAAGATAAGCTATATATTTATTTAAAAACCAGCATTGTAAGGATTTATTATCAACATGTGGGCTAAACTTTAGTTTTAAACAAATGTTCCATAAATGAAAAAAGCAACCCTTACAAATGAGTAAGGGTGCTTTTCTATATTGACTATACTTATTACACCGAGCGACCCTTAATCTTGCTTTTTCTACCGGTAAGACCTCTTCTAAAGTAGAATATTACGTGATCTACGGACTTTACCTTTTTAATTTGACCCTCTACCTTTTTGCAAAGCGGCATATTAATTGGGAAAATACGCTCTACACCAACTTGTTCCGGACATTTAACGGATAGTAAAATGTTTTCGGTTTGCCCCTATCCTTCTTCTTTGGAATAAAACACCTATTAAAAAACTGTGTTCTTGTTTTTTCACTTCCTTAATTATCGTATAGACAGTAAATGGTGTCTCCAGCTTGAAATTTTGGAAAATCTTTTTTTGGACAAATTCGTTTTCTACAAATTTTAATAATCTTCCTTGTAATTATTATGTTTGCTCAAGCCAACTCACGATTATCGTCAGAGGTTGATTTAATGGAGTGCAAAATTTAAATCAATTATTTATATTTTACAAGTGATTAGAACTTTTTATCGTAAAAATATCACTAAAAAATGTTCGGTTGGCTATTCGACCATTTATTAGTGTATGTTGGAATTTTAAGGCATTACATTGACGTCCGTTTGAACAAAGCTATTAGATTATATAGACGGGACTATTCACTTAGCAATCGGGGACGTAGCTGTTCTGTTCTTTTGTAAGCCTCGTTCTTCCCGCCATGTTTCCTATCCAGAAAGTACCGCTTAGTAAAATATCTGGAAAACTTTATTCCCTTCTATACTCTGGCAGGTCTGGTATATACGGTGGGCAAGCAATTAATCTTGAAAGTATCTGTAAGAGGCCGAGGTTTTCCGTTGTTCAGCCTACTTCCCGGGATTAACCTAATTAACGGTATCGCAAAGCACTGCTGCCCCCAACTCGCCACCAGGACCCAATACATAATCGCCATAGATATTTCCCTGGTTATAAATAAGATCTCTGACCCGTTGGTCTACACCTTATAGTGGCCACATAGATAAATTAATTGTTAGCAAAGACAGGCGCCGATTGGCCATATTTTTGGTTCAAAGTTTTTCCATCCGGGAGGTCATATAAATAACTTCATCGTATTCGCGTTGACTTTTTAATGGCAGAAAACATTTGGCGATGGGTCGGATTCATCATGACCATTACGCACCGCCTCCAAAACTGATACATCATCAACCTGATTGTGCTTTTATCGTATTAATCCCTTAAATATGGCATATGCAACTTCCACAATGCCTTTTTCAATAGCCCTTTTTAGAAGGACGCTTCAAACGGACTTTTAAGTAATTCCGGCCAATTACGTAAATTATATCTATTCGTATGGGTAAATATGAATAACCAATTAATTGTTTTTTTTCCAAGGCGCGGTACGAAGCGTGACGCGATTGTATTTCAAAAAGTAGCTGAAATTAGCGCCGCACGTAGAGCCAGCTACGGCAAGAGCCCGGCAATAGCCCGACCAGGCCGGCGCAATCCACGCACTCGGACCGACTCGGCAGCAATCCGCATATATTTAAACAATTTGATCCTGTTTTTAGATTTGCTTTATCCCAGGACTACCCAAGGATGTAACGAGATTAGTGAAATGATCAGAAGAGATGGGCAGTTGTAATTATCCGAGAGAGCTTCAATAGCCAGAAGTTTTGGTGTCTGTTGATGCGTTTAGACATTAGAAAAGAAACTAGGCTGCCACGTAACAAGAGGCTATTAATCCTGACCTAGAGAAGTGGAGATTAGGCGCTTACTAGACCTTATTAAAACGGCGAAAAAAATAGGAATAGGCGTCCATGTGAGGTGACACGTGTACTGACTACGCAAATTTACTTGGAACTTCTTTGGTCGTTTAAGTATCTCGTCCTTGAGGCTGCCTGCTTTAATGTTCCTTGCCAAGCACATTGCGGATACGGTCGGTCATCCAATTTCAGGTAATCCACTGTTCGCGCAAGAGTTGATCTAGCTTATAATAGGTAAAGATTGATTCGCTGATTTACTGTGATTAAATATATATAATAAAAATAATAGAAAGACAGTAAGAAGTCAAGCGGATAACTAGTCCGAATGGAGCTAACAATATTGTAGGTGCTTCTTTGCCACTTAGAATTCCTAAAAACGGAACATACTATCCTTTTCCTCTGACAGAAGAAGGTTGTTGGTTGGTTTCTGCCAATTTTTTGGTTTCAATGAATTCAATTGTTTTCAACATGACTGTAATAAGTGGCCATTGGTTTCATTGACCTTTTTATTAAAGGCGATAATAGAGTCCGAAGTACATTCTTCTTCAATTTACCCAAGTTTTAAAATTCTCTTTGAACTAACCTCATGACCTAGATATACCATCGGCTCGTGTATAGGTATTACCTGATTTTTTGGACCGAGAGCGTATTACATTGGGAACGTAAATTGGCGTCAACAAGGGGAAAGTTTATCTTCCTCACTCGGAAATATGGCAAGAGTTGTAGGTAAATGACCAATAGCCAGTACGATAAAGTAGTGGATCGTCGGATGATTACTTATTTATGTATTACTTATTGTTAATAATGATTAGAGAAGGCGTAGAAATAACGTGTAATAATTCCACAAATATAAAAAAATGAGGTGTACAACAGTACTATGTTACCAATATGATAAGCGTGACTATTAGCGAATCTTATTGAGTTTAATAAATATTAAAATAAGGTCCTTATACTGGGACTTTTACCAATTGTACATTTGGCAAGATGTCATAAATAGCCGGTGCGAAGTTCCGCTCAAGTATACCATGTTTAAGTCCAGAATTCGAATGTTGAAGGGAGGATATTTTAGTGTTTCACACGTTGACTCCGTGCATATTTTCTAAGCTGTGGTTTTTAACTGCTATTACGTAATTATCAGTTTCGTGATTGCGCTTTTCTTATACTGCCTTCGTTAATCATAATCCTTATTTCATGTAATGAGCAGGGTGAATCATAGGGTCTTCTGTGGATTTAATGGAACTGTTTGTACGAAAAATTATAGATTTTAAACGTTTAATCTCTTAAAAATAAAGCATTAAAAAAAAGGCGCCCAGTGGGGCGCTCGTCGAGTATCTTCGTTTGTATGTAATTATAATAGGGCGTGTCTTTTTCTCCTTTTTTATTCAGAACATGGTAATTACTGGGCCGTAATCATGATCTAGAAATTGTTAGCCAAAATTTGCTATTTGGTGGCGATTCCTGAATGAATTATATTTATGTTTCATCAATCCCAAAGAAGTAAAAGCGCTTCCTATCAGAATCCATAATTTACATATATGTTTCAGGCGAACAACCAAATGAGATCTTCTGAACCCCTTCTGAAGGTCTTAAAGTCTTTTTGCATCCTCTGCGGTCAAGTTTTTGACCTTTTCCAAAGAACCCAAAAACAGAATTATGATGAGTGTCTGTTGCTTTTAAGACGATTACGGAAATCCATGCGCTCTTCGTATCGCAATACGGGTTAACCAAAAGCTATCTCTGGTCTATAATTGGAAGAGTATAGTATGGCCTATGAATAGGCGCGAAGTGTGAAATGCAACATTGTCGATGTTATTTATAATTCGCCTTCCAGTAGTTTTCAAAGCGAAATACCAACAGGAGTCACACACCATGCCACCGGAATCTTCTCGACAACCAGCGAATAAAACACCCGAGCAATTTCGTTAGATGCCATTATTTCGCAACGGCATACGAGCCACTGTTCAGGAACGGTATGATGCCTGGCATGCCTTTCTGTACATTGCCGTATATCCATGATTGTCCTCATACCACTTTTTGCTAGTATTACTTAGTATGCTGCAAGAGAAATACCCTACATAGAGCCGTGATAGGTGTAGTTGCGGTGTTGATTCTATGAGGTCAACATTCGGTAGATACCCCCAAAGCCCCACGCTAATCCCAAGGCGCATTAAACCAGCAGCTGCAATTCTGTGTATAAAAATGAGACTGAATCCAAGATTGGCACAATTGCCCTAAGCTTTGGCCACTACACGATTCCAGCTGTAACCGTAGGAGGGTTAAAATTAAAGGGCTGAGTCCTCGACAGCCAACCTACCCATATCCTACCCTATGGCATGTATGTCCGAACCTCCAATGCCAGAATACACGAAACGGAGACAAATTGCTGTCAGACGGCTAGCATATTCAACGCCTGAGACAGCTTCCGACACCGCAATCTGAGTATAGACGAGGCCAAGTATATCCGAATTAGGGGTCTGATGACACGATTAGCTCACGTCATAACGTTTTGTATTATTCAAATCTGTTAACCTGCAGATCGATCGGCTGCCAAGTTACGTGGTTGTAGTAACCATATAACCGTCCTGTTGAGATAATGATCCAGAACCAGTTCTACCTGAGGTGTTTTTGACTGCCGCTGTAACCGTAGAAATACTCTCTATACTGGGAATGGGCCTTTGCTTGCAGAAACATTTTTAACGTGTTACTACAGCATTCACAGTGTTGTGCCGCGCTATTGTTAAAATCAATTTCGTAATGCCAGATCTCCTTTTTGCAGAGGTTGCGGATCATGTAACTAGTTGTAAAATCCTTGTTGCCCCGTTTTCCTCCTGGATTACTGCATAGTTGGGTTTCTCTAAAAAAAAGTTTTTGTAAAGCACCTAAAAGTTAATAAGCACCTGGCCAAAAACAGCGGCCAATAATAAACTTCCAAACTCTTCATAAAAAACATTTTTTAATTTGCTCTTGTAAAAATTAACATTAATTCTATACCCAATAATTCGGGTTAACGCGTTTTTAACTGATAAAAAACCTGTAAGCTACCAAAAATTATATCTTTGCGTCCTATAATTTACGATATGCATATTGAATGTTTTATAAATACCAAGGAAACGCGGGAAACTGATTTTGTAATCATTTGATAATCTCCAGAAAGGAGTTTTCCCAAAAGACATGTTGATTGGAATTGCGTCTCATTTATGTGATAGAAAGATTTTGGGATTGGCGGGCGGATGGACTGTATTTTATTGGAAAAATGATAAGGACAACGGATTTTTAAAATTGTTCTATTATAATTCAAGATGCAGGCAAAGTCCATGTGTTGGCAACGTCGGGCAGGGTAGTGTGGCCTTCAGCCAATATTTGTGGTATCGTAGATAAAAACACCTATCTTATCTGGCTGTAGACGGGACTCATTTAATAGCTACTATAGAAAATGGGTATTAGTTCAAGTTTGGAATGCAGGAGGTAAAAGAAATAAAAGGTTTAAAGCCACAATTCTTTGGTTGTTAAGTACGGGGTTACTCCCCACCACTTGGCAGTTGGTAGATGGTCTTAAGGAGTTTATGTTCGTAAAGAAGAGATTGAAAAAGCTTTCGCCTACGGCTAGGATATGTAGGGTAGAGCAGGAAGTAATATGAACTTGTGAGGATCAAGCACCGGAGCGAAGGATAGCCTTTAATGTGAGGACCTTTGAACGTGAAGTGAAGATGAGACACTATCCTGTGGGAAACTGGAGTTACCGCTGTGGCGCTGGCCGCAGTGCACACTATTCGGGTAAAGACCAACGAGCATAGTGTAAAAATTAAGTAGCAGCCCGGTGGAGGTAGCGCTCGAATCGAGATTCGAAAAGGCAAAGAAAATGGATAATAACCCAGATTTGCTTACCGGCCCTGCACAACTGTTTTTATGAAAGGGAGGGGATAAATGTGAGTCATTAAAGGAGGCAGAGACATATATATTTAGGGGCTTGGAGCCCCAGAAGATGATTATTCTAGCATTAAAACGGACCACAACATGCCATGAGAAGATGGAATAAGGTGCGCGAAAGAGTACACAAGCACCTATATCTAAAGACTCAGCTACGCTCACACCATGACACACGCCATATCACATCACACACGATATCTACATGCTTATAGATCAACTGCCTATAGAAGACATTAATATGGTAAAGCAATGCGGTATATGCAGCTGCAAATGGAAAGGGACGCGTAGTTGGAGTTTAAAGATTTTATTGATTTTGACCCAAAATTAAGGGTTGGGAAATGGGAATTATAGTGAGAGCAGCAAGGTTGAAAACAGAAACAATAGAGCTGTGGGCCGCTGAAGCGATTGGGGATTCTTACCCAAAGTATAGCTATCGGTTCTTAGAGCATGAGAAGATTTATGCAAATGATTGGAGGTGATTAATGCCAAACAGTATACATTTTATTCTAAACTGGGGTCAGTAAAAAGTACGAGTGTTAAAAAGATTGGATACAGAGATATACCCAAGGTACTTTAAAATGAAATATGTTTCAATAAGAGTAAATAACGTCAATGTCTATACTAAGAAAAATATTTACTGGTTCATTGATTATTGCAGGGAATGTTGGTTGGCAGGGGAGTGTCTTTGCCATAATACTGTTACAGCGGCCTTTTTATATCAAATTACTCAAATGGACAATGAGGTTGGCTTACGTCCATATCTCTTCAAGATTACGGACTTCCTCACCACACTACAGATCATCTGAACAAGTGAGAGAATATATGGAGCCAGCTTATATTCGAAGGATTATCTGAAAACATTTGGGTCGCGGCCCGCCTATAAAAAGGGTAAATATAGCGATAATGTAAAAGCAGAGAATTCTAATGCCATAAAAAAAGGGTTAATTACTATATGACAACCAATAATGATATCGTTAAATTCCTTGAGAACAGGCAATATATCCTGTTTAAGGTCTGCAATTTTAACGCCAGGAAACACTATGGAGATTGCAGAAGAGAAATCGCTGCCAGATTTGAAGCGGAACAGATATACTTTGCTGAGTAACTCTTAGTTGATTCAAGATTTTTTAAGGCAACAACGGGTTCAATGATAAGACTGCCTGCCGATGTCACATCCGTCAATAGAACGTTTTTTTGGAGAAATAACATTCGATACTGGAGAGGATTATAAGAAGGCCATGTAAAGGATATATGCTAGGATTTATGGAACGATAAACACGCGCAAATTGAAAACAGGCAAAAAATCTAGTTGGGTTCAACGCTCGTTTGCAGGAGTCATACTTTGGCCTTCCAATAGTACATAAAGAGACGCAAAGTAGATGAAGGCCTAGCGGTAGCAGGAGTATATCTTAACCGGTGACGAACAGGAAGTGAGCTTCAGGCGGATCCTTACCTTATTTTATGCCAAAAACGACCACTCAGTAATATTGATACCATTTATAAAAAGGGTACTGTACAAAGATTTGGAATTGGACTTCACCTTATAATACTATTAAAGGTTCAGCACCGCAGGATTTGCCTGCCTGGCCATTGCCATGCCCGACATTACGCGCCCTATAGATGGCCTGGTTTTAAATCTGAAAGGCATGCACTAGTATATATTAACTTTGTCCGATTAGGAAAACTTTGCGTTAATCACAAGTTTTGCAAAGAACATTGGCGACAACATAACCGCAATAAAGAGCAGCATTCGATGGGGCACTCGAATCAATTAGTCAAAAGATTTTATCAGGTGGACAACTCAACTGTCACTGTAATTATTAGTTGTCATTACATCCAATATTGATAACATTTTGTACACAAAGCTTGCGTTAAAATAGGTCGGTTTTAAAAATCGGCATTATCTTTTGTCAAGTGAACATTAAGCAAACGCTTTTTTGTGTTAAAGTCTTAAATGGAAAACAAATATATTGAGAAAGTGGACAAGTATTTGTTCCCCAGTTATCATGATTTTATATTTTCTTATTCCAGTTATGGGTTTAAACGTTAAAATTGTGTATCCAGAGGACTTTTAGAGCTAAACGGGACCACCGAAGTTTTGCTCATCCCAACACCAAAACTCATCATTAAGAAAACATACCTTATGCTGCCGCAC
>Ga0163217_1023995_pt1 | contig 14463 bp, 3 predicted proteins | sample SynspAceP_FD_185933 | JGI IMG/M metagenome (GOLD analysis project Ga0163217, IMG submission 185933) | Saline lake microbial communities from Ace Lake in Antarctica - Synechococcus sp. Ace-P (PacBio error correction) | ecosystem: Environmental > Aquatic > Non-marine Saline and Alkaline > Saline ... | reverse complement strand
TTCAAAAGAGTAAACTGCTCTGGGAGAGCCTGACCAAATTTCCGTGCGTAAAAAAAGCTATTTCCCTGGATTTGGAATGACATTTGGACAGGCAATAGGTTAACCCTTACGGGAGTAAAGAAATTAAAAATGACCGATTACAAAATTGACCCGCCCAAAGCATTACTGCGGAACTATAACCACAGGTGACGACATTCACTATAAAAATTTAATACAGTTCTTAACTAAATAGAATATATTATCAATTAAATATACGATATGACATCATTTTCTTAAAAATGTAATTTGTGCAACACTAGTAGTAAACAGGAATAGGTCTAAAATGCACAGAGGACCGATAAACTGGCATTAATTTCAGACAACCCGATAAAAGTGGATCAATGTATTTGAAGCACCAAGGATACAGTTTCTGGTTTTCGAGGGTGAAAGATAAGGAATAGGAGGGTCATCCACCCTGCAATATCAGCCGTTAGCATCATAAGCAATGTTTCAGGGGCTGATAGTCCTTAAAGGATATCGTTATAATTTTAAATTGTGGCTTACGACTAACTTAGATTGATTGTTGCTTGTATGATGGGGGCATAAGAATGCCACTGAAGAACATATTTGTCCTCAAGACCACCATCCTGAACCTTATGTTAAGGAGTGTACTTCCAAATAGACAAGCTGGATTTTATCCCGTGAAGGATTTATGGAAAAAATGTTAATTGCAGTATGTAACTATAAGATTGCGGCATATGGAGAATAACTATGGGGACGCTCATTTTAGGAGACAGATAATTGCCCAGGCCATGTACAAATCTTTTGTTAGCTAACTTGATCATGGATGCCTTTACCCACCGAGGCGTAGGAGGGACAGTATATTTCGTAAAATGGATTTATAAGTATGTTAGGTATTGCCAAATGGATAAATTAAAATCAGGCGCGTCAACAAAAACCGACGGATCAAACTTTGGTGGTGCCTCCTTCTTGGCCCAAAAAAATTTGGGTATACGACAAAACAAGCCAATGACGATTTAGATATCGGATCATGGCGGTCTGTTTATACACAGGTTAATGCTGCAAAATTCATATTTGTACCAGTGCAGAACCGTGCTGGATCTAGGTTACATTTTGTTATGGAAGATGAAAACTGCTTCACCAGCGGTAAATTCAGGTCAGGAAGGTATAATCCTAACATGAGCAACCAAGTAACAGCCGTTATGATCAATCCATTGTAAAAATATAGGGATTGGAGTTTCGGAACTTTGAGCATACAAGTGAAAAAGCCGATATTGAAACTTCCAACAGACGGCCAACTCAATACGCGGGGGGAATTTGGATCTACAGATTTGGAAAGAGAAAATTTATATTTGGGAGGTAGGTATAATATGGAAATGCGGAGAAAGCACTGGGGATGACATTGATTCTCAAGATTTCCAATTGGGGCAGGATGGTTTATGACGAAAAATATCCTCGCCAAAGTTAGAATATGTAAACCAACAGATATGATGATTTCCCAACAAACAAGGTTCTTTAAATGACGAGGCCGAATTTAAAGGATGATGCTAGAAGCGGTAATTAGTTTTCTAAGTATTATAGAGTCTATTCCTAAGACTTAAATGATATTATAGTTTGCCCGGGCACAAGAGTGTAATTATGCTCGGCGCAAATTTAAAAAGGCAAATGACAACTCCTTAAATTACAGATAATGAAAAAGTAATTGGGCTTTACTACAATTTTTTATTTTACTTGCTTTTAAATTTCAAGGACTCCCCTTTGTTAACGATTCGGTAGTTACTATGCACCTGAAAGTAGCTGACGATTTCGGGACTACCAATATAAATTCCTTTAGTTGTGCTTTTGACATTGATAGAATAAAGGAATCTATTCCTGTTCATTTATGAGAATATTGGTGGGAAATATATTTTTAAAAAGGCTGCTTTTGGTATTGAACACATGGGTTTTTGACTGTTGGTAGTAGCAGGAATAAATAGGGATTTTCAACGAACCTTTACAATCTGGGATTTACCCGCAGATATGTTAAAAACTAAAGGGAAATTGATGGGAACAACTACAAGATTCATTCATTTTAAACGCGGGGAGTAGAAATTAAGATTGCGGAAAAACCAATACCTACAAAATTCCAGTATCCATGGACGAAAATAAAACTACATGGTTTCAGGTGCATTAAAAAATTTAAGTTTGGGCGACTTTAACTCAAAGCACCAACAAAAAGCTTTAGGCCTTTATTGTGCGTCCATTGACTCCCATTACTATTAATTTTTGATTTGGTATTACAAATGAACTAAGAATACTTATCACTAATCGCCCAAAGAAAAAAAAGTCATAGATAAGTTCCATGTTCCAATGGAGCACTTTTATTCCCATTTTCTCAGATATGTATTTACAACTTTATAACCAATTTGGTGAGGACTGCAAAAAGTTAAACCCTTCAAAAAGTCTACATAAGTTAACCTCAAAACAAGTTTTTTAATGTTTGAGGGTTATGTAATTATTATTCAAATTGGTTTGGAATGAACAAATACCTTTCGTTGCGTCGGTAACTGATATATTCATTTGTTAATCCACCACGATTGCCGAACTTTGATAATTGGTCTTAATCCTAAAATTGTCACTAAAAAGTGAGCAATGATGGACCAAGTATTTTTTTTTTAGTCTTTATTTATTAATCGCCATATCCATCATTATAAGTATCCTTTTGCTTCGGTGCCAAAGCCCTCTAAAAGTCTGGCTTGGCGCTTTTGGCCATTTTCACTATTCCGTTGGGGTATTGTTTTTATATCTTCTTCCTGGGGAAGAAACCGCAGAAAGAATAAGCTGTTGAAATAAAAAAGGAAGGCGTTTCCTAAAACTTGCCAGAACCCTTAATGCAAAACATACTGACTATTGAGGGAAGTTTACCGTAAACTAATGACCTTGGTTACCGTAAATTTCACATTTTACTCCCACGGGATACATGGACTTGGGGATTGTTTAAAAGATGGAAAAACAACCTTTCGAATCTTTTTCAAGCTTGGAAAATGCCCAATACCGTATAACATCTTCAATATTAATTTTTTGAGGAAGGAGAACCTTACAAATCGGCTTACTACTTCTCTTTGAAACGTAAAAATTGCACAAGGGGTAAGAGGTTAGAATGATTTATGATGGTTGGCGTAGCTTTTCCTTGAGCAAGGCCTATTTAAAGGGAAATTGATGGCGGTTGGGGTTAGCGGTTTATCCATTCTCCCTTTTAAGTTCGGGCGTTTTTCATCCTTTAAAATTATCGAAAACATCGCAAGATCATAGTAGTAGATGGCATAGTGAGCGTTACAGGAGGGAATAAATTGTATCGGACAAATACCTGAAGGAGATGTAGAATTGGGCAATTGGCCACACATCATTTGAGGCTCGAAGTCACGGCAGCAAGTCATTTGGATTTTGTATTTGCAATGGACTGGGTACCTGGTTTGCCAAAAAAGACCATGATCCATTACTACCCTTGGATCTACATTTGGAACGATGGGCAAATGTAGGAAAACTGCGTCCAGATTGTAATCGGGGTGCGTCCAGATTTGATGATTTTTCCATTCTTGGAAACAGACTTATTTTACAATTATAATAAGGCGAAAGATTACCTTTTTATTACGAATCCTTATGTTATTCCCGGACAATGCCATTATGCAGGCCTTACCAGACTGCTGCATTGGAGGTGTGGATATACGATTGATTGTTCTTGGAGAATGACGATAACAAATTAGTAAAAAGCTTGGAGTGTACGCCGTCTTATTTTGAGCCTTTATGCTAAATCGGCGTCATAAAGATCTATTTTATTTCTGACGGATTTTTTTACACAGTAAGATTATGGTAAGCGATTGATGCCATTACTACTATAGGTACAGCCAATTTGGATTGATATGAGCTTTGACAGCAATATGAGAGCGTGCCTATCAATATCTCGCCAATTGTTTATGAGAATGTCGCGTTGCGCGGCATTGTTGAAAGACGATTTCTCTAAACAGTGACGCTTAAATAGCTTTAGTAAGAAATGCTGACCGTATGAAGCAACATACGCTTCCAAAGACCTTTAGGCGAGACATAAACTTAACTAGAGAGTTTGTAAGGTATTAGTCCTTTGTTAGAAATGATAATCTCTAAGACCTAATTTCCGTTTTTACATTACTTTGCTCTGCTCCCAACTATTAGATTCTTCAAAAGTAACTCGGCTATATTGGGTCAAAGCTTCCTTGGTATGTAAACCTTGAGCGGTGTAGTAATACATTGGTAATGACAATAATGTTTTTAATTGTTCATCTTTGGATCCTGTTAGGGATTGTCCCTAAAGAGGTTCCCCTTTTACCTTTCATATACATCGTACAGGTACCCCCGAATTTATTGTTCTCTTAAAGCATGATTAAATTCCTTGGTTTCTACTTAGTAGCTCCCCGTGCCGTGTTGATCAGAATAACCCTGCTTTCATGGAGATCCAGTTTTGTTTATCCATCATTAAAATGATTTTCTGGGTTTTTTAAAGCGGAATATAAGGCTAATAATATCCGATTTTTCGCATTAAGTTCTCAATGAAGTGTAGGTTAGATTCGTATTAAATTGAACCAGTCTGTAATCCAGGTTTAATATCGTTCGGCCAAATTTCACACCCAAACCATGGCATTATCTTGGCCATAATACTGCCAATTCTGCCTGTTCCGATGATTCCTACGGTCTTTCCGTTTAAATTGAATCCCATAAGATGTTTTGCAGAAATTATAGGAATGTACCTGGCCTATCGGCCCATTATTATCTTTCGGATTAAGTGCTTTGTAATAGTGCTACTGATTGTTCAGGCAATGGCAGAGTGGGGGAATAATCAGCGCACCATTGAGAACCTTATAATCCGTATTTTTGCCGTTTTTAGAATGACGTTGTTATGCCCGCCGAACGCAAAGTAATATAACGCACACCCAAATCCCATAATTTTCTAGAGTAAGTGACGAGGCATCATCTCCTGAGAATTATGGAAATTGCCCCTTTATGACCAAACTGCTTGGATTGCAAGTTTCAGAGTCTAGGGCATCTGCGGTTATAGGGATACCTTGTGAGCATTCTTATTGGCGCTTTAATTAAAAAAGCGGATTCAAAAATTTTTAGCCACTATAGACCAGTTAATTCATTTTTTTTCTTCTTTCATGAATTTAATTCTTGGTCTTCAGGCCAATACAACAAGCTTTATTTAATCTTTTTTAATCGTTTTTTATGGATGTTTTTGGGATCTGCGATATCTATAACTTACCTCTCCAAATCATTGATCTCTCCTTTGCCCTCGCAGATGCAATATAAATGGTTTAGCGTGTAGACGGTAAAAATTTATCATAGTATCCTGATCATAATAAATAGTCTTGTTGTTTAGATAATCATCATTGAATCTGCCTTGGTAATTATCCATCTGGAAAAATGGATTTTAAAAAAAAACTCTGCCTGTTCCTCCGAACCGGTAATTTTAGAAAGGATGGCACAAAATCTTTGTCCAGTAAATTTTGTTTCCACATCGTCAAGTTCTTTTCCGTTTTTCTTTGAATCGGTAAGGAGACGTCAAAAAACATCAAGACTTACGCATGGCTTCAACATTCCTTTTGCTTAAAACTCATTCTGTAGGTTGTCTCGAAATTCTACCCTGGCTTCAGGGTTTGGGCCATGCTACAATCAAAAACTTTATTGGCATGGAAAAAAGTACAATATCGGGGTTTTTCAATTTTCTACCAAACTTGTAGAGGTGCAGCCTGTTAGAAGTATGCGAGTAAATAAATGCTTTTTCAAATGTAATTTTTTATGGAATAATAGATGTATTATTTTCAGAGAACCAGTAATAATTATTAATTACGCTTTTAATTATTAATTAATATTATGGACATGGTGCGTGAAGATTAACCGATGTGGTGAAAGAAAAAGTATGACGGTTGGTCGAGTTAGATCATTATTACCCTTTCCGAGCTGCGCGTTGTTTAGATTTTGCTCCGGCATAATTGAAGATTTCTGATTTAAGATTTTGAAAAATGTTCGAGGCACTCGGTCCACTTCGGCCTGCAATTATCACTTCTTTTGTTATCGTCTGAAAACCAGAGTTAGGGTGGTACGGTCCCAATCGCCTCCCAATCGTTTTCGTGGCATGGATTTTAGCGGTTTTTATCTCTTGAACTCTTATATTTCAGGCTCTCAATGGGGTCCCATAGTTTTTTGAATCGTTCAAACAGGTTAGGGGTGTTTGGTCTTAAAAGGCACGGATTGTAATAACCGGGTTATAAATAAAATTTCATCTTCCCATAACTGAAGTGTGATTCCATATGCTGGATTCTCCAATTGTAATTGGCCCAATTGTTCCTCTTTATCCATAATTATTATTTTAATTTTTATTTACGCTGGCTTTTGAGTAAAGTTAGACTATGAAAAAAGTAAGCAATGAAGATTTTGTTCATCTCCTTTTATATCATTATTTCTTTGCTACTTCGTTTTAAATTTTGGCAGGTGTACCCTCCATCCATAAAATCCTTAATTTTAACTCTAAAGGGCATCCAATGAAAGTTAGGTTCGCCATGATAAGGAATACAGTTTCAGGAATATTTTATGTCCTTCAACCAAATGCATTAATTCGCATCCTTGATCGGCGTGGGCGATGACTTTCCAAATGATGGTTTTGCTTTGACGGATAGTTATTTGCCGAAAAACTTAGTTTATGGGCACCTTTCCAATTAGGTTGGCGGCCACGGGGTTCCTTCTGCCTGAAAAACCAACCAACAAGACCGATGTTGAAGAATACATCGATCAACTGTTTTAAATAGGTGAGTACCCTACCGCCTGTAAACATCCCACTACCGGCAATACATTTTAGGTCTTGGGTCATCAATGCGTTCTTCAGTGTCGGCATAGGGATGTATGATGTTGAAATGGTTGCACATGCATTGGTACTCCTGGGTTCTCATTGGTAGTTATGCCAATTAGGGAAAATTGTCAAAAAACAGATAAAACATATTGCCCATAGGGCTTAATCAATAAAATGGGAAATTGGGAATTTTTGTTTTTTTTGTACATCTGCCAAAGTAAGTACATAATAGATTTGCAGCGCTCCACGGCAAGGACGGGATGATGAGATTTCCTCTTTCTTGAAACAGTTGTTTTAATGAAGGTTACTTAAGTATACTTATCACATTTCCTTAGGGATGTAATTTATTACCATAGGTGCTTTCCATAAATAGATTAATCGGCCATTTTGGGCGTTCCGGCACCTCTAATAGATTGTCCTTAAAGTCTTTACCAATATCACAGAAAAAACGAATAATTTTCCGAAGATTCCAAACTTATAAAGCAAGCACCAATAATATGGCCGTTAAAACCTGTATTTTGAAGCGAATGTCTTCCGATAGGGAAATCCATTTGGTTCCTTGTTGTGGATTTAAACAAATCAACGGTACGCTCCGCCTTCTTTTATTGTGTAAATGGCAATGCGGCTTATGCTTGCTATAGGTCCTCTTTATGGCTTTTCAGCTTCTTCTTCATTGAATCTTGGCACTGTCCAATAAAATAATCCTTGTAACCTCCAGGTAGCGTGCAGTTCCAATTCTTTCCTCTAAACCTCTTTACCAAATCTTGGAAATATCCCGGTTATGGTCCAGATGACCATGGGTCAATAGGACCAAATCTATTTTACTTACATCTATAGAAAGGGAATTTCCAGTTTTGTTGCCGAAGCTCCTTTACACCTTGGAAACATTTCCACAATCGATCATAATATTCATCGGGTGTTTCAAATAGATGGAGCCCAGTACGTCCCGGAAGCCCTAAGAAATGTATTTTGATAGTATTCATAATTCTAGTGATTACAGAGTTGTTTAATTTCATCCAGAATTTTTCTTTTCTGGTTTGGGAGATGCCTAAATTGATCCAAATAGGAATTTATTCCTTCCATAATTGTTCTGCATAGACACAATATCCCTACCTCAACAAGAAACTGTTTTTTCCCTATTAGTTAAGTAGGGCGGAGGACCGTAATGGGATTATAGCCCCTAATCGATCAATTGCGGTTCCTTAAGTCCGTCCTTTAAGGAGGTTCCACTTAAAAGATAACAAGCCCGCGCGATTTGCCATAGCAATTGGCGTCTCCAGTTAAAACGGGGTATTGTTTACTAAACCAACCATTATAAGTTTCCTTTTTTCATTTTATTCTGGTGGCCCAAGCGCTTTTACATCAATATATCTGGAGTGGATATAGAGGGGGTTTTAAACATTGCAATTGCGGACCCTCTTCTGAATGGAATTTTACATTCGATGACAGTGACTGTTCCATTTTTTCAGCAATTACGTCAATTTCATGGGTACGCAGGAGCCGTTCTATTATTTCATTCTACACGTGCGTGTAACCCGAATATTCCAAGATGGCTTGCCACAAAACGTTCAAAAGGAAACCCTGTAGGTCCAATTCGTTATAGGCTTTTTTAAGTTTGTATTTGAGGCAAAAATGGATTTGTTCTTTTTTCCAAAAAGGCATAGGCCCCTATTGTATATTTCATTAGTTGGAGATGCCTTCATAAAGTTCCTCTTTTACCTGGCCAACAATTTGTTTCTACTACATTTAAGGTCAGGCACCGCTTCGTTTAGGAATTTCGAAGTTTATCTAGGGAAAACTTAAGCTCGTTCTCCAGAGGGGATTTTAGAATTTCAATGTCAATTCTTTTTCCATATCCATTGTTTTAGATGAATATCCATTTCTGGTATTTTTAGAAGCTGTAGGGGTGTGAGGCAAGCGTTACCTTACCATCTGTGGCGTAAGTTCTAGCACTATTTGCTCAAATAATTCATGCTTGTAAACCCGTCTTAATTTATAATCTGTTGATATACCTTAAATTTATGGCTTCCAGTTGTCAGTTGGGCTATGGCCAAGGTAGGGGCTAGTTTGGCATTTTCTATAAATATCGCTCCACCTTTTCCTCCCCATTTTGCCAAGGAATTTTTGGTTATAATCCGATAAGGAGTTCCGTAGCTTTTTCAAGAATCAGTTTCTTTGCCAGAGGCAACATCCGAATCATAGGTTATAAGTATATTTCAGTTCTTCCCAAACAATGGAAAGTCCATGGAGTAATTCTTTAATTGGGCCCTTAAAAACCAAAGGCCTGTTACTTGATTTTAACGATCCTGCCGAATAATTGTCCACTACTGACCCATTCACCTTATTTCCCATTAGCGTAGTATAGATTGCTATCTATATCATTACATCTCCTTTTAATTCCGTTTGATTTAATACGCTCCAGGTTTATAGACCCGGGGACAAAAAAAAAATAATAAAACGATGCCCGCAATACTTAATATTCAAATTCCTTAAAGGTGAAAAGTTATTTCCTGCTGTAAAACAAACAATTAATTAATGGTTGTAGTCTTTAAGGTTTTCTCAACTGTAAAATGCCATTAAAACTAGTATGGCTATTAGGATGTACCAATAATTTCCATTCTTTCTGAGCCTTAATCTAACAGAGACTTTTCTATTCTTTTTTAGAATCCTGCAAAAAAATGGCCTATTAAAAGCACAATGGGCCAGTTTACCATATTAAAGGCTTTACAAACCTTAATTATAACTGGTCGCTAATGAAGTCCAGGGGACTACTATGAGTAAATTGATTTTATTAAGACCGCCAAAACAAAATTTGTTTTTGGCGGTCTTTGACATTTAATGATAACCACTATTTATTTTGGGCAAAAAAGTCCCTAACCAAGGCTTGGTCTGGTTTTCTGTCATGCTGTCCGCTTTGGTGATTGCTATGTTAATTTATCTCGCCAGCCCTTTATGGTGTTCCAATAATTCTTTTCTTAAACTTTTCATTGGTATTCCCCTGGGCAAAAGCGCGGATGGATTCCGCATTACCTATGGTATCTTGCAAGGTTTTTTGAAATACGTTTTAAGTTGTGCTTTTTCCCTTTTCCAAAATAGGTTTGCGTGCATGCCTAACGTCCTGGTAACCCAGATTTGACCCTAGGTCCCGAGTACCCTTGCGCATTTAAAAAACTCGACTTCGCAGAAAAAATGGTTTCCAGAGGTTTTCTTCATTATTTATCCAAACGGACGATTATGGGCTTTTCCCTTCTAACCAAATTCCATATTTTTTCATAATTACATTGTTTTTAAGAATTCGTTAAAGCCAAAAATAGGGAACTGTAGCATCATAGCCAATTGCTTTGACCAATTTGGCTTAGAAAATATACTGTTAAAAAAAGGAAAATGTTTCTTGTTGATGAACGCGATCATAATTCGCTGTTTCTACTTTCAAAAGGAAGTTAATTCCGCTAGCCACACCCTTACCCGATAGGGTATGGAAGCTATGGTCAACAATTCCCAGAATATCATTTGAAGAGCTGTTTATTAGTCTCTTGATCTTCGTCTAGTGCAATTTCCTTTTTGAAGTGAAGCACACGTATAGCCGATTGGTGCATTTTCGCCTATTTCAAATCAAATAATTTAGTTCCTTATGCTTAAATGAGGATTTATTAATTAGTGGGAAAGACAATTTCCTTCGGGACTTGAAAAACGGCACATTCTTCGGAATAGCCATTACCGGCATTTCCTTTATTTCTCATGGCATTTACCGTATTTACTTCCAAAAATAACCCCTTTGGTACGTGTTGGGCTCCTTGGGTACCATGATGACTAGATCTATTCTCTTTGTTGGTATATGGTCGTTTAATAGGCCTTCGACAGAAAATTGAAAGTTGAAAGGATGATTAGTATTGTTTGGGGTTGTCGTGGTGAAGCGCCAACATGTTTAATAATTATCGAAACCCTTCCTCTGATTTCATCTTTTGGCCGTTTCATATTCCGCAAAACTTCCGGCTTCTCATGGTCAAGGTATTGGGTGGTGTAATTACCAGTGGAAAATGTTTTAAAAAAGATAGGAATTCGCAGTTGAGCTTGCATTAAAGATCCAAGGCATTAGCGCGTAGCATTGATCGCGTTTTTAGAGAATCGGTTAGGAATTAATATTCTTTGTCCATAACGAGTTTATTTTAGATTGCCGCCTTTAATAAATTATATATGCTACACCACAGTTACTATGACAATTGTCATTCTAGTTGGTGGAAGGATTTAAAAATGGATATCGGATCATGCTTAAGTTCTTTCACTATGGGTTCACGGGTGAGTTTTTTCAAAAAGGTTCCGTTTTTTCGTGCACCATGGCGTACATATTACTTTTAGTTTTCCAAAAAAACATCTTAATACCTTGGCCTTATCGTCTAGTTCTTTATCCATTGGAAGGAATGTCCTAGGTACTTAGAATTTCTCCAAATTTTTTTCTGTTCTCCTCCTGGGTCTTGTTCAAAATATGTTGTTCATGAAACTGCAACAACCCTTAATGGGATGCTTGGGATTAAGGACGCAATGTAAAGCAGCGCGGGCAAGTTGTTTTTGGTCACAATCTTTCTCAAGTCGGTTCACAAAGGCGATTTCCTTTGGTGGGTTGGAATCCATTTCCCCAGGGAATGGCCAACAATGTGACCTCGGCACCTTTATGGTATTGCTCCCAAAAATATTGTCAAGTACCTTTATCCCATGTGTGTATCAGGTCAATATTGAGTTCTTTGACCTTTGTCATTCAAGTCTCCTTTTAGGGAAAATAGTTTTAAAGGTTTAGGGTTTTTCGTTTCAAGGGACTACTTTGTGCTTAATATGTGGTAATTTTTCCTGGGATTCCCAATTCAGTTGTTCAAATATTTTTTTAATTCCCCAAGACCGGAAACGTTTTATCTGAAGAATTGTAAGCTCCATAGCGTGTTCAAAATGATAAAATGTACAGGACTGGGATGCTTAAAAGTTTTGATTGCATAGAAACAGGGCGCAATAGGCATTGTTAGAAAAATCTTCCTCAATTGTATATTTTTCATTCTCTTTTATTTAATTGCTGGAATAACCATAAAAGTATGGTTGACATGAAAACCAATTTTTTTAATACGGGTTCAAATAAAAGTCGCTTCGGAAAAAAAAGTATTGTTTTGTTCTGGACCATGACCAAAAGGATAATTTTTTCTTGGCTAAGTCATTGATGGCATTTTAATTGTCATTGCTGGGCTACATCGGTTGGAACAGCGCCTTTTTGCTAAATCTTTTTGAATCCATCTTTGTTCTTGATTCTGCAGTCAGGTCAAATAGTTACATTAATTTTGGGACCATGCTCCTCTGAGATGTAAAAATGGCGCTAACAAATTCCTTATGTCTATTTTCAAAAATCTGTTGGAATAATATTTCCCAATGGTTTCTCGGTACTCAAAATTAGGTTTAATAAACGAGAAACGGACAATTGGCTTTTTTTAGACATGTCGTAATATCCCAAAAAAATTTCCTCCGCTCGGTGGCTCCTTTAGTGCCCATAACCACTAGACTCTCTGATGCCTTTCCGGGATTTCAACGGTTTCCATAACCTCGTTCAAGGAGGTATTAAAGGCTGTATGTACGATAAAAACTATGCTTGGAATTATATATCCTTCTGCAGACGATTTTTTAGGTCCAGTTGCGTCATAGATGCTTTCCTGCCATTACATCGCCCAGGCCTTATTTGTCCAGGGCTTCCAATTAAATATTCGGCGTGTACACTGGGGGGGTAAAATAGGTATGCATTGAGGTAAAAAGTTAACATTCTTTAATTTTTTTGAAAAACTTTGCAAAAGGCGTAACTATTAGCCTTAAAGGAGTTATTGGAAAAAATTCGGGGGGCAGGCAAATCCGTTTCATATATTATTTATTCTTAGTTGTAAAGGCTAAATCAGAAGAATTATCGTAAACCATGATATGGTCAGGTTCGAGTTTCTCTTTGTTTTGGTAATTTTACTTGTCAAAATAAATTAAATTTATTGAAGGAATAGTTTTTATAATAATCCACATAATCAGGGAAACGCCAGTTTTAGGTCGATTTTACGCCGATTGGTGTGGCCCATGTAAAATGTTGGCACCAATTCTGAAACAGGTCAAGGACGAAATGGGCAAACGCTTATTAAAAATTGTTGGAAAAATTGATGTGGACCAAAACCAAACTCTGCCAGCACCTATCAAGTAAGAGGAGTACCCAACTATTGCTTTCTATTTTATAAAAATGGAAACAGGTATTGCGGGAGGGTCTGGCGTGCTACAAAGAAGAACGACCATCGTAAAATGTTATTAAGCAGCATAGTTAATTCAAGGTATTCCTGTGCAACGTTTACTCGTGTACTATTAGAAATGGAATTCTTGTGATGTGGTAACTAATTTTTTCTACCGCAGGTTTAAAGAGGAATTCGCTCTAGGAAGTTTAAGAATTTTTCGGCAACCATCCCACAAGCATGTCTAAGTCCCTGCTTTCTACAAAAAGCTTGTACGGCATCCCAATTTTTTTTCGGTTAAGGTATAAAAGGAGTGCTCGGTTTCCCGAAATAGTTTTTCAAAAAATTCTTGATTTTTTCATTCTGTATCTCGCTAAGGTTCTTCTCCTTTTTTTGGGCAAAACATATAAGAACGTAACGCTGATTTTATGCATAACGGGTAAAGTTCCTTTATTTTGGTCATAAGACTTTTATATCATAGTTTAATTGGAATTTCTGTAGGAAATTCCTATTTCCCTTTGGGGAATTGTACTCGGCATTTTCTGGGGAACGGGCCAGGACCGAACATCTTACCTTGGTGAGTACATTCCAGTATTGTTTCCCAAGGAAAAAACAGCTTTTAAGGCCAGTAGCTCCTTTGGTTTCCCAGTTGATAAATCAAGGTCGATGATTTTTTTTTTCAATGAACTATTTGTTTATGTGATCTGTGGAAAAAACCATACCGTTGCAGAGGTTATTGAAAGGTATGTTTGGTGTTAAAGAGGCAAACGTTCAATATTCCTTAATATAAATTGGTCCAATTTTTTCTTTGACTTTCCCTTTAATAGAGTTTCCTTCCGTATAATTTCTGGTGTTTATATACATAGCAGCTTCACCACCGGAATTTGTAGGGGAAATGGGATTAAACATGAAAAACGTATGAAAAGTGCATCTGGGTTTTTATGGGTAAACATTGCCGTTTTTTCCGTATTTTTAATTGGCGTTCCCCAGGCGTTTTGTCAGGAAAAGGTTCCGTGGGTTATTTTAATTTATATTTCTTCATGATTAGTTTTTATTTATTAGATTCAATTCCCCAATGATTAAAAAGGTTAGAGGGGGGCTTCTTTGCAACTGTTTCCCAAATTTGACCCAAATATCATGTTTGGCTCTTTTTTTTAATTTGGTTAAAAAAAAAATTTGCTATTTTTTCCGGGGAATTCTAGGTGGCTTTTAATCAGAGGGGGGGGGGGAAAGATTTTTTTTTTTTAAAAAAAAACCGGAAAAAAAACCTTTCCCGTTGGTTTTTTTTTTAAAAAGGGGGCCACCCCTCTTTGATAACAGTTTCCTTTGATAAGCTTTCAAAAAAACTATGCAATAATTGACCATGCATCTCTCTCT
>Ga0163217_1024404_pt1 | contig 14464 bp, 22 predicted proteins | sample SynspAceP_FD_185933 | JGI IMG/M metagenome (GOLD analysis project Ga0163217, IMG submission 185933) | Saline lake microbial communities from Ace Lake in Antarctica - Synechococcus sp. Ace-P (PacBio error correction) | ecosystem: Environmental > Aquatic > Non-marine Saline and Alkaline > Saline ... | reverse complement strand
CCTTCGGCGACCCAGGCCGAAACTCCTTGTTGTCAGTTTCCTTCGCATGACGAGATGTGCCTTGGATGAAATATCGCCGACACGCGATCCGAATCCATAGGATACGCAATTGGTGTGTGGGCTTCGGCAGCAGGACGAATTTCCGCTGGATTGGTGATGTTACACATATCTACATTTTCACGAAATCGTTTCCGACAATTTAGGAATATTCGGCGATTAAATTCTCGGCATTCGCTCAACTCCTTGGCGACGTTTATGATTATTCGCTGTGTGTCGCAGTTGTTTGGTTTTGTGTCAACAAAACTTCTACGGATAGTGATAGGAGGAGTGAGCGGGCAGCCGTTCTTATTCAATCGTCGTCAATTCAGCCACCGGATATTTCTTCGCATCGGCCTGGATGTGATGATTTTCAGTTTCCCCGCTCGCCGGCGATTCGACCTCTTGCGTCTGATTTTTCATTTATCCAGCGCGTAAATTTCCTGGCCGCGTCACATCCGCGCGTCTTCGACCAGCCACCGGCAGAATGCGGTTTCAATGCTGATCCATTTTGGTACTGCGTATTTTCTGTAGCCTTATAATTTTACCCCAAATTTGTGCACTTCAGCTCGACATCATCCTGGTTGAACTCCAGCTTTCCGATCGCGGTGAGAAGGGAACGCGCATAGCCAGATCCCACGCGGCCACAGGGGCTTTCAATTCGGAGGATAGCTCTTCGTGGATTACGCGAAGACTTTCCGCGCCGGACCCGAAATTTCCGGGACCGCTTTGGACAAACAACGCCCTTGGTTTCGGCAACGCTTTTTTCAAATACGGTTTCTCATCAAATGGCGCGATCGTCCCGCAGATCGATATTTCGCAGGGAGATACATTCCTTCGCGAGAATTGTCTGCGGCACCCGGTGGCAATCGGCTGATGCTGGCTGCCATAGCCAATCAGAGTAATATCCCGTGGCCTTCGCGAGGCACAGATGCCTTTGCCGAGCGGTACGGTGTGTCGGGGTCGCCGGAGCCGGGCCTTGAACGAAAATAGCCGGGCGTATTCTCGATGAGATTACCGGGTTGGGGATCCATGATCGAGGAATAGAGCAGGGCATAAGCTCCAGCGATTGGAGGCAGCAACAACCTTTAGCCCGGTACGTGGGCGAGCCACCGCTTCGAGCATATCACATATGTTGCCCGCCGGACCGGTTGCCTGCACCGAGTGGTCGTGCGAATGGTCAGCGGAACGGTGGTTTTGATCCCCCGGAATGAACCGCAGCTTGGCCGCGTGATGACAATTCTGGTCATCGCAAACGGTAATGAAATTTCCATCAGCAAGATTTCGCGCCGGTTTGTAACCGACCATCGCGAAGAACCAAACTGCCGCGCCGACATCGCTGCTCGGAAATTGGCGTCGGAACGAACGCGGTCCGATACCGGAATTCTCGGAACAGGCCGAGGGTGACTTTAAACACACCGCCGCCTTGCATCGGCGATTATCTTTCGCCAAACAGGATAACCTTGGGATCTTATTCCGCCTTGCTTTTGGCAGGGCCATGTTACAGGCTTGCGGAACATTATTTCTTTTTGGTTTTTCGGTGTATTGTCAATGCTGCTATCTCCACGTCGAGGACTCGATTGCGATATCTCATCGCCCGGAGATAAGGTCATCCAGGCGAACTGCGGATGCTTTTCGATGATCGCGGCATTCTTGGCCTCAATCTCTACAATATCCGCCTCGCTGACCTGGAGGTCGAGGCAGGCTGCTTGGCGCAGGATCGGCATCGGATCATCCTTTTTCGCTGCCCTTTTTCTTTGGAAATATAATGGCCGGTTGTCGCCGAGCAGTGACCGTGAAAAAACGGAAGGTCATCGCTTCGATCAAAGTCGGCTCCATGGTGCCCGCGCATATTTCAACCGCTCTTCTTTGGCCGCCGCATACATTGCGCTGGCAATCATGCCGTTTGACTGCACTGACGCATGCAAGGCCTTTCACCGCGCTGTTTATCGACGCCGAACTTGGGTCGCGAATGCCATTGGAGTATTGCTCGGAATAAAGATTATTCTGGCACGGGGAAATGACAGGCAGCTCAGACCCTGGGCCATCGTTGAGTCCTCGATGGAGGGCGCCAATATTGGTGCGCTCCATCGGCCAAAGCAGCAGGACTGTGAACCCTCCATCCTTGTCCAGCTGGCTGGCCAGCGCGAGGCATAGGCAAATAGGAGAATTCCCGGACCACAATGCCGTTGGTAACCATCACCCCGGTTTCGGGGATGGGTGATATGCATTCGGTCCGCTTTACCCTTGACAGGTTCGGCCATTTTACCGGCAAATTTCTGCCCAGAGCTCTTTCGCGGAATGCCCTTTGCCAGCTGATCATGCAGCCCGCGGTAAATGTGACCAAATAATCCTCTTTGTTCACCGCCGCCATCATCGCGGAGGCAACCACTTCCTGGCCGCGCACGGGATAATAGGACGATTGCAATTGACCCGCCCGATTCATTCTGGCCGGAAAAACATTTGATGTCCATTGCATGATTTCAGGTCGCGCGGGTAAAAAAATTATCAACGAGAACGTCTTTGTCCGCCATCTTCAGTATTGGCCATAGGCTTTGCTCCTTTGTAATGCGCCCTTCTGGGAGGGACGCTTTCTTTGCGAACTTACATAGCGCAGCGGGCTGACTCGCCAATATTGTTATAGGCAGTGAGCCGCGAATATTTTTCAGGCATAAGGTTCGAGCGTTTCTTCAGCCTGCTGGCAACCGTGGCCCAGACGTCGGATCATGCCCGAAAAAAAATATTGTGCCCCGGCACGGCGCCAAGCCGACAGTCTTGTGCAGCGAAACCGTAATAGTTGGTCCGCATTATAGACCTGAATCGGGCATCCGCACTCATCGAGCGAACGACGGAAGGTTGCAGGCAGCGCGCCAGCACCGCTTCTCCGGTAGCCGTCCGCAACCCGAGCGGACTGGCTGGCCCGGTTGATTGACCCGGGGTCGGAAAACGGATCACCGCTGCGCGCCGAAAAAGGTTCATGGCCTCCGGTGATCCGCTTGACCTTCTGGCCGGTTTGTTCCGAAAATTATTCGTGGTATATGCGCATCTTCGCCGGAAAGCCCGAATTCCCATTCGCTTGTCTGCACGATTCACCTTGCATTGGGCAGGCTTATGATTGCCTTCCGGCATGGTCAGATGGGAGATGCGAGTTGTAATAATCCATTTCTATTTGTGCCGGATCCGACTACCAGCTCGCCGCAGGTCCGATCCGCGACGGATGTTCTGGCGGATTGTCGACACATCTTGCCGATCCTTATTTCCAGGCCACGCAACCGGTCGCTGAAACGGGTGCTCGAACAAGGCCAGCCCATCGGATGGTCGATCAGTGAAAACGCAGCCGGTACCTTCGTCTTGCCTATCCTTCTCGCTAAGAAATGTTGGAGGGCAAGGTGATATATCCGCAGGTGAAGGCGTAGAGCAAAACCCTTCCTCCTTTATGCTTCGGGCATATTCTCTCTCCCAATGCTTGCCAGGACTGGACGGTTTGCAATAATATTTCAAATCGCCAGCTATCAAGCATGGCAGTTCGGTTGACTGAAGAATCCGTTCTAACAGGCATTCAAAGTCCTTCCAATGGGAGAATATTTATGACCGACAAACAGCAATGGCTGATCACGGACGCCCCAAGGGGCGCGGCTGGTGGTTGATGATTCAAGAAAGTCGTTCACCGAAGTGCCAGAATGCGCCGCAAGGCCATGTTCTGGTGAAAAAATGAACGATACTTGGGCTTCGATCCGGCGCAAAAGCTGGATGGAGACATATCGGGCGGGGCTATGTTGCACCGACGAAATTGGCGAAGTGACTTGGCTGGTTCCGGCATTTGGCACCCGTGATTCGAATCGCTCATTCCGATTTGCCGTAGGCGACAAGGTCCATGGGCAGTTGCGGCTGGGCAGGATTATGCGCATGTGCCGGCGGGCGGGAATTGACAAATCCCGGATGTGAGTTGCTGGCCGCAAATCTGGGAACCCTGGGCACTACCGGGATGACTGACTTTCGGCTTGTTGAAACATGGCCGCCCTCAGCCGGGTGATTCATACGGTTGATCGGTGTCTGGCGCGGCCGGTGCAACCGGTCCATGGATTGGCAACGATTGCCAAGATCGCAGTTGCCGCATCAATTGGCACGCGGGCGTGAGGAAAAGTGCAAATGGCTGACCGACGAGTGCATATGACTGGGCGATTGACTATAAGAATGACGATGTTTCGGCGAAAGCTGAAGGGAACATTGCACGCAGGTCGATCAATGTCTTTTATGACCAATGTCGGCCTGACTGGGTCGGCAAGATCCCTCAACGATTGCGCTGGCCCATCTGGCATTGCATGCCCGCGTTGCGATCTGCGGTGGTATTTCCCGCTACGAACAGGGTGACATTGCCGGCGGGTCCCGAAAAATTATTTCAACCTGATCTTCAAACGGCAGCATGTCGGGCTTCATCGTATCGATTATGTGAGCGAATTTCCCGAAGCGCAGAAAAACGCCATGCCGCAATGGATCAAAAAGAGGGCAGGATTACCTTCAAGGAAGATATCCAAGAGGGCCTTTGACAATATCCCAACCCACGTTTGAGACGCTTGTTTGGCAGGCCAGAATTTCGGCAAGCAAATGCTTCCGTCTGGGATTTATGCAAACGTTTATGTCGCTAAACTAACATTGCGCTAGTGCCCGCATCCTTTGCAGGCTAACATATGACATGGTTGTCAGCGAAGAGTTAGAATATGGGAGCGATCCGGAAAAAATTCGCGGGCTGGCGTGCGGGCTTTGGCTGGAAGGAAAATTTGCCCCGAAGAAATGCGCGACGGCGATATCACTGCGAAAAGCCAATGCTGGGGCGGACGCCAATGGGAGTTTCCAGTCGAAAGCGCAAAAAATATGGGGTTCGAGCGTGCGCTGACCAAGGGCTATACTGTGCCAACCCTGGCCAAAGGAATATGGCGGTGCCGGACTTTCCGGCGGAAGAGGCCAAAATCCTCGATGAAGAGCGGCAGGCAATCACGACGGAAGCCGCCTGAGCACAATTTTAGGACCTATATCTCGATGCTCGGCCCCGCTTTGCTTGGCAATGGTTACCCGTTGAGCAAAAACCAAACAGGCAATTCTGACCGGGGATCGCTCGCGGCGAAGATTTAGGTGTGCCAGGGCTATTCCGAGCCAGGGCGGCGGGATCGGGATCTCGCTTCGCTCAAGTCGAAATGTGAGGAACAAGTCGATCCATTTGGCTGATCAAAGGCCCAGAAAATCTGGACACTCCAACGCCGATATTTCGGACTGGATCTTCATTGTCATGGTACCGTTACGATTTTCGATGCCCGAAACATCAGGGAATTCACTTCATATTGATCGATATGGCGAGCGAGGGCATCAGCGTGAAAGCCGGATCGTTCGATCTCGGGCCCACTCGCCGTTTTGCGAGACGTTTTCGACAATGTCAAAGTTGCCGAAAGACGCTATGGCGAAGGCAATTGCCTCGGTCGTCGGAGAGATTAATCGTGGTTGGGATGTCGCTAAAAATTCTGCTTGAGGTGCATTTGAAGCGCGGCATGCTTGGCACGATGTCGCCGCTGCGCGGTGGACAACCGGAACGGAAAGTCTCGAGTAAACTTTGCCGCCGATTAAATTGGGACTGGATCGCGGCAGGCCGTCTCGGGACGATCCCGCCATCCCGTCAGAGCATCGCGCGGCAGAGCTCGACAATTGGGCCTAAAATCTCACGGGAATATCGAACGGGGACTGACCGACGAGGCAATGCCGGCAATGGTCTCGGGCCAACATCGTTCGATCTGAAATATGCGGCCTCAGAGCTTACCAAGCGTGAGCACCGAATTAGCGCATGGAATATCGAGGGCCGACAGCGGCAAACCATCGGTGAGGACGGCATTGAATATGGCAGTTCTGGCCAATAACTGGCTCTAATTAATCGGGCCTATTCGATCCTCGGCGGTACCACTGTAAGTTCAGTTTAAACATCATTTCCAAGCGCGTCTTGGGATTGCCGGAGCCAATAGGGCGAATGGAATTCATGCGCTTGATACTCAATGAGAACAGGAAAGCTGCATGATGCACGCGAACGCGAATTTTCTGACGAAAAGGCTTCCTGTAGCCGCATTTCGAAAGGTTCGCCGACAGCAAGCCGTCGGTACGGGTTTTGCCGTTGAACTCTGCGTCGGAAATGGCTCAAATAGAGGCTGGGCCGGACATCATCGTGGATGAAGAGCGATTGGCGGCAGCGGTCGGCTACTATTGTGCGGTGCTGGTGTGCTGGCGAGCCAAAATGGGACGCAACCTGACCGCATTCACCTTTTTCGCCACTTCTGTGCTGGGTGCTACGGCGATTCAGCAATATGGAAACGCAAAAGCAGAAGACAAAAATCTGCAGCGATCAGCAGTGGCGACCAATGCTGTTTTTGCTTCTGGCTGTCGATGAAGGCCCGCCGGCACAATCCCGCCCGGATCAAATTTGTAGCCAAAGCGGCGGCAATGGCTTGTTCTTTCCGGCCACAAAAACCTTTGTGGCGATGGCCATGTGGCGGACAAGCTGTCATCGCTGCCCTTAAGTCGGGAGCGGAAGGCGATACCCATGCGTATCACTTTGTTCCTGAGTTGACGCGATTTGCACGGAATCATTGCGCGAGCATTACACCGATGGTGGATTAGCCGCAATGCTGGCAAATATTTCGAGTCGATGGCCTCGAGGTCACCGGAGATTGATATTATTGGGCGAACTGAGACGTCGGCTACGGGGCGCTGTTAAGCGTATATTGTCCGCAGGGGCGTGCGGTTATTGAGCAGCCGAAATGTCCGGTTCTGCGCAAGCAGGTTTTCGGCGTTACCACGGACTATCTCAAGGGGAAACGCGAAGCAATTTCGGTCAGAAAATTGGTTCCTTCAGGATTGCAGCACCGTGCTGCCCATTCTGCGACGAAATCGAGATGATGAAAATCAGCGGTGCTGAAATCGCTCAAGGATCTCGCATCAGGGATTTTGCGAATGCTGGCATGACCTGCTTCGCTGGCGAAGGCCAAGACCGGCCAGGTTCGCGCACTGCGCGGACAAGGAAGCGATCCAGATGCCACGGCGGCAATCGGGCGTCACCGATCGATTATGAGTCGCCTCTATTTCAAGCGGGTCATGATCGCGCAGCAGATGTTTGGCGACGCCGGTTTCCACAGTGATCGGCTGGGGAAAAAAAATTTCAGGTTTTTGATCAGTTCGCAGGAGTGATCTAGGCGCTTTCTGACTTTAATTCAATTGGTGGGGCCAAAATAGGCGGTCATCTCTGGCGACTTTTTCCGGGCGGATTTAAATATCGAAAATAGCGATCACTCCACAATCAGGACATGCCGCCGCCTGTTTGATTATCGGCGCGAAACGGGAAAGCGGCCCGCCTTTGGTCGAAATGCGGGACGGGCCCGGTCAATTCGACCCTTCGCGCCACCGGAAAAGGCATTGGTGTAGAACTTGCAGGGATTTTCATCGCCACGCTTGGGCTCTGTGCCTGCGGGTCTTCGACGAAGCGTCATCAGCGTAGAGCGCCATACAGCCGCCCACTTGTCGCCGGCGTTTGATTCGCGGACCAAATAACGGTCAACGATCTTGCTGCATATATTCCAGGTTGTGATCATCGAGATCCTTTGCTGGAAAATTGCGCTAAACTAGATTGCCAGAGCAGGATAAACTTCTGCTGATTTGATAGGGAGATGAATATGTCGGGTCAATTGGAGGCAAGGGTTGCGAATTGTCACGGGCGGTTGCATCGGGTATTCGGCGCTTGCGGACCGTGGCGCGCTTGTGCAAGGAACGTTGCCAGGGTTCTTGCCCACCGATCGTGCAGGAAGCACTGGGCCAGTCGCGACGCTTGCCGAGGCGGGCTCCTTGTTCATGGTTCAGGATGTGTCCGCGTCGGCAAGCCTGGGATCAGGTGCATGGCAGGGTTCAAAGCGAATTCGGGGCGTCTGGATATTATTGGTCAACAAATGCCGGAAATATCCCAGTGATGGCAAAATATCGAGAAGTCGATCTGGGAAAGCTGGCACCTTTTGCTCGGAATATCCTACACCGGCGACGTGAATTGCTTTGGCACGTTGCCAGAAAAGGGCCACTCCGATGATGAGAAAAACCCGGTGGTTCTTGCGCTCGATCATCAATATCGCTTCGACCAGCGCTTTTCGCAGCGCTTCCGGAGACGTGACCTATACCGCGTCCAAAAGTGCAGGTGCGGTTGCCTGTCCAAATCGGTAGCCGTCCATTGTGCGCAAAATGGTCCTGAAACATCCGCTGCAATAATCTGGTTCCCGTTGCGGGACCACACCGGGAATCATCGTACGGGGCATGCGAAAAGGCGTTCCGGCATGATCCGAAATGGCCGCCGCCTGTCCCCGATGAACCGTGATCGGGCAGGGGGCAGGTGACCTTTGCGCTGCGCGGATATCTGGCGGGGATGACACGGGTTTTCAGTCACCGGGCAAGCGATTGCTGCGTCCGATGGCGGGATGCTGGCGGTGCATCCAGGCTATTAAAGGTCTTCTATCCTAGCCGTTTGGAGTTATTGCGGCGTGCTTTCCCCCTTATAGATCTTGCAAGGAAAAAGGGAGAGATCTTTGTGAGCGCACAGCGATTAGCCGACAATCTGTTTACCGAGGACATGGCGCGCTGGTCGGTGCGCGGGAACGGGAACCGGGCATATATTCTTTTCCGCTGCCATTGACTCCCGAATGACAATATAGAAGCCAATCCGATTGGGTCGCCGCGGGGACGGTGTGGACCGTAATACGAGTCAAGCGCTTTCCGCCAAAGCACCCTATATCGGGCCTACCGATTCACGGAAAAAATTCAAACCTATGTGGTCGCCTATGTCAGCTGCCGGGACCAGACATGTGGAATCGCGCCTGACCGCGTTGAACCGGCACGATTCGTCAAAAAATCGGCATGGAGGTCGGTCAGCGGGACGATTCTGCTCGATCCGGATGGCACCGCCAGAGAGCAAAAGCTCATTTCACGCCTTCAAGCCTGTTCAGGGAGAATAATCATGTCAGACGTTTGGTATCGTAGAGAGCAGGGATTCACCTTTCGGCCGGACCGAAGCCGCGACGGCATGGATCAGGGATTTTTGCGGTGAGGCAGGCGCTGGCCGACAGCGATAGAATGGAAAAGATGTCGAGCTTTGCCTTTTGCGCGGCTCGGCGGATCGGGCAATTGCGACAATATGGTTTTCCCAACTTGGGCCTGACCGGAATCCAGTTTATCATGTCTCCAATGCTGTGCAAAACGGCGGATTCGGCCCTGAACGCTGCGGTAGCGCAGATCAAGTCCGGGCGAATATATGAGATGGGCTATGGCGGGTCGGTTTTGACAAGCATCGCGCAGGTGCTTCAACGCTGATCCTGCATCCTCGGGCCTGCAAATTTTGGTACGGTGAAAGCTGGGCTATATTGCTGACCGTCCAATTTTTCGCGCGAAAATCATTGCGCTAATCTGCATGAGCATAATATCAGCCGGGAGACTCTCGACGGGTTGCCGAAAAGGCGGTTCCGCAACTCGTAAAACCGATCACGCGTGGCGGCGCAGCGGCAGGTTTTGATCTGGATACGATCAATTGAACGCGCGATGATCTGCGATGCCGCTGACAAAATATATGTTCTGTTCGCCAGCGGAAGGGGCTGTGGCGCTGATCCTCGCGAGCGAGAAAAAGCGAGGAACTCGGTTTGGGGCGATAATCCGGGCTTGAAAACCTCCGTAATGCGACCCGGCCTGCCTGGGTCGTTCGAGGTATTTGCCGCGTCAAATCGACAATGGAGCGCGGCGGACGGAACCGAACTGGCCTCCAAAGCGGCCTTCGAACAGGCCGGCGTCGGCCGAAGATATTGATGTCGCCCAGTTGCAGGACACGAATTCGGCGCCGGGGAAATCATGCACATGGCGGAAAATGGCTTTTGCAAGCGGGTGACAGGAGCAATGGCTGCTGAAGGGCGCAGCGAAATCAAACGGTCCAATTGCCGAATCAACACCGACGGCGGTTTGTCTCAGCTGCGGGCGAACCCCTTGGCGCTTCGGCTTGCGGCAGGTCTATGAGAATGTCGTAGCAAATGCGCGGAACGCGGGTTGACCCGGCAAAGTGGCGGGCAATCCGAAAAAGCGTTACAGCCAAGTCTCATGGCGCGCCGGTGTATTGCCGTAACGAATTTCTCCAAAGATAGGAGATTCGATGACCAAGGAAATCAGCGCCGAGGCGCATTGGACATAGCCGAACGAGTCTTAGCGTTTCGTTCGCGACAAAATTTTATTGCTATGAAAAAGGATGATCGCTGCGAGATCATGGGCCAACCGACGAGCTGGTCAGGGAAATTCGCGTATGGCCAGGGAAAGCGGGGCGTTCGACTCCCGGCATATCGTAAGGGATGGGCAGCCTTGACCCATCTGGAAACCGCACTGGTTTACGCAAGTCCGGATTGTCGCCGCTGGGACGCTGCGGTGAACACGGTTCGCGCCGGATGAGGGCAATATTGTATCTGCTCTGGCAAATGCGCCTCGCCAGAAGAAAGACCCATTTCCTGAGCACCGCTTGATATCGGCGAAGCTCGTTCTGCATTTTTCATGACCGATAGCCGGCCAGTGAAAATGGCGCGGTCTTGACCGATGTGATTGGGCAGACGACCGCGAAACTGAGATGCAATCATTGGGTGATCAATGAGTCGCAAGACTTTTCATCACCGGGCAAGTTCGCCAAGGTCGGGATTATCCATGGCGAAAATCCGCAGAGGGCGCTTCACCATGTTCTTTCGACTTGCCGGATCCGCGATCAAGATCGAACGGGTTTGCTGAGATACCATCGACAGCTCGATAGCCGGGGCAGCCATTCGTGGTTCAATTTATTGGACAATCTCCGCGTTCCCGCTGACCAGGATGCTTGGCGAAAGCGGTGAAGTTTTTCCAAAGTATGCACAGGTTGCGATTGTCACCGGGCTTCGGCCTGACCCATTTGATGCGCTTGCTGGGCTGCTTGTGCCGGGCACAGGAATGCCATTGATTATGCGTGCAAAGGCAAGCCTTTGGCAAGCCGCTGATCGACCATGAAGGTGTTGGCTTCATGCCTGGCCGCAAAAATCACGATAGACTGAACAGTCCGGAACTGATGATCGACTGGTGCGCTTTCGGTTCTCGATTCGGCCGCATTGGGCACGACGGAGCCGATGACCACAGGTCGCCGTGGTCCGGGGAAGCGTTGTTCCCATCGCCCGACATTGTGTCGGCATGGGCGGCACCGCGGCTCAGCGTGATACCGTGGTGAACAAGTATTCGCGAAGGCGCGCCTTCAGGGTTATGATGGCCCGACCCGATGGGTTCCACAAAATGCGTCGCTTGCCAGGAAATAGAAATCACATAAAATCGCGAAATGAAGGATAATCAATGGACAAGAACCGCAAATTCACGTCGTTAGCCGCCGATTGGGCGAGCAGGAAAGCGATTTTGCGCTGTCGAAGAGGAGTTGCCGGAACTTGGTGATGGGCATTTCTGGTGCGCAACACTTATATCTCCGCTGGATCCGCCGCAGCGCGGCTGGGATGAGCGATGCGGAAAGCTATATGCCGCCGATCGCTTTGGGTGCAGCGGGTCACCGCTAGCCAGCGTTGGCGAGTTGCCGAGTCGAAAAACCCTGATTTTTCCGATCGGGCAATGGGTGTCGGTCTCGGCGCGTGGAAGAATATTCGATCGTTCAGGCTGGGATTTACTCGCCTGTCGGACGCTTCGCTGGTTCCCATCTCCGACAAAATTTTCTGTCGGTTCTCGGATGCCGTTTTCGGAATGGACCGCCTATTTTGGCATTGATCGATGTGCCAGCCGAAGCAAGGCGAAGACATTGCTGGTGACCGGTGCTGCCGTGGGTGGGTTCCGCTGGTCGGGGCAAGATTGGCAAGATCCCGGCTGCCGCGTTGTCGGTATTGCTGGTGGCGCTGACAAATGCGCACGGGCTGTGGTCGATCATTATTTGGTTTTGATTGCTGCTATTGATTATCGACGGGGAAGAGCCAGGGCCGATTCTGGGAACAGGAAATTGCGCGGCAGCGCAGATGGTGTCGATATCATCTGGGAAAATGTCGGCGGCGAGATTCTCGATGCGGGAATTACCGCGATCAATGAACATGCCGGGTCGTGCTTTGCGGTTTGATCAGCGGAGTTAAAAAGCCCCCGAACCTGTCGGCTTCGCAATCTCTGGTATTCTGATTCTCACGCCAGGGCGACGACAAGGCTTTGCGTTCGCGATTATCCGGCCCGGTTCCCGAAGGCGATGCGCAGATTAGGCGCAATGGATCGGGCGAAGGAAAGATCAAGCATGATGAGGATTATCGATTCGGGGAATCGAAAATCGCTACGCCGCTTTCATTTGAAGTATTTCCGTTGCCAATAAGGGCAAGATGATCCTCGATGTTTCACCGGAAGAATGAATATAGGAGGCTAAAGCATTTCAGACAAATAAACGGATCGTTCTCGATTTTATCGATGCGTGGAAACCGGCTCGATCTATACGCCATCTAGCAGCAATGACCGACGGACATATATTTCACAATATTCGTGGGAGCCGTGCACGGCATTGATGCGGTTCACGCATTTTTTTGACAACCCTTTCTTTCAGCTTCGACGCCGCGCAGTGGGATATTCATCATATAGCTGACCACCGGAGAGGCCGTTCTGACTGAACGAAGGACAAGTTCCGGACGGGGACAAATGGAATTGCCATCGGGTGATGGGCCACATTTGAAATGCGCGATGGCAAGATCGCGAAATTGGAGAGGAACTTTTCGATTCTCGCGATCCAGAACCAGATGCAGCCGCAATGGGTGCCAACGCGTCCTGAGATCGGGGCCGGTTTGTAGAGCCCACGCCATTGGTCGACCGGAGTATCGCCGGCGGGTTCATGAAGCCGCGATTCAGTCGCTCGCCAGATAAACGCATAGCGCTGCCAACATCGTTGGGATCGGCCCAACTTCTCGATCGGGATCATCCCCGGTTTCCGGCGTTGCTGCCACCTGCGCGACCGATTCCTGCCGCACCATAGGCGTGTTATGGCCGGCGGGATGGAGGCTGTTGCCAGCGAATGGGATAATTTTTGTTCCTTGCAAATGCAAAGCCACCGATTTGGTTCATCGACCGCACCACCACTTTCGCCGCGCTATAGGCAACGACGGGGAATAGCCCTGCAAAGGCCGCAATCGAACTGAGGTTGATGATCGGAGCAGGGCTGGTCGGTTGGATTTCATTGTTTTTTTTTCTTCTAACGGCAGCGCGGCTCCCAGAAAAAACACCGTCGAGCATCACCGAAGTTTGTTTGCGGAAAAAAGTTTCAAGCGTGCAATCTTCGATGGTGCCGGAATTGACCAGGCCGGCCATTGTTGACCAAGGATGTGGGGGCGTTCCAAAAGGCATCCAGCGTTTGCACGCGATTATTTCATCCCAACGCTGTTCTTCAACGGACATTTCCTGCGCAGGGCGATTGCAGTGGTGCCGATTGCATCGGCAACTTTTTGTAGCGGCTGCCAGATCCACTGCGGTCAGCACGAACCTGAGCGCCTTCTGCAGCAAAAGGTTTCGCTGATTGCTTTTCCAGGACGAACGGCTCCGGGTTACGATGGCAATTTTTCACTAAGGCGGACCCATGTTCAATTTCCTTCGATGCTGGACTATCACCATCACTATAGCCGTCGAGTTCCGGTTTTTCGCACCATCCCCATTATCGTTGTCCCTGATCCGCATTTATTGCATGGAAACGTACAAATGTTTGCGGGGAAAGAACACAGTTTTCCACAGTTGCTATTTCCCAATTTGGCTAGCAGAGCCAACCGGGAAACTCACGCTTAAGGACAAAATGATGACAAGGCGGGAAAAAACCGGCCGGATATTTTATGAATTAGGCTCCGGCTGGAATATGCCAGCAGCGAAAAAAACTGGGGAGGAGCAATACCACATCTTACTCGTCGCGAAGGGCCCAAAAATCCATCATTGGGGAAAACAAGGAACGGTCAAAAGAACCCTTCTTATTGGGTTTCGCTGCAAACCATGGCATTTGCGGCAGTCTTTGGCCTCGGCCAGCGTCGGCACAGGATGGCCGATGGAATTGGACGAGGAGGGGGCAATTGTGATCACGGGTTTATTTGCCGTAAGCAAACTTGAACATTAGCAGGAAGTTGGCCGGGGTTGACGGTGGACCGCGAATCGGTGGCGATACGCTGGAGAAAATATCAGAGGTAATGAAAATCGCCGATGGTTTCGTCAGTCCCGCCGCTTGCCGGGCCTTCAAATGTTCAGGGTTTGGTGGTTCCGGTTCCGGTTGGGCCAGATCAGGTTTGCGCGGCGTTGGGATTCATCCCAATTTTTTAATCCCTCTTTGCCATCCCCATTTTGGGGGGGGAAACTCAATTTTCCCCTCTCCTTTCTG
>Ga0163217_1063127_pt1 | contig 14466 bp, 6 predicted proteins | sample SynspAceP_FD_185933 | JGI IMG/M metagenome (GOLD analysis project Ga0163217, IMG submission 185933) | Saline lake microbial communities from Ace Lake in Antarctica - Synechococcus sp. Ace-P (PacBio error correction) | ecosystem: Environmental > Aquatic > Non-marine Saline and Alkaline > Saline ... | reverse complement strand
GTGGCGCAAAGTTAACGACAATTAGATACCCGATGAGTGGCAGACAAGCAGCGGAAGAGTACAAAACTTTAACCAATGAAGTATGTGGTTGAGTCGCTGATTATTTTGTCTTATGGTTTGCTTATATCTGTAAACCATACTTTACCACTAAGTTCTGATTTTTTAGCAAATTTATACACAAACATTGCCACCAATATGTAGCGCAAGGAAAAAGCCCATACTGCCTTAAATCCCTGATTTATGCAGCCAATTCATCACATCTTGCGTCGTTATCTCCTTACGGTCGTGTGATAATAAGGACCGTTATGAAAAATATCATCAGTAATAAATAAACGCTAATAGACTGCTCCAATAATATAGATAAAATGAAAATTATCGAAGTAGGCACCTAGGGATTGTGACCGAGACTGGGCTGCGTAGTTACTTTTCGTGAATGTTTGTGAATATCGTTAATGCGCGTTGTTGGTGATTTACAATAAATTGTGAAAAACTTTAGCATTAATACGCACCCCCAAAGCCCCCAAGTAATCTGAAGATCAGTAGTTCCTTAAATTAAAATAACCACCATAAAATGCCATTGAATGGCATCATTCAAGTAAGTTCTGCGTGATGTATTGTGAAGAAGGAAAATGGGCAAATGACCAATAACCAATGAAATAAACGAGTAGGGTAAAATCCCATAATATATTAATTTTTGCATGAATATTCCTTATTTCAATATCCAAAGAGTTGAACCACCCGCACTTCACTGAACCTTTCTAGTTTTGCCTTGACCAAACCTGATTTAGCATTATAATTTGAATAAAATCGTTTTCCGATACATTTATAAGTTCAAATCAAGCTTTAGGTTTTCTTCTTATTTCGGGGCCAATATATCATAAAACATAAAAAAGATAGAGGTTTATATGACTAAAATAGGTGTTTTGGGCGCAAACGGTCGAAATGGGGCGAGTGTTTAATTGACGCTGCTATCAGCATACCCGATGTAGCCACTTGGATTTGCTAGTGTGCGAAGTGGTTCTTCATTGTGGGTATCGATTGGCAGGTTGAGCTAGCGGGGAGTTGCCAAAACAATATATTAAGGTTGCGATACTCCAGCAAACAAACCAACCGATATTGCCGATGCTCATTATAGACTTTTACTCTGCCGCAAGCTTGCAATCTAATCTTTTGAATGGTGTTTGAGTTAATAAAAAGGCCAATCGTCATCGGTTACAAAACAGGCTTTCAGCGCCGAGTTAGGATGTTTGGGACCACGCTGCAAAATTAATTCCAATTGTGTTTGCCGCCAATTACAGTGTTGGCCGTAAATTTATTACTCAGCTTTGGTAAGACAAACAGCGCGGTTAATGGCGAAAAAGATGCTGCATATGAGAAGATAGGTCGAGCACATCACCGATTTTAAAGAAAGACGCACCTTCGGGAACCGCTGTTGGCTCTGGTGAAGGTGATTTGGCAGATGAATTAGGCCGTGATCTGGTCTAAATGTGCAGTTTATGGTAGGCAAGGTGATACCGGTGAAACGCGATCAACAAAGCCATTGTTTTCTGTACGATTCGCGCGGGGGATATAGTGGCGGAACATACCTGCTATATTTTGCAAAACCGAGTCGGCCGAAAAATAGATTTTTTTAAACACATAAAGCTTCTAGCCGATTAAACTTTTCGGAAATGGCGCACTAAACCGCCGCCATTTTGGAGCTCAAAAAAATAAACCCGCAGGTTTATATTAACATGCAACAAGTGCTGAATTTACAATAACTTTAAATGTAAACTGACGAAAAACCTTTAAAATTAAACATTTATATTGATGTTTGTATTTTTAATGCTTTGTGTTAATTTTAACCGTAAAGCTTGTTTTTCCATATTTTTTTCTCGTTTTAATCCTAGAAACAAATAGATCATTTTACGCATTAATATATAATCACCGAATTTGCCACAAACTTGCAATTTTCGCTCTAGGCGCAAGCCATTAAATCTTTGGCAAGAAAAAGCATACGATTGAGCTAGCGCTCATTGTGCTTGAAAATGTGACGATTCGCGAAGAGTTACTGAAAAGGCTGTTTTTTTTGCTGCGCTTTAGACGTATTTTTCGGAAAATATTTAGCGTCTCGCTGTTATTTCCTTGTTACCTTTAATTTTAGGAGGTTGACTTGCTATTTTCTTGCTCTTTTAGTTGCTAGAAGATGTTCTGTTTCAAGGTACAAGCTAATTGGCTGTTTAGGGTTCATAGTGTTGGAGAAAGTTTGTCTTCAAACATCAATGACGGGCTTCAAAGAAATTTTCTTACCGATCCATCATTACGCGAACAAATAATCACACTTACATATCCTCACATCGGTAACCCACCGGAGTCAATTCCGAAGATGCTCGAATTCTATAAAATATGGGCGAAAGGCCTAATATTCGAGAACCTTCCTCTAGTTCGCTTAGTAGTTTAGAAGCCGAAACAATCTCTTGCTGATATCTCAGGCTAATAATATTTGTTTGCCATAAGCTGATATCGACCACCACGGACGTTTTGACGCGGAATTTTGCGTGACCAAAGGGCTCAAACGCGGGGTGTATCCGTGACAGGGGATGCGTTAAAACACAAGAGCAAGCACTAGCAGAAGCAAAAAAAGCTTTGCTGGGGTTAAAGGGGCATGGATTTAGCGGAAATTTGTATCGGAGAACCCAGAGCAAAAACAACATGGCACGGATGGCTCATGGGAAACTTGGGTTAAGGGTTATTGATACCAACAGCAAACCTTTGCCATATCACATTGTTGCCTTATTGATTTTGCGTGCGAAAAAATAATATTCTTAGAATGTTAGTTGATTCGCGGGTTGTAAACTCACCTTAGTTTCCTGGCGCAAAAACCTCTGCAAAGGATGGTCTTAGCGCTAAATTCCAGATGGTATTTTCTTATCCAATGGTTCCGGGTGGATCCTGAACCTTTGTAACTTATTTGCGGTTTGACGCTATCAAAGTATTCCTATGGACAAAAATCTATTTCCCATTTTTTGGTATTTGTTCTTGGTCATTCAACTACTCGCATTGGCCAGTGGTGCAAAACACAAAAAAATGAAAGTTTGGACATCATGGCGGCAAATCAATCCAAGTTTAAAGATTTTAGCCCGTGGAGTTGTTCATGATTACGATTCAAAAATCATGGTTTTGCAGTTGATTGAGTCATCCTTTACCAGATAATCTGAAAGTAACTCATGTGTCTTTATTTGAACAAGTCGTTTACAAGGTATTAACGCATTAGACAAAGCCCGCGTTCAGTTTTTTCAGGGCACCCTGAAGCGAAGCCCCGGTCCGCATGATGCAGCGCCGTTATTCGACAAATTTATGAACTTATAGTTCCAGTTCCAAAAACAAAGCTAAATAGTAGGAAAATCAGGGACTATGCCAAAAACGTACCGACCCTCAAGAGTATTTAATTTTCTTGGTGCTGGACCTATTCGTGGATCGGTCCAGGCTTGTGATTTGGTTACTCCGGCGCGGGCAAGCTTGCTAAAGCATACGTGAAGAGGGCTATCGAGTTATTCTTGTTAAACTCTAACCCAGCTACTATTATGACGACCCCGAAATGGCCGATGCGGACATACATCGAGGCCAATTCATTGGGAAGTTGTGCGCAATATTATAGCTAAAGAAACGACCGGACGCTGTTTTACTACGATGGGAGGCCAAACTGCACTAAAAAACTGTGCGCTTGACTGTAAATAATTAACGGTGTATTAGAAGAGTTTAATTGTTGAGTTAAATTGGTGCATCTGCAGATGTGCTATGCACAAAGCAGAGGACCCGTGAAACGTTTCGATTAAGGCCAATGAAATCTATTGGGTCTGGAATGCCCTAAGCTGAAATAGCACACAGCTTAGAGGCAGGCTTACGAACCGTATGCAACTCGTATTGGTTTCCATGCATTATTCGCCCATCGTTCACCATGGGTGAAAGCGGTGGCGGTTATTGCTTACAAATAAGATGAATTCACTGAAATTTTGCACCCACGTGGCCTTGATTATCGCCCACGCAGAAACTGCTTATTGATGAATCACTTAATAGGTGGAAAGAATACGAGATTGGAAGTGTGTGCGGCGATAAAAGCAGATAACTGCATTATTGTTTGTACGATTGAAAACTTTGAGCCGATGAGGTGTGCACACTGGAGACTCAATTTTACGGTTGCACCAGCACAAAACGGTTAACAGACAAAGAATTCAAATCATGCGTAAGTGCAAGCTATTGGCAATATTACGTTGAAATTCGTGAAAAACCGGAGGTTCCAACGTTTACCAGTTTGGTTTTTGTCCAGATTACGGGGCGCATGGTCATCCATCAGATAATGAACCCGCGGGGTATCTCGTTCACGCATTGGCATCTTAAGCGACCGGTTTTCCCTATTGCTAAAATTTGCGCAAAACTTGCGATCGTTATACCTTGGATGAGTTAGCCAACGATATTTACAGTGGGCTTAACACCGGCGTCGTTCCGAGCCGGCAATTGTTATGTTGTGACTAAAAAATCCCACGCTTTACTTTCGAAAAAATTCGTGTGGGCTAACGACCGTTTTGACAACTCAAATTGAAATCGGTCGGTGAAGGCATCGCAATTGGTCGTAACATGCAAGGAGTCATGCAAGAAAAGCCCGTTGCCGTGGACTTGAAAGTGGGTGTGTCTGGCCTTTTAACCCAATTTCTTGACTTGAACGGGACCCAGAAAGCAAAAAAATAAGTTGATTTATTGAACTCGTTGAACCTTGGTTGCTGAACGCATTTGGTTATATAGGTGATTGCGTTCAGGAATGGGCATTGTCAGTAGATGAAGTTTAATACGCGTTTTACCAACATTGACCGGTTTGGTACTTGTACAAATGAAAGGAAATGTGCAATTAGAGCAACTAGTCGAGCGTATCTGGTTTTATCTGCAATTGACTCCAAATTTGATGAGGGAAAACTTCTCAAGCGCAAAAGGTTTTCGCTGATGCAATAGATTGGCCTTGAGCTTAACCAATGAGCGGAAGATTGATTGTCGCGCGATACGCGTTAAAAAATTCGATATATTCCCGGTTTATAAGCGCTTGGATTAACCTGCGCCGCTGAATTCAGCCACATTCACGCATATATGACGTACGTATTGATGAAGAATTGCCGAGTCGGAAATCCTTTCAGACCCGAAAGAAATTATTGGGCTCGGTGCGTGGTCCAAACCGCAAATCGGCCCAAGCATTGAATTTTGATATTGTTGGTTGTTACATGCGGCATTTGGCTCTGCGCGTATGGATGGCTATTGGAACGATTATGGTTTAATGTAACCCTGAAACAGTCCAAACCGATTATGGATAACATCAGACCGCTTATATTTTGAGGCCTGTAACACTTTAGGAAGACGTGCTAGAGATTGTGCGTTATTGAAAAGCCGGTAGGCGTTATTGCTTCAATATGGTGGTCAAACTTCCGCTTAAGTTAGCCCGAGGGCATTGGAAAGGTAATGGCGTGCCTATTATTCGGCACATTACCGATGCAATTGACCGCGCTGAGGAAATCGTGAACGCTTTCCAGCAAATGGTTACAACAGTTAGGGTTGACTGAAACAACCTCTAACTCTACAGTAAGTATATGAAAGAGCACTTTAACCCAGCAGAGGATTCATTGGCTTTCCTTTGGGGTTGCGTCCGTCTTATGTACTAGGTGTGCGTTCGAGCGATGGAAAATCGTGTATTGACCTTCAAGATTCTGCGTCGCTATCTGAAATGGAAAGCAGGTAAAAAAGTGTCCCAATGACCAGTCCTGTATTACTTGATCGTTTCCTACGGATGACGCGATAGAGGTCGGATGTAGACGCAATCTGTGATGGTTGAGCAAGTCCGTTATTTGCGGATTATGGAGATATTGAGCAAGCAGGTTTGTGCATTCAGGTTGGATTCAGCATGTAGCCTTACCTCCATATACACTTTCAAAGAAATTCAGGATGTACATGCGCAAACAAGTAACCACAAAATGGCCTTTAGGAACGTTGAAGTGGGTTGGCTTAATGAATACTCAGTTTGCAATAAAAGACAATGAAGTTTAACTTGATTGAAAGTCTAACCCACGGGCGGCAGATCTAGAAAACATTTGCCTTTGTGTCAAAAGCAACGGGGTTGCTCCTATAGCTAAAATTGCCGCAAGAGTGATTGGCGAGGTAAGAGTTTAGCGGAACAAAATTTACCAAAGGAAATTTCATTCCTCCCTACTTTTCAGTAAAAGAAGTTTTTGCCTTTCGCTAAGTTCCAGGTGTTTGATCCAACTTACTAGGACAGAAAATGCCTTCAACCGGGCGAAGTCATTGGTGTTGGTGATGGCTTGATTGAAGCTTATTGCTAAATAGCCAACTTAGCTGCATCGGCCTTCCGCTGCCTGGTTGAAGCAAGGTACTGTTTATCAGTTCGCAATAATTTGATAAAACAACGCTTAATTGGATGTAGCAAAAGAAATGCTAGGGAGGCAGGGCTTACTGTTGAAGCAACCAAAGGAACGGGCCTCAGTTCTTGGGCCTCAACATGGTGTTGTATGTAGGCACCGTGAAACCAAGCTATCAGAGGTCGTTCCAAATATTGTTGATGCTATTAAAAATGGTGAATACTGCTACGTTGACACGGGACAAGGGGTCGACAGGCAATAAACGATTCTGTTTATATCCGTCGCTGAAGCTTTGAACCAGCAAGACCAGTTTAACTACGGACCATCATGCTGCTTTTGCAACGTATTAGAGCTAGACTGCTGACGCTAAAAAATGTTTAATCGGTTCAAGAAAACTGCAGTTAAGCGATTGAAAACGCGTAAAAGAACTTTGTGTGTAAAATTGGACTGAAAGGTCCACGTAACGCGGCTTTTAGTCAATTTGAAAATTAGTATATATAATCAAATCAAGTAATGAAAAATCAAATTGCGCCTTAGATGGCGCATTTTTGTTCTAGTATGGATAGCTGAAAACGATATTTTGAGCCGGCGTTATAAGATAGCTATTACAATTAGGCGGAGCATAAAGTAGCTGTTATAAAAATATTAGCCTTCATTTTTCCGTTTCAGATAATACAAATAAATAAAGAGTAGATACAATGACACATACCCCATGACCTGCGCAATGGCGCCCAAAATTGCATACAAAAAGAATTGCTTGAGGTTAAAAAAACAGTAAAACGTCCCAGAAATTCATTAAGGTCGATTGCTACCGCACGTTGAACATGGGCGATTTGAAAGAAAAACGCTGAATAATCATGCTGCGCGTGATCAGCAAAGCTTTTGTGAAGGGACGCTATTCAAAGACTATCGAAGGTAAATGTCGTCGAACGCCGCAAATTATTGCATGTTACTTTAAATGGACCAACAACGCAAAAGTCATATTTGGCAACTGTTACCGTTAATGAATTGCAAAAGTGAAGAGAAATTACTTTACAAAATTGTCGGTGATTGACGAGTCAGATAATCAAAAAGACTACTATATTTCAGTGAATCACCTATGCTAGAGTTTTTATTGTTAAAGTAGCCGATGATTGTTGTCAATATTCAAACCCCAGCTGGGGATGAGTAGTGTTGAATTTGAAATTATTGATGTGACAGTAATCTAATTTCAACTCAGCAGCATTGACATTAAGTTATAAGGTTGTCATTAAGTATAAGTGGGTTGGGTTTTTAACCAACCTCACTTACTTTTAGCTTACACTAGAAAACTAAACCGGTTATTTACTCATGGTTGTTATGTTTGTATTTTTCGGGCATTCTAAAATTTTTTGCTATTTTTCCTGTTCATTTAACCAATCGGTAGCCTTCGTTAATGCCTCGGTGCGGTTATTACAAAATGCATCAGGAAGGTAAAATTTTCGGTAAATCCCATCTTCTGAAATTTTTCTTTGAGCTTCCCTGCTTTACCAACATCAGGATGTGTTTATTGAGCTGGTTTGCATTTCTTTTATTAAAATTTCAATTGGGCCAGGGAATGCAATTGTATCGTCAAGGAATGAAACATCGCTCAAATCGATAATAATGACTTTGTTGTTCAGTCATACTTGCCCTTAATTCGCGTGACAATGCCTTGATACGCCAAAAATCATGGTGCACTTAATAGAAAAAATAAAAAATTGACCATTTGCTTTATTCAGTAAATTTCGTTGCTTCACATGGTCAGAGGTAAGCGCCCATCGACATCGTTAATTGCCTTTTATTATTTTTAGCTGAGAAGAACACTTCAGTTTTTCAATGGTCATGATTGTTGGCAATAAAAACACAATACCCACTGCAACGGACAAGATCGACAAATACCGTAAAGTATAAAACGCATACATTTATAATGATGATTGCTTAGAAAACCTTGCTGAGCGCGGTTTGATAAAAGCTCCAATCGAGGATGTCGATTTTACCCACTTTTACCGCCTATGCCAGCAAGCACGGCAATTGGAGGGGGGGGGTTTTGGAAAAAAAAAAACCAAAAGGGGAAATCAGTCCAGAAGCGCCAAACACCGGCCACTACCAATATAGAAAAAACTCGGATCAATCCAGAGAGAGTGCTGTTTTTGCCCCTGCTCTTGAATGATTAACGGACTGTTCCCCCATGGTTGCACCGCCAAAGGTAAGCCACCAAATAAAAACCCGACATCATGTTGCCGATACCCTTGGGCCTATCAGTTCTTATTCTGATTTGTGCTCGGCTTCTTGTTAGATTACGGCAATCACAGAGTCAACATTTGAATCGATTACAAGCCAGCATACCGAGCACAATACCGTCGCAGGATCCATAGTTTTTATTTGATCGGGGGTAAAAAACTCAGGGGAAAATAATAGGATAGGGCAAACTCACGTTTATTTCGCCGATCTTCTTATATCGACGCTTTGGGAAGAAACAAAACCGAAACAAGCGATATTCATTTGATCAGCGCAATTGAGTTGTGGAGGGACAATATTTTTGCACTTTCTTAGGCGTTAAAAAAAGGATTGCAAAATAGTTGGCTTTACTGCCCATACAAATTCGGTAAAGACTAAATTATTTCTAATAAATATCAGGCAATGCTATCAGTGTTTTCCCCATTTACACCACCGTTATGCGAGAAGCGGAGGGCCTAAAGCGGCGAGCAAAGTTGCATCACAATCAGAATACAACCCAATGCCAGACATAAAACCGCTAAATGACACTGTAAGGCATCATGCGTTGATGTATTTACCCAGTTTCATGACACCAAAGATTAAACTTGGGTTAAAACCAGGCAATTCATGGAACGACGGTGAATGCCATCGCCTAAGCCGTTAATCCGGATTAATCGGCCAACGAGTGTGGTCACTTACAGGGCCGCCATAATGACGGTCATAGGTTTCCGGTTGGTTTCTGCATATTAATGTCGGTGTGCCGGCCAAACAAAAGCTGCGAATAGTCCGATAATTATTAGCCGCCATATAAGCCTGCTTTTTCAGGTCCAAACACCAGCATGCAACACCAAAGGTTAATGCCTAGAGCAGTGATTACTATAGCCGCGGGTAACACCACCAAGGATATCGCGCGCCAGATGCTCTTATTAATAGTATTGAAAATTTGCAAAAATGGAGCGCCTTACTTTTTTTGCGTAGTATACCTATTATCGTCTTATACAGTGGCTTTGATATGCGTTTGTATTGATTTTATCTATATAGCTTAGTTAAAATTCGGACAAAAGCTAGTCAATATTTCATTCAGAAGTCTATTATATCTTTATTTTTACGCTGAAGAAAAGAGTTACCGATTAATGAATAAAATAAGGAAAAAATACATAGAAGGTAAGTTTCCATATTTTCTATAAGGCGTTTTTTCCTGTAACCAACATGACATCTTGGGTTAAACAACCGTATCCTTATATTGTTTGGGTGCAATAGCGCTAATCATTGCCCGTGATGATTCTACAAACGCCGGGTAAAAAACGCCTGGTATATGGTTCGAGCGTAATACCGGTAATTCCAAATTCTTTAGCACGCATTTTTGTGCTATCTTCTAAATTGTTGATGTGACCATCGTGAATTGCCAAACCAAGCCATCAATTACATAAACCGTTATTAATAGCATCGGTATTATTCATGTAGATTCGCCTCTTTGATTTGGGTTTAGGGGGAAAAGCTATTTCAAACAAATGGCTGGTTGCGAGTTGCATTCCGTTTGCCAATAGTTTTCCTGTAACATAACTGCCCCCTTGTGATGAAAAGAGGGACATTGGCAAATCGAATATGGGGGCAAGTTTTCTTAAAATAGACTCAAAGGGCACAAATTCGCCAATAGGTAATAAATGGTGTTTTTGCCAAAACGGTTTTTTGTGTCCAATTGCATAAGGGATAGTATTCTGAACTTAATATATCATTTGCCCAAGCTGATTTTAAAATATTGTAGATGTTTTGCGTCTTATAATTTAACATCAACAATACCTGTGATTAATTGCTGTATTTGTTTTCTGTGCTTTTTATCGAGTAACTCAAGAAAGTCAGTTGGCTGCAATTTTCAAGCTTAGGAATAGCCGCTTCATGCCATATAATTTTAGCATCAGGGAATTCAAATGTTGACTGGTTTTAAATCTCCAATATTTTCTGCATGGTCGGGGCGATTCCTGTTCGAAGGTTACCATCGAATGGTCTGCTCAATATTGCCCTGACCATGGTAAATCGTTTGTATTTTTTCGGGGGGCGTAGTCCAATTAATTGAATCTAATTTTACTAAACCAGAAACACAAAAAATCTACTCCAACAACAATGGCTTTGCAGCCCTTTTGATACGCCAATATTGTGTTCGCTTTTATCACTCTAAGTGTTAAAGCCGATATTGAACCGTGATAAGGATTAATACCGCGCTAAACGCCCAATTTCACCCAATTAATGGGTATCCAACCACTCAGTGGTCCATTTTAACTGACTATATCCAATTGACAACCAGGGAATCCAGTCAAAATGTGCCCTAGCAAATCTTCTAAGCTAAGCAAAATAGAGGAAGTGTAAAATGCCAAAATTGGTTTTGGCGAAGAAACGCTTTGTTAACCAAACTGCGGGGTAGCTCCAAATTAGAAGCAAGGTAAGGCACAAAGCAAGTCGCAATCATTGCAATAGAAACAATGAGAGGAAGGACCCACCCATATTCTTGCAATTGCTGAATTGTATATCCAACTGGATTACCCCCAGCAAAAATAGCCAAAAACTTAAAAACCCAAAGCTGTTTTAAAAACTATGTGATCAGCGTGCTGCACGAAAAACCAAAACTGGGTTAAAACGATAAAAAAGGAATCCACCAAGCATTAAATGGAGCAAACGCGAAGTTAAGTGGCCGCCTAAAATGAAAAGTAAAAATCCTTTTAAAACCAAATATTCAGAGTTAATCCTCTGAATTCAGCAGGGTTATCTTTAATTGCAGGCATGCGACGTTTATCAGAGGTTGGTGATCTTAAACCCGATATTTTCAATGTAATTTGATTCATCTTGTTGTCAGCATTGTGGCCAAAAAGCGCGCAGCACGAACACCACCAATCGTATCGGATTCGTTCTTCATTTAGGTTTAGTTCGAAAGAAACGGTTAAAGTTCCTTCGACAGATGTTAAAAATGCCCTTGACCAGGAATAAGTAATGTTTTATTTAGAGAAGGACGGAATTTCATTCAGTTTCCTTGATTTCATTCATCGTATTCATCTTCAATTTCGCCAACAGATAAGCTCCAAAATATCTTCAATAGTAACTAAACCAGATACGCCGCCATATTCGTCGACACAATAGCCATGCTGATAACGCTGTTGACGGAACTCTTTTAGTATAAAAACGTTTCACACGCTTACTTTCAGGGACGATTGATAGCTTCGCGTACTACTTCTTTTAGTTTAAATGCTCTGTCAGGCAAAACGCATAAGGGTAGTAAGTCTTTAGGCAAGTAGAACTACCTTCAAATGTGGTCTTTTGTCTTCGGAAATAACTGGATATCTAGGAGTGCGCGATGCGTCGGCATAAATAGGTTAAAAAATTGCTCAACATTCTTGTTCAATATTCGATAGTGACCATTTTGTGCTCTTGGGATTCATAATCTCTCTGACCCTAATTTCACTAACTGTCATCACAACCTTCAATCATTTTCTTTTGCGTTTGAGGATTCAATTAGGTCGCGCTGCTCGGCGTCTGAAATAACCTCAGAGAGCTCTTCTCTGCTTCTCGGTTCCCCTTAAAAAAAGAGTAGGGGCTAAGCATTAGGCCAGCTTCTATTTGAGGAACCGCTGTAGAGTGGGGATTGTTTCGTCGCTCATGATATTTTTGTTTATTTCCTAGTAACTTTATTATTGATTGATCTTGGTAAGGATCCGTCAATGTTAGTTTGGCAAGTATAGCGGGTTTTCTATATCTTCCATTTTCTTTGCGCTTCAGTCTCATCTATATGATCATTAACCTAACAATGTAAATAAGACCATGAACATAATGGGTTCCAATGCTCAATAATTTGGCCTTTTTTTGTTCTTTAGCTTCTTGCTCAAACAATAACTGCGCAAACGGACTAAAATCACCTTAAAAACGGCATATTCAATATGTTCAGGAAGCCTCGAATGGGAAAGGATTTTAACCACATTTGTCGGTTTATTCTTTTTCTCTATAATCTTGAATTCAGGTTGGCGGGATTCAACTGCATCCACTATGCGCACCGTAAACTTCAAAATCCGTTTTGTTGTATATTTCTCCAATATCAGTATCGCTAGCAAAAATAGTTAGAAGTCGCGCTTTGTATTAGGCCGTTTGCTTCTGATGCTTGTGAAACGTAACTCGAAGAATAGTTGCGTTTAGCCATTTTCTTCGAATTTTGCTGGTGTTGCTGGTAAAAGTGTGGTTGAGCCTTGTTTGCTCGACCACGTTTTTGTAAATCAAAACGTTGGATCGTCATTACTGGCTGTTGTTTGTGTCGCGGTTTGATTTTAAATTTTTTCGCTAATATTGTTGACTTGAGTGACGAATTTGCTCGGCTCTAAGTTGTTTCTTTTTTTGCATTCAATTTCTTTTTTTGCTTCATAGTCTTCATAAGGCTTGCCAATACGGGCCAAAACATAGGATGTCTCACAACATCTTGCGCGGTAAAGAAATTGAAAGAAATATCGTTAACGTCACTTCAATACTTCTAATCGCGTTGGGACGTAGGGCCTGATGTTAGCCCCTTTTAGGTAATTCAATTTTGTGTAAAATATCATGCGAGTCGGCCTGGCGGCCGACCCCTGCCATGCGGTGTGCGGCGGTGGGGCGTCCCGCCTGCGCGCCCATTAAGGCCGCCTTGCTGCCATGCCCCGTTCCCATCACCAGGGCACCGATCCCCGTGCTGCTTCCTGCTCAGGCTTTGCCGCGAGGGCATCCGCGCGTTCTCTTAGGCGGCCGAGGCCACCACGGGCCCAATGGAAGCTCCCTTTTCAAAACCACTGTTGAACGGCAACTCCTTGCGGCAAGTGGCGGCTTGCCGTGTTGATCGAGCAAATTCCTCAGCCGCATCCAGCAGATCCGCAGCAGCAGGAACAAAGCAGCAAGTGGAGCGCTTTGCGGCAGGCCCGGGTGAGGCGGGCCGGGCCCTCCAGCGGTAGCTGAGCCGTAGCCCACTTGCCCATATCGGGGCCCTTACGGGGCTGATGATCAGCGATTCGGCCGGCCGGTGCTGGCAGCGCTCGAGCAGCAGCTTCCAGCTTGCGGTCCTTGTTCCTGCCAGGGCACTCCCAGAAAAATTTGCAGCGGTCACGCCCCCAGCACGGCAAAGCCAGGCCAGGAGGGGTCAACAGAACAGCCCGCAGACTTCCGGAACCACTTTTACTTGCTTGCCGGAGCAAGCAAACCGTTTGGCTTTGCCTTCTCTGCGGGTGTGTCCTCCCACTTGCAGATTGAGGGACGAGCTTCAGCACCCGCTTTCCCGCGTCACCGGGACGATGGCGGAAACCCGGTGTGGCGTGGGCGTGGTCTCCAGCAGTTCCATGGCCCGGCAGCGATGCAATCCGCGCCTGCCCAAGAAAAAAACCAGTCCCCAGGCTCTGGTGTTGCGCTGCAATTAACCACCCAACCGCTCGGGGTCTTCACGTCCTTACCCGCGCCAGACTGGCAGGCCTTTGAGCCAGCGGGAACCAGCTTTCCGGCCAAAGCCGCACGGAGGGAATTCAGCCTCCAGCAGCAAACCTTTTGCCGTTTGGGGATCACAGGTGAAACCGGCTCAACCACTTTTTTTCAAACGCAAAAAGACGTCGACGAATCTGGGGGGCATGCCACCAGATTTTCGCTGAGGGCCTCGCTTCCACTCCGGGTGCCACGGGAAACAACAAGGCTTTCCCAACCCCGTGCCGTCGGCAGCAGGTTTTTGGGGAACGGAGCTGGGTTTTTTTTCCTGGCAACCGTTGAACCCTTGGGCAGCCAAAAAGTTGGGGGCAAATTTTTTCACCCCACCCTAGGCGGGTCCCCGCAGCGCGCAGGGGGGGGAAAAAAAAGTATCCCTCCTCCTTTT
>Ga0163217_1093033_pt1 | contig 14467 bp, 25 predicted proteins | sample SynspAceP_FD_185933 | JGI IMG/M metagenome (GOLD analysis project Ga0163217, IMG submission 185933) | Saline lake microbial communities from Ace Lake in Antarctica - Synechococcus sp. Ace-P (PacBio error correction) | ecosystem: Environmental > Aquatic > Non-marine Saline and Alkaline > Saline ... | reverse complement strand
TCATCGAATGGGTCTCGTCAGACGCCACCGTTCCATCGCCTGCAGGCTGATCCTGCGCACATCGCGCGAGACCAGCCCCACCGGCGAACAGATTGCCACTCCAGCTCTGGAACGATTCGCCACGGTTCGATCGCCAGACCGGAGGGGGCAAATCGCGGGGGTTTCCAGACCCGCCGGGATCCACCATCCTGTGTGCTGATTGAGCGCCAGAGATCGGCGGACCGGAATACTCGCGGGCCTATTGGTGTGACCCACAGGCCACCGTAGTTCGCCGGCCTCCACAAGTTGAGCTCGCATCGCCGCCGCGGGCGCCGTGTTCGCTCACCCTCAGACCCGCCCGTCGTGAGGCTGGGGTCCAAGGCAGACCCTGCCACATTGACGGTTGTCCCGTAGCTCCAGACCTTGGGGCGCTTCGCCCTGGGCCGGTGCAAAGGGGGATTGCCACGGGCTGGGCTCCATCCGGGTGATGCGCAACAGCTTTGCCCATGCCCCCCCCCCCCGCCCTGGGCACTGCTGCGGTTCTTGGCCTGCGGAACGGGATCAGCGCCACCTTCGAGTGGAAGCGGGCGGATGCCGCCATGCCGATCACAGCAGGCAGCGCTGTCCGTCGGGAAGCCAGAGGCAGGAGCCGGGACCGAAAGTGCTGGGCTCCGGGCTTGTTCTGGGGCAACCGCATTAGATCACCTCCAGATCACTCAGAGACTCGGCGTTGAAGCGGGGCCGCGCGCACCCGGGTGCCGTTGCGCCCACGCTCGCTGCGCGTAGCTCAGATAAATGAAACGGTTTGCGCGCTCGAAATCGGGATTCCACTGCCACATCCGCAGCCCCCCTGCCCCGGGCCAGCACCTCGGGCACCCCGAAATCGGCTTGGTCGAAGCACCCCCATCGCGCACGAGCGCAGGGCAGCGGGACGCTCTGGTGATCAGCACGGAACCATTTCCGGCAAAAACCAGGCATCCCCCAGGGGTGCTCCAGCCCCGTGACAGGGGCCTTTGGCCGAACTGTGGTGCCAGCCGTGCCCCGCATGAAGCGCGGCGCGTTAGGAATGGAGCCTGGCGGGCCTCCTCCGCGGCGGCGCAACCCGCCGCTGGGCAACAGCCGAGCGATGCCAGCAGCAGCGCTGAGCGGGAGGCGGCTTTCAGCAACTGATGTTCAAGAGAACTTTGAATGTTCAAGAGGTCCTGCGTGGGGCCGCGTCGACATGAGCCGATGATGGAGCCCAGGCAATGGCAGGGGCCGGAGGCTCCTCCATCCCTATGCTCGAAGGGTTCAGGAGGCTTGGACTGTGGCTGTAGCGACGGCATGCTGGCGGGAGCATCATGAGCTTTTTCGTCCAAACTCACCGAGGCGATGGCCAAGGCGCCAGTCGCTGCGATCGACCGGACTCGATCCCAACCCGGAAGTTGCTGCGGACCTGGAGGCCGCCACAACCCCGGCAATGGTTCCTTCTGGCCCAGGCCCGCCCGCTGGATTCAATGACGGTGGGAATCGAGGCACCTTTGAAAAATGTTGGCGCCTATAACCGGGCCTGGGGCTGTCTATCAGGCGCTCGGTCCATCGCATCGAGCCTTTCTGCATTGAGTGCGTGAATACTGGCTGGCCGCTCTCGGTGCCCTATCCTCGATGCCAAACACTGTTGACGCCTGGAACACGTCCGTCGGCTCCTGGCGCACTACGTCTTCGCCGAGCTCGAGGGTCGATGCGATCACCTCTCGCCGCTGCCGGGTCAGGACATCGTGGCGCCCTTTTCTGCTCTACCCGGAGCGGGGTGTGGTGGTCACCTGCCACAGCTCCAAACGCGGGCCTCGAAGATCTTTCAGCCACCATCCCGACGAAGACGACCCGCTCTACCTCAAGTTTGTGCGCGGAGTGCCAACTCTGGGGCACAGTGAACAGCTGCTGCTGTAGGTGGCACCAGCAATCCGGCGGGTTACTGGCCCGGGTGCGGCAGGGCGCCCCGAGCGGTTCGTGATCCTGCGCAGCCTCTGGGAAGGAGGAGCGGCTGGGTCGATGCCTCAAGGCAGGCCCACCCTCTTCGGCCGATGGGCTGCTGTGCCCTGCAGAACCTGCTGGTGGATACAGGATATTGAGCAGGCACCGCGCCTCTGCCGCCAAACAGATGAAACGATGCGCTCCGCCTCGATGTGGGCAGTCGCCGAATCGCTGCTCGATCTGCGGTTACGGCACCGGCGCGCCCCGCGAACCAAAGGGCGCCGCGAGCGAGACCCAGCCGCCGATTGATCACTTGATGAGCTCATTCTGGCCCTGTTTGGATATCGGCTGCCTGTTGTTCGCGACTACGTTCCAGGCCTCCGGGCCATCTTCAATTACTACATCGATCTGGCCAGATTTCATCTCCGATCCGAACTTGTTGCACCGGGTGCTTGCATGCCTATGCCGCCGGCTTGAGCCACTGACGTTCGATCGCATTGCCGGCATTCCCTATGGCTCCCTTGCCCACGGCCACGGGCTGTTTCCACTGCAACTGCACAGCCCCTTGATCTTATCCCCGCAGGAGTGAAGGGCCCACGGCGCCCGCCGCCTTGATCGAAGGCGACTCCAGGAAGGCGAAAGCGTGGTGTGTGTGTGTCGACCGACATTCTGATCACGTGGCCGGTTGTGCTCATGGATCAGCAAGCTGATCGTCCCGGACTGGTGGTGAATGATGTGGTGGTGCTGCCGAGCGACATGACCACGGCGGCGGCCGGCATTCAGCGACTCGCTGAGCGCTGGTATCACGTCTGTCAATCCCGCTTCTCAGCATCGGTCGTCATCCAGGTGCTCCATGCCGCCGGGACGCCTCCAGTTGCATGAATGGACAGCGGCCCTTCGTATTTGTCGGTGAACCACCCGCCCGTGGCGGTGGATCAGGAGACCACCAGCCGCCAGGCAAGTTTCTCTCCGGCCTGAAAAAGGCACACCGTTCGCAGCCCCCTCGCCGTTGTCAGAGTCGAGCTGCTGGGCACATTCGAGCGGGCAAACGCGCAATTTCCACCAGTTGCCCGGCGTTTGGGCGTCAGGCCGTAGAAGCGGGGCCGAACTTCCGAAGCGAAGCTTCGAGACGATCCAGGGCGCCTTCCTGCTCAAAACTACCTGGGCTAAGCTTTCCAGGGCATGGGGGCATTGAAGATGCCGGCGCAAGCAGCCACAGGCCGATTCCTTGGCACTGCGGGGGGTGGGGCCGCTGAATCCGGCTGCGAGAAAAAATTTCGGGTTGCCGAGGGTGCGTCCGCCCAGCGCAGGGCCAGCCTCGGTGCCAAATTCCCGTTTGGCCACCGGCAGGCATATAGGCATGGGCCGCCAGCCCTCCCTGGAACATGGTGTTGCGATTTGATCTGCAGGTGATGGGGGGTGATCGTGGCGGCCAGCTGGGGGCCGGGCGTCCTGTCACAAAAGGTTCTCACGGCATCGGCGTGGTGATGTGCTCCAGCACCATCTTCAGCCCGGGACCCGCGCCTAGCATCGCTGAAGATTGACGCTCGAAAACACATCCTCGCGATCAAAGATGTTCGACGTTCCAGGTCCGCTGAGTACTTCCGCCATGAATCAACAGCGGCATGCCGATCCGCTACTCATGGTGGCGAGCACCGGGGTGACGCTCGTATCACTCACCCAGCGGCTCAATGGTGGTGCGGACTCATTGGCGGGATCAGAGCTTGGCGGCGCTACACCCGTCGGCAAAGCCCCGCTCCATTCTGCTGGATCGATGCTTGTCGGTGAGATAGCCGTCATCAAGGCTGGTGTGAAGCGGGCCGGGCGCTAGGGATGCGCCGGAGGCTGCCAACGCCGCCAGATCCGTTGCCGGTTAGGCGGCCGCCGCCGCCGCCGTGGTGATCGCGGGACGAGATTGAGGCATCACGATCGCCGGGCCGACTGGCTCGCCGTTGGCACCCACCACCGCCCGAAAGCATGGCGCCATCGCGCAGAGGACGTGCCAGTCGTCGACGGCGCAGGATCAGGGGGAATCGGGGGATGCGGCGCCAAGGACTGAAGACCGGAGCGAAGGGAAAAGCCTGGTAATGGCGTGGGAGCTTCAGACGTAAAGGTTCCTCGTGCTGGTAGGAAGCCGTTGGACAGGCCGGTTTTGCCGAAAAATCCGCGATGAGGGCAACAAGCAGGATGCCGCGATCCGACCGGGACGAACATCCCACCATCAAACACCAGGGGCCCAGCGACTTCAAGGCCGCTCGTCACCCCACATCAAGGCCGACGGTGGCGAGCGCCGAGTATGCAGGTGCAACCAGCTTTGTCGAGGAAGGTGAGGTGTGCCCCCATCCGGCGCTGGTGGCCTTTTGTCCAGCCCCAGCACCAGGGCTATCAACAGCACGAACAAACACCGAGGGCCAGGGTGCACTCCCATCGGCCACGCAGCAACCACCTTGTCGACTAATTGGGCGCCGCCGGCGGATCACACCGTGTCCAGACCCATCAGTCGTGGATGCGCGTGTGGCGGGCACCAGGGCGGCGAACGGTGGATGGTGTCTTGATGCCACCGTCGGTACCCCCGGGGCTTGGCACGATGAACATCAGGGTTCATCATCAGCAGCATCCCGCTTCCGTATATCGCCGCCGCGAAAGAGCGGCACCGGTGTTGAAGCCGGCTTGTCCGGGTCGACACCGACTGGAAGATCACCACCTGAATTTCCTTGCCACCACGGCAACGAAGTCAGGGCCGCATTTGCTGCCTGGTCACATGTTCGGTGAAGAGCAGGCCCAGGGCAACCGAAGGAACCACCCAGCCCGTGGACCAAGCGCAGCACCAGGCGGGTGTGCAGGCAGAAGCTGCGGATGCGCCACCCTTGAAGCGTTCAACCAGGAGGTCGTTGGTGACCCGGTAGCCGATGCCGCGGCCACGATCATCAATGGCGGATCACCGCAGTTTCACACCGATTTGCCCCGGTTCAGCCCTCCAGCTGTCGCCCCAGAGGCCAAGCCGGCGTTGCAGTAGGCGCTGATGCAGTGAAACAACGAGGCCAGAGCCGCTCACCGGGAGGCGATGTCGCGAAAGCAGTAGCTGAACAGCACACGGTGCCCAAGACCCACCATCCAGGCGCCGTGATCAGGGATCGAGTGGAAGGTGCTGCCCACTCCCCCACGCCGAATTCATCGAGGGTTCCGGGCCCCGGTCCCCGAGGCGGACGACGCATCCCGTTCCTCCCTGCACAAAAGCCCTGCAGCGAAGGTGGTGATTTCGCCATCAGCCAGGGGCCGCCCGGTGGAGAATCAACAGGCAGCGCGCAGCAGCTGCGCCGGCAAAAGGTGAGGGTCCCCTCGCCCCACGTCCACGATCGTGAGCCCTGTCACGGTGATCGCCGAAAAGTGACCTGTGAACAGGGCTTCCCAGATCCCCACATTGGCGTTGGAAGAAAGCGGCAAAGCGCCATCAGGCATGGGCCGAAGACGATCAACCAAAACACCGCTCACCAGGGTGAACTGATGGGAAACGGTGCAAGCCGTGATCGCCAGTGTTCACCAGGGTTGCAGCTCAGCTGTGCCCGCGTCGCCAGCTCCTGCCCAGCCCACAGGACGCTGCTTTGCGCTGAAAGACAAACCGCATGCTTGCCAAGTCATCGAATTATCCCAGTTGTGTTGCTGTCGAGCTTGTAAACCTGTGCTCTTGCCCCCAACTGGCAAACTTGCGTCCCACTATCCTTAATCCACCCATGCTCCAACTGCGGCGCCTGCTCAGCGCGAGCCCCTGGCTTCTGGCCCTGGTGATGGCGGCTGCGCGACGAGGGCAGTTGCGGTGGCGGGGGTCCAGAGCGAGAAACGATGGGCCACTGATCCGCAGCCGCGGCAAGCGTGTTTGTGGGCTGGACGGCAAGCTGCCGGGCTTCAGCTTCCTGGGCCCCGACGGCAAGTAACCGTACAGCGGCCTTGATGCGACACCTGCCGGGCCATGGCGGGCCGCCCTCTTCGGTGACCCCGGCCAGGTTGGGCCCCAATAACCGCGACCTCAAACTCAGCGACGTTTCGCCGCCCTCGCCAAGCGAGAAGTGACTTTGTGTCTGGGCCCGCCACACCACCAAGAACCGCCTCAGCCGCGATTCGGCGGTGGGAATGGCATCAGCCTTTGGTCCAACAAACCTTCGTATTGACGGCCAGGGATGATGGTTCCGGGCCGCCAGTGGCATCGCCAGCCTCAAGGATCTCGACTGCAAGGCCGATTCTGCGTCGAGAGCGGCACCACCACCGAGCTCAACTTTGCGCCGTAATCGCTATGCGCAGAGCAGGCATCGCCTACACCCCCTGAAGATTCCAGGACCGGCGATCAGACCTATGGGGGGGCCCGGGGTCCGGGGTCCTAACCTGGCAAACGCTGTGTGGCCGTCACCAGCGACCGCCCAGCTCGCGACGCAAGCGCAGTGGGCTTCCCCGACCCCGATCACACACGCTGCTCCTTCCCTTGTGGTGATGAGCAAGGAACCGCTCACCCCCGCCAGCATCAACGGCGATCCCGCCTTGGGCCGATGCGTTTCGCTGGACGGTTCTACGCTCCCTCTTCCCAAGCTGAGGAACTGGGATCACCTCAGGGCGATACGTGCCGAAAAGCTGGCGAGCCAAAGCCAACCACCCAACCAGGCCGGACCTGCGCCGCTTCCTTTGGTGTGGAAGGCTGATTTTTCGGTAAACAGCTGGGTCTGCCGGCGGAACTTCGTTCGTCCAGGCGGTCACCGCCCGTTGGCAACTACGGCGAATCTATGCGAGCGCAACGTGGGCCGTGCCTTCTGCGCTGAAACTGGATCGTGCCGAAAAAAACCGGCAGATGGACGACGGTGGCCTGATCTATTCACCGCCGTCCCGCCTGATCACACCGGATGCCTATCCCCCGAATGAGCGAACAGAAAGCCCCCTATCCCTGGTGGCGAGGTCGGCGCGTGATCGATCCCCTGGCTGGTGCAGGGGGGAGTGGTTGGCCTGGCGATGCTCGTGGTGATTAGCGCTGCTGGTGGGCAGCAACCTGCCCCGTGCCAATCTCACCGCCGCCGCCTGTCTACTACAGCTGGCGCTGGTTTGCGGTACCCGGCAGCTTTGATGTGCCGAAAGCCTGATCCATTCGGACGCCCTTCATGCCCTACTGGCGGGCCTGGTGGGTGGGCTTGAGTGAACAGTTCTGAGGCTCGATCGTGGTTGGGCTGGTTGGAGCCACGTGCTTGGGCACGCGGCCGTTGGCATGACGGCTTACAGCGGCATACGGCCTTGTGCGCCGTTCTGGGGCGGATCTACGGTGGGAGGTGATTCGCAACATCCCCCTGTTGCTCCAGCTCCTCGTTCTGGTATTTCGTGGTGTTCCTTCTCCTTCGCAAAACGCACCGAGGCTTGCAAAATTCGCTGGGTGGTTGCTGGCAAGTCGGACGGCATCTATCTGGCCTGGTTCGCGAGGCTGGGTCCTGGCAGGGGGCCGCAACTGGTGAATGGGATCTGGCAGCTTCCCTGGTCGTTTCATCGGTCGAGTTCGCCGCCCCTGCTTCACCGGCCTGATCACCATACACCGGTGCCTTCGTGCCGATAGTGGTGCGTGGCGGCATCGCCGCGTTGCCCGCGGCAGTGGAGAAGCTCCGCCATCTTCCCTGGGACTGCACTGGAGCCAGAGATGCGTGTCGGTGGTGGTTGCCCCCAGGCCCTGCCGGTGATCATTCCCGGCCTCAATAGCCAGTACATTTCTTCTGGCAAAAGAACTCCGCCCCTGGGCGGATGCCGTCGGCTACGCCCGACCTCCTATTTCCGTTGGCGTGAAACCACCCTCAACCAGACGGCCGGGCACTGGAGGTGTTCCTGCTGCTGCTTGGGGGGCCTACCTGGTGTGATCGACTGCCTGATCTCCGCTGTTGGATGAACGGCCGAAACCAGCTTGTTCAAAATCGCGAGCGCTGATGGCCTCCCACCCGCGCGAAGGGGCCATCGCCGCGAGTTGTTCGCAGCCGCCCACCGACGAAGCTTGATCAGCCTGGCCTGGCTGGCCCTGATCGGGCGTCGTTGGGTCCTGCTGCGCTGTGACCTTCCTGCAGGCGCAGTGTGGGTGGTTGAGCCAGCTGCCATACAGCATGCGCCTGTTCGCCGTTGGGCGCTTACCCGCTCGATCAGCAATTGGCTGGCTGTGGCTGCCTTAGTGGCCTTGCTGGCGCATTGGCTCCGGCCTCAGCGGGGCCTTGCTGCGCGCCATTCCCAGGGCGACCGTAGCGGCGTGCTCTGGCCGCTCAACGACCGGATCGCCTTGGCCCTGCTGCGATAATTCGTTTCTGGCAGCGGGCCCCGCCGCCCTGGCCTCAGTGTGCTCCGCTGCAGGCCCGCTGGTGGCTGATCACAGCCCTGCCTGCTTGCCATCCGCTAGTCGGCAGGCGCTGGGGCCGGGCGGCCTGCCCGCCACGCCTTTGCTGAAAACTGGTTCCCCTGATCTGCCGGTGCTCTAATCTGCTGGGCATGGCCCTGGATCAGCGGCGGCCTGCGGCCTGGGTGCGGGTGCCGCCTTCGGAATGGGGGGCCTGCTGCTCAACGGTGTCTGATGGCCAGCTTTCCGCGATCCTCGGCAAGTTTCTCCGCTTGTGTCTTGATGGCCCTGGGCGACGACGCAGCGAGCTTGCCCCTGCTGCGCTGGGGTCTCGGTGGTCTACATCGAATAGTCGGTCCGGGTGTGCCCACGCTGATCAACCCTGCTGTTCCTCGGCCAGATACATCCTTGGTTTCATTGCTGCCCGTGCGGCCTGGCACCGGATCGGGTTCTGGCGGGCGGCCTGGGTTGCTCACCTTTTTCTTCTTGCGGGCGCCTACGTGGCTGAAGCGGTGAGGGCCGGCTTGGCCTTCAACCGTACCCGCCGGCCATGCAGCGAGCCGCTCCGCTTCCCTGGCCTGACAGTGCCCCAGGCCTGTACAGCAGGTGTGTGTTGCCCCAGGCCCTGCGTATCGCCCTGCCGGCCACCGGTGGGGCAGTTCATTCTGCCCTGCTGGCAGGACACCACGGCTGCTTTCCCGATACGGCCTGCTCGAACTGCTGCGGCACCGCCGCTCCGTACCGTGATGGCCAACCCGACTTCCCTGTGGCCCACCGCGAGGTTGACCTTCACCCTGGCGGTGCTGTTTGGTGCTGCTCGGCCGCGCCTGGGGCTCGGTCCAGCCGGGCCCTGGAACGCCGCCTCGACCCACCCTCTCCTCGCTCCACTCCATTGACCATCCCCCTCCTCAGCTCAGCGCAGGCTCCAGCGGCGACGGGGCCTGGATGATCGAGCGATCGGCTTCAGAAAGCGTATCCCAACGGTTTTTCATGCCCTGCGCGGGGGTGTTCGTCTCTGGCGGGTCAGGCGCGGCGAGTGGTGCGGTGATCATGGGCCATCGGGGCTCGGGGAAAAAAGCACCTTCATCCGCACCTTCAATGCCCTCGAAGAGTTTCAGGAAGATCGATCACGATTCGGACGGCACCGCCTCTCCAACGAACCTGCGCAACATCGATCTGATTCCGTCTGCGAAACCGCATGGTTTCTGCCAGCAGTTCAAACCTGTTTCCCCCATCTCACTCGGTTGCTTGCAGAACCTCTGCCCAGCGGCCGTGTGCTGCGTGCGCAAACGACGCCGCAGCGAAGTGGAGCGGCAGGCCACCGCCCTGCTGGAGCGCTCGGCATCGCCGAGCAGGCCAGCCAAGTATCCGAGGCCAGCTCTCCGGCGGGCAGCAGCAGCGGGTGGCGTATTGCCCGCCCCTCTGCATGAGCCACGCATCCTCGCTGTTCGATAAGGCCCAACCAGCGCCCTTGACCCCGAAATGCGTCGGGGGAAGTGCTGGGAGGTGATGAAGGCCGCCTGGCCGCCGATGGCCATGGACTGATGTGGTGGTCACCCACGAGATTGGCTTCCGCCCGGGATGGTGGCCCACCGACGTGGTGCTGATGTCAAGAAGGGCGGATTGTCGAGGAGCTCGCCAAGCACCTTTTTCACCAAACTCCCCCAGCACGAGCGCAGCCGCCAGTTCCTGCCCAGATTCTCTAAAAACAGCCTGCCGGCGAACAGCTGTTGGTCACAACGGCTACACATGCGTCTGTGACACCGGGGCCTCAAGCTCAGCATGGCATCTTGGTTTCAGGGGCGATCACTTCCTCCTGTACCTTCATCCAGCCCCATTCCCTCAGAGCCTCTCGTTTTTCCGTTATGAAAAAGGGTTTGAAGCGATCATCCCGGCCGCCAAGATTGTCGATGTCAGACCGCCTTGTCGGAAGCCGGATCATTGGCCATGACATCACCGATGTGCGTGGCTTCGGGGCGGCAGAAGTGGTCAGGTTGGAGACCTATCCGAGGAAATATCCGAATTCACCGTTGAAATTCATCACAAAGTGATAGGTCGGGTGGTCGTCCGATGACAGCAGAAGGTGGATGGGCCGTCATGCTTCGCATCAGCGCATCGCGCACGGGAGAAATCGGCGACGGCATAATCTTTGTGCTGCCTGCGAAAGGCGTTGTGTTCGCGCACCGGCACCTCGGAATCGGGGCCCCTTCTGCCATCTGATTCGCACGGCCGTCGGGTCTTGCTCCGACGTGCCCCAGACGTTCAAGCAGTTGGCCGCAGCTATCGACTTGCACAGCCACAGGATGAAGTGGTACGGCCGTTCCCTTCTCTGTGGCCATCATCACCTCCAAAGTCCGATCAAAATTACCTCTTTCTTCGGTGCTGCTCTGGCCTGGGATTCAGCCAGGCCTAGCCCATTTCAAGCCCGCAGCATCACCCGGTTGATCACGTGCACGATGCGTTGTCACAGGGAACCAATGTCGGCGGAGGAGCACTGAGGTGTTCCTTGACTTCAAAGGGCTCGGGCGCAAAACGCGATCGGGATCATGGCCCCTCCAGGCTCTCCCAGGCTGCGGCTGATTCCACCAGACTCGCTGCGGCTTGTAGGCGCCGGAGAATTCACATTGGAATTTGAGGATGCAGCCAGCTGGGGTGGGTTCTGCACCAGGGTCTGCACGTGCCGGGAGGCCAGGGCGGCGAAGGCGTCGATCCACCGAGCAAACACCTGAAACGGTCCAGGACTCTCGAGGGCACCGGTTGGAGACCGGCCACTTCCCACGGCTGTGAGCAAGGTGGAGAGGAAGAAGGCCGGCGCCCTTGGCGGTTTCGATTTGATTGTTTGCCATGGGGACAATCTCTAGCGGTTAATGTTCGGTTTGCACATCCCTGAGGGCGCGCTTCGGGACGATGAAGCGGTTCCGATCTGGGATTCGAAGAAAGGCACGATTCGCCTTGAGTGCTCAGGATCGGGATCCCGTCGAGCGGGACAGCAGGCGGCCCGAAGGCCTGGATCATCGCCGATGGTTACGTTGTACATGGAGCGCTGGAAGTGATACCCAGCTCACCAGGATGTCGGTCCCTTCGCCGCGCTTGTGCTGTAGGTAATAGCTCGGTGAGGTAGGCGGCAGAAAATGCAGCATTGTCCTGCAATCAGCAACGTGCGGCGTATCCCCCGCCTAGCCCACACGGAAGAACACATCGGCATCAGGAGGAGCCGTAGTGAAATTCGGCACCTGCTCGGAGGGCCAAACCTGGCCAGCCTGAGGCGTATGTAAGCTCTTCGTGCCGCGGAAATGGCTGCCCGTGCGTAGAACACCGCTCTCCACATTAGGGGAGTGCCGGCCTCGTAAGAGCCAGGTTGCAAGTCCTTCTGATTTGGGAATGATTCGGGCGAAAGCACTCGCCACGGTAGTGAACATTGGTGGTAGATCGGCCGGCCAGCCACCGCGAAGATGCCGTTCACCAGGGAAGTCCATCGCGCGGGAACACCCGAAAAACCGCCCTCGTTCGTAGAGTGTCGCTGCATCTCGAAGAAGACCGGCGCCATCACCTCCCAGAACAGGCCCCAGGTTCGCCACATAGGACAGCTCATTGACCTGCCTCCACAGCAATCTCGGAAACAGTTTGTAGAGGGCCAAGGCATTCAGGTTGCTTGATAGTAGCCTGTTTGATGCGCCATGTCGGCGTTCTGCCTGTACAAGCTACACTGTCTCCGAGATATCGTTGAGCGGCCGCCCATGCCCTAAGATGCCGACAGTGGCATCCATTGCAGGCCTTCGGCGAACCTCCATGTTGATCCGGTCATGCCAGAGGCTGATGGAGCAGCTTCGGGCAAGCTTTGCCGATTTCGCCTGTTCTCCATGAACTCCAGCAGCTCAGGGTGGGGCCGCCGGGCCTCACCGCCGCCAGCGGATGCGCGAGCTCGCCTGGATCCCCGCTGATAGAATTGGGGCGATCGAGATGACTCCTGGCTGGGGGAAGAGTATGTTGGAAGCGGGCCGGCAGGGGGGTGAGGAAACACCTGCTCAGCGATGTAGGAGCAGATCGCGCCAGTAAAAAATCCATCGGCACCGGCGTAGGCCCTTGTAGGATGGCCGTATGATCTGCAATCAGGTTCTCGGGGGAGTGATCCGGCAAGCATCGAGGCCGCCGGCCTCAAGGCGTTCCACCACCTCGGCGAAGGGTTATGGGTGGAGGGTGGCTAGTGGCCTTGGCATGAGCTGCGTGAGGACGTCCATGTCAGAAAAGCTCCAGTGAGCGGCGGCGGCTGGGGAACGGCCGTGGCGGGACGGCGGGCAGCCCACCAAACACCGATGGGGATGGGATGGGTCAGGGCCAGCGAGGCCGTGGGCGGCCCTCGCTCCAGCCCAGCAGGAGGTTCGGCCCAGAGGCCGGCAAACGACACCAGCTCATCGATCACGCTCAGGCCGGTACCCGCTCCTGCCAGCTGCGTTCGGCTGTAATTCCGCCAAGGCGTTGTCGAGCCGACCGAGCCGCACCCCGATTGAAACAAGCCCGCAGCGGCAATAAACCGCAGTGCAGACCGGAAGCCAGCAGGCAGGCCGAGGGTGGGGATCGGGTAGAGGGTGAAGCTGCCTCGGTTAGATCACCATTTCAGCCACCAAAACCGGCCTGGCCAGGCAGCCCCGGCTGGAAGCCATCAGGGCCCAGAACAGGCCGCTGGTGGAAAGGCAGCCCCGGTCAAGGGTTGAGCAGTCCGGAGAGGCCCGCGATTTCCGGTGGGCGGTTTGCGGTCTCGATCATGCCCACCAGACAGAAACCAGCAGCGAGGTGATCACGCCGTGGGAACAGGATCTGGGCCATGGGCCCCCTGCAGGCTGAGTGGTGAGGCGGGCGGAGATGCACGTACGCATCAGCAGGCCATAATGCCAGCGGAGCTGTAGGCCACCAGGCGGGCGCATGTTCGGTTTCTGGGCAATGCATTGAGGGCGCCGTATAAGCGCCGACACCATGCCCAGCACGGCGATGGCCGGGGCCCACGGCAGGCCAGGTGGTCGCCCGATCATCCCGACGGCAAAACGCAGCAGGCCAGTAAGCCCGAAGCTTGCGAGGACCACCCCCGCTGAGCTGCATCGCCACGGTATGGAGGCCTGGCTGATTAGGGCCAGCGGCTGCCGCCGTGCAGGGGCAGAACCGGCATCCTTCAGGCCGAAGGCTCAGCAGCAGCAGGCCCCATGCATCCAGCCGCTGGGAGCCCGGCGGGCAGGCTCACCTGGGCCAGATCGGTCGTAGGCAAGCTGAAGCCGTTCGGTGTTAAGCAGGCCCAGGGCGAAGGCACACCCGCCGAGCAGGGCTAACACGGAAACGGCCCCATACATCAGATTAACGGATCGCGGCTGTCTTTTTAGTCTTTCTTTTCTCTTATGGCGCGGCGGCTCCCCTCCCCAGATCGCCAGCAAACCAAGGGTGGGGATCAAAGGTGATCTCGAAGGCCAGCACGAACAGCAGGGGCGTGCGGGCCAAGAAAGGGGCACCGGTTGAGGCCGAAAAATCGGCGGCCAGAAGCAGTCCATACAAGAGGGGGCGATCCGCGGCGGTTCTTCAGGGGAGCTTTCCGCCACCGACAGCAGGGTGATCAGGGCGGTGAGACCCACAGCGGCAAGGCTGAGGGCCATCAAGGGCCGAGATGGAAACTCCAGACCAAGCTGGGGCAAACCAGGCGCGGTCGTAACTCCTCAACCGGATGGAGGCCAAAGCCCAAAAGCGTGATCAGTAGCTGGGGCGCCACAGACCAGGGCGGAAGCGCGGCCGGCCCAGGGGCTCGAAGGACGGGCAGGAGCGGGGTAAGGCCAAAAACAGGGCGGCCGAGGGGCGAGCAGGAGCAGCCAGAGTTCAACTATGGTGATGTCCCCTTCAGAAGCGTGGGCAGGCGACGGTCTGACGGGTGAGGAAGCCCAGGAGGCCCATCCACACCACGCCGGAACAAAAAACCGGTGAGCGCGTAGGTCTGAACCCGGCCGGAGGTGGCCTGAAGCTGAGGCACGTGCGCCCCGCCAGCGAGAAGCAGGCCGCTTGCGGAGTGCTGAAGCCATCCACAAACCCAGCGCTCGAACCACGTTGCTGGCGGCCGCCCAAGCAAACACCCACCAGGCCCACCCCACGGCGCCGGTATTAGAGTTTCGCGTGTGCCAGACCGAGGCCCAGCCATTCCTGGAGGGCCTGTTATAATATGGGCAG
>Ga0163217_1074224_pt1 | contig 14467 bp, 13 predicted proteins | sample SynspAceP_FD_185933 | JGI IMG/M metagenome (GOLD analysis project Ga0163217, IMG submission 185933) | Saline lake microbial communities from Ace Lake in Antarctica - Synechococcus sp. Ace-P (PacBio error correction) | ecosystem: Environmental > Aquatic > Non-marine Saline and Alkaline > Saline ... | reverse complement strand
ATTCAGCGCACGATCGGTTGCATTCGCGGCGAGATCCATAACCGGCTGTAGTGGAAAGCGTCGCCACAGACGATGACCAGCGCTGTCGCCAAAAGCGCACCCACAAAGGAAGGAGCAAGGTCACCGCGCGAGCGACAAGGCAAAAGAGGCATGAAGAAGATCCAGCATAAACGCCCCGTTCTGCTTTGCAAGCCGCCGCCCCGCCTGCCGCTCGGTAACAAGTGCGGAGGACCAAGCGCTCCATTTCGCGCACACCGTTGCGATAAAAGCGCAAAGACCCGCAGCAGGTTGACCCCGCCCGCGTGGTCGCCACCACCGCCCCCCGATCAGCGGCTAGCCCATCAGGTCAGCCCCGGTGTTCGAGCCCCGACCAGCTTGGGCTTCGGGCCCAGGATGCGGCTGACAAATCGGTGGTCGCAGGAAACGAGGTTACCGGGAAACATCGCCCAGAACGCGCTAACCCGGTTTCAAGCGGCTTTCGGCCACTTGCGTCTACATCGAACGCCCCCAGGAAATGCCGCACGAAGAGAAGCGCAAGGGACGGCAAGATCAACGCCAGGCCGATGCGGAAATTCGGGGTCGGTTGAAAAGACCGCCTTGGGTTGCACGTCACCGTATCCTTGTGGGAAAAAGGTCAGCGCGACAAGCGCGAAGCAGCGATAAACAGGCATCATCATTGCTTCGGACCCAAAGCCGACGCCGGTGGTCATGGGTGCCGCCCAAGGGCGATATGCCCGAGGTCGCAAGCACCACATCGCGTCGGCACAGCGCCACCAACGGACCGGTCCGCATTGGCCAGGCAGCAGCACCACAAGCATCAACGTTCAAAAGCGCAATATGTGGCGTCAACGCGCCAGCCGCCGCAGCCAGCCGTTGGCGCGCGCTGGATCTGGCTGAGCCAACTGGTGCCGTGCCGCCGCCCGCGTCCGGCGCGGTTCCCTGGGGTTCGGCCCTTGCGAGTGTTGTTACGGGATGCCACCTCGGAACCCGCCAGGTGCAAGGAGCCAAGAATCGCCGAGAGCCGCGAGCCACCATCAGCAGCCCTCCCATCCATGCGACCTGCGGCGCGCCAAGATAAGCGTCATGTCGGCTGATCAGGCCCGGATCGTAGAACAGGATTGCTCCGGTGGTGTGATCGAGTGACCAATATCGAAATCAAAGCGTGCAAAAAATCCGCGTCGTTGCAAGGCTTCGATGAAGCGTATCGCGAGGAAGCGCGGGTTCGTAAAACCACAAAGCTGGCAAACAGCGACATCGCGGCCCCAAGGGCCCCGTGGAACGTGCGCGGCCGACCGGCATGGGCAAACCGCGATCAGGTAAAGACGTCACGCCAAAGCAGCCACCGATAGACAAAATCCGCGCGGCCAGATGGTCCTGCGTGGACAGGCAAAACGATCCCGAAAGATCGTTCACGAGCGCTGAACACGCCAAAGATCAGCAGAACAGCGGCAGCTCGAGGCATCTCGCGGCGGATTATAGGATTTGCTCTCACGTGCCTCGGACGCTCCGGTGATATTTGGGCGCAGGTGCCATCAGAAAAAGCCGATCGAGACCTGCATCAGCGTTGTTCGACCTTGCGGGAACGTTCCTTTAGCCAGACAGAACACAGCCCGATGACGTCGCCTTCTTCGATGCGGTCGTGCCACGGGCGCATCACTCGGTCGCCCTTGCGGGACCCATGCCCATCAGCGCACCGCGGGGAAGATCAATATCAGACACCCGCTGCCCGCAATCGAGAGGCAAAGTTCCTCGGCTTGCGATCACCCTTCGGCCTCGGCGTCACCGACTGGATAGGACCAGAAACCGCACGCGACCCATGGACCGGATGGTGGCGCAGAATTAGAGCTGACGGTGTCGAGGCGGGGTTGAATATGCGGTCGATGCCCAAGGTTCCATTAGGAGGACCCAGCGTCGGGTTCGTCTGATCAGCGCGATACATGGCGACGCAGCCTTCGGATTTGTGCTCGCACCACAGGCCAGCATTTGTTTTATCAATCATCGGTGATCGCCATCAATCGCCATCGGCCAACGGCAATGCCGGCTTCGGCCAAACAAAGACGCATCAAGGCCATTCGGGCCGTTCAACACGATGCGTCCGTCCAATGCTTCGGCGGCCCGTTCATGCCCAATTGCGGCGGTTCTTTGTCGAGTCATCTCTTTGAGTGCGGACGCGCGGCTTGCGCGTTAGTTCGAGTTTTGTGCGACGCCAGCCGACATTGGCCCCACCCACTCACTGGCAGCGACGCGCTCAAGTTTGGCTGGTTTTCTTGCCAAAAATCTCCGAGCGTACGCGGGATGTCGCCACGGTTGACAAAAAGACGTGCAGGCATCGCCGGGACAGAACAGCTGTCGTTTCGAATTCAGCGCAAACAAGCGTGCCGTCCCGGCGCAGCCAAACCACAAAACGCGCGCAGCGTGGAAACAGGTCGGTCCAATGGCGCAGCGGCGATGTTCACGACCGGACAGTCCTCGTCGAATTCTGGATGCCCGTTAGCAATTGCGCGGCATGACCGCTCCATAAACGGGTTTCAGTATATCAAAGGCCGCGCGGCCCGGACAGCCGTTGCAGCGCTGGCGATTCGCGACCTCTTTTTCCGGCGACAGATCACAACATCGATCGCGCATGTGGTCGCGGCAGGTAAAAGGTCCGATACAGTCGGCCGCTCAGATAGGACTGCTGCGCAGGCGGGATCTTGCGGTTTGATGCCAAAAGACCCCCGAATTGCGCACCTACAGGTGACCCATATTGACTTCGCGAGTGGTCGCAGCGATGATCATCTCGGCGTCGCGCGGCCCCCGGCACGGTCGAAAGCACGCGAGGATAGCTTACGCGCCAAACCCCGCATCCCTTGCACGTCCAGCATCCGTCGCCGCGCGCACCCACGGGATTCGGGCGGCGCTTCAACGATCAATGGACGTCGTGCGCTCGCCCGAAAGATGGCGGGCGATCTGCCACCCGACCCCGTCCCAGCGCCGCAACAATATCACTTTCATAAATGCGGTTCCTTTGGCGTCAAAGCCCTTGCCTGCGTTACCCAGCTGGGGCTTTGCCCGCTTTTGACCGTGATATGCCAGTGCATTTGGAATGACAGATGGCTAAAAATGCAAGGGTCAATTCAAATGTTCAGAGTTGCGCGCAATAGGTGTAAGAGTCAACTGATGCGCAAAGCTGCATTGATCATATGGGCGGTGGCATTGCACTGGCGGCGCCTGGCGCGACCGCCTAAAAACCTACTACAAAACCCCCGGACGCTCTTTGCGTCGCGAAATAGGCGTTGGCCCGGCAGACACTACAATGCCAGGTCGATGCACCTGGCGAACCGGGTGCCTTTGGTGTGGCACTAACAGACCCATCGCACCCCGCCGGTCCGCATCAGCGTTTTTATCCCGCCGGCCGCCGAGATCTCCGGTCTGACGGTCGCTTGCTTTATACCCGCACGGGATATTTTGGAACGGGTCAAACGTATACGGTGGACCCAGGTGTCCGATCTGCGCAAACGGGTCGAAACATTCAGTGCAGGGCAAAGACGCGGGCTTTGCCCAGGTGGCGATTCCCGCCAATTGGCGCCCTGCAGGAGATCATCAGTGCCAAAATCCTCAGCCCAGGTAGGCGCACCACATGCCCGCCCCGCGAGCCTGAACGTCCAACGTCCTTGCGTGATCCGCAAACGGCGACGTAGCCTTCAGATCGTGACCCAAGCATCAGCCACGGGGGTCAGCTCCTTCGCTGGCGCGCGCACACATTCACAAGCGCCACCCGCGCTGCCATGACTTTGGGCAGAGGTGCACCCACCCCGAGGCTCTTGAGCTGCGGTGTAGGGCAGGATCGCTCCCTTCCGGACGAAATTGGCCGGTGCGGCATGATGTGCCGCCGAAACGGTTGATCGGGAGTGAGCAGATATTCGCGTTCAAAACGCGTCGGCGGGCTTCACGCACGCAAAATGGCCAAGGCCACGGACAAGACGCACACGCCATAATCGTCGTCGGTGGTCATCTATCTTCGCTCCGCCCAGTCGCGCTCGCCTCAATCGGGCCGAGTCCCATCGCAAGGATGAGCACGCGTTCCAACAAGGTGCTTGATGTTGGCGCACGGTTGCGAGCAGACGCATGTCTGCAAAGGCTTCAGCATCACCAGAGAATCACGCAGCGGCAGACCCTGCGAGGTGTGTGAAATCGGGCGATTGGAAATGGCGGGCCAAGACGCTGGAATATTTCATCGCGACGTTCTTCCAAGCGACACACTTTTAATATGTCAAGCAGGAACGGGACCGAGATCGGCACGACCATTCAGCCGGTGAAAGAAGCTCTTGACGGAATGTCTGTCGTGTCCTTGATTGCGGCATCCAAGTCGTTTGCTTGTTGCGGAATATAACGCGTAGACAACGCGGGACCTTTTGTCGTTGCCTTCCGACGCGTGGTGGAAAACTTGCTGATCCACCCAAGGCCCCGCAGGATTTTTACGATTGCGTCCCAAGCGGATTAAATCGGCGACCTCGTCAAAGGAAGATCACAACCGCCAGCGGCCGGTTCAAGGCAGCCCAGGTCGACGCCGCGTTCGCGGGGTTGCGGGTCTTCCGCGCCCAACAGGCACGTCTTTCCATCGGTCCGGCGCAACGCTGGCGCAATGACGGTAACACGGGTGCCGAAGCGCGTTGGAATTGGCGTGATATAGCGCGCGGCATTTCCTTAGCCCGCGCCCGCCAGCCCGCGCAACATGACCGCGGCCGTTGGATTTGTAAAACTTTATCGAGCTGCCCCATGAAGGGTCTTAAATTGAGGTCGAGCTGCCGATCATATCGGCTGGCTCACCACCGTCGCGCCGCCTTGAGGCTCTGTTTTCGCGGCGGCAAGCGAAAGAGGTTCTCTTTTTCTCATCGCGCGGCGATCACCACCATTAGGCCTGATCAATATTAAAGGGTTTTTCCGATGAAGTCATAGGCACCCTGCTTGATCGCCGCGACCGGCTATTTCCAAATTTCCCATGCCCCGAGATGATGACAACGGGCACATCAGGAATTGTCCCGTTTTAACTGTTTCAAATTATCGATTCCGTCCATCCGGCTTCTTTAGCCAGATATCAAGGGATCAGTAGCGCCAGCGGTTCGGCATGATCGGCCGCGATCGCGTCGTCCGAATTTGCCCGCAGTCGCGTGACAAAACCCTTCGTCCTCCAGAAGTCCGAAATCAACTCGCGAAGTCGCGCTCGTCAGTCAAACGATCCAGAATTGTCACGTTTCATTATGGGGTCTCCAGTTCTGGTTTTCCGTGGGGCAGCAGAGGGGAGGCGTGATGACCGCCATTTGCGCCGGAAATGTGGCTTTCGGGCCCACCATAAGGACCGGTGCGTTTTTCCAACGATAGTGTCCCGCCGTGTTCTTCAATGATCTTTTTCACCATGGACAAGCCAAGACCAGTCCCTTCGGACGGCGGGCAGTGGTTGACATTGGCCGAACAGTCCGTGGCGCGTCTTCAGCGCATCCGATTGCCATTGTCCGCTCATGGTAGTTTGGGTAGCGCTGTTTGGCTAGTGGTCAAACTGCACTTGATCCGCGGCCTCAATCTCTGCGTCAGGTCTTTTTCATGACGGCTTTCAATGCTTCGCCCGCATTCTTAATTAAATTTGTCAGGCTTGCACAGCATGGTCTATCAATGCGCGCCTGGACGGCCGGCGTCGCAGTTGCGCTGATCGGTGACATCGGGCTGCCGGGATGCCTGGTAGCACGACCGCATCCGCGAGACCTGAACCACGTTTTGCACCGATGGGGGTCTCGGGCTCTGGCATGCGCGCAAATCGAGAAACTTCGTTCGACGATGCGCACGCAATCGCGGCTGTCGGAATGATTCCGCCAGTGAGTTGCTCGAGGCTCGCGGCGATCGTCAGCAGCTTGGGGCCGAACTTGCGCGGATCCGCCTGCGCTCAACTGGATCGGGTCAGCGGTTCTTGATCTCGTGTTGCGATCCTGCGCGCCACGTCGCCCCAGCCGCCATTGCTGGCGCTGACCAATTCGGTTCACATGTCAAAGGCCAACAACATAGCCCTCCAGGCCGACGTCCTCACTGCGACGGTGGCGACGCGGGACAGCAGGTTTTCCCATCTTGCCCTGGACGCGAGACTTGATCTCGCCCTGCGCGACCTCGGTTCTGACCGTCACCACGTGGTGAACAACGACCCGAATTCAGGCACCGCGACAGAAAGCGCGAAACCGATTGCTTGTCCTCGCCTTCCAGGTCCAGCAGCGGCGGCGGACCGGTCACAAAGGGGACCCGCCTTCAGGGTCCAGACCACAACACCCGAAGTGAGCCGAAGGCTGAGCAACCGAATCAAACAAGCGCGGCGGCGTCATTCTTGGGCGCGTGTGTCGAGGGCAAGGTTTCACGCTGGCCCCTTTAAGCTGCTTCGTCATCTGTTGAAATAGCCGCCCCAGCATTCGCGATCTCTCATCGCCGTCTCTCGCGTACCTGCCACCTCTAAGATTCACCGGCACCCAAGACCTGCTGTGCCGCCCCGTCAAACGGCCAACGGGCCGAAAGCACGTTCGGCGAACCAGAGCCCCAGCCAGATCGACGCCAGGAATAAGGATTACCGCAAACGCCACGTAGAAGCAGCCCGAATTCCAAACAGCCAGACAATAAGCGCAGTTCGTTTTCAAAGCTGTTGGTAACAGCCGCACGGTTTCCTTGGGTATCATCGAGGAGTGACCAGGGATTTTTCCGTCCATCGTCGCCGGCCTTGACATAGAGTAGCGATCACGAAGGCCTCCACACGACCAGTTGCGCGGAATTCATGTTGGCCCAGTCTCGATCACCATGGTGCACCGTCAGGCCCTTGCCTCGCGGATCTGTCGGGCGTCGGTGTTCGAAATCAGAACAGCTAGGAGCCGGTCGCCCGCAGCGCGCGGATCTCGCCGTGCCGTCGATCATATAGGCCTCGCGCAGACCCCGCGGATCAGGCCTGCCCATCCCGCAAAAGCTGCGGTATCGGGCACAATTCAAAAAAACCCTGATTGCGGCCTGATCAATCGCACTGGCAGAGCCTATCGCATCCTCCCGCAGATCATCGCTTGCTCGTTCTCGTAGGCTTCGGCGGCAGCAAGAGAGTTCCCCACCACAGACCGAACCCTATCCTGAGAAGCCAACCCTTGCGAGCCCGCATTGATTGTCAGCCCCGCAAAAAAACCGCGACGCTGACCGTCGGATGCAAACGCCATTTCAACAGCGAACACGCCGGTCAGCCGAAGTTGTAGCCGCGATTTCCTGCGGATTCGCCCGACCGTGCCGCGATCAACGCGCGAGCCTCGCTTAGGACCAAGCGCTGCGACCAGCAGGATATAGACCAGATTCAAATCAGCAGAATGATGCGCGAGGCTTGGCGATTGCCGCCCTGTTCAAGGGGCGCCAAGCACCAGCATAGGTACAAGCGCAAGCACCGGCCCCAAGAACACAAAGCCCCAGGGGTCGCCAAATTGCGCAACGCGCGCGATCCGGCGCATGGCGCTCAAGCCGCATAAGATAATAGCGCGTGTGACCGGGTGAAGCACCCGCCATCCTCATCCGATGATGTGATTGCACGAATCATTCAACCGGCCCATTTATGTGATCCTGATCCAGCCTTGAGGCTAGGAGGCACGTTATGTGGCGCTTTTACATCCATTTCCGACGCGGCGTCGTCACCTCAATATCGAGATCGGTGATCTTTTTTCTCAATGTATTACGGTTGATTCCAACAAGTCGGCCACATTTCGGCCTGATTACCTGCGGTTGCGGCCAGTGCCAAGTCTTCGATTCAAGGGCGCTTCAATTTCGCAAAAAATACGGCGTAAAAGGCCGGGGCGGCAACATTGATCCGTGCTTGTCGAAATACCGTTGCAAATGCCCTCTTACGGACGCCCTCGAGGTTTCGTATTGCCGCAGCGCGCAATGTGGGTGTCGGCGATCGCGGCTGTCGGGCCCCAGAACTTGCTCTGAGTGCCTTCGGATGCATCATTGTGACGCGTTATCTCTGGTGCACGGTGGGTCAGCGCCAGCTGGCGCATCGCGTGTCCAGCTGGCGTACGTTGCCTGGATCCCTGTGATAGCTTGGCCAAAGACTTTTCCGAGGCCTTTCAGACCAGAGGCACGTGCCGCGGAAATTGCCGGTTTCAGACCGTTGTTCAAGAAAATGCGCGGCGAGCAAGGCAATGTCATCTTGAGCCCCAGGTCACGCGCGCTCAGGGGACAGTGCAGCGTTTGCGCGCCGAGACGGTAGTACAGTTCCGGCGCAGCGTACCGCTTTTCATCGCGGCGGCCATGCGGGTACCTGGTGGTTCGCAGAAAACGCGGCGGCATGTTCACCGGCTTTTCCAGCAAGAGAGAATCCATCACTCGCCGATACGCGCCTGAAAGTTCTCTTGGAAATCGCCGACTCGTCGATCAACCAGTGGTCCCGCCGCGCACCCGTGCCAGCCGCGCATCGGCCCTCGATGTCTTGCAAATCGGCCGAGGTCACGGGTGACAACGGCAGTTCCGCGGTCGGAAAAATCGTGGAGTAAGCCTCTCAGTTGCCGACCAGCGACTCTCGCCGTGCCGGATTCACCAGATCCAGGATTCCGGTGAGGAATCAGGTGGTTCCAATCACTGCGCCCACGCTTCCACGTGTGAGCAAGTCCCGTGCATGCCAATTACTGGGCATGCGCACAACCCCCTCACCGAAGCGGCATTCTCAATCGGGCCTTGGCGGGTCCCCTAATTCGAGTGCGCGCTACCAGAGCTTGTCTTTCGCGCCGGACGCGCGCGGGCCGCTCTTGTCTGCGTCTTATGCGCGCGCGGGGGCTCGGCGGTACGGTTTTATCAGCGATCATGAGCACGGCATCGAAAGGGCTCATTCCCTGAGCGAACCGGTGAAGGAACCCTTCTGCCACCCGCATCATGCGACGTGTTATTTACCATCGCCGAAGAGATTCTGTGTGCATTTTGCGGGGAGGGATACCACGGCAAGCCCATCGTTGCCCAAATAAAAAAACCAAACAAGAAATAAAGAAAAAGAGAAGAGACCAAAAAAGACCAAGAAAAACAAAAACAAAAAATAAAAAAAAAACGAATAAAATACAAGCAAAACATCAAAAGCAAAAAACAGATCAACACCAATCCCCCGGACCCCCAATCATTCCCAAACCACAAGGAGGCGTAGGCGGGGCTGATTGCTTGCGTCCAGCAGATAGGTCATAGGCCTCGGCCTCTGCTGCCTTGATACGTGACCGGTCCATGGATCGTGTTCTGCGCGCTGATCACAAGATCAGCGGGCAGGCCGGGGACGGTTTCCTGTGCAATCTTTGGCAGCATCTCGAGCCCGAGTTCCGTAGAGCATGACCACATGCCGAGTGACCACATCGCCTTTGCCTTTCGCCCAGCCCAAACGCATCAGGGTCTCAGCTGGGATTGTCGCGTGCACCTTGCAGGCCCTGCGCGGGTCAGTGCCGTGTCAGAACGGTGGATTGGCGGTCGTCGTCAGCAACCAGTGACTGTGCCACAGCCATCTGTTATCTCTCCGGTTCGGAAGCTGTATTTCAATTGGGTCTTGTCGGCCCGGCAGCGAAAAATGCGGAAACACGGTCTTGCCGGAACCGAATCTACCCGTGATCCAACGCCTGTGGTCGGAAATGATTTGCTCACAGCTGCCAACCCCAGACCGGGTGCCGTTCTCGCGCCCGCAAAAGGGTTCAAAGACATGCGGCCGCAGGATGCGCTCGGGGCACGCCCGGCGTCACCACATCACTCGATGCGCAGCGGCACGACTGTGCCGTCCCTCAGAGCGGCCGCAGCGGAAGGATGTTCGTAATAGCTGTGCGCCCGGATCGTGCCCGCCCGAGGCCGCGCTCTGACGCCGTTCTTGATCAGGTCGACCTGCAACAGCTGCGTCCTTGTCGCCCAGGCGGCGGCAGCGGACTGGGTTCATAATCCTTCTCGCACTGATCTTCCGACTCTCGCGGGCGCCTAAAATCCCAACCAACGCGGAAAACGCGCGCACGATTCAAAGCGCATCGATGCAGGTTCACAGCCTTGCGCTCCGGCCGGCATGTCAGGTTGCCGAACTGTTCAAAACCTGCTCCAGCAGCTCACGATCCGCGCGATTCCGCGAGACGATCAGATCGTAAAGCTCCAGATCCTCGCTGTCAGGTTCAGCTGAGCAATTGCGCGGCAACCCGTGATCCGCCAGCGGCGTTTCTTGATCCGTTGGGCCAGCGATTCTCGGCCATAGCCAAGGCGGATTGGCGGCGGATTTGACAGAATGTTCTGCGTCATGGCGTCCGGCCATCTCGCGTGGGTGATCATCAGGTCATCTGCCCCGCCGGCCATCGATCAGCGGCGCAAAATGGCGCGCCACATTGCACCGGCGGGCGCTGACCGTGCCGACATCCACATCATTCACGAACAAGGGTCGTGCCATTCTCTCGGGGCGCGGGTGAAAACGCCTCTTCCAGCGGGGCATCGACGGCAATCATGTCCCAGGACCGGCACGCCGCGCCGGGATTTTGGCAGAGGCGCTCAAAAAAACCCTTCGGCTTCGGACGTTCAGCTCGCGACGTGTCATCGATGTCGATCAAAAGGGGCGGGCACGGGCAGCATGCAAAGGCGGCATCCAGCGACTTCAAGGCTTGGCCTCTCGAACTGGTGGTCCGGCAAGGCAGGCGACGGAACTAAGACGGTGTTACTGTGCGGCGAGGGAATATTGGATTGCGCGGGTCAACAGTGCACGCGCAGATCGGCGGGCGTGTTGCTGTCCAGTGTACCACCCAGTGCTTGCGCGCGACGCGCAGCCTGGCCGATGACCTCTCCGTGAGGAACTGGCATAATCGCTCGTAGTGGCGGTACCCCATTGCGCGCGAAAAATCGGCCCCTGCGGGCATCACCGCGCGGCTCGCCGAAACAGTTCATGGGCGACCTGTTGCCAGCGAGCGATGGTTTGCCTTGGGCACCACGCGCCCCGTAGGACACCGTCTCGGCACCCGATGCGCCGCGCCTGACGCGAGGGCAGCGGTGCTTATAATGTCACCAATTGCGATAACCGGAATACTGACCGCCTGCTGACGCCCGCAATGGCAGCCCAATCGGCGCACCCTTATAGAACTGGCAAACCGTGTGCCGCCCGTGGATGGGATCATGGTGACCCGCCCTCTTTCGGCCCGCAGCAGCGATCTGCGCGCGCTTAAGCATTGTCGTCGTCCCAACCCACGCGTCTTGAGCGTGACGGCACCTTGAACGGCATCACGCACCGCTTCGATCCAGGGCCAGCGCTTGAGGTCGGGGTTTTCATCAGCGCAGAGCCGGCGAAAAGCCCCTCGCGTCACCATTTTTGGCCGGAAGGCCAGGGCCCATATGGATGTCGATCACGCCGGCACCCTGCCCTTGCGACCATGCGCGCGGCTTCGGCCTTGCGCGCCTTCGCGGCCCGTCCCAGTATTGACGGCGCAACCGCAGTCCCTATCTACGCCCAGACCCAGTTCAGCCTTTCTCCGGCCGCACCGGCGCCATGTCATATCGAACCGCTGGCGACCATCTAGACAACCACCAGCCCTGCGCGAAGGCGCCACCAGATTGCCGAAACGGTGAAATTCGTAATCCCGCCATCGGCAGCAGAACCGCGGGTCGGTTTGAAAGGCAGATCGAAGATCAAACGCTAATCCTTGCAGTTGCTTTGGTACCGAGCCAAGGGGTGGGACTCCAATCAAACCAGGCAGCTCTGGCCGGTGAAAAACTGATCTATGCCTCAAAATTTAATCACATAGTGCGCCGATTGCGCCGGCAGCTTTCTCCTTGCTTAGAACGGGCGGTTTATCCAAGGGAGACGATGGCGATCGACACCGAAATCGCAGCCTCATCGGGCTGCCGGACGGGCACACGTGCGGGTGGCGCAGCTGCCAAGCAGTGCAGCGCTGTGTGAGTAAAAACGTGTGATGACCACACCGCTACCGCATTCAGAGGCATCCCAAGATCGAGCGGTATCATTCATCGTTCTTGAGCGCCGAGTGACACGGGCGCAGGCTGATGAGGTTTTACCGCGCAAGGCTGCCTTGTGGCCGAAGTGGCGCAGATCGCGCAGCAGCAGTCCGCAACGGCGCTGGCCGTTGCGGGATGCCGATCTGCTTGCTGATCCGACGATGCGCCGTGGCCCTGTGTCACGCCCGCATGTATCGACGGGCGTGATCGACCGGCGGCACGCATGCTGCCGCCCGCGCCGGGTTTGCTGTCACAGACCGCGCGTTTTGGGTCCCGAAGACGGTGCCGTTGCCAGGCACGCAGGACCCACGGCGCTTTTATGCCGCGGCAAACCCCAAGGCTTCGACGCGCCCACAAATCCGCGCCGCTCATGCGCGTTCAAAGGATTCGCCGCCGATGAGGTCGAGTCGCCGCGCCGCGGTGTTGCGGTTGCCATCACCCCTTGCAGCGTGGATAACCTGAAATCACGGTGCCGGGTGATTTGTCCCCGCGCCGCCCGTATATTGATGTCTTCGATGATATTCGCACCGCAACGGGTGTCGAACGTAACACGCCTTTGGTCCGGCGGGATTCATGTGCCCTTGCGCGTCGAAAATTCCGCATGATCAAGGGCTTGTGGACACTCGGACGCTGATGTTGGCATTTGCATTTACTGTCACCGATGCATCTATGGTGCGCTGGGACTATGGGGGGACATCGGCCAAGCACTTCCCCCGTCTGACCGCAATGGAAAGCCGCGCCAAGCCACATTTTTTGCGTCATGCGCCGATTCTTGTGCGCGCAGCGAAGGATTCACCCTGAGCCATGTCGATTGCACGTGACTGTGAATATCCCAAAGTGGGGCCTCATGCCGCAGAGATGCGCCGCTTGATGGCCGATATACTGTTCGCTGATAGAAAAATCCGCGTTTTCGGTCAAGGCAACCACTTCGAAACGTTTGGTTTTTACCGCCGCGGCGAAGGCATCGTCCTGCATGGCCACAGCAACATTGGTGAAACATGACTTTTGGCAAAGCTGATCCGGGACCGTTCTGGGGGTTGGCTAATCCGCCCCGCGTCAGGCCTTGGGGCTCGTTGTGGGCGCTGCCTTGGGCCGTGGCTGCTGCATGTGATCGGCGGGCTGCCATTGGCTGATTGCGGGCCGTGATCCCACTTTGCAGCGAGGCTGGTGGCCATGCGCAGATGCCGCAGGCGCCCGACCATGACCCGTTCGAAGATCGTGATCGACGAGCGGTCGCGGCCAGTGGTCGCGCTGCTGCCACTGAAGCTATGCGAAGGCTGGACCATGATATGAATATCCTTTGATGTGGCCAGGCTGGATTGCGCGTTTTGCTTTGTTCCGTCTGTTCGATATCTGGAGCCGCTGGTCCATCGGCTGGGCCGACGGCGCGGCGATGCGCTTGGGGTCATGCTGGACGGATATCTTTGCAGCATCTTGCGCGCTGCTCGGGGTGATTGCATGGCGGTGCTGATCACGTTGTATCTCTTTTGCCTGATCTGCGCGCCCTTCTGGAACCGCGCCGCGACCGTGGCGTCATGATCGCTTGTGCTGAAAGCTGCACCGGGCGGCATGGTTCGCTGCCGCGCCTGACCGAATGCCCGGATCATCGGCCATCTTTGACCGGTTTTGTCAACCTATACTAATGCCGCCAAAATCGACTTGCGGGCGTCCAGCGCCGCGACGCTGGACGTCCACGCGTGCGGTGTATCGGAGCAAGTTCGCGTTAGAGATGGCGCGCGGTGCGCTGGCGCGATCAGGGCTCAGATTGCCGGTCTCTATCACCCGGTATCGCAGGCCCCGGCGGTCAGGCATAAGCCCGAAGGTCGGGTGTGTTTCGCCTCGATCCGCGGCAGGCATCACCAAAACCCTTCCACACTCAAAGAGTTCGGCCTTGGGCCGCGATAGCGTTCGTTTGCTGCCCGTAATTTACGCCCTAAAGCTGGTTTTTGCAAGCGATTGGCATAACGCCATAATGTGATCGATTACTGCGTGATTATCGCCTATATTTGTGGCGAATATTAAGAAACGCCCGTTTAATCACGGTTTGCCCGCTTTTTAACTTTTTTCCGACGCGCACATTCCGTTTCACCCGTTGGCAACCTAAAACCTTTCGGGAGGAAACCAAAGATGAACGCAGCTGATCGGCGAGGATCATGACGGCACGGCTGGTCATGTTGCATGACATTACCGACGGCCTGTTTCTATTGGGGCGGGCTTCGTGCGCAGCGGCAACGTTGCTTGAGCGTGTTTAATGCATTGCTACGGCGTCGCTTGTTTGATGAGCGTGCTGTGGTTCTTTGCGGCTACTCCATTCGCGTTTGGACCGACACCTCGGGTATCTGGTGGTTTGGGCAAGACGGCCTGTGCCGGGCGTACCGCAGAAAGCCTGTCTGGGCCCCTGCCCGAGGATCCTGCTTTTTGCCTTCCAAGATGACCTGTATGCGATCATCACACCCTAGCGCTGTCTTTCGCTCGGCGAGCTTATGTTTGAACG